>JAESGW010000379.1_pt1 | contig 53297 bp, 52 predicted proteins | sample 9269791 | NCBI WGS metagenome assembly JAESGW01 (sample SAMN16773120, study PRJNA677053) | algae metagenome | isolation source: Aphanocapsa lilacina HA4352-LM1 and co-occurring heterotrophs from near cave... | place: USA: Maniniholo cave, near Haena, Kauai, HI | collected 2009-07-28
TGAAGTAGGCGATGCCGCCGGTCGACACGTGAAAGGCGCCGGCCTGGATGGCGGCAATACCTTCGTGGACCAGTTGGGTGCGGCAATCGACGAGGCGGGCCTTCTCGCCGCCGAACTCCAGCGCCTTGCGCGGAATCTCGTCGTAGTCGGCCTCGTCGGGCTGGCCGAGATTGGCGGTGTAGGCAAAGACGCGCGCGCCCTTCTGCTTCATCCAGAGCAGCGCCGCACTGGTGTCGAGACCGCCCGAGAAGGCGATGCCGACTTTTTCCCCCTTGGGCAGGCTTTTCAGGATCGTACTCATGAAGCTTCCAATCGGTCGAAATGGCAGAATGCCGCGTGCGGCTTAAGGGCGCGAATAACAAATTTCTCGCTGGGGGGCACGCGTTTAATGCCGCCTCGCGCCGGGCTACTCGGCCGTGCGTCCGGTCCAGCGCCGCCAAAGGCGGTAGCCCGGCTGGCCCCAGCGCGCCAGCGCCGCCTCGACCTGCGTGTTCGTCAGCCTCGTCGACGGCCAGCGATAGATCAACGCATACGCCAGCCAGATCACGAAGAAGCTGACCAAGCCGGAAATGGCGACATCGGTAAAGAAATGCCCGCCGAAAGCCATCCGCAAGCCGCTGGTGACGGCCCCGAACAGGGTCGCCGCCACATAGGCCAGCGGGCGCCATGTCGGGGGCGTCAGGGCCGCGGGAGCATAGGTCCAGAAGGCGGTGGCGCCCTCGCCGGAAAAGAACGAGCAATTGCGCCCGCACTCGCCGCGCGGATCCCACCACGGCACGAACTGCCAGGGCCCGTTGAATTCGGTCACGACCACCGGCCGTGGCCGACCCCAGTGACTCTTGAAGGCGAGATTGCTCAGCACGATCGCGGAGAGCAGGATCGTGAGCAGCAGGAACATCGCCGCGCGTCCCGGAATCAGCATCGGCCGGTCCGGCCGCAACAGTTTCGCGACGATCGCAAACAGCGCGGGCAAGGCAAGTGCCCAGGCGATCCACATCGCAGCGTCGCGCGCGAAGGCGGCAAGTCCATTCTGCTTCAACGGGAACGTCGCGCTCGCGGGATCGTAGAACAATGCCGCCAGCTTCAGGTCGAGCTCGGGGTAGATTCCGAACAGCAATCCGACGATGAGCGACAAGCCCAGGGCGATAAAAAGTCCGGTCCGATTCATGGCGCGGGGTTTAACCGAGGCGGCGGATGTTGGAAAGGCTCACGACGTCGGCCGCGAGTGCGACGGCAATGGCGGTGGCGGCGGCAAGGACGGCGGCGGTTCGCGCCAGGCGCCGGCGGTACGACCCGCGATCAGCCAGTAGACCAGGCCCGCGACAATGCCCGCGCCCGTCATGATTTCTAGGTGTCGGCGCACGATACCGTCGAACTTCAGTGCGTCCGGGTCGAAGGGAACAAGCCCGAGATAACAGGCGGCACCGACGATCGCGCCGCCAATCGCGTAAGCAAGCACGCTGCGGATGTAAAACGCTTCGGTAATGAGCACCACGACCAGCGCCGGCAACAGCGCAAAGCCGGAGAGAAAGATGAAGCCGAACCCCAGCACGACGTTGATCGCGCTCTCGTCGATCATTCCGGTCTCGAGATCGCTGAATTCCGGATACAGCACCGCACCGACGACGATCATCCCCGCCACCAGGCAGGCGGCCAGGAAAGCAAAGAAGACGACGAAGAGGCGACCGATCAGGGACATCCGGGTGTTCCGTCGTTGAACACGAACAGCGCCACCCTCTCGGTCGTCATGCCCGGCCTTGTGCCGGGCATCCACGTTTTACCTGGTCGTGAATGAACCAAGACGTGGATGGCCGGGACAAGCCCGGCCATGACGAGGGTAGAGGCTCGCTTCATCTCAATCCGTTCAATCCGTCATCGCCATGGCACGGAGCGCCTGGCGCTCGCGCGCGGACAGTTTTTCGGTTTCCGATTTCAACTGGCCGCAGGCGGCGAGGATGTCGCGGCCGCGCGGGGTGCGCACTGGCGACGAATAGCCGGCGTTGAAGATGTATTCCGAGAACTTCTCGATCTGTTCCCAGTCCGAACACTCGTACTTTGTGCCCGGCCAGGGATTGAACGGGATCAAATTGATTTTTGCCGGAATGCCCTTGAGCAGTTTTACCAGCAGCTTGGCGTCATCCATCGAATCGTTGACGCCCTTGAGCATCACGTATTCGAAGGTGATGCGCCGCGCGTTCGACGAGCCCGGATAGTCGCGGCAGGCCTGCAACAAGTCGGCGATCGGATATTTGCGGTTGAGCGGCACCAGTTCGTTGCGCAACTCGTCGCGCACGGCGTGCAGCGAAATCGCCAGCATCACGCCGATCTCGTCGCCGGTACGGATGATGTTCGGCACCACGCCCGAGGTCGACAGCGTGATCCGGCGGCGCGAAATGCCGATGCCCTCATTGTCTGACGTGATCAGCAGCGCATCGCGCACCGCATCGAAATTGTAGAGTGGTTCGCCCATGCCCATCATGACGATGTTGGTGACGAGGCGGCTGCCGGTCGGCGTATCGCGATCGGCCCAGTCATTGAGGCGGTCACGCGCGACCATGATCTGGCCGACGATCTCGCCCGCGGTGAGGTTGCGCACCAGCCGCTGCGTGCCGGTATGACAGAACGAGCAATTCAGCGTGCAGCCGACCTGCGAGGAGACGCACAGCGTACCGCGATCGGTTTCCGGAATGTAGACGCACTCGACCTCATGCGCCTTCTGAAACGAATCGCCGCTCGGCAGACGCAGCAGCCATTTGCGCGTGCCGTCGTTGGATATCTGCTCGGCGACCACTTCGGGGCGGTCGACGGTAAAATGCTCCACGAGCTGCGCGCGCATATCCTTGGAGATGCTGGTCATCTCGTCGAACGTCCTGGCGCCGCGGACATACATCCAGTGCCAGAGCTGCTGCGTGCGCATCTTGCGCTGCGCCGGCTGAACGCCGATCTCGCCCAGCCGGTCGGCGATCTCGATACGCGACAGGCCGATCAGCGACGGCTTGGCCGGCGGCACATAGGTTTCGAGCGGGATTTTCTCGAGCGGCGCCACGGTCGAGGTCGCCGTGGATTTCGTTTCGGTCGAAACTGCGGTCATCGCATTTCTGTTCTAGGGAGGTGTCTCCCTCATCCTGAGGAGCGGCGTCTTCGCCGCGTCTCGAAGGATGAGAGCCGGGCCTCATGGTTCGAGACGGCGCAAGCGCCTCCTCACCATGAGGGGAGAGAGCTTCAAATAGGGCTTCCAGGGCCCGCAAACAACGTCAAAGTGGGCCAAACAAGCTTAACGCTTGCAATCCTGCGCCAGCCGGTCGAGCGCCTGGGCCAATCCCTTCAGGGAGAAGACGTCGACGGTGTCGGTGCCCTTGGCCGAGGTGCCCTTGACGGTGGCGTCGGCGCCCTTGCGCATGGCGCTGACCATCTGCTCTTCCTCGGCGGCGTTCTTGATCCAGAGCCCGTCGCCCTGAGTGTACATCGCATAAGACGAGCCGCCGACCTCGAGAGAGGATTCCGACCCCGGCTTCAACGCATAGCCGATCATGATCGAGACTTCGTTGACGACCCGCTCTGCCGGACGCGTCGAGACGAAGGCATAGGCGGGATCGCGCGGACGATTCGGCGGATTGGTCTTCGATGACGAAGGCTTTGCCAGCGCGAAGCATACCTTCTTACCGTTCGGCGCCGCGGTGTAGGCGCCCCACGTGCCGAACTGCCCGATCAGCGTCGGCTCCGCGCCGCCTGCCGCGGCGGTCGCGGCGGGTTCCGGTTTCGCAGCGGGCTTTGCAGTTGTCGACTTTGCCGCAGGCGCAGGAGCGGGCTTGGGCGCTTCCTTTGCAGCATCCTTAGCCCCCTTCGGGGCGGCGCCTTGCGCATGCGCGAAGGAAGTCACCCCGCACAACGCCGCAACGGCAACCAGAAATGTCAGCATTCGCAACACGGACAACTGGTTCCCTCATCATTGTGACTGGAAGATGGCCCGAAGGCGCATCGGCCGCCGGGGATGGATAGCCGGGAAATGCTTTTTTGGGAAGGCGCTTACGGCCTTGACCACCGCTCCTTACGTGATTCCATTCGAACCCTTTTCAAGTGATTCTGGCAATCGTGAAACAGGCTGCGGTCTCAGCCTTTGGTGCGGCCTTCGCGCTGCCGCTGCCACTGCGCATCGGTCCATTGCAGGAGATCCTCGGCGCCCGAACTGCGCAGGTGCGAGCCGCCGTCCTGCACCACCATCTCGCCGTTGATGTAGCCGGCCTGATCGGAGATCAGGAAGCTCGCGAGATTGGCTAGTTCGCGATGTTCTCCGGCACGGCCGAGCGGATTGCGATGCGCCCAGCTCTCGTCGCGCCCCTCCGGGCGAAGCTGGCCCGAAGCGCCCGGGGTCGGAAACGCGCCGGGCGCGATCGCGACCGTACGCACGCCCTTTGGTCCCCACTCCACCGCAAGACTTTTCGTCATCGCCAGCACGGCGGACTTCGCCATCGCCGAGGGAACCGTGAAGGCGCGGCCGGTGATGGTCGAGGTCGAGAGAATGCTCAGCACCACACCCTTGTGTCCGCTTTCGATCCAGCGCTTGCCCGCGGCGAGCGTGCAATACATCGCACCGTGCAGTGTCGGCGCCAGGATCGCATCAGCCGCGCGGAACGAGAGGTGCTCGGTCTGCGCGATGAACGTCGCGGCAGCATTGTTGACCAGAACGTCGATCGGCGCGTCGCGCCAGATCTGGTCCATCATCGCATCGACCGCCGCGCCGTCGCGGATATCGCATCTGGCCACCGCGACCTTTCCGCCAAGCTCGTCGCGCATCTGTGCTGCGGTCGCCTCCAGCAATTCGAGCCGGCGGCCGCAGATGATCAGTTCAGCGCCCAGATCGACGAAGCGCCGTCCCATCGCGGCTCCGAGCCCGGAGCCGCCGCCAGTTACCAGGATCCGCTTTCCCGCCAGCAGGCCTTTTTCAAACATCGTTTGAATCCCCCTTCACCACCCTCATCCGCATTTCCTGCGGCTTGGCATTCTTTCGAATCGGATTGTAGCCCGGCTTCAAATCCGGCATGAAGCATCGAGATTTCCCTTGTCGGTCCGAAAACCAGGTGCGTCCATGAAAGCCATTCTCTGCTCGCAGTATTGCCAACCCGACGATCTCGTGCTGGCCGACATCCCCGATCCCGTCGCCGAGCCGGGCCAGGCGGTGATCGCGATCAAATCCGCGGCGCTGAATTTCTTCGACATCCTGATGATCCAGGGCAAGTACCAGATCAAGCCGCCGTTTCCGTTTTCGCCGGCCGCCGAAGTCGCCGGCGTGATCGAAAGCGTCGGCGCCGGCGTGACCGACCTGAAGGTCGGCGACCGCGTGGTGGCGTCCTGCGGCCATAACGGCGCACGCGAAAAGATCGCGCTGCCGGCGAACACGATCGTGAAGATTCCCGACAACCTCGATTTCGATCGCGCCGCCGGCATCATCATCATCTATGGCACCGCGCTGCATGCGCTGGAGGATCGCGCCAGCCCGAAGGCCGGCGAGACGCTCGCGGTGCTCGGCGCAGCCGGCGGCACCGGGCTTGCGGCCTGCGAACTCGGCAAGCTGATGGGGCTGAAGGTGATCGCCTGCGCCTCTTCGGACGAGAAACTCGAATTTGCCAAGGCGCATGGCGCCGAACTCACGCTGAACTACGCCAAGGAAGATCTCAAGGAAGGTCTCAAGCGACTGACCGGCGGCAAGGGCGTCGACATCGTTTTCGATCCCGTGGGCGGAAGCTACGCAGAAGCCGCGCTGCGCGCCATCGCGTGGGAAGGGCGATTCCTGGTGATTGGCTTTGCGGCCGGCGACATTCCGAAGATGCCGCTCAATCTGGCGCTGCTCAAGGGCTGCGACATCCGCGGCGTGTTCTGGGGCGCGTGGACGAGGCTCAATCCGGAGAAGAACCGCGTCAACCTGGAGAAGCTCGTCAAGTGGACCGCGGAAGGCAAGATTTCCTCGCATGTCGACCGCACGTTCCCGCTGGCGCAAACCGCCGAAGCGCTGAAAGTGCTCGCCGGCCGCAAGGCGATGGGCAAGGTGATCCTGCATCCGTGACCGCCGCTGCGGCGGAATCGTCACACTGCACTCGACGGTTCTCCCCTCGGAACCGCTGATCACCCGTTGAGATTGCAAAATCAACTGCAAGAACAAATGCAAGAGCGGCCCGCGCGCGACGCGGGCCGGATTGCGAACGGCGTTCCTCGTTACGCTTTGTGTCGTTGCTGCAACTATTTGTGTCGTTCAGGTAACGGCCTTGTCATGAATGTCGCAGCTCCGCCTCAATCAAACCAAAATATCTCCCCATTCGCAGCGGCCGGCGTCGTTTTTTGAACCCATTCCGTGTGCGAGTTTATGTTCCCAACAAGCGGGGCCTTCGTACATCAAGAAGAGCAAAAACAGATGCAGGGCTGAGGGACGCCCGTCGTTGCGTTGGTAAGTGGGGAGAGCATCAAAATGGTGGACAATACGCGGCCAGTTCAAACAAGGGATCCATTCGACAGATTCGACGAAGCCATCAACGATCCCCGGTTGTATGAGACCAGCCGGTATGAGCAGCCCTACCAGCTGCCGTATGAGCGGACGGAGACGCTGTACGACGAGCGTGAGCCGCAATATGAGCAGCGGCAGCCGCGCGAACCGGTTCCGCTGTTTCTCTCCACCTACGAGGAAGAGTCACATCAACTGCTTTCCGAATACGCCTTCGCGGGCGGCCATCGGAAAAGAGTGCGGGTGGGACGTATTGTGACCGCGGGCGTCGTTGTGGCGGCGATCGGCGGCCTGCTTGCGCTGTTCTCCATCGACTCGACGCGCGCGGTGATCGTCAACGTCAAAGCCTCGCTTGGCGGCTCCGCGCCTGTCCAGTACGGCACGGCGGAGCAGGAAACGGTGCAATCCGCGGAGCAGTTGCCGCCGCGCGTCGCCGCCCCGGCAACGCCCGAACCTGCGGCGGCCATGCCAGACCCGCAGGTGGCGCGCCGCAACACGCCGCCGACAGCCGTCACGATTGCCAACGCATTGGCAGCGGCAGCCCCGAGCCGCGATGAAATCACCGCCGCCTATCACACCGCCGTCAAAGGCAAGGTCGCCGTGCCGGAGCCGATGGCACGTGAAGCCGCTCGTGAAGCCGCTCCCGTTGTGCCGGCCGTTCGCGAGGCCGCACCGCCACCGCGGGAAGCCGCGCCGGCAAGACGTATCGACCAGGACGAACTCGCCGCGCTGCTGAAGCGGGCGAAGGGTCTGCTTGCGATCGGCGACATCACGTCCGCCCGGTTGCTGCTCGAGCGCGCGGCGGACGCGCAGGAGCCCGAAGCGGCGCTGATGCTGGCAGGCACATATGATCCGCAGGTGCTCGGTAGCCAGGATCTGCGCAGCGTCGCCTCCGACCCCGCGGCGGCGCGGGTCTGGTACCAGAAGGCCGCCGAACTCGGTTCGGCCGATGCGAGGCGGAGGCTCGGCCAGTTACAGAACTAGGCAAATACACCCTGAACCAGCGCAGAGGGTTTTATGCGGCATTTGATTGGAATGGCGTTGCTTGCCATGACAATGGCCAGTGCCTCGACGGCTCGTGCCGCCGAGGAATACGATCCGGCCAAGGTCAGCGATAGTCTGAAAGCGATTTTTCAATTCGGTTCGGTGGCCACCAAGCAGGCCCTGAACCAGAACACGGTCACTTTGATTTCCGGCACCATCGGCGGCACCTATGTGCAGTTCGGTGCGGATCTCGCTTCCGTGCTCGACGACGGAAACAAGTTACGCGTACTTCCGATCGTCGGGCGCGGTTCGGTTCAGAGCGTCGCCGACATCCTTTTCCTGCAGGGCGTCGATCTCGGCATCGTGCGCGCCGACACGCTCGACTATCTCGAGAAGAAAGGCTTCGCAAAGGACATCAAGAAGCAGTTCACCTATGTGACCAAGCTCTACAATGAAGAGATGTACGTGATCGCATCGAAGTCCGTTCGCGGCATGAGCGATCTGAACGGCAAGAAGGTCAGCGTCGACCTTCCCAATGGCGGCACATTCGTCACCGCCGCGATCGTGTTCGAGCGGCTCGGCATCAGGCCGAACTTCCTCTACCTCGAACAGCGCATCGCGATGGAGAAGATGCGGGCCGGCGAAATCGACGCGGTGGTTGCGGTGGGCGGCAAGCCGTACAAGTCGGTCAGCAACTTCAACGACAACCGCTTCCACCTGGTCCCGGTCGACTATGCAAAGCCGCTGCAGACCGACTACCTGCCGGCGACGTTGACCTCGAAGGATTATCCCAACCTGATCGCCGAAGGCGCCCGCGTCGACACGATCGCGGTGCCCGCAGTGCTCGCAGCCTATAACTGGGCGCCGAATACGGAGCGGTATCGCAAGCTTTCGCAGTTCGTCGATGCGTTCTTCACGAAGTTTCCGACGTTCCAGAACCCGCCATTCCATCCGAAGTGGAAGGAAGTCTCGCTGTCGACGCCGTTGCCCGACTGGCAGCGACTGCCGGTGGCGGAGCAATGGCTCAAGACCCACAATGTCGAAGCGGTAAGCCGCGCCAGGTTCGACGAGTTCCTCAAGCAAAGCCCGGCGACCGCCGCAACCGTGAAAACGGAAACCGACAGGGAAGCGCTGTTCCGACAGTTCCAGACGTGGGAAGCCGAGCGGAGCGCCAAGGCTCAAGCCCGCGCGGCGACGCCCCGGTAAACTTTGCATCCAGGAAAGCCAGCGCTTCGGGTTTGATTGCGATCAGACCCGAAGCTGCGTCTATTCGGTCACGTCGGCGGTCTTGATCCCGCGCTTCATCGCCGCGCGGGCGGCGTCGCGATGTTCCTGCGTGATGTGGCTTGCCACCATGCGAATGGCGGTCGCGAGCACAGCGGCATCGTCGGTAAATCCGAGCACCGGCAGCACGTCCGGCATGAAGTCGACGGGCAGGATGAAGTAGGCGACGGCGCCAAGCAGCGACGCCTGCACATGACGCGGCGTCTGCTTGTCGAAAGCGCAGTAGTAAGCCGCAAGCAGTTCCTCCGCGAAGGGGAGTTTCGCGGCCACCTGCTTCAGCTTGATCCAGAAGCGTCGGCGCACGCTCTCGGGATCTTCCGCGAGCCGGTCGGCCGGTTCAAAATCCACGGTATGATCGGACGTTGCCATCGCAGCGCTTCCCTCGGATCCGGCGCGGCAGATCGCCGCGGCCAACATGCATCATCTGAGAATTGGGGATGTCCGGCCATCGCCGCAAGATCATGGCGGCGCCTACTCAGGCGACGCCGAGTTGGCGCGCGATCGCGTTCATGGCCCTGGCCAGATCGATATCGAGCCGTGTGACGCCGCCGGCATCATGGGTCGCCAGCACCACGTCCACGGTCTTGTAGACGTTCTTCCATTCCGGATGATGGTCGTTCTTCTCGGCGATCAGCGCCGCGCGGGCCATGAAACCGAACGCTTCGTTGAAGTCCTTGAAGGTGAAGGTTCGTGCAATCGCGTTGCGTCCGGCCGTCTCGGACCATCCCGGCAGTTCCGCCAGGGCCGATTTCCTTGCCTCTGACGACAGAAGTTCCGCCATGACCGTCTCCAGTTTGGTGTGTGCGCGCTACCCTAACACCGAAGGCCGGTTCAGGGATCCCTGCCTCAATCGCGGGTCGGCCGCACCGGTAACCATGACGCAGATGTAATCTCGGCTTGGCGTCAAATTTGGTAGATTGTCCCTCCAAGTGTGCCCGCAGCGTGAAATTGCACTTCAGACGACAGGTTTTGATGACCGACGGCCACGATCCTGCGGAAAAGCCGGCCCCGCCTCCGCCGCGACCGGCAAAAAGACGGCTGACCTTCGTGCTGCTGGCCGGCGTGCTCGCCCTCGTCGGCGCGCTGGCCGCCGGCTATTACTTTGCGATGCGGCCGGTAACGCTGCGGATCGCCGTGGGTCCCGCCAACAGCGACGACCTCAAGGTGGTCCAGAACCTGACGCAGGCCTTCAACAACCAGAAGGGCAGCCTGGTCCGGCTGCGCCCGGTGCCGACCGACGGCGCCGTTGCAAGCGCCAAACTGATCGGCGACGGCAAGGTCGATCTCGCCATCGTCCGCGGCGACCTCGAAGTGCCGAAAAACGCGCAGGCCGTGGCGACGCTGCGCAAGAACGTGGCGGTGCTGTGGGTGCCGGCGGCCGGCAAGACCAGGGGCAAGAAAGCAGCCCCCGCCATCACCAAGATCTCGCAGCTCGCCGGGCGTCGCATCGGCGTCGTCGGCCGCACCGACGCCAACGTCAATCTGCTCAAGGTGGTGCTCCGGCAATACGGCGTGGATCCGGACAAGGTCGAGATCGTACAGTTTCCAGCCAACGAGGCCGCCGATGCGATCCGTAACCAGCGCGCGGACGCCTATCTCGCGGCCGGTCCGGTCAACAGCAAAATCACCGCGGACGCGATTGCGGCCTCGATGCGCGACGGCGGCACGCCGAAGTTCCTCGCGATCGACTCGGCCGAAGCGATTGCGCAAAACCACCCCGCCTACGAGGCTTCCGAAATCCCCGCCGGAACATTCGGCGGCGCGCCGGGAAGGCCCGAGGAAGAGGTCAAGACCATCAGCTTCGCACATCACATCGTGGCACGCAGGGGCGTTTCGGAATCGACGGTGGCGATATTTACCCGCCAGTTGTTCGCCATCCGGCAAACGCTGAAGAACGAATTCCCGCTGGCCGCGAAGATCGAGACGCCGGACACCGACAAGGATGCCACCATCCCCGTGCATCCCGGTGCGGCGGCCTTTGTCGACGGCGAGGAAAAGACGTTCCTCGACCGCTATAGCGATTTCATCTGGTGGGGATTGATGGGGCTGTCGGCGATGGGCTCCGCCGGCGCCTGGTTCGCCGGCTATCTCAAGAAGGACGAGCGCAACGTCAACGTCTCGCAACGCGACCGGCTGCTCGACATGCTCACGACCGCCCGGCAATGCGATTCGATGGAAGAACTCGACAAGATGCAGGCGGAAGCGGACGCCATCCTGCGCGACACGCTGCTGTGTTTCGAACACGGCGCGATCGAGCAAGGCACATTGACGGCCTTCAACATCGCGATCGAGCAGTTCCACAACGCCGTCGCCGACCGCAAGGCGTTGCTGATCAGCATGCCGCAGAATCTGCAGCGGGCGAGCGCGCAATTCCGCGCCGCCGGAAACGCCTGACCGGGTAATCGAACCGTCATCAATCCCCTCTAGGCCTGTCGCGGCCACGATTGCATCATCGCGCCGGCCCCGAGGAGGCATGCATGACGTTCAGGATTTCCCGCGGATTTTCACGGCGTCGTTTTCTCGCCGGCGCAGGCGCCATCGGCGCGCTGGCGATGCCGTATCTCAGCCGCGCGGCTGACCGGCCGCTCGTGACATCAGGCGTGCAATCCGGCGACGTCGGGGCCGATGGCGGCGTCGTGTGGGCGCGCGCCGACCGGCCTTCGCAGATGCTGGTCGAGGTCGCCACCTCGGATTCGTTTGCCAAGGTGCGGGCGCTGCCGCCGGTGGCGGCGCTGCCTGAGAGCGACTTCACGGCCAAACTGCTAGTGCAGAACCTGCCCGCGGGGCAGGACATCTTCTACCGCATCCGCTTTCGCAATCTCGCTGACATCAATGTCGCGAGCGAGCCCGTGCTCGGGCGCTTCCGTACCGCGCCGGCCGACCGGCGCGACGTCAGCTTCGTCTGGGGCGGCGACGTTGCCGGACAGGGCTGGGGTATCAACCCTGATGACGACGGCATGTTCACCTTCGCCACCATGCGCAAGCATCGCCCGGATTTCCTGCTGCACTCCGGCGACACCGTCTATGCCGACGGCCCGATCCAGCGCGAAGTGACGCTCGCCGACGGCAAGATCTGGAAGAATGTCACCATTCCGGAGAAGGCAAAGGTCGCCGAGACGCTCGACGAGTTCCGCGCCGCGCACAAATACAATTTCAGGGACGAGCATGTACGTGCATTCAACGCCGAGGTGCCGATCTTCGTGCAGTGGGACGACCACGAGGTCACCAACAACTGGTCGCCGTCGAAGCAACTGCCCGCCGCGTACAAGGAGCGCAGCGTACCCCTGCTTGCGGCCCGCGCGGCGCGCGCGTTTCACGAAATGTATCCGATCCGCGAGAGCATCAATGAGCCTGGCCGGCTCTACCGGACGCTCAATTATGGTCCGCATCTCGACGTCTTCATGCTGGACGAGCGCAGCTATCGCGGCCCCAACGGCCCCAATTTGCAGAACGATTACGGTCCCGAAGGTTACTTCCTCGGCCCCGAACAGCTTGCGTGGCTGAAACGCGGCTTGCTGAATTCGCGCGCGACCTGGAAAGTGATCGCATCCGACATGCCGCTTTCCATCATCGTCTACGACGATGCCGCCAGCAGAAAAAGCTCGGAAGCGATTGCGCAGGGCGACGGCCCGCCACGCGGCCGCGAACTGGAGATCGCCGACCTGCTGCACTTCATCAAGACGTCAGGCATCGTCAACACGGTCTGGCTGACGGCGGATGTGCACTACGCGGCGGCGCACTACTACAATCCCGACCAAGCGCAGTTCCAGGAGTTCGATCCGTTCTGGGAATTCGTCTCGGGTCCGCTGCACGCAGGGACGTTCGGCCCGAACGAACTCGACAACACGTTCGGTCCCGAAGTGAAGTTCATAAAGGCGCCCGGGCCCGGTAGACAGAACCTGCCGCCGTCCGCCGGCATGCAGTTCTTCGGTCATGTCAGGATCGACGGCGCCAGCGGGCAGATGACGGTCACGCTGCGCGATCGCGCCGACGTCGCGCTATGGTCGACGACGCTCGATCCAAAGCCGCTTTAGCTTCTGTTCAACGCTTGAGGCAGTTCTGCAGCAGCGCCTGCAAGGCGTCGGTCGAATAGGGTTTGGGTAGTCGCGGCTTGCCGGCGAATGGGGCCGGAAGCGCCGTGTCGGCGCCATAGCCGGTGACGAAGGCAAAGGGGATTTTCAGCGCCTCCAGCCGCTCGGCAACGGCGTAGCTTTTTTCCCTGATCAGGCTGACGTCGAGCAGCGCGAATTCCGGAGGGCGAATGGCGATCAGTTCGAGCGCCTTGGCCACGTTTGCCGCGGTCCGCACCGTTTTCACACCAAAACTCAGGATCGTGTCTTCGAAGTCGAGCGCGATGATCGGATCATCCTCGACCACCAACACGTCGTTGGGCATGCGGTCGCCCGGGGCGGGTTCCATGTTCTGCCAGTTCAGGTTCGAATTTTCTGGTTTCGGGAGCCCGGGCCGAAGCCCCGGTACTGCGCACCCCGCCGGCGCCCGCGAAGCGCGCCAGCCGGTTCCGGAACTGAAACCACCACAAGACCGTTCTACCGTCTGTTCACTTGTGAACAGATAAACGGATCTGGATCGATTTATTGTGCCCGGACGGGCGCTGGGAACCTTTGATGATTTCGCGACAACAGAACACCGCCGGCGAGCGGCCGTTCAATAATCTGCTGCGCCGATTGAACGACGCTGATTTCGCGTTGATCGAACCGCACCTTGGCGCGACCGACGCCAACCCGAACGATTTGCTCTACAGCCCCGGCGACGACGTCGAGACCGTGCATTTCCCCTGCGGTCCGAGCCTGGTTTCCTACATGGTGACCAACGAGGACGGCCGGGATGTCGAGACCATCCTGATCGGCCGCGAGGGGGCGGTCGGCGGCATCGTCAGCCAGGGATTTCTGCCCGCCTACACCCGCATCACCGTGAAATTCGCGGGTCCCTTCGTGCGCCTGCCGGTCGCAAGGCTCGACGCCGCGAAAGCGAAATCCCGCACGCTGAACGGCATTTTCGCCCGCTATGCCGACTGCATGCTGGCGCAGATCTTCCAGTCGACCGCCTGCAACGCGATCCATTCGATCGAACAGCGCACGGCGAAATGGATCATTTCGGCGATGGAACGCACCGACGGCGAGGAAGTCGTGCCGCTGACCCATGAGCAACTGGCGACCCTGCTCGGCGTCGGCCGCTCCTATACCAGCCGGGTGATCCAGACCTTCAAGGCCGAGGGGACGCTGGAGACCCGGCGCGGCTCGATCCTGGTCCGCAACCCGGACGCGCTGCGGGCCCGGTCCTGCCGCTGCAACGAGGCGGTCAAATCGCATTTTGACGAGGTTTTACGGGGGGTCTATCCAGACCCGGACAAGGGCAATTAGGCGGCCCCAATGGCCAAAATCGACTAACCAAATGCCAAACAAACCATTGTTTTTTGGCGTTTTCTGAATATATTGCGCCGCAACGCGTAAGGTGTGCCCGGTCCTTTTGGCCGGGCTTCCTTTTTGGGGCCAAGTTAGAGGCTGACGGCCCCGTTCGCATTCCAGGTTTTAGAGCGCGATCCGGAAAAGTGGGTCCCGGTTTTCCGGTGAGATCGCGCCTCCCACTATGCACGACCAGAAGAAGAGCCATGAACCTTCGTAACGTCGCCATTATCGCCCACGTCGACCACGGCAAGACCACGCTGGTCGATCGCCTGCTGCAGCAATCCGGCACCTATCGCGAGAACCAGAAAGTGACCGAGCGCGCGATGGACTCCAACGATTTGGAGCGTGAGCGCGGCATCACCATTCTGGCCAAGGCCGCTTCGGTGCAGTGGAAGGACACCCGCATCAACATCGTCGACACCCCCGGCCACGCCGATTTCGGCGGCGAGGTCGAGCGCATCCTGAACATGGTCGACGGCGCGCTGGTGCTGGTCGACGCCGCCGAAGGTCCGCTGCCGCAGACCAAGTTCGTGGTCTCCAAGGCGCTCAAGGTCGGACTGAAGCCGATCGTCGTCATCAACAAGGTCGACCGTCCCGACGCCCGTCCGACCGAAGTCATCAACGAAGTGTTCGATCTGTTCGCGGCGCTCGACGCCAGCGAGGAGCAGCTCGATTTCCCGATTCTCTACGGGTCGGCCAAGCAGGGCTGGATGGCCGACAGCCCGGACGGCTCCCACGACGCCGGCATGCAGCCGCTGTTCGACCTGATCGTGCGCCATGTCGCGCCCCCGAGCGTCGAGGAAGGCCCGTTCCGGATGATCGGCACCATTCTCGAAGCCAACCCCTATCTCGGCCGCATCATCACCGGCCGCATCACCTCTGGCGCGATCAAGCCGAACCAGCAGGTCAAGGTGCTCGGCGCCGACGGCAAGACCATCGAGCAGGGCCGTATCACGAAAATCCTTGCTTTCCGCGGCATCGAGCGCACCCCGCTCGATGAAGCCGAAGCCGGCGACATCGTCGCCATCGCGGGCCTCACCAAGGGCACCGTCGCCGACACCTTCTGCGATCCCTCAGTCGAGACGCCGCTGGTGGCGCAGCCGATCGATCCGCCGACGGTGTCGATGTCGTTCATCGTCAACAACTCGCCGCTTGCCGGCACCGAAGGCGACAAGGTGACCTCGCGCATGATCCGCGACCGCCTGCTGCGCGAGGCCGAAGGCAACGTCGCGCTGCGCGTGGTCGAGGCCGCCGACAAGGACGCCATGGAAGTGTCGGGCCGCGGCGAATTGCAGCTCGCGATCCTGATCGAGACCATGCGCCGCGAGGGCTTTGAGCTCTCGGTGTCGCGTCCGCGCGTCGTGCTGCAGAAGGACGAGGCCACGGGCAATTGGCAGGAGCCGATCGAGGAAGTCGTGATCGACGTCGACGAAGAGCATTCCGGCGTCGTCGTGCAGAAGATGAGCGAGCGCAAGGCCGAGATGATCGAGATGCGCCCGTCCGGCGGCAACCGCCTGCGGCTGGTGTTCTACGCGCCGACCCGCGGCCTGATCGGCTACCAGGGCGAACTGTTGACCGACACCCGCGGCACCGCGATCATGAACCGCCTGTTCCACGGCTACGCCAACTTCAAGGGCGATATCCAGGGCCGCCGCAACGGCGTGCTGATCTCCAACGATCAGGGTGAGGCGGTGGCCTACGCGATGTTCAAGCTGGAAGACCGCGGCCCGATGATGATCGAGCCGGGCTGGAAGGTCTACAAGGGCATGATCGTCGGCGAGCATACCCGCGACAACGACCTCGAGATCAACGTGCTCAAGGGCAAGCAGCTCACCAACATCCGCACCACCTCCAAGGACGAAGCGGTGCGGCTGACACCGCCGATCCGGATGACGCTGGAAAAGGCGCTGGCCTATATCGAGGACGACGAACTGGTCGAAGTCACCCCGAAGTCGATCCGCCTGCGCAAGAAGTTCCTGGACGCCAACGACCGCAAGCGCGCGGAAAAGGCCAAGGAAGCGGTGGCGTAAGGGGGCGAATAGCGAATGGCCAGTAGCGAATAGAGGCGTTTCGGCCAGGTTGGCTTTGCTATACTCTATTCGCCATTCGCCACTCACCATTCGCACACTTCATGTCCCTTCCCTCTTCGGTCGATGTCGCCATCATCGGGGCCGGTGCCGCCGGCCTCGGCGCCGCCAATGCGCTGAAGAACTCCGACCTCTCCGTCATCGTGCTGGAAGCGCGTGACCGCGTCGGCGGCCGGGCCCATACCATCATGGCCTCGCCCGAGGTCACCTTCGACGTCGGCTGCGGCTGGCTGCATTCGGCGAACCGAAACTCCTTCGTCAAGATCGCCGGGCAACTCAATTTCGAGATCAATAGAAACCTGCCGCCGTGGCGCGAGCGAGCCTACGGCAAGGCCTTCCCGCAACAAGACCGCGACGAGTTCATCCGCGCGCTCGACGCATTCTACGACCGCGCCGAGAAGGCCGCTGCGGAAGCCGACCAGGACGGCCGCGATGCTCCCGCCAGCCTCTGTCTCGAACCCGGCAATCGCTGGAATCCCATGATCGATGCGATCTCCACCTACATCAACGGCTGCGAGCTCGACCAGGTCTCCCTTCTCGACATGGACGCCTACGAGGACACCGACATCAACTGGCGCGTCCGCCGCGGCTATGGCGCGCTGGTGGCGGCCTATGGCGCCGCGTGCCCGCTCGCGCTCGACTGTGTGGTGACGCTGATCGATCACTCCGGAAAGCGCGTCCGCATCGAGACCTCGAAGGGCACGCTGACCGCCGCTCAAGTGATCGTCACTGTACCTACCAACCTGATCGCGAACGAGGCGATCCGCTTTCACCCGCCGCTCCCCGCAAAGGTCGATGCCGCACGCGGCCTGCCGCTCGGTCTCGCCGACAAGGTGACGCTGGCGCTGGACGAACCCGAGGCGCTGCCGGTCGAAGGAAACCTGCGCGCCGCCACCATGCGAACTGCGATGGGCACCTATCATTTGCGCCCGTTCGGCCAGCCCTGCATCGAAGGCTTCTTCGGCGGCCGTTTCGCGCAATCGCTGGAAGACGCCGGCAAAGGCGCGCTCGCCGCGGAGAGCATCAACGAGATCGTCTCGATCCTCGGCAGCGACTTTCGCCGCAAGCTGAAGCCGCTCGCCGAATCGCGCTGGGCGCACGACCCCTTCGCCCAGGGCTCCTACTCGCACGCGCTGCCCGGCCATGCCGACAAGCGCGAGGTGCTGGCTGCGCCAGTGGACGGGCGATTGTTCTTTGCCGGTGAAGCGACCTCGCCGGAGTTTTTCTCGACGGCGCATGGGGCGCGGGACAGCGGGGAGCGGGCGGCGGGGGAAGTGGTGGCGTCGGCCAAGGACTAAAGCGGCAGGACTAGACGCTCGCGATCCATTAGTTCATTTTTGAGCATGGCCCTCGGTGAGCGCAATAACTGGACGGACGATGAGCTTGATCTCATCGTCGCAGATTATTTCCTGATGCTCAACGACGAGACGACCGGAGTTCCGTTCAACAAAGCGGAGCACAATCGATTACTCCGAAACGGGATTGATCGCAGCAAAGGCTCCATCGAGTTCAAGCATCAGAATATCTCGGCTGTGCTCGAAAAACTCTGCCTTCCCCGAATAAAGGGATATGCACCCGCAGCAAACTATCAAGCTGCGATCATTACTGCGATTGATCGTTATCTTTCGCAGCATCCCTCTGCACTTCATCCGGAGCGCGTTGCTAGTGGCTTTGCGGAACGCCCAGGCCTATTTATAGAAGCACCGCCCACTCTACTACCGGCCGCTCCTAATCGAGAGGACATCGAACGCTTGGTCCGCAAGTTTGATCCTGTGGAGCGAGACTTCAGAAACCGCAAACTCGGACGCGATGGCGAGGAGTTGGTCCTGCATTTTGAGCGACAGAGGCTCATGGCGTTCGACCGCCTAGACCTCGCCGAGAAGATCCGATGGGTTTCAGAGGAAGACGGCGACGGAGCTGGTTATGATATCCTGTCCTTCGATGCGAAGGGCCAAGAGCGATTTCTAGAGGTGAAGACGACTGTCGGTTCGCACATCACACCGTTCCACATAACACGAAATGAACTAGCACTTTCATCTGAGCGGCCTGAGGCCTTTCGCCTTTGTCGGGTCTTCGATTTCTCACAACGGCCAGGAATGTTCGAGTTGGCACCTCCGCTGGAGAATTTCGTCCATCTATCACCTCTTAGCTACGAAGCAGCTTTCTCGTAGAACGCGCCCTCTGTCAAAATTCCAGGAACACGTTCTGCTCTACCAGCACGTGCTCGACCTTGCGGATCGAGACGCCGATTTTCAGGCCTTTCAAAAGTTCGCACAGCGTTTCGCCGTCGACCAGATCGATCGCGGGCGCGCCGTCGCGGGTGGCTTCTTTTCGCGCGTCGGTGGAGAAGGTGCCGGTCGTCATCACCAGCCCCTTGTCTGCCCTGCCGACCATTGCTCCGCGAAAATCCCTGATCACCGGGGCGCCGACCGAGCCTTTCCATCGCTTGCATTGAAAGAAGACGTGAAACGACAGGAGATTCAGGCGGAGCACGCCGATGCCGTCGATCCCGCCATCCCCGCTTCGTCCGGTGACTTCGACCTTGATGAAGCCGGATTCTCTCAGGATGCGCTGACACGGCCGCTCGAATGCCGCTGGCGTCATTTTGAGAAGGCATTCCAGCAACCGGTCCTGCCACGGAAGTTCGAATGCCGAATAGGCAGTTGCCGCGCGCTCGTAGCCGGCCGCGGTGCCTCCCTGCCCCGGAACGATCGGGATTTCCGGCGCCGAGATCGCGAGATCGGGCGCGGCCTGCCAGGATTTGCGTTTATTGGTTTCGGGTCTCAGTCGATCCGGGCCTGACGGCCCGACGGTGTCATCTTTTCCCAACTCCTCCAACGCTTTTCACCCCTCGCTTGTTTTTGTGTCAGGCAAGTCGGAGCAAGATGCTGCCCGGAGCAGGATAGGATCAGTCAGCAGCAGCCAGCGGCAATCCTAGCCTGATTACCTCAGGTAGTTCAATCAAGCCGCATCTACTTTGATCTGAGAGGCTACCGCGGCCCTACAACCACTGGCAGCGAGGTTATTCCAGCACCCTCGCGCGCATGTCCGCATCTGGGACAAAGCACGCATCAAATTTTCCGAAAATTCTGTAGCGGTTGCGCGCCACCAGATTGTAGACCGCATCCCGCAGCGGCCTTGGCACCGCAAACAAAGCGCGTGTCCAGCGCCATCGCGGCAGATGCGACAGCACCGTCAACGCGGCGTCGGATTTGAAATAGGCGACGCCGCCGTGCACGACTGCGTTGGTGTCGGGATCATCAGGATCGATGCCGAAGGCCTGCGCTAGGCGCGTACCATAGGGCGACTGGATCGCGGTGAAGCGAAACCGCGACGCCGTGTCCCGCGTGGCGACAAAGCGAACCCAGCGCGAACAGAAGATGCAGACGCCGTCGTAGAGGATCACGTCGTCGTCGGGCCAGCGGTTCATGAAAGCCTTTTCTTGACGCGTTTTCTTTACGCGAACCGGTTCCCACTTCGCTTGAAAACGCTATCTATTATCCAAGGTGAGCAGCGCTACCAGCATCAGCACGATAGCCGGACAGGTCTTCACCAGCGCGCCCAGCGGCTCGATCCAGAGGTCGGGCGTCAGGATCGCCGCGCCGATCAGGTAGCCGAACGATGCCACGATCCCCGCAATCAGTCCAAGGGCCGCGGTGCGTCGAAACGCGATCAGCCCGCCGATGCTCATATCCATCGGTGGTTCGCATCGGCGGCATCCAGCCAAGCAGGCTGGCGAGATCGCCGAGTTTTGCGCCGAGGTTGAGCAGCCATGCGGGCAGCGCCACCCGCGGCCATTCGCCGGTGCCGAGCGCGCGGCGGAATTGATCGATCACGCCGCCGAGCGTGACCGGCTCCTCCTGCATCAGGTCCCAGGTCAAGCCGTTCGCCTCGGAAGGATCGCGCTCGGCCAACCAGGCGATGGTCGCAGAGATATCCTCCATCGCGACCGGCTGTAATGGCGTCGCACGTTCTTCGGCCGGCAGTTCGAGCGGAAGCGCCGCGAGCGAGCGCACCATCGCGCTGCCGCCATAGGCCGCCAGCGCCACCACGAAGCCCGGCCGCAGGATCGTGTACGGCACGCCGGAGTCGGCGATCAACCGCTCGGCCTCGCGCTTGGAGGTGCTGAAGGCGGTTCGGTCGGTCTCGGTCGCGCCGGGAATCGAAATATGCACCAGCCGGATCATCCGTTTGCTCTCGCGCAGAGCCTGCAACAATCGTACGACGAAATCACGATGCACGGCCGCCGTGTCGCTGCCAGGGCCGTCCTGCAGCACGCCGAGGCAATTGACGACGACATCGATACGATGTTCGCGCAGCAGCCGCGCCAGCGTCGCCGCTTCCATCGACATGACGGAGAGTTCAAAATCGAACGCGTTGTTCTTGTGCGACGCCGTCAATTTGCGCGCGACGCCCACCACCTGAAATCCGCGGCCGCGCAAATCGCGGGCGACGAAGCCGCCGATCAGACCGGAAGCGCCGAGCACCAGTATTTTTCGCGTCTCGGCGTTCATGCGTGCCTAAAGCGGTTTGGCGATTATCAACCACAGAATAGCCATGACTGCGCCAAAACCGGGAATCCCAAACACAAACCAACGGTGGAAAGGTGCAAGGTATCGTGGCGGCAACCCCCGGTTTTGCGCCGCCGCCTTGCGTGCGAGGTCGTGCATTTCGATCTGCATGAAGATCACCGGCACCCAGAACAGCCCGGCCACCGCATAGCCCCAAGCGAAGTCAGCAGCCAGCGCTCGCCGATCGCCGTCGACGACAGCATCATCAGCAGTCCGCCGGTGACAGGCTGCAGCAGCACCGCCGTCAGCGTGAACAGCATGTCGGCAATCACCACGGTCTCGGCCGGGCGCGCGATGTAGGCAACGTCGCGGCTGCGATGCGCCATCAGCATGAAGAACGCGATGCCGGTCCCGGTGCCGAGAATGACGATGGCGCCGAGCACATGCAGATACTTGATCAGGAAATACAGCGTCATCGCTTGTTGGCCGGGCGCGCCGATCGCGGCTTCAAGGCGCCGGCGAGTTCCGGTCCGGCGAGTTTTACGCCGCCTTCGGTTTCAGCCAACCAGTGACCCTCGCTGCCGTGAGCAGGCAGCACGCGAAAATCAACCATGCCGCCTGTGCTGCGGAACGCATCGGCGAGTTGGCGCGAGAAGGCCGGCGAGAAATAGCTGTCATTGGCCGCGACCAGCCACGCCACCTTGACGCGCGCGTTCCTGCCGAATTCGCCGGCAGCCGCGACCAGCGCATGCAGCGCGCAGATTTGATTGGGCACATCGTTGGCGTGCCCGCCGCGGCCCGGCGCGAACGCGATGATGGCGGCAACATCCTTCGGGTCCCCGCTTGCCAGCGCCAGCGCCCCCCACGCGCCGGCCGAATGTCCGACGACGACGATACGCTCAGGCCGGATGAAAGGCTGCTTGCGCACGAGCGCGGCCGCGGCGGAAATCTCGTCTGCCGTGGCGCGTCCGGACCTGGCGTAGTCCGCCTCGTCGCAGCCGCCCTGGTCCTCGAGATACTTTCCGCCGGTCGCACCATGACCCGGACGTTCGGGAACCAGTACCGCAAAGCCGCGCGCCACCAGCCACGCGGAAAGCGCGCGGTATTCCGGTTGCGGCATTTGCGCGCGTCGCAGGGCGTTCTGGGTGGAGGCGTGCGCGATGACGGCCAACGGGAACGGTCCATCGCCGGGTGGCCGGAACAGCACTGCGCGCGCCGCGGTCGCAGGATCGGGCGAAGGCACCAGCCATTGCTGCAGGCGATCGGGCGTCCCCTCGGCCCCTTGCGCGCCAAGGGTGGGCTGCGCCGCAGCGGCCTTCACACCGCACAACACGGCAAGGATGGTCGCTGCAAAAAACACACTTGGCGGATGCATGAACTGGCCTGACGCAGCCGAAGGCGGGCGGAGCAGCCGGCACCATACCGCCGGCGAATCAGATGCCGTGCATTTTTTCGTGAACAGGTTTTGCGGCGCGCTTCCCTCGATGATGCCTGGATGATTCCGTCAACAATTCCGCCGCCGTCACATCCTTGAAATGATGGTTAAAGGTGCCCGCTGTCCTCTTTCGGTACAGCTCGGCAGAAAACTGATGCACAAAATCCACAGGTTAACCGATAATTAAGGATGGACCTTGAAGCCGGCCCGCTGACTTGCTTTGATCCGATCATGAGCACAACCCTGATAGAGGTTCGACCGGCCAAGGCTGCTGACGCAGCTGCGGTGGCGTCCACCCATGACGAAGCCTGGCGTTCGGCGTATCAGGGCATCATTCCCGGCGCCGAACTGGAAAAGCTGATCAACCGTCGCGGCCCGCAATGGTGGGACAGCGCGATCCGCAAGGGCAGCCGCGTCAGTGTGCTGGTGTTCGGCGACAGGGTTGCGGGCTACGCCAATTACGGCCGCAACCGCGCACGAAGCCTGCATTTCGAAGGCGAGATCTACGAGCTCTATCTGCGGCCGGAATTCCAAGGCCTCGGCTTCGGCCGCCGGCTCTTCACCGCCGCGCGGCGCGATTTGGTGCAGAGCGGGCTGAAGAGCATGGTGATCTGGGCGCTTTCCGACAACGATCCGGCGACGGAGTTTTACCGCGCCCTCGGCGGCCGCATGGTGGCGCGCTCCTCGGAGAAGTTCGGGCCCAAGTCGCTCGACAAGGTCGCCTTCGCCTGGACCAACTGAGATTTTTCTCTTTGTTTTGAGCATTATCCTTACGGAGAACCGGTGCCGGTTTTCTGGATGCTGCTGCAATTGAAGGCTTTTCCCTGCTCGGCTGCGGGTCTAAACGGACCCTGACGCGCGCCTGATCCCGGGCGTGCCCCTAACGCCAAGCGGAGCTCTCCATGCGTATTGACGCCATTTCAATCGGAAAGAATCCGCCGGACGACGTCAACGTCATCATCGAGGTGCCGGTCGGCGGCGAGCCGATCAAGTATGAAATGGACAAGGACGCCGGCACGCTGGTGGTCGATCGCTTCCTCTACACGGCGATGCGCTATCCCGGCAATTACGGCTTCATCCCGCACACGCTGTCGGGCGATGGCGACCCTTGCGACGTGCTGGTGGCCAACACCCGCGCGATCGTGCCCGGCGCCGTCATGAGCGTTCGGCCGGTCGGCGTGCTGCTGATGGAGGACGAAGCCGGCGGCGACGAGAAGATCATCGCGGTGCCCTCCTCGAAGCTGACCCAGCGTTACGACAAGGTGAAAAACTACAGCGACCTTCCCGACATCACGCTGCAGCAGATCCAGCACTTCTTCGAGCACTACAAGGATCTCGAGAAGGGCAAATGGGTGAAGGTGCTGCGCTGGGGCGACGCCGAGGATGCCCGCCGGCTGATCCTCGAAGGCATTGAGCGCGCGAAGAAGAAGTAGGGCTCGGAATCGCCGAAAGCCTAAGGCCGTCATTGCGAGCGCAACGACGGGCGGAGGGCTACACCCCCGGCTTCGGCAATCCCCGGATCGCACACGCCGCACGCAGCGTATTCACCAGCAGGCACGCCACCGTCATCTGCCCGACACCGCCGGGCACCGGCGTGATGGCGCCTGCCACCTCTGACACTTCCTTGAACGCGACGTCGCCGACCAGCCGGGTCTTGCCATCAGCCAAAGCAAGACGGTTGATGCCGACATCGATCACGGTGGCGCCGGGCTTGATCCAGTCGGCGCGCACCATCTCGGGCTTGCCGACCGCGGCGTAGACCAGATCGGCGCGGGCGCATAGTTGCGGGAGGTCGCGCGAGCGCGAATGCGCGATCGTCACCGTCGCATTCTCGTTGAGCAGCAATTGCACCAGCGGGCGGCCGACCAGGTTGGAACGGCCGATCACGATGGCGTTCATGCCCTCCAGCGAGGCGTGCACGCTCTTCGTCAGGATGATGCAGCCGAGCGGCGTGCAGGGCGACAGCGCGGCAAAGCCGCCGGCCAGGCGGCCGGCATTGTTCGGATGCAGCCCGTCGACGTCCTTGGCCGGGTCGATGGCGTTGATGACGGCCTCGGTCTGGATCGATTTCGGCAGCGGTAGCTGCACGAGAATGCCGTGCACGGCAGGATCGCCGTTCAGCTTTGCGATCAGCGCCAGCAGGTCGGACTGCGCGACGTCGACGGGCAGCTTGTGCTCGAACGAGGCCATGCCGGCGGCCTGCGTCTGGGTGTGCTTGCTGCGGACATAGACCTCGCTGGCCGCGTCATTGCCGACCAGCACCACGGCCAGGCCCGGCGTGAGCTGATGCTCGCGCTTGACCCGGGCGACCTCGTCGGCGACGCGCGCGCGGAGTTCCGCGGCGATGACTTTTCCGTCGATGATGCGTGCCGTCATCTCAATCCTTTGTTTTTTCGGGCTTTGCCGCGGTTGCCTCTCGCAGCTTTTCGCCGAGGATTTTTGGATCGCCGTCGACCGCGACCTGTTTCAGCCGCGACGTGACGCCAGACAGAATCCGCACTTTCGCCTTCGGGACACCAAGCGCCTTCGCCAGCAATTCGGTCACCGCGCGATTGGCCTCGCCGCCCTCGGCAATGGCGCGGACGCGAACTTTTACGACCGACCGGCCGTTGGCCAGCGTCTCGATTCCGTCGATATCGTCGCCGCCGCCGCGCGGCGTCACCCGCAGCGCGACGCTGATGCCCTCGGTGGAATAGCGCCAGGGATCCATCAGAGGGATCCATCAGGCTGCGTCACCTCCCGGCGCCCGCGATCAAAGGACGTTTGGATAGATGTAGTAGGCGATCACCCGCTGAATGAACATGATGACCAGGATCAGGATGATCGGCGAGATGTCGAGGCCGCCCAGGTTGGGCATGAACCTGCGGATCGGCGCCAGCGCCGGCTCGGTGATCCGGTACAGGAACTCGGCCACCGCCGCCACGAACTGATTGCGCGTGTTCACGACATTGAAGGCGATCAGCCAGGAAAGGATGGCGGAAGCAATCAGCAGCCAGACGTACAGGTCGAGAATGATGATGACGATGTCGAGGATGGCGCGCATGTGGTGGGGGCTCGGGAGGAAGGATATCAGCTAAATATCGGTTCAGGCCCCCGCAAACAAGGGAAGTTCCCGGCAAAATGACGCCAAAATCGGCCGTTTCAGGTTTCTTGCACCGTTCTTGACTTGGCCTTGGGCCGGACTGTAAATGGCGCCGATTGTCGGTCGCCTCAGATCATGCCCAGGCGGCCGCGACGGGGCCATAGCTCAGCTGGGAGAGCGCGTCGTTCGCAATGACGAGGTCGGCGGTTCGATCCCGCCTGGCTCCACCAGCCTTCGCTCGCTTCGCGAGCTTCGGCTAGGCAAGCCCAGGAAGCCTCTCGTAGCGAAGTGAGCGAAGGCTGCCACGCCATAGCCCGAAGGGCGACGGCGGGCCGGGAGACATGAATCCCAAAACTGCCCCCCCTCACTTCCCCGTAAACCGCGGCGGCCGCTTCTCGACAAAACTCGCCACCCCCTCCCGGAAATCGCTGCCCTTCAGCGCGATCTGCATTTCCCGGTTGGCGTCGATGGTGGCTTCTGCGAGCGTCTGGAACGGCACGTCGTAGAGCTGGCGCTTGATCACGGAAATCGCGCTCGGCGAGACGAAATCGGCGAGATCCCGCGCATAGGCATAAGTCTGCTCGCGCAACTGATCCGGCGGATAGAGCCGGTTGACCAGCCCGATGCGCAGCGCCTCGTCGCTGTTCACCCGGCGGGCGGACATCAGGAGATCGAGCGCGTTGGCATGGCCGACAATGCGCGGCAGCATCCAGCTGATGCCGTGTTCGGCGATCAGCCCGCGGCGCGCGAACGCCGTGGTGAAGACGGTATTGTCGGCGGCGAAGCGCAAATCGCAATAAAGCGCGTGAACGAGGCCTATGCCCGCGGTGGCGCCGTTCAGCATGCCGATCACGGGTTTCGGAATTGCCGGGTAGTAAGCGTAGCGGGTCTGCCAGTCGGCCCGGCGATTCATGTCGAACGGCGTATTTTCGCCGCGCCTGATATCGTTCGGATTGATCTCCTTTAGCGCCTCCATATCGGCGCCCGCGCAGAACGCGCGACCGGCGCCGGTCAGCACGATGACACGGACATTGTCGTCGGCGGCCGCCGCCTCCATCGCCTGGCGCACGTCGCGCTCCATGGTCGCCGTCCACGCATTCATGCGGTCGGGCCGGTTGAGCGTGATGGTCGCGATCTTGTCGCTGACGTCGTAGAGAATGTGCTGATAGGTCACCGCGATCTCCCTGTTGTTATTGTCGTTGATTTGCGCGCGAGAACTTCGGCCGCGCCCGGTCTTGCGAACGACACTATCACATCCGGAAATTTTGAAAGACGCTCGGATGCGCGGACAAAAATTCCGCGTGGCGGCTATTCCGCGGCCTGCAGCATCGCCGGGCGCGGCGTGCGCGCCAGCCAGCCATGGATGAAATTCTTCAGCCAGGCACGTTCGACGAGATCATGCACGGCACGGCCTTCGAAATGAAGATGGCGCGGATGCGCGCCCGGCTGGTCCATGCGCACGCAGCCGCGCGTGGTCCAGCGATGCATCATCGCGTAGGTCACATCGGGATGAAACTGGAAGCCGAACGCGTGGCCGGACTGGAACGCCTGCACCGGAAAGTCGTCGCCCTCGGCGAGCAGTTCAGCGCCGCCCGGCAAATGAAAGCCCTCGCCGTGCCAGTGATAGACGCGCTCGGGCCAGTCCGGGCAGAGCGCGTGTCCAGCGGCGGTTGGGCGAATTGGGTAATAACCGACTTCCACCCGGCCTTCGTGATGCGGGGCGACCTGCGCGCCGAGTTGTTTCGCCAGCATCTGCGCGCCAAGGCAGATGCCCAGGAACGGACGGTTCTCGCGCAGGGGAATTTCGATCCAGTCGATCTCGCGGCGAACGAAGTCGTCGGGGTCGTTGGCACTCATCGGGCCGCCGAAAATGACTGCACCGGCGTGCTGCTGGAGCGTCTCCGGCAGGGCATCGCCGAAACGTGGCCGCCTGACATCGAGGGGGTGGCCCAGCGCACGCAGCGCATTGCCGACGCGGCCCGGTGTCGAGGTTTCCTGGTGGAGAACGATCAGGACCGGCAGCAGGGGCGCTGGCGCGGGCGCAACGAAGGCACTGCTGCCCGGAAAGGGCAGGATGTTGCCGCCATTCTTGTTCGACCGGAACGACATCGACGTTGCTCAGGCACCTCTAAGCGAGACAATACCTAAGTGAGTGTTAATTTCGGGTGATCTCGCGCACACCCGCATGACGTCGAAAATGCAAATCGTGGGCCAGACGCGCTCCCGCACGCGACCGCAGCGGGAATACTCTCGCGTTAAGGAAAAGCGGCGGCTTTCTCAGCGCTGGCGGAGCTGCAGCCGGCCGACCGCACCGAGGATGAAAGAGCGGGGAAACAGCCGCAGCAGGAATGGCACCATCTTGATGCCGATCCCGGGCATCACTGCCCGCTTGTTAGCCATCAAGCCGCGGTACGCCTGCTGCGCGACGCTGGCCGGCAATACCTTGAGCACGACCGAATCAAATCCCGGCCTGAATCCGGCGCGCTCCTGAAATTCCGACGGTACCGGACCGGGACACAGCACTGTCACCCGCACGCCATGCGGTGCCAGTTCAGCACGCATCGCCTCGGTGAACGACAGCACGTAGGCCTTGGTGGCGTAATAGACCGCCATTCCCGGACCCGGCAGGAAGCCGGCAATCGAGCCGACGTTGAGCAACCCGCCGCGATTGCGGATCAACTGGTCGGAGAACCGCAGCGTCAGATCGGTCAGCGCGCGGATGTTGACGGTGATCATGTCGAGCTGGTCGGCGCGGTCGCGCTGGACCGCCCTGCCGAACAGGCCGAAGCCCGCATTATTGACGACGTACTCGGCCTCCACGCCGGCCGCGGCCAACGCCTCCGCAATCCTCTCGCTGGCATCGGGCTGGACGAGGTCGCAGGGAATGACGATCGGCGCCTTGCCGCCGGCGGCGGTGATTTCATCCGCCAGCGCCGTCAGGCGATCGGCGCGCCGCGCCACCAGCGCCACGCGATGACCGTTGGAAGCGAAGACGCGCGCCAGCTCGGTGCCTATTCCGGCAGAGGCGCCGGTGATCAGCGTTACACGCTCGGTCACGATGGAATGCTCTTGATAATCAATTTCACAAAGCTGCGATAGCGGCCGGACGAGAGCACAGCCACATGGTGTGACGCAACCCACATGCATGGCATATGACCATGCACGGACAAGCTGCGGGTCGATTGAACCTCTGCATTTTCAGGGTTCTCGCATATTCGCGGGCCGCCCGCGCATCACGTTAATGTTTGGTCATCTGGCGCGGTGCGCCAGAGATGACGTGTAGCGCAGCAGCGCTATGTCGTGGCGTCCGCAGTCTTGGAAATGCCGTCCGAGGCGACTGCCTGCTGCGCAGCCACGCGATGCTTGAGATCGAGGCGGTCGCGCGACGAAACGCCGAGCAGGTCCGCGGCACGCCACACGACATTGTCCTCGAACTCGCTGACCTGGCCGTCGGCGTAGACCAGCTCCCACATCATTTCGATGATGCGGAGCCTGCCCTCCTCGTTCACCGAGCGCATGATGACGCTGGTGAAACGATAGAGATCGACGGCGTCGCCCTCGGCGCGCGTCGCCGATGCGATCAGATGGTCTGCCGTGCCGGGATCGAGCTTGAACCGGCTCTCGATCAGGCTGTGCAGTTTGCGCTTCTCGACCGCGGTCGGCTCGCCATCGAGCGAGACCACGTGCACGAGGAGCGCGGTCGCTGCCAGAAGATAGCCGGTATCGTCAAACGACAAATCGGAATCGGCACTGGGGGCAACGATGTCGGCAATGAATTGGCGCAGTCCGTCCAGCATCAATTTTACCTGCAAGAAATAGGGAAACTGTTGGTCGAATATATGGGTCGGAAATCTGACAATCGCAATCGGAGTCGCAGGCGGAGGATGCCCTTGCGACGACGTGCGAGATTAAATCTACGTCACCTCGTGTGCAGCGGAAACATCCGGCCTCGAAATTGAGCAGCGTGCGCGGCCGCCGCATCGAACGGTAGCCGGCGCGGGATCGGGCACCCTGGCAGGGAAGCCACCTGCGCTGACGGCTTGGCAACGCGACCGTGGTGCCGCAGGCGCCGCCTCCGGATCGACGGCCGGTGGCGCGTTTCGTCGCAGCGCCAACGGATAATCTTAATTGCAATTCATTCGCATTTGCACTAAAAGCGAACCCATTGTTCCAACGTGCGATTTTGTTTGAGGAGCTGCCATGACCCGGTTTCGTTTCGCGCTTGGTGCCGCCGTCGCGCTGGGGATTGCCTCGGGAGCAGCGCTCGCCGCGGGCGACCTTTCCAAGCAGACGCCGATCGAGATGACGGTCGATCTCGGCGCACCCGGCAAGCATGAATTCTCGCCAAAGCAGCTCCGGCTGGAAACCGGCAAGCTCTACAAGCTGGTCCTGCGCAACACGAGCAACGATCCGCATTACTTCACCTCGCATGCGTTCTCGCAGATGGTGTTCACGCGCAAGGTGCAGGTGACGCAGCAGCAGAACGGCAAGCCGGTGACGCTCGCGGAGTTCAAGGGCGCGATCCGCGAGATCGAGGTCTATCCGGGACAATCCGCCGAATGGTGGCTGGTGCCGATCGCCGCCGGCCGCGCCAGCGATCTGCGCTGCGACATCAAGACCAGCGACGGCAAGACGCATGCGGAACTCGGCATGCTCGGCGAGATCGTCATCGAGTGACGCGTCACGGAATCTCGTACACCACGATCTTGTCGGCGATGCCGCGCAGCGCGGCTTCCTTCTGAATCGGCCGGATCGCCTGCTTCTCCAGAATCGTTGCCACCGCAGGTGAATCGATCACCGGGCCAGTGATGTGGATCTCCTGCGACGTCGACAGGCTCTGCACCCTTGAGGCGATGTTGACGGTCTGGCCGAAATAATCCTGCCGCTCGTTGAGCATCACGGCCAGACACGGGCCTTCGTGAATGCCGATCTTGACGATCAGGTCTTCCCTGCCGCGCTCGACATTGAGTTGCGCCATCGCAGCCCGCATCCGCAGGCCCGCGACGATCGCATGTTCCGGCCTGATGAAGGTCGCCATCACGGCGTCGCCGATCGTCTTCACGACCGCGCCCTTTTCCGAGGCGATGATTTCAACCAGCGCATGGAAATGCGCACGCACCAGATCGAAGGCGGCGAGATCGCCGACCCTTTCATAGAGCGCGGTAGAACCCTTGAGGTCGGTGAACAGGAAGGTCAGCGAGGTGATCTTGAGGCGCTGATCGACGTTCAGGTTGTCAGCCTTGAAGACGTCGCGAAAGGTCTGGTTGGACAGCATCCGTTTGGCGGTGAGGATCGGCCTGCGCTTGCCGAGCAGTTCATGAAGCGTGTCGTTGGCTATCCAGACCGCAGGAAGCACCCGGTGGTCGGTCTGGTTTTCCAGCGAAAGCCGCAACGGTCCCGGGCGCATCACCGTGGTGCCCGTCGGCGCATGCAGCTTGTTGAACACGATCGAGAACTGCTGGCGCTCGCGGGTCGGCTCGCCCTGGATATCCAGGAAATGCGCCGAGTGTGTCACCGGCTCGAACACGATCACGAACTGGTTGGGGATCTGCAGCGACAGCACCGCCTTTTCGCCCGCCGGCAGTTCGATGGCCTCGAGCGAGACCTCGTCGATCAGACGATTGACCGATGCCTCGTTGAGCTCCATCCCCGAGCTCCAGAACATCTGGCGGTTATATTCCCACAACGGCAGCGTATTGGGATCGTGCGCCGCGATGCGCCGCACCCGGGGACTGACGGTGAAGGAAACCTCGACGCGATCGTCGACCGATGCCTCATAGCCCTTCGCGCAGAGCGCGCAATTGTAGTCGTCGTGCCGAAGCGATTTCAGAGTGTCGTGCGCGCCGAGCACGCCGCCGCAGCCGGGACACAGCACGTTCCAGCTCAGGTCGAACAACCCGAGCCGCGCCGAATGCAGGAAGGCGGAGATAACCTTTTCCTCGTCGAGTCCATGCCGGGCGGCAAAGTCCAGCAGGTTGATCCGGTTGAGGTCGCGGTCCTCACCCTTCTCGATCAATTGCGAGATGGCATCGACTACCGCAGGATCGGCGGTCTGCCGCAGAACCGAGAACTGCGCCTGGGTGTTGCTCATGTGATGGCCTTCGCTTGAAAACGCGACGCTAGCGCGGCGTGATCGAAAACATCGGTGAGCGGTCGGGCTGCGTCGTCACCACGCCGATCGGCATCACCGGCTCCTTGTCGACAAGGCTGACGCGAAACGCTGCAATGATCTTCGCCAGCGCCAGCGTCGCTTCCACCAGCGCGAAATGCGCACCGATGCAGACCCGCGCGCCGACGCCAAACGGCAGGTAGGCGAAACGATCGGGCGGCGTGCCGGTCATGAAACGCTGCGGGATGAAGGCATTCGGATCGCTCCAGAGCTTCTCGTGCCGGTGCAGCAGCCACGGCGCGATCAAGATAACGTCCTTTGGCTTGACCGGTCGACCCGCGATCGTATCCGGTCCGGCGGCCGCGCGCGCGATCAGGAATGCGGGCGGATAGAGCCGCATGGTCTCGTCGATCACCGCGCGGGTGAATTTCAGCCGCTCAAGATCGAGCGCGCCGTTCGCGGTCGCGGCCTGCACCTCCGTCGCCACTTCTTCCTGGGTGGCGGGATCGAGCGCCAGAAGATAGAGCGCCCAGAACAGCGCCGTGGCTGTCGTTTCATGGCCGGCCAGGATCATGGTCGCGACCTGGTCGCCGAGCTGTTCGTCGGTAAAGGCCACGCCCGTCTCCGGATCGCGCGCCTCACCCATCAGGTCGAACAGATCGCGCGCCGGGGCGCCTTCGTTCTTGCCGGCGGCGCGGCGCTCGGCCATCAGCTGGCCCACGAATGCGGTCCAGCGCTTGCGGAAGCGGGCGCGCGCGAAATCCTGCGGGGTCGGCCAGCCCAGCGGCAGCAGCAGGTCGAGAAAATGCGGACGCGCCAGCCGCTCGCCATACTCGATCACGAACTCGCGCAAGGCGGCGCCGTGCCGATCCATCCCGAACGAGAACATGGTGCGGCCGGCGATTTCGAGCGTCAGCCGCTGCATCGCCTCGCGCAGATCGACCGGCGCGTTGCTGGCGGCCCTGAGCTTGGCAATGGTCTCGTCGGTCGCCGTCAGCATGTATGGAACGAGCGTCGACACCGCGCGCGGCGTGAAGGCCGGCGCCAGCGTCCGGCGCTGGTGTTTCCACGCACGTCCTTCCGCGATCAGCAGGCCTTCGCCGAGGATCGGACGCAACACGCGCAGGCCAGCCGGCGTGCGCGTATAGTTTTCGTAATTGTCGACCAGCACATGCCGGATCGCATCCGGCGCGTTGAGAATGAAACTGCTGTGGAGGAGGAAGCGGCCCTGGACGATATCTTCCTCATAGGCCCGCTGGCCCCAACTGCCGATCGGGCTGATGCGGATCGCCTTCATCCGCCCGAACGCCGTCATGTCATCAGGCGCGCGCGGCGGGCTCGGCGGCACCAGCCGGGTACGTGCAACCGGCATGTCGTAGACCTCGGCGATGCTCATGGGTGGCTGTCCTTGTCGCCCGGATGAGCGCAGCCATATCCGGGATCGTGCAAGCCCCGCATATCGCTGCGCTCATGCGGGCTACCGCCTAACCCGGGCGCCATGAAGGCGCACCTGATACGGCCACCCACACAGCTAGTAAGTCAGTTCGGCAACCGCAATCCGGTTCTCCGATGCCGGCCAGGCCCGCGCCACGATCCGCTCGTGGTTAAACAGGGCCACCACGGACCGGCTGAGTTCTGTCGCCGGCAGCCGCAAGGTCGTGATGGAATCAGTCGGCACGCCGGGCTTCACATCCACCGGCTCCTTGCCATCGAACAGCACCACATCGCGCGGCAGGCCGAAATAGCCCCGCGGGCGCGACATCAGCACCACGGCGCCCGCGCCGGCATCGGCCGATCCGAGCGGACGCGCGGCGCGCAGATGCACGATCTCGGAGGAACGCGGAAACGGCGAACGGTAGATATGGGTAATGGACGAACCCGGCGCAGTCAGCACGATTTCCAGATACCATGTCGGCTCGACCAGCGCCGGCCCCCAGCGGCCATCGGCACCGGTTCGCGAGGAATGTATAGGCCCGCCGGTCCGTTCGCCGGTCTCGGCGGAGACGTGATAGATTTGAACGAGCGCGCCGGATACCGGCCGGTTGGTGACGACGCCGGCCGGCGTTCCCGTCACGAGGCCGCTCAGCCTGACTTCGGCTTCCGGCACGATGCCGATGCGCGACGGTTCGCGGCCGGCGATGAATTTGTAGATTTCGCGAAACGCGCGCGGATGAAACGCCGTCTCGCGATGATCGACCGCCCCCAGCACGAGATTGGTCGCGCCCTTCAGCGCCGGCCCCTCGCTCGTCACCCCCGTCGGCTTGCCCGGCTTGCCGACAAAGCGCCCGTCCGGTTGCCCGAACTTGTCGATGCCGTCGCTGCGCAGCGTTAGGAACGCCGTGCCCGGCGTCACCTCGCTCTCGCCTTCGTTCAGGCCGCGCAGGAACGGGCCGGGGCCATTGAACTCGCTGCCCGGGCCGTCGTCCCAGTCATAGACGCCATGGTTGGGAACGCCGCACAATACCGCGTGACCGATATCGGCGCCGCCGCCGTTCTTGATGTAGCTGCGGATCGAATAGCCGCCGCGCGAATTGCCGACCAGCGCGATCCGCGACGCACCGGTGCGGCGCTTCAATTCCTTGACCGCCTCGCCCAGCTCGCGGCGCTGGTCTTCGGTCGAGGAGCGGTTTGCCTGTTCCACCTTGTCATCGGAGCGCGCCAGCGGATCGGTGAAATTGATGGCGAGCATCCGGTCGCGCGGCACGCCGTTCGACTCCATTCGCCAAAGCGTCGTGATCCAGAGCGCCGCGTGGTCGCCATTGCCATGGACGAACAGAATCGGCGCCATTTCGCCCGCGGCTGGCGGCGTCGACACGGACTGCGCGAGCGCCGGAACGCCGAAACTCCCCGCCAGCAAAGGCAGCGTTCCAGCTCCCTGCAAAATCGTCCGCCGGGTCAGGCTCATTTTGGCTTCACTCGTCATTTTTCAGTACCTTGGCTGTGCTCTAGGCGCCCTCATCGCGGCCCGCGACTGGACAGAACGAGGCTTTCGCAGGCATCTGTGAAGGGCTTGCGGGAATCGCCGCCCAGCCATAGCAGGCCAACCGGAACCCGATATGACCGAACCGCCGAAACGCTCCGATAGTATCACCGCACCGCTGCGGCATTCGGTGTTCCGGCGCATCTGGCTGGCGAGCTTGCTGTCCAACCTTGGGCTTCTTATCCAGGGCGTCGGTGCGGCCTGGGCGATGACGCAGATGACGTCGTCGGCCAACAAGGTGGCGCTGGTGCAGACCGCGCTGATGCTGCCGATCATGCTGATCTCGATGCCGGCCGGCGCCATTGCCGACATGCACGACCGCCGCGTCGTGGCGATCGTATCGCTGCTGATCGCGCTGACGGGCGCGTCCGCGCTGACCGTGCTGGCGTGGCTCAATCTGATCACGCCCAACGCCCTCCTGCTGTTCTGCTTCATCGTCGGCACCGGCATGGCCCTGATGGGGCCGGCCTGGCAGGCTTCGGCGAGCGAGCAGGTGCCGCCCGAGACCCTGCCGGCTGCGGTCGCGCTCAATGGCATCAGCTACAATATCGCCCGCAGCTTCGGTCCCGCGATCGGCGGCATCATCGTGGCGACCTCAGGCGCGGTTGCGGCGTTCGCCGTCAATGCGGTGCTGTATCTGCCCCTGCTGGTCGTGCTGTTCCTGTGGAACAGGATCCACGAGCCGTCGCGGCTGCCGCGCGAACGGCTCAACCGCGCGATGGTCTCCGGCGTACGCTACATCACCAACTCGCCTGCGATCAAGATCGTGCTGACGCGCACGCTCGTCACCGGCATCATCGGCGGTTCGGTGTCGGCGCTGATGCCGCTGATCGCGCGCGACCTGCTGCATGGCGGCGCGCAGACCTATGGCGTCATGCTGGGCGCCTTCGGCATGGGCGCCGTGATCGGCGCGTTGAACATCGGCACCGTCCGCAAGCAACTGAGCGGCGAGGCCGCGGTGCGCGCCTGCACGATATCGCTGGCCGGCGCGATCGCCGCCGTCGCGCTGAGCACGAACGCGATCCTGACGGCGATCGCCCTGGTGCTGGCGGGCGCGGTGTGGATGCTGGCGGTCGCGCTGTTCAACATCGGCGTGCAGCTCTCGGCGCCGCGCTGGGTCGCCGGCCGCTCGCTGGCCGCGTTCCAGGCGTCGATTGCCGGCGGCATCGCCATCGGAAGCTGGGGCTGGGGTCACCTCACCGACATCGCCGGCGTGGAGATTGCGCTGCTGGTGTCTGCCGGACTGATGCTGCTTTCGCCGCTGCTCGGGATCTGGCTGCGAATGCCGCCGGTCGGCGCGCGCTACGAGCCGCCCGCCGAGGCGCTGGCCGATCCCGAGGTGAAGCTGTCGCTGACCGGACGCAGCGGGCCGCTGGTGGTGGAGATCGAGTATCGGGTCGCGCAGGACAATGCGCGCGCGTTTCACAACGTCATGCAGGAAGTGCAACTCTCCAGGCAGCGCAACGGCGCCTATGGCTGGTCGATCGCCCGCGACATCGCCGACCCCGAATTGTGGACCGAGCGCTACCACTGCCCGACCTGGCTGGACTATCTGCGCCAGCGCAACCGCCCGACCCAGTCCGAGCGCGCCCTGCACCAGCGCGCGATCGACTTTCATCTCGGTCCCGAACCGATCCGCGTCCGCCGCATGCTGGAGCGGCCGTTTGGCTCGGTACGCTGGAAGGAAGACACCCCCGACCGCGCTGCAAACGAGGTCTTGCCGGTGGTGGCGACGGCCGCGGGCAGCAGCACGTAACGCATTCAGCCAAGTCGTGATACGCCGCGGCTAATGGGCGCAGAATGGCGCAGGAATAAACAGCCTATCCGATTCAAGCCGTTGAGCGATTTCACGCCGCCAATTCCTGCGACTAAAGTGCAAGACTTCGGTGGCTCCTCGGCTCCGCCAAGCGCACGGGAGCGCGCCGTTTCGCGCCTGCGAAACGGCAACCGCCTTGCGACTTGCGCGATTCACCATGTGCGAATGCACTTCCCACTTGCCAAACCGCCGCGCAAGCCTTTGACTTGTCGAAAGACAAACAAGCCCGCGCCAACAGCGGGCGGTCTTTTCAACCGGGAGGAATTCATGAGCAAGCGTAGCGATACGAAAACGACGCGCCGCCGTTTCCTGACGGCCGCCGCTGCTGGCGGCGCAGCGATTGCGATGCCACAAGTCAGCCGGGCACAGACCGCGACCCTGAAGATGCAGGGCTCGTGGGGCAAGGCCGACGTCTTCAACGAGATGGCCGAAGACTATGTGAAGCGGGTCAACGAGATGGCCGGGGGCCGGCTCCGCATCGACTACCTGGTCGGCGGCGCGGTCGTGCATCCGTTCCAGGTGTTCGACGGCGTGCATGGCGGTCAGATCGACGCGGCGCACACGGTGACCGTCTACTGGTACGGCAAGCACAAGGCTGCATCGCTGTTCGGCACGGGCCCCGTGTTCGGCTTCAACGCCAACGAAGGTCTCGGCTGGATCCATAATGGCGGCGGCCGCGAGCTGTTCGAAGAGCTCCAGAACCAGATCATGAAGGTCAACATCAAGAGCTTCTTCGCGATGCCGATGCCGACCCAGCCGCTCGGCTGGTTCAAGAAGCCGATCACCAGCGATGCCGACCTCAAGGGCCTCAAGTACCGCACCGTCGGCCTGGCTGCCGACCTGTTCCAGGTGATGGGCGCTTCCGTCGCCCAGCTTCCGGGCGGCGAGATCGTGCCGGCCATGGAGCGCGGCGTGATCGACGGGTTCGAGTTCAACAATCCAACCTCGGACCGGCGCTTCGGCGCGCAGGACGTCGCCAAGAATTACATGATGGGCAGCCACCATCAGGCGACGGAATATTTCGAGATCATGTTCAACAAGACCAAGTTCAACGCGCTGCCCGCCGAGCACAAGGCCATCCTGCAGTACGCAGCCGAGGCCGTGTCGTCGGCCAACGAGTGGAAGGCGATGGACTATTACTCCAAGGACCTGCAGGAACTGATCACCAAGGACAAGGTCAACGTCCAGCGGACGCCGAAGTCCGTGTTCGATGCGCAGATCAAGGCGTGGGACGGCCTGATCGCCCAGCTCGGATCGGACCCGTTCATGAAGAAGGTGATGGACTCGCAGAAGGAGTGGGTACGCCGCGTGGTCTACTACAATATGAACAACGCGACGGATTACCGCGGCGCCTTCGAACATCACTTCCCGGGCGTGCTCAAGGTCTGACGAGTAGCGGCGCCGCTTTGGGCGCATGAACTAGGGCGGCGCGAACGACGCGCCGCCCGGCAAGGAAAGGGTGGGGGCATCCGGATGTGTCATTTGTCGCGAGTTCAGCTCGCATGACGAAATTTCTGTTCTTCATCGATGAACTGAGCACCTGGGTCGGCAAGGCGTTCGCCTGGCTGATCCTCGTCCTGACGCTCGGCGTCAGCTACGAGGTTTTCGTGCGCTACGTGCTGCGCGCGCCGACCACCTGGGCCTTCGACATCAGCTACATTACCTATGGCGCGATGTTCCTGATGGCCGGCGCCTATACGCTCTCGCGCAACGGTCACGTGCGCGCTGACGTGGTCTATCGCCTGTGGTCGCCGCGCACCCAGGCGACGATGGACCTCGTCCTCTACATCCTTTTCTTCCTGCCGGCGATCGCGGCACTGATGTATTCGGGCTGGAACTATGCCCAGATGTCGGTTCGCTTCCGCGAAGTCAGCATCTTCAGTCCGGCCGGCGTGCCGGTGTTTCCGCTCAAGGCGCTGATCCCGATCACCGGCTTTCTGCTGTTTCTGCAGGGGATCGCTGAGATCATCCGCTGCGTGCTGTGCATCCGCACCGGCCGTTGGCCGCAGCGCCTGCACGACGTGGAGGAGACCGAGAGCCTCATCATCCGCGAACATCAGCAGGCGGCTGCACAGCCCGACGAGAAGGGAGCAGGCGCATGACCGATCCCCAACTCGGCATGCTGATGCTGGGCCTGTTCATCTTCATCATCATGCTCGGCTTCCCGATCGCCTTCACGCTGATGGCGATGGGCGTCGGGTTCGGCTATTATGCCTATTACACGGCCGGCCAGGACTTCTTCGAGAATCGCATCTTCACGCTGCTGGTGCAGAAGACGTTCGAGGTCACGTCCAGCGACGTGCTGGTCGCGGTTCCGCTGTTCCTGTTCATGGGATATCTGATCGAGCGCGCAAACATCCTCGACCGGCTGTTTTTCGCGCTGCAGCTGTCGATGAAGAACGTGCCGGGGGCGCTGGCGGTAGCGACGCTGATTACCTGCGCGATGTTCGCGACCGCCACCGGCATCGTCGGCGCCGTCGTCACGCTGATGGGCCTGCTGGCTCTGCCGGCGATGCTGCGCGCCGGTTACGACACCAAGCTTTCGGCAGGCGTGGTCTGCGCCGGTGGTTGCCTCGGCATCCTGATTCCGCCGAGTATCCTCCTGATCGTCTATGCGGCCACCGCCGGCGTCTCGGCGGTCAAGCTTTATGCTGCCGCTTTCTTTCCGGGATTCCTGCTGGCCGGCCTCTATGTCGTCTATGTGATCGTGCGCGCTATGATCAATCCCGCGCTCGCGCCTAAGCTGCCGCCCGAGCAGACCAACGTGCCGATCGGCACCGTAATCTGGGCGCTCGCCACGTCGTTCCTGCCGCTGGCGCTGCTCATCGTTGCCGTGCTCGGCGCGATCCTGCTCGGCCTCGCGACGCCGTCCGAGGCGGCTGCGGTAGGCGCGCTCATGAGCATCGTGCTGGCCGCCGCCTATCGGTCGCTCAACTTCACGATGATGCGCGAATCGGTGTACCTAACCGTGCGCGCCACCGCGATGGTCTGTTACCTGTTCATCGGATCGTGGACGTTCTCCGCGGTATTTGCCTTCCTCGGCGGACAGACGGTGGTCGAGCAGTTCTTCGCCTCGATGAACCTGTCGCCGGTCATGTTCCTGATCCTGACCCAGGTGATCATCTTCCTGCTGGGCTGGCCGCTGGAATGGACCGAGATCATCATCATCTTCGTGCCGATTTTCCTGCCGTTGCTTCCGCAATACGGCATCGACCCGATCTTCTTCGGCATCCTGGTCGCGCTGAACACGCAGACGGCATTCAACACGCCGCCGGTCGCGATGGCCGCCTTCTACCTGAAGGGCGTGGCGCCGCCGGAGGTGAAGCTCACCGACATCTTCTCCGGTGCGCTTCCCTTTGTCGGCCTGGTCTTCTTCACCATGGCGCTGGTCTATATCTTCCCGGGGATTGCCTTGTGGCTGCCCGGCTATCTCTATGGATCGCGGTGAGCAGGTGAGCAAGACGCTGAAAGGGTGCGCATGAGCCTCAATGCGCTCGGGCTCGCGGAGGCAGCCGCCGGCATTCGCGACGGCCGCTTCAGTTCTGCGGAATTGGTCGACGACTGCCTCAAGCGCATCGGCGAGGTCGATGGCGACATCGAGGCGTGGGCGTTCCTCGATCGCGCCCACGCCATGCGGCAGGCACAGCTTGCCGACGATCGTCGCAAGCAGGGCAAGGCGACAGGTCCGCTGCACGGCGTGCCCGTGGGCATCAAGGACATCTTCGACACCGGCGATATGCCGACCGAGTTCGGATCGAAACTGTGGGCCGGACGTACGCCGCGGCGCGACGCGGCGGCCGTGGCGCGGCTGCGCGCGGCGGGGGCCGTGATCCTCGGCAAGACGGTTACGACCGAGTACGCCTATTTCAATCCTGGCAAGACACGAAATCCGCACAACCCGGATCATACGCCGGGCGGATCATCCTCGGGCTCCGCCGCCGCCGTCGCGTCGTTGATGGTTCCTGGCGCGATCGGTTCGCAGACCAACGGCTCCGTGATCCGCCCCGCTGCCTTCTGTGGCGTGGTCGGCTTCAAGCCGACACATGGCCTGATTGCACGGAGCGGCGCGCTGCTGCTGTCGCGGGCGCTCGATCATGTCGGCGTGTTCGCGCGCTCGGTCGAAGATGCGGCCCTGCTCGCACAGATCCTTGCGGGGTTCGATGAGGAAGATCCGGATACGCGCCCGATCGCGCAACCGCCCCTTGTGGATGCGGCCGCAAGCGAGCCGCCGCTGCCGCCGCGCCTCGCTTTCGTCCGCTCGCCTTCCTGGAAGCACGCCGAGAAGGTGACCACGGAGGCATTCGCCGAACTGGTGGGGGCATTGGGCGAGCAGGTTTCCGAGGTCGAGATCGGGCAGAGTTTCGACCGCGCCAACGACATGCACCGCACCGTCATGGAAGTGGAGATGGCGCACAACCTGCATCGCGATTTCGAGCGGGGCAGCGCTTCCCTGAGCCAGGTGCTGCGCGAATTGATCGAGCGCGGGCGCAAGGTTCTCGCCGTCGACTACACGCGGGCGCTGGCCGGCAGCGCGACGCTCAACGCCGCGCTCGACGGCCTGTTCGACGAATACGATGCTATCCTGACCCCGTCCGCGCCAGGCCCTGCGCCGCGCGGGCTCGACAGCACTGGCAACCCGGCGTTCTGCTCGATGTGGACCTATCTCGGAACGCCGGCGGTGTCGCTGCCGCTGCTGCAGTCAGAGGCCGGCATGCCCATCGGCGTGCAACTGGTCGGGCGCCGCGGCAATGATGCCCGGCTGCTGCGGACCGCCAACTGGCTGGTCAGGAAACTCGGAAAACGTGGCCGCGGGGCGAAGGTCGGTGCGGGACGTGCGAAAACAGGGAGCGCCGGATGACGAATTTCATCACGGGACTGATTGGCGTTGTCGGCGTCTGCGCGTTTCTCGGCATCCTGCTCTGGTGGATCAAGGCGGTGCCGTTGATCATCATCTGCGTTCTGGTGATGGCGATGTTGATCTACGATTTCTACCAGTCGCTCCGCGCCGAGGACAACGGGACGGGATGAATTGCCGGCGAGCCGGCGAGCCTGCTACTGCCCGTGGCTCGCCAGCATCTGCTGGCAGGCCTTGCTGATCTTGGCGCGATTCTGCTTCAGGCAGGCCAGAATGACCTGGTCGCCATCGTTCATCTGCGCACGGCAGTATCGCGAGACATCCCGCGCGCAGGCGTCCTGCCCCACCCGCGGCTGCTGCGCCGACGCGCCGGTCGCCATCAGGACCAGGGGAATGACGAAGATGATCTTGTTCATGTGCTCTGCCTTCATATCCGGGAACCAAAATCAGGGCGTTCTATAGCGTCTCCCGCGGAGCATGTCCTTGGGGCTTGATCCGGGTAGACGAAATCGCCCGTCCATCGTTCCGAGACCGCGCCAAAAGAAAAAGCGCTTGCGTCGCAACGACGCAAGCGCTTCCGGAACCGACGACCAGCGGATTACTTCGCGGCGAGCTTGCCGGACTTGGCCGCGAGGTCGCGATCCATCACGGCGCGGCAGCCGGTGGAGAGGTCGGCGCGATGCTTGATCATGCAGGCGGTGATCTTCGGGATATTCGGAATTTCCGAACTGCAGAGACGGAAGGCGTCGCCGGTGCACTGCTCCCGGGCTTCCGAGCTGAAGGCGAAGCTCGAGGTCGACGAGACGGCTGCGAACGCCGCGCTCAGAGCCAGCGCCAGACTGATCTTGCGAGCGGCATTGGTAAACAGAGTGGTCATTTTCGGCTCCTGTTGGCCCGGCGAAGCGAGCCCCGTTGTTGATGGACGGAACATGCGCCGATCCGCGGAGCGCGACTGTGACTGACGTCACTCAGCCATAAGCCTCATTTAGGGCCCTAATTTTCTTCACCAAACCTGCCGGTGTTCGGGAGGCGTTAAGACATTGTTCGCAATATCGCATCGTAGCGTGTGTATCCCGCGTATTTGGAAAGAGTAGCGATGCGTAATGCGTTGGGCCTGATGCTGGCCAGTGTTGTGACGGCGGTCGTGATCGCCGGAGTGTGGTTCTGGGCCTTCGCGCCGCACGCCGATGCGGCCCCGCCTCAAACCGTCGCCGCCCGCACGGCCGAGCCGCTGCCGGCGCCGGCCGCCGCGAGACCCTCCCCCAAGGATGATATCGAGGTCACGGCATCGCTGTCGAAGCCCGCACCCGCGCCAGCCCCCCTGCCCGTGCCTCAGCCGGCGAGAACGGCTTGCGCCAATCCCGATGGACTCGGCGTCAGCCGCATGGTCGTGATCGACACCACGGGCGGGCCTGGTTTCGGCTTCCTGCAATACAAGCAGTTCGATTTCCTGACCGACAAGGAAGTCGTCCTGACCTTCGACGACGGTCCGTGGCCGACCACGCCCGCGGTGCTCAAGGCGCTGGCGGATGAATGCACCAAGGCGATTTTCTTCCCGGTAGGCAAGCACACCTCCTATCATCCGGAGATCCTCAAGCAGGTCTTCGCCGCCGGTCACACCGTCGGCTCGCACACCTGGTCGCACGCCCATCTCGACAGCAAGAAGCTGACCGAAGCCCAGATGAAGGAAGAGATCGAGAAGGGCTTTAGCGCGGTGAAGATGGCGATCGGGACCGCGCCTGCGCCGTTCTTCCGCTTCCCCGGACTCGGGCACACGCAGGTTGCGCTGGGCTATCTTGCCTCTCGCAACATCTCGATGTTCTCGGTGGACGTCGATTCCAACGACTTCAAGTCGTCGGGTCCCGACCAGGTCATCAACAACGTCATGACCAAGCTCGACAAGCAGGGCAAGGGCGTGATCCTGATGCACGACCTGCAGAAGAGCACAGCGCAGGCGTTGCCGACACTGCTGCGCCGCCTCAAGGCCGGCGGCTACAAGGTCGTCCAGATGAAGGCAAAGGAACAGCTCGAAACCCTGCCCGAATATGATGCGATGCTGGTCAAGGACCAGAAGGTGCCGGCCGTCGCCAGCCGCCCGATCAGCAGCGTGGTGCAGACGGTGACGCAGTAAGAAATTGCCGTAGGGCCGATGCCGGCACCGGCGTGAAACAACGAAAACGCGCCGTCGGGTTTGAGACCGAGGGCGCGTTTTGTTTTTGCGGATTACCAATAGATCCCGTGCCGGTGCAGTGCGGTGATGATGCGCGCCCGGATCCCGTAGTGGTGCATGCGGTACGATCCCGCACTCCTCGACATCATGGCGGACCTCCGGGCCGACGGCCTTCCGGGTCCGGCACTCGCGGGCCGGGTAGCGTACCGCTGCGTCCTGGCCGCCGCGTTTCTGGGCGAGACAGTTTTGGTGGTTACCGTCTTGGGCGCTTCAGCCTTGACTCCTTCAGCCTTGGGCGTCTCCGCCTTCGGTTCAACGGCCGCCGGCCGTTCGATATATTTCGGAGCCTCCGCGGCCGGCGGAGCTTCGACGATTCTCGATCCCTCCGAAGCCCTGGCCGGAGCGGTTGTCGAAGTGGTCTCAACGCCACCGAGCGAAAGGCTCCGATCACCCGCCTGCACGGTGGCGGAAACCAAAACGAATCCGGCAATCAGAATGAATTTGCGCATTTTGAAATCTCCCCTTGAGGTTGATGGGAGACTATGCCGGGCGGGCGATTGTTAATGTGAGACAGGTCACGCGGATGCGCGTCGGGAACGACCAACCTAAAGCTGCTCAACAGATCCGAAAAAGCTGGTGCCGCAAACAGGACTCGAACCTGTGACCCCGTCATTACGAATGACGTGCTCTACCAACTGAGCTATTGCGGCGGACCGAACGCTGCGTCCGGGCAGAGCCGGAAACGCCTGCACCTGATATCGGGCACGGCCTCGATTGGCAAGAAAAACGCGGCCGTCAGAAACCTAGTTGCTGCCCCATCGTGACAAAAATCCCCGCCAGCCGCCGGCCTGGGCCTTCGCCGGGCCGATTTGCTCCGCGAATTCGTCCGGCGCGCCATCCTCATCGACCCCGGGGTCGTCTGGCGCGCGGATGATCGGGATCACGGCCGGAATCGGCGCCGGAACGGCCTTTGGAATGTCCTGCCGCGACCGGAACAACGGCGCTGGCCGGCTTGGAGCTGGTTCCGCCGGGGCGGTCGCTGCTTCGGCGGGGGCCGGTTCGGCGACGGATACCTCGGCAGGCGCCGGCTCGACCGCCGCGGACGGCGGTGAATTGTCCTGCTCCGCGGCTGGCACAGGCGCGGAAACGCCAGACCCCGCCGCAACTGCGGGCGTGGCCGCCGGCGCCGGGGCAACGACCGGCGAAGAGGCGACAACAGGCGGTGCCGGCTCGACCAGGACCGGTGTCGGCGGCTCAAGCACGACCGCCTTGTGCGGCGCCGCCAGCATGGCTTCCTCGAACGGAGAGGATTCGATCGCATCGCCCCTGTCGGACGGCAGCGCCGCGACCGGCGTCTGCCACTGGAAGGCGTCCAGCCGCCCGCTGACCGGCGACACCGGGCGCCAGCGATCGCTGACATAGCCATCCGCGGTCCAGGCCGGATCGTGCAGCGCGCGCACCGCGCGCAAGGTCCACGCCCGCGCACGGCCGGAATCGCCGTGCTCGGTGCGCTCGATCTCCGCCATCAGCATCGCGACCCGCTGCGTCGGCTGAGCTATGAACGGCGCCAGCGCCTCGCGCGCGACGGTGAATTCGGATGCATCGATCGCGGCGCGCGCAATCGCCAGCGCACCCTCGATGTGACCGGGCACCTTGGCGGCGAGCGTCTGCACCCGCACCAGCCGCTGGCGCGCGGAATCGCCTAACTTCACATGCGCATAGGCATCCGCCAGGTCGGGATGCGGCTGTGCCAGCCACGCGGTCTCGATGATGCGCATCGAGCGCCGTACCTGATGCGCCTCGCTCTCGAACTTGCTGGCGAGCACCGCGGCCGGCACCAGCGTCGGCGCCAGCTTGACCGCTTCCGTCACGCTTGCGCGCGACAGGTCGCGATCGGATTTTTCGAATTCTAGCGCGCGTGCGGTCAACAATACGCCGCGCTGCCGGCGATAGGTCGCCTTGTCGATCAGCCCGGCGGATTGATTGTTGTCGAGGATCTTCAGGGCGCCAGCCCAGTCGCCCCTGGCGCAGCAGAAGCCGAGCACGGCATGCGACGCCCATGACGACGAGGGCGACAGTTTCAGCGCTTCCTCGGCGGCCATCACGGCGGCGACGGGATCGTCGGCGCGCTGCGCCTCGATGAACAGGCCGCGCAGACCGAGCAGCCGCGTATCCTCGCGTTCGGCCATGGCGCGGAAGGCGCGCTGCGCGCCATCGCGGTCGCCGTCGAGCTGCGCCGACTGCGCGTGCAGCAACAGCGCCAACGGATCGTTCACGGCGAGTTTGCGCGCCGCCTCGGCATGCACCCGCGCCGCGGTGGAATCGCCCTGCCCGATCGCGAGCAAGCCTTGCGTGACCGCATTCCGGCCGCGGGCCTGACGCCGCTCGCGGCGGCCGCGCCGCAGACGTTCCGGCGTGCGCCAGAGCGTGCGCAGGATCGCCCACAGCATCATCGCCGACACGACGGTGATGCCAAGCGCCAGCACGAATACCGGCAGCGTGGTCTGGATGCGCCAGCCGCCCCACGACAAAACGACGTCGCCGGTCTGCTCGGCAACCCACGCCGCACCGGCTGCACCCAGCGCGATCAACAGCAGAAACAGTATGATCCGGATCATCGAAATGCCTACTGCGCCGGTTTGCCGAGCGCCGCCATGGCGTCAGTCGCAAATTGACGAGATGCCGCAAGCGCATCGTCGCGAGCGTCTGCTCTTTCAAGCCAGCCTTGCGCGGCAGCGCGGTCCTCGGGCGGCAGTGTCTTCAATTCGCGCCGCGCCGCGTTGAAATCGTTTCGCACCGCCGCGGCCGTGACCCGCGCCACGACGGCACCACGATCGGTGCCGGCGGTATCGGTACGCTCGATCTTGACCAGTTTTGCCGCGCCTGCCTGCAACCGCTCGACGATGCCCGAACCGGTCGTGGCCGGATCCTGCTGCGCGGCGGGCGGCGACAACTTCGGCACCAGCGCCAGCAGTTCCGTGCTCAGCCGGTTGGCATTCGGTACGCCCTTCTCCGCGAACTGATCGAGCGGCTTGAGCGCGTCGGGATTGGGCGCCAGCGATTTAGCCGTCGAAAGCGCGGTCGGATAGGAATCGCCGGTCCGGACCAGCACATCGAGCAGCGCTGCCGCCACCATTCGACGCAGCGGCATATCATCGGCAGGCTTGGCTTCGGCCGCCTTGCTGTTATCGGCAAGCTTGCTGCCCTGCTGCGCGATCTCCGCGCCCTGCGCCCGCACCTGGCTCTCGGCCTTGGCGAGGCGTTCGCTGAACGCGGTAAGATCCGGCGAAGCGGCGCCGTCGCCGCGCGGTGCCGATTTCACCTCGTCAAGCGTGGAAGCGAGCTTCTCGTTCTGGGCACGCGCGGCTGCGAGCTCCGTGCGCAGCGCGGCGACTGACTTTTCCAGCGTATCGGCGCGCGCGGCCGCCGCGGGATCGGGCACCACCTTGCCGGCTTTCGACTCGAGCCCGACGACACGTGCGGTGAGACCGTCGACGGTAGCGGTGAGTTGTGGAGTTGACGGCGCGGACGCCGGCTGAACCGGAGGCCAGCCCAGCATCCAGCCGACACCGATCACCAGCGCCGCCGCAACCGCACCGGAGATCGGGGCTACCACCCAGGCGGAAACATGCTTGGATGCAGGCGGCGTAACGGATGGAGAAACGGTTTCGGCGGGCCGCTCTTCCGTTGATGACACCGGCGTCGCTTCGGTCGCAGGTGCAGCCTCGGGCTCGGGCTCGGGCGCGGATGGCGCTTCGGCGGAACTCTTCGCCTCCTCGGAAACCACTGTCGCCTCGAGATCGATGGTCGGCCCCGCGCGCTTCGGCCGTTCCGAAGCGGGCACCGATCCTTTGTCTTCGGACCTGTCATCGACCATTACAGCGGTTCCCTTGAATGAATGTCAGAAGCCGGAACGTAGCAGAAAGCGCGGGTTAGAGCATGATCCCGAAAGGAGGGCACCGGTTTTCCGGCAAAATCGGGTTCAGACTTAAAGATTAGGGGTCTTAAAGACTTCAGGGACCTTCAAGATTTGGCGTCGCGCGAGGCCGCACGGCGCGGCCCAGCGCGTCGAGCAGGGCATTTTCGTCTGGCGAGGCTGCTGCCGTGACCTGGGTTGCGCCAGCGTCCCGCAGAACCGCGGCCACCGCAACCGAAATGCAGCACTGCGGCAGCGCCAGTGCCGATATCTCGACGCCACCCGAACGCGCCGCCTCCAGAAACGCCCGTGCGCTCCGGCGCGAGTAATGGAGGATAGCCTCGACCTCATGCGCCACGAAAGCGTCACAAACCTCGCGCGGCAGACTGGGCGCTGGCACCATGCGATAGGTGGTGTGCGTCACCACCGTAAAACCCTTCTCTCCGAGTTCGCCGCCAAGGTCGCGCGCGAGATCGGCGCCCGCGAGATAGAGAAGCGGATTGGCTTTTTTCAGGTGCTTTGACTTTACGGCAGCCAGCACCAGATCGCGCAAGGCGCCGGCATCGCCCTTTGACGCGATCGCCTGATCGAATCCGGCCTCGCGCGCCGCTGCGGCGGTGTGTTCGCCGACCGCGAACAGCGGGAGTTGCAAGAGCCGGCTGCCTGCAAGTTGGGGTGCGATGGCGCGCAGCGCGTTGGCGCTGGTCACGATGACCGCGCCGTAGCGCGCATCGGCATCGTCCTGGAACGGGACCGGCTCGAACCGCAGCATCGGCGCACGCAGGACGTCAAAACCTCGGTCGCGGAGGGCCCTGGCAGTCGTCTCATCGTCCGGATGCGGGCGCGTGACGAGAATGGCCATGATTCAGAACTCCGTCACAACGATTTGGGATTGACCTGACGATTGCACGCCGTCACCTCGTAATGCTACCGGGTTACGGAAGCGTTGCGATAGCGCAAGGGCCCAAATTGGACAACGACACACCGATGCTGGTGCTGGGTATCGAGACAACCTGCGATGAAACCGCGGCGGCCGTCGTCGCGCGCCAAAATGACGGCAGCGGAAGAATCCTGTCCAATATCGTGCGGTCGCAGACCGAAGAACATGCTCGTTTCGGCGGCGTGGTGCCGGAGATCGCCGCACGCGCGCATGTCGATCTGCTCGACGGCATCGTCGGACAGGCGATGAGAGAGGCGAACGTCGGCTTTGCGCAACTGTCGGCCGTGGCCGCCGCCGCGGGGCCCGGCCTGATCGGCGGGGTCATCGTCGGCCTCACCACCGCAAAGGCGATTGCGATGGTGCACGAGACGCCGCTGATCGCAGTCAATCATCTCGAAGCCCACGCGCTGACGCCACGACTGACCAACGCGCTTGCCTTTCCTTACTGCCTGTTCCTCGCCTCCGGCGGCCACACCCAGATCGTGGCGGTGGTCGGCGTCGGCCACTATGAACGGCTCGGGACCACCGTCGACGACGCGATGGGCGAGGCATTCGACAAGGTCGCCAAAATGCTGTCGCTGCCCTACCCCGGCGGGCCGGAGGTCGAGCGCGCGGCGGCCGAAGGCGACCCGGAGCGGTTCGCCTTTCCGCGGCCGATGCTCGGGCGCCCGGATGCGAATTTCTCGCTGTCGGGATTGAAGACCGCGGTTCGCAACGAGGCCAGCCGGCTGATGCCGTTCGAGCCGGAGGATGTCAGCGACCTCTGCGCCAGCTTTCAGGCCGCGGTGTTGGAATCGACCGCGGACCGCTTGAGCGTGGGTCTGCGGCTGTTTCACGAAAAGTTCGGCCCGCCGCGCGCGCTCGTCGCCGCCGGCGGCGTCGCCGCCAACCAGGCCATCCGCGGCGCGCTGCAGGAGGTCGCGACAAAAGCACAGACCTCGCTGATCATTCCGCCGCCCGCGCTGTGCACCGATAACGGCGCGATGATCGCATGGGCCGGCGCCGAGCGGCTGGCGCTCGGACTGATCGACACGATGGACGCGCCGCCGCGCGCCCGGTGGCGGCTCGACGCCAATGCGACTGCACCGGCCGGCTACGCCAACACGCGCGCGGGATTTTGACATGACCTCCTTCAATTCGGTCGCTGTGATCGGCGCCGGTGCATGGGGCACCGCGCTCGCCGGCGTCGCCGCGCGCGCCGGACGCGCGGTGACGCTCTACGCACGAGATGCGAATGCCGCCGCGCAGATGCAATCGGCGCGCAGCAATCCGCGCCTGCCTGGCATTCGCGTCGACGACCGAATCCAGATCACCGGCGATATCGCGACGGCTGCGCAGGCGGATATCCTGCTGATCGCAACACCCGCGCAGCATTTGCGCGCGGCAGTGAAGGCGCTGGCGCCGCACCTGAAAAAAGCCGTGCCCGTGATCGCCACCGCGAAGGGCATCGAGCGCGGCACGCATAAATTCATGACCGAAGTGATCGTGGAAGCCGCGCCCGACGCTACGCCTGCGATCTTGTCGGGACCGAGTTTCGCTGATGATGTGGCGCGCGGGCTTCCGACCGCCGTTACGCTGGCGGCGAGCGACGAGAAGCTGGCGGGCGCGCTGGTGCAGGCGCTGGGTTCCTCGACGTTCCGGCCTTATCACACGACCGATATCCGCGGCGTCGAGATCGGCGGCGCGGCGAAGAACGTGCTGGCGATCGCCGCCGGCATTGTGGAGGGGCGTAAGCTCGGCGCCTCGGCGCTCGCAGCACTGACCACGCGCGGCTTCAGCGAACTTGCGCGGCTCGGCCGGGCCTGCGGCGCGCGCAGCGAAACGCTGGCCGGCCTCTCCGGCCTCGGCGACCTGATCCTGAGCTGCTCCAGCCTGCAATCGCGCAATTTCGCGCTCGGCATTGCGCTCGGGCGCGGCGAGCAGCCGAACCGCGACAAGCTCGCCGAAGGCGAATTCACCGCGCCGGTCCTGATCGAACTGGCGGCATCGCAGGATGTCGACATGCCGGTATCAAACGCGGTCGCGGCGATCCTGGGCGGCAGGACGACGATCGACGCAGCGATCGAAGGCCTGCTGACGCGGCCGTTCAAGGCGGAGGAATGACGATGGCGTACTGGCTGGTGAAATCCGAACCGTCGGTCTGGTCGTGGGACCAGCAGGTCGCGAAGGGCGCAAAAGGCGAGGCCTGGACCGGCGTGCGCAATTTCACCGCACGGCAGAATCTCGTGGCGATGAAGAAAGGCGACAAGGCCTTCTTCTATCACTCCAACGAAGGCAAGGAGATCGTCGGCATCGCGGAAATTATCAAGGAAGCCTATCCCGATCCGACCGACAAGACCGAAAAGTTCGTCTGCGTCGACATCAAGGCGGACAAGCCGCTGAAGACGCCGGTGACGATGGCCGCGATCAAGGCCGACAAGAAACTCGCCAGCATGGCGCTGGTGAAATATTCGCGGCTGTCGGTGCAGCCGGTGACGGCGGATGAGTGGAAGATGGTCTGCAAGATGGGCGGGATGTAAGCTCGCTTGTCATTGCCGGGCTTGACCCGGCAATCCATCACCTCAAAAGAATCATTTTTTGATGGATGCGCGGGTCAAGCCCGCGCATGACGAGAGGTCAAGCCGCAGCCGCGGTCACCACCTGCGCCAGCAGCGCCTCGCGCTTGGCTTGCGTGCGATAGCCGGTCATGGTCGCAGCAAAACGCTCGAGGATGCCGTCCTCGAACGCGGTGACGATGGTGTCGTGGACGTAGCTCTTGCGGCAGATCGCGGGCGTGTTCGACAGTTCGTCCGCCGCGGCGCGCACGGCTTCCAGCACCTGCTTCTTGCGGCCGCGTTCACTCGCTGCGGGCGTAATCCGCGACAGCGATTCCAGCACCACCGCCGACGCCATCAGGGTGCGAAAATCCTTCAGCGAAATCTTGATGCCGGCGATCTCGCGCAGGAATCCATTCACCGTTGACGTCGAGACGGTGCGAACCGTCCCTGAGTTGTCGCGGTACTGGAACATGCGTTTTCCCGGCACGGTGCGCAGGATGCCGATGGCGCGCACCAGCTTGGCGGCGTCGCATTCCTTGCGCACCGCCTTGCCGCCCTTGGCCTTGAAGGTCAGGACGAAGCTGTCGTCTTCCAGCGTGACGTTGGATTTCAGCATCGTGGTCGCGCCGCGGGTGCCGTTGAGGCGGGCGTAGGATTCGTTGCCCGGCCGGATCGCGGTGCGCGCGATCAGCTCGATCACCGCCGAGAGAGCGAACTCCCGCGTCGGCTCGTCGCCGGACAGATACGCCGAGACCTTGCGACGGATCTTCGGCAGGGCGCCGACCAGCCGCGCCAGGCGGTGGGCCTTGCGCTGCTCGCGAACCTTTTCCCAGTCGGCGTGGTAGCGGTATTGCAGCCGGCCGGCCGCGTCGATGCCGACGGCCTGCAGATGCGAATTCGGATCGGCCGAATAGCGGACGTCGCGATAGGCCGGCGGCACCGCCATCGAATGCAGGCGGCGGATGGTGCCGGCATGGCGGATCTGCGAGCCGTTGGCGCGATGGAATGAATATCCCTTGCCGCGCTTGACGCGGCGGATGGTCAGTCCGTTCTGGTCGCCGAGCGTGAGCCCGAGTTCCCCGGCCAGATCTTCGATGGATGTCTTGACGGCGATAGTCTTGGCGCCGGAAGCCTTCGGCTCCGACTTGGGCAGTTGGCCGAGCGCCTCCGCGAGTGCAACGGCCGGATCGGCGGAAACGGGCCGCGTAGCCTCGATACTCTGCTGATCCATCATCGCTCTAGCCGCTCTATTCCCTGTCTGCCGGTAATGCCGCTTATTGTGGCTTGGTTCCGGAGGGCCTCTTGGCCCCGGGAAGGCCATTTAGGGGGTAAAGGTTAGCATTGCGAGTCGCGATTCTGTTATTTGAGGTTATATAATACCTCTCATGGGAGCCATTCCGGCAACAGCGTTGATTTTTGGCTCGGGCAGGATGGCGAATGCACGCGCTCTTGATCAGGAACAAGGCTGCCGATACGCCGGCCGACCAAGGTCGCAGACGTTTCCGCCTTGTCCGGGCAACACCCCGCGACGCATAATCCTTGCAACGATCAAGACGGCTTGCGACCGCTCCCGGCGTCGCAATGAGTGGAGGGAAAGATGTCCGAGAAGATCTACGACGTGTCCGCGGACTGGGCCAAGCGCGCCTATATCGACGACGCCAAATACCGCGAGATGTATGCCCGCTCGGTCAGCGATCCCAACGGCTTCTGGGCCGAACAGGCCAAGCGCATCGACTGGATGAAGGCCCCCCACAAGATCGAGAACGTCTCCTTCGCGCCCGGGAACATTTCGATCAAATGGTTCGAGGACGGCGTCCTCAACGTCGCCTGGAACTGCATCGACCGGCATCTCGAAAAGCGCGGCGACCAGACTGCCATCATCTGGGAGGGCGACGATCCCTCGCAGTCCAGGCACATCACGTACCGGCAGTTGCACGACGAGGTCTGCAAGATGGCCAACATCCTGCGGACCCGGAACGTCAAGAAGGGCGACCGCGTCACCATCTACCTGCCGATGATCCCGGAAGCCGCCTACGCGATGCTCGCCTGCGCGCGGATCGGCGCCATTCATTCCGTGGTGTTCGCCGGCTTCTCGCCGGACAGCCTCGCCCAGCGCATCACCGACTGCCAGTCCAAGGTCATCATCACCGCCGACGAGGGCCTGCGCGGCGGCAAGAAGGTGCCGCTGAAGGCCAATGTCGACGCCGCGATCGAAAAGAGCGGTGGCGTCGACTGGGTGGTCGTGGTCAAGCGCACGGGCGCCGCCGTCGACATGAACCCGTCGCGCGATTTCTGGTACCACGAAGCCGCCGCGATGGTGACGACGGAATGTCCGGCCGAACACATGCACGCGGAAGACCCGCTGTTCATTCTCTACACGTCGGGTTCTACCGGCCAGCCCAAGGGCGTGCTGCACACTTCCGGCGGCTATCTCGTGTTCGCGTCGATGACGCATCAATACGTGTTCGACTATCACGACGGCGATATCTACTGGTGCACGGCCGACGTCGGCTGGGTCACCGGCCACAGCTATATTCTCTATGGGCCGCTGGCGAACGGCGCCACCACGCTGATGTTCGAGGGCGTGCCGAACTACCCGGACAATTCCAGGTTCTGGAACGTCATCGACAAGCACAAGGTCAACATCTTCTACACCGCGCCGACCGCGATCC
>JAESGW010000380.1_pt1 | contig 52545 bp, 51 predicted proteins | sample 9269791 | NCBI WGS metagenome assembly JAESGW01 (sample SAMN16773120, study PRJNA677053) | algae metagenome | isolation source: Aphanocapsa lilacina HA4352-LM1 and co-occurring heterotrophs from near cave... | place: USA: Maniniholo cave, near Haena, Kauai, HI | collected 2009-07-28
AGGGGGCGGCAGGATGCGCCGGTTTGTGGGGCCGCCCCCTCCACCAGCTTCGCTGGTCCCCCTCCCCCGCTGCGCGGGGGAGGACCACGGAGAGCCCGGTGGCCGTTCATATGCGATAGCCCTGCCCGCAGGGGGGAGGGAGACGCCTTCACTGAAGTCGGTGTTCTGGTCTCCCTCCCCACCTCGCGGGGAGGGGACAGGGGTGGGGGCGGCTATCGCCGATGTCGCGGGTCAGCACTCCGCATAGCTCCCCTGCACCTCATTTCCGCGAAATCCCTTGCATATCCGGCACATATCGCCCATATGGCCAGCATTCGCCCCGCGCACCTGTCCCGTCTATCGGGAAACACGCGCGATGACGGCGATGGACTTCTCTTCTTACTGGCCAAAAACGGTGAGCGGCGAAGTGCCCCGGAAATGTCCCCCGCGACGACAGCGGGAACACCGGGAGACAGCGCAACCGTGCGGCAATCCCGTCGCCATTGCATCTATTGATCACGCCGAGCCCGCGATGGGCCTCCGGCGACCCACGCGCACCGATTGGCCCGGAGCGCGCCAATGAAAGTTTGACCATTGACCACTTCATTTTCCGAACTCGGCCTTTCGGCGCAGCTCGTCAGCGCGCTTACGGCAGCCGGGTTCACCACGCCCACCCCGATCCAGGCGAAAGCCATTCCGCCGCAGCTCGAGCGCCGTGACATCATGGGCATCGCCCAGACCGGCTCGGGCAAGACCGCGGCGTTCGGCCTGCCGATCTTAGCCGGCCTTGCCGCCCTGGGCGGCCGCCCCAACCCGATGACCACCCGCGCGCTGATCCTTGCACCGACCCGCGAACTGGCGGTGCAGATCGACGAAGTGCTGCATAAGCTGGCGGGCGCCAAGCTCTCGACCGTGCTGGTGCTCGGCGGCGCCTCGCGCGGTGGGCAGATCCAGAAGATCGCCCGTGGCGTCGACGTGGTGATCGCCACCCCCGGCCGCCTCAAGGACCTGGTCGACGACAGGAAGCTCAAGCTCACCGAGACCCGCTGGCTGGTGCTCGACGAAGCCGACCGCATGCTCGACATGGGCTTCATCAACGCGGTCAAGGAAATCGCCCGCGCCATCGGCCCGCGTCGCCAGACCGCGATGTTCTCGGCCACCATGGCGCCGGAGATTGCCGAGCTCGCCAAGGGCCTGCTCAACGATCCGGTGCGCGTCGAAGCCAACCCGGCGGCGCAGACCGTCGGCACCATCGACCAGCGGGTGATCCTCGCCGGCTCGAAGGAAAAGCGCGGCGTTCTCAACAAGCTGCTCGAGGACGAGAGCCTCAGCCGCGTCATCATCTTCTCGCGCACCAAGCACGGCGCCGATCGCGTCGCCAAGAACCTCGCCATCGACGGGCATGAGGCGGCGGCGATCCACGGCAACAAATCCAACAATGCCCGCCAGGCGGCGCTCAAGGGCTTTGCCAACGGCTCGGTGCGCATTCTCGTTGCCACCGATATCGCGGCGCGCGGCATCGACGTGCAGAACATCACCCATGTGATCAACTTCGAGCTGCCGGACGATCCGGAGAACTATGTGCACCGCATCGGCCGCACGGCGCGAAACGGCGCCTCGGGCTTTGCGATTACGCTGTGCGACGGCACCGAGCGCGGCAAGCTGCGCGATGTCGAACGGCTGATCCGCAAGACCTTGCCGGTGACCGGCGAGCTGAAGGGCAATGGCGGCGAAGTGATCGACGCCGCGCAAGTCCGCGCGCAGCGGCAGCCGCCGCGGCCGCAGGCGCCGCGTCCGGATGGGCAGCGCAAGCACGCCAATGCCGGTCGTCACTTCTCGGGCGCCAAGAAGGCGGCGATCGTCGACGGCCGGAAGCGTGGCGGCGAAGGCCACGGCGCCCCCGGCGGCAACGGCCAGCAGCAGCGCGGCAACGCGCAGCAGGTGCGCGGCGGCGCCGGCAAGGGCAGCAATGTCTCGCATAATGGCGGCGCTCCGGCGACTGCTCAGGCCTGGTGGGAAAAGCCGACCGGGCAGGGCACTCCGGCGCCCAAGCAGCGCTGGAACAAGAAGCAGAAGGACGCCGGCCGGCAGCGTCGCACGGAGAGCGAACGCGCCGCGGGGTGAGGCGGTGTCGGGTGCGGGACGCGTCGCCCTCACACCAGCATCACTGTTTGCGTCTCCCTCCCCCTTGCGGGGAGGGATCAAGGGTGGGGGTCCACAGCCACCGGCGCTTCAGCAGAAAGGGCGGTCCATAGGGCCGCCCTTCTTGCTTACCTGATCCCCTTGGTTCCCGGCACCAGGCTGACGCTGGTTTCCGTCGACGGGGCGATCATCTCACCATCCGGCGGTGGGCCGCTCGGCCGCTCGCCACCCGGCGCGCCACCGAAGTCGGTCGAGGACTCGGCTGTGGGGTCGACCCCGACGATCATGGCGACGAGGTAGCGCTCTTCCAGTTCCTTCACATAGGCGAAGGAGGCGCGGGTGGCCTGGCTCGCGATGTTGTCGTTGGCGTTGAGCACGTCGCGATCGTGGCCGTGTGCGGTATAGGGCTCGACGTTCTGGTAGATGAACTGGCTCAGGGCATCGGGGAAGAACAACTGGCCGGTCAGGACGGTCGCTTCGTCGAGGAAAACCTTGAAATGGATGTGGGTGGTGCGGCCGGCATACCAGCCTGGATAGATGGTCTGGAACTCGACGATCCCGGTGGCCCCGGCGAATTGCGTGCCGCGCAGGAAGGTCTGGCCCGTGGTGTCGATGCCGCCGGTCTGGTTGGCATAGCCCGAATAGAGCCCTTCGGCATTGCAGTGCCAGATATCGACGCGGGCGCCCTCGATCGGCTTGCAACTGCCATCGACGATCTGCAGCCGCACTGTGGTCGCGACCCCGGTTTGCGTGCCTTCGGTGATATCGGCGCGCTCCAGCGACGGATCGAAATAATAGGGTCCCTCGGTCACTTCAGGGGTGAGGACGCAGACATCGGCGCCGGGCACCAGGCCAGTGGTGGTTTCGGCGCTGGCTTCCTGGGCGAAGGCCTGCTGGCTCATCAGCGCGCCGCCAGCGGCGGTAATGGCCACAAGGCGCAGGGCGTCGCGGCGGTTCAGGGGGCTGGGCATCGGGTCGTCTCCATCATTCTCGGTACCAGCCCGATGTAGGAAGGGGCCGGGCGATCCCTGCGTTACAAGTTGGAGAGCTGCATTACCTCTTGGAAATGTGGCGGAACCGGACATTCCTGAACGGCAGATAAACGCCGGATTCCGGGAACGTTCAAGCGCCCCGCCGCATTATTGCCCTCAAGATGAACCACCGGGCCAGAGGGTCCGATGCCCAGGGGGCCCAAATGCTGAAGCTCACACTCGTTGCACTGTTCGTGATGTCGATGGCCACGCTGACCATCGCCGCCTCTGCCCTGCCGGTCGAAACCGCGCCCGCTACCCAGCTCGCCGATCTCGGCTGAGGCGAAACGTGGACCACGACCACCAGCACGGTCACCGGCCGGCCGGCATGAACAGCGGCACCCAGATCCTGCTGCTCGTCCTCTTCGCCACGGCACTGGCCGTACTGGCCTTTGCCGCCGCGAGCGTGGTGCTCGTCTAGATCTTGCTCGTCCAAGGGCACTTTACCATTCAGGTCCCAGATGACACCTTCCCGCCCCTTGCGAGGATCGGAGGATAACGTCATGACCCTGACGAAGGCGCCGCACCTGACGCCGCAAAGCCTCGTCGGGCAGCGCTTCGGACGCGACGTGTTCGGCGGTATCCGGGTAGCGCTTATCGGCTATTGCCCGCCGCCGTCGCGGCTGGCGCGCTACAGCCCGCTAGCGGTCAGCGACCAGCATTTCATCCATGTCAGCCCCGACAGCGTGCGCATCCTCCAGCACGGCGGCCAGCGCTACCTGTCGCTGGCGCATGTCTATGGCGGCCCGGTCTCGGCGTCGACGGTCGAAGAGCTGGCCTATTATGGGATCGAGACGATCCTCGCCTACGGCCTCGCCGGCGGGCTCGGCACCAAGGGTCTCAGGATGGGTGATTTCTACCTGGTCGAGGACGCCTTCGCGGCCGATGGGACGACGCGGCACTACACGCACGATCCGGTGGTTGGCGCGGATGCCGGGCTCGAGACGCTGATCCTCGAACAGTGGCCGGGCGCCATCACCGCGGTGCGGGCGGCGACCGGCGACGCGATCTATCGCGAGGACGATGCCATGCTCGAGGGGTTTCGGGCCGAGGGCTGCGATATCGTCAACCTCGATTCGAGCCACCTCTTCGCCGCTTCGCTGAGCAATGCCGAGGGGCGGCGGGTGCGAACCATCCAGTGCGGGGTGATATCCGACGTGGTGAGCGCCGAGCCAGGCGCCGGTTCCGAAAGTACGCTCTCGACGATGCTATCGGGCGCCGCCGACGGCTTCAACCCGCTGGAGCGGACCGGCGACATCGTCTCGTTCTACATCGAGCAGCTGGCGCCGCGGCTGTAGCGAGATCATGCGTTGCGGAACGCACGATTTTCCGTCCCACCGGCGTCATCCCCGCGAAGGCGGGGACCCAGTGCGATCTCTCGACCTCCACATGCGATGCGGCATCCCACTAGGTTCCCGCCTTCGCGGGGATGACGCCGGTGGGGGGCACGACCATACCGAGCCTTCGCTGGAGCTTGCTAAGCCCTTTGCTCAGCTCAGCGGGATGCCCTTCTTGCCCTTATCCTTCTGATAGGCGGCCGAGAGGTCGTTATAGGCGGCGTTGAGCTCATCGACCCTCGCCACCAGCAACTCGCGCGACGAGCGGTCGATGCCGGCGATCATCTGCTGGATATCGTGGCTCTGAAAGAACGCGTTCCTGCGGTTGTAGAGCGGGCGATCCTCGGGGACGGTGTCGCGATCCGGGTCGGGCACCGCGTAGACTTCCCGCAGGATGCGGATGTCGTGCGGGATGCCAAAGCTGTCGCGCGTGTCTTCGTAGCTGAACAGGTAGTAGAAATTGTCGAAGCCGGACCAGGTAATGCCCGAGAGGCAGAGCGAACAGGGCTCGTGCGTCGCAAGAAACAGGCAATCCTTGGGTGCCGGACGGGCATCGGCCGGCAGCTCATAGAAGCGCTTGATAGCGTGCATTTCGCCATGCCAGAGCGGGTTCTCGGTCTCGTTATTGGTTTCGCCGATCACCAGCGACAGGTCGGATTTCCTGAGGATCGCCGCCCCGAACAGCTTGTTGCCACCGCCAACGCCGCGCTTGGTCAGCGGCAGCAGGTCAAGCTCGATGACATCGAGCAGGCGGGAAATCAGGTCGGGCGTCTGCATAGGGGGCTCCGGTTGGGTGTACAGAGCCTGTCGGGCGGCGGGGGCGACGTCAACGGGGTTTGCTATGGTCTGTCGGCTAGATCTCCGTCCCTTCTCCCCTCAGGGGGGCGCGGGACGAGGGCGTAGCCCTCGCCCGGAGGTGGCCGAAGGCCGGTTGAGGGGTGAAGCGGCGCAACACGCGCTCGCTGCGACGCTGAACCCCTCACCCTAGCTCCGCTACGGACCTTTGGTCCTAGCTACACTAGCCCTCTCCCCTCAGGGGCGAGGGGACGCGGGGGGCGCGACCGGTGATCCCCTAGAACCGCGACTTGCCCAGGTTGGCCAGTTCGACCCCGCCGGCGTCGAGCAGGATCAGGTGGTCGTTGTCGATCCGCCAGAAGCGGGTGGCGGCCAGCGCGGCGAAGAAGCTGTCTTCCTGTTTGGTGGCTTCGTCGGAGACGCAGGCCATGCGGGTGGCGGCGACGGCGCTGAAGATCAGCCGTTCGGCATTGATCTCGGCCTGGGCGAACCAGGAGTTGCAGCCGCCGCGGCCGCCGGCACGCATATCCGGGGCGATGGAGAGCGAGGAGACGATACCGCGCGCCGCGGGCGCGCCGCCGATGGTCTCGGCCTGCCAGGTGATATCGAGGATCGGCGCGGGCGCCGGCGCCACCACCGGCTCGGGCGTTGCGACCGGCTCCTCCTCCTGCGGCACGATGCTGACGATGATGAGGATCGGAGCGGCCGGCGCCAGCGGGTCGAGCGCGTAAGGCTCGGCATTGCGGAACCACACGGCGTCCGGCCCGGCGATCTCGGCGACCAGCGCATAGCTGTGGCCGGCGACAATCACGGCGTCATCGAAGTTGAGGGTGAAGGTGAGCGGCACCTGGCCGGGGCTGGAGATCGGCGCCTTGGCGGAAACGCGCGGCTGGTCGGGTGCCGCCAGATCGATCAGCGACACCGACAACGTGCCGCCAGGAGGAAGCGCGATGCGTTCGCGATAAGTCACGTCGCCCTTCAGCGTCACCTTGGCGGCGAGCGCCGGGCTCGCCAATGCCAGCAGCAGGGCCACTATTGCCGCAACGATACGCATGTGAATGCCTCCAACCTCAACCCGTGCCGCCAGATTATGCAGCAAATGCAACGTGGTTGCGACGCTGAAGCGTCGGATCAGTAAATAATTGAACCGGCTGCCACTACCAAATACGGCTCGGGGAAGAAGTATTCCTCGAGATTGTTGCCGTCGCCGCCACGATCGACAATCAAAAAGTCGGAGGTCTCGCGCAGCGGCGTCAGCACCGCGTGCCAGGTGTTCATCGCCATATTGATGCCCTGGCCCGGGGCTGCGAGGAAGGCGCGTGGCAGCCCGGGGATACCGCCTTCATCCGGCGCGACGATGGAGAGGAACGGGCGCTGCGACAGCGGATAGAAGGCCTGGCTGCCGAGTGGGTGGCGCTCCACCATCTTCAGCGTCAGCGGCAGGTCATAGGGCTGGCCGCGGGCGATCGAGACCAGCGGGCGGGCATGCACGCCGCCGAGTTCGACCTTGGCGAGATCATGGTAGCGCTCGGTCATGCCGCCATTGATGGGGTAGTGGTGCGCACCTGCGGTTTCGATCACCTGTCCGAAGGGGGCATAGGCCTCGCGCGTCAACGGCTCGATCTGGATGGTTCGGCTGGCTGTCATTTCGACTCCCGTTTGCCGGCCTAACTTAGCCGAAGTGACGCAGCGGGGAAGCCTCACGGGTGTCTGGTGTTTCCCGCATGGGTACGTCATGCTGCGGCTGCGGCAATACTGAAAAAGATAGTGGCAGAATATCAGTTCAACAGTCTCGTTTTCCACGAGGACTTGCTTTCGGCACGCGACCTGGGGGGCAATGAAGTCACCTTCACCCGGGCCGAGCGAACGGTACTGTCCACTTTCATGGCGCATCCGCAGCGGGTGCTGACGCGGAACACGCTGCTCGACGCCATCTCTGGGGTCGGCTCGGACGCCTCCGATCGCAATGTGGATTTTCTGATCAACCGGCTGCGCGCCAAGCTGGGCGATCCGGCCCGCTCACCACGCTTCATCGCCACGCGCTATGGCGAAGGCTATGTCTGGGTAGCGGAGCCGTCCGAGCCCGCCGATGCGCTGGTGGTGGTCGGGCCGGTGCATGGCAAGGCGCGGTCGGGGCGGTTCTCCGATATTGCCGACGCTCTGCTCGGCGAACTGGTGCGACAGCTCGATGCAGCCACCTCGCCTGACCAGGAGGTTCGCCTCGAGGAGAAGTTCTCGCCCAGGAGCTCGACCCGGACGCGCTTCAACCTTGAAGTCAGCGTTTTTCCGCAAGCCCAGGCGCTGCAATGCGCCCTGGTGCTGCGACAGATGCCGGGTGGCGACGTAGTCGGGATGTCGCGGCTGGCGGTGGCGCAGGTGGACGAGGTCGCGGCGCTGGTCGCCGATGTGGTGCAGCAGTTCCGCGCGCTGATCTGGCACCGGCAGGCGCTGGGCATGATCGATGCACCGGCTCCGGCAACCCCACCGCTCTACGTGGCGATGCACGATGCGGGGCGGCTGCTCACCGCCGACACGCGCAGCTGGCTGGAGAGCATCGATCAGGTGCGTGCGAGGCTCGCCGCCAACCCGGATGATCCGGTGGCGCGGCTGATGTGGGGGCTCAGCCTCTACGTGCAGGCGATCATGGGGACTGACGGGCAAAGCTCGCCCGGCGCCGCGCGGAACGCGATCGAAGACGAGATCGAGGCCGCGGCGTTGAGCGCCCTGCCGGGCGTGGCAGACAACCCGATGCTGAAACTCTCGGTGGCAAAGCTGCTGCTGTTCGTTGCCCGCGGGCACACGGCGATGGCGGAGCGGTTGGCCGAAGAGGCGTTCGAGGCCAGCACAGCGTTCGCCGCCTCATTCGCCATCCTGGGGCAGGCGCGGCTGATGCGCGGGCGGCTGGCCGAGGGGATCGACCTGCTCGAACGTGCCGCCGAAATGGCAGAGCATGGCACGGAGTTCTGGATCTACATCCTCGTCGTGCTGTGCGGGGGCAAGCTTGCGGCGGAAGATCATTCGGGCCTCCGTGCCGTGCTGCAACAACTGCACGAGGCGTCACCCAGAACGCTGATCACGGTGGCGCCGTTCTGCCTGCCGGCGGATGAACCGCTCGCCCCGCCGGGTCAGGCTTTCCTCAGCAGCCTGGGCCAGGAAGGGGCGAGCCGGACGCTCGAGTATATCTTCATGACCTCGGTCCGTCAGTACGAGGATCTGCACCATCAGCGCAACGTGTTGCGGGCGTTCGCCGATCGCCTGCAGCAGATGTACGGGCCGGATGTCGTGCCGCCTCGCCTCAAGGCGCTGCTGGAGCCTGCAGCAGGGGGCTGACGACCGCCGCCACCGGGGCCGTCAGCTGTGCGAGGTCAACCCGTGGACCTGCCGCCTGTGCACTGCAGGCCGACAGCGTCACGAGTGCTGCCATTGCGGGGCCAGTACCGACACCGGGGCGTCGGCTTGGAGGCTCTGTTGGCAACCGGTCGACCATGGCTTTCTCCCTGAGGGGCAGCTTGAATGCCCTCGGGGACGCTAGGCGACGACTGTTGCCGGATTATTTGCTGGCCGAAGCGTCAACCTTGACGGTGTTGGCAGCCGTGCCGCCACCCATATAGACCGCCACCAGCTTCATCGGCACGGCGCCGGTATTGACGCCGTTATGCGGCCACCCCACCGCTTCGAGCACGGCTTCGCCGGTGCGGTAGACCTTCTTGCCTTTGCTGCCGTAATCCACCGTCAGCTCGCCCTCGAGGATATAGGCGAAGAGTGGGACCTCGTGCTCGTGCCAGCCGGTCTCGCCGCCAACCGGCACGGTGACGATGGCCGAGGTGATATTCGGGGTTCCCGCGGGGTAGGCGAGCGGCGCGCCCAGCACGTCGCTACCACCTTGTACCAACGGGGTGAGGAGGTTCTGATAGCTCGGCGGCGTCAGGTCCTCGGCCAGCGTGGGCGTGGCCAGCACGGCCAATACGGCCAGCATTCGCAAGCGTGTCATCTGAATCGCGTCTCCCTGTCGCGAAAGCTGAACGATGGCCGGGGCCGATCCGTCCGGCAAGCGATTTTCTGCATACGAGCTGAACCATGTGGCGTCGAAAACGTTGTGGCGCTCGTGACTTAGGTTAGAGAATGCACAATCAGATTCATCCTGTATCGGCCCATCCGACCAACCTGCCCATTGCAGGCGACGTATCGACAATCATCCAGCCGTACCGACGCTACATCGAGGGCTGGCAGCTACGCGCCACCTACCTGAGCGGGCAGCTCACCCTGCACCCCAGTGGTTCGGACGCGCATGATCTGGCGCAACTGCGGCGCGCCGAACTTCAGCATGAGATTGCCGTAAACCGCGATGCCCTGATCGCCGAGACGAGCGGGCTGCCGCCCGACGACCTGATCGATGCGATGGTGGACGAACTCAGCGAGCTCGTCTCGACCGTCAGCGGGCTCGCGTCATAACTCCAGCCTCGCGTGCCGGTTGACGTCCTTGTAGAGCAAGTAGCGGAAGCGGTTCGGGCCGGCGTAGCAGGCTTGCGGGCAGAAGGCCCTGAGCCACATGAAATCGCCGGCTTCGACTTCCACCCAGTCACGGTTGAGCCGGTACACCGCCTTGCCCTCGAGCACGTAGAGGCCGTGCTCCATGACGTGGGTTTCCTCGAACGGGATCACCGCGCCCGGTTCGAGCGTCACGATGTTGACGTGCATATCGTGACTGATGTCGGTGGGGTCGACGAAGCGGGTGGTGCCCCAGCGGCTATCGGTGCCGGGCATCCAGATGATCGGCTCGTCCTGCTCGTTGGCAACGAACGCGGCCGGCACATCGATGTCCTCGACCGCTTCGTAGCGCTTGCGTACCCAGTGGAAGCGCACGGGGGCAGCGGATTTGTTGTGCAGCGCCCAGCGCGTGCCGGGCGGCAGGAAGGCGTAGCCGCCGGTCTTCAGCAGGTGGGTCCTGCCTTCAAGGGTGAGCGTGACCTGCCCCTCGACGACGAACAGCACGCCTTCTGCACCGGCATCGGGCTCCGGCTTGTCGCTGCCGCCGCCGGGAAACACCTCGACGATGTACTGCGAGAAGGTCTCCGAGAAACCGGTCATCGGTCGGGCGATGACCCAGGCGCGGGTGTCCTTCCAGTGCGGCAGGTAGCTGGTCACGATGTCCCGCATGACGCCGCGCGGGATCACCGCATAGGCCTCAGTGAATACGGCGCGGCCGGTGTGCAGGGCGGTCTGGTCGGGCAGGCCGGCGCTCGGGCCGGCATAGGTGGTGGGGGCCATCGGACTTCAGCTGGAGATGAGTGGTCAGCCCTCTTAGAGCATTTCATCGGTTCATTGAAGCGGGGCTCCACCGTCTCCGAGCTCCGCTAAGTCGCTGAAGCGACAAGCTCCACTTGCTTCGCCATCAAGGGGAGGTGGGGGCGCGAGCCCCGACATTTCGCTTGATCGCTTGCCGGTATCACCGCCGCCCCCCATCAATGCGAAACCGCTCGCGATAGCCCTCAGGCGTCGTCCCCAGATGCTTACGGAAGGCGCGGGCGAGCGTCGCGGTGCTGCCAAGGCCGGCGCGTTCGGCGATGCGGGCCAGTGGCCAGCGCGTCGATTCCAGGAGCTGCTTGGCGCGATCGAGCCGCACCAGCTCGACATAGCGAGCCGGCGTCATGCCGGTCTCAGTGCGGAAACTGCGGGCAAAGGTGCGCTCGCTCATTGCCGCGCGATCGGCCAGCATGCCGACACTGAGGTCTGCCTCGGGGTGGCCGGCGATCCAGGTGAGGAGGGTCTGGAGGCCCTCGCCGGCGCTGGTCTGCGCTGCAAGGCTGCTGGAAAACTGCGATTGCCCGCCGACCCGCCGCAGGTAGAGCACCAGCTCGCGGGCGGTGCGGAGCGCCACCTGCGGACCGCAATCGTACTCGACCAGCGCCAGCGCCAGGTCGATGCCGGCGGTGACGCCGGCCGAAGTGAAGATGTGGCCATCGCCGACGAAGATGGCGTCGGGCACAACCTGTGTGCGCGGCAGCATGGCCTCGAGCATGCGGGTCGACGACCAGTGCGTGGTGGCCCGCCGCCCATCGAGCAGGCCCGAGGCGCCAAGCAGGAACGCACCGGTGCAGATGCTGGCAACGCGCCGAATGGCTGGCGCACGGGTGGCGAGCCAGGGGAGCAGGGCGGTCGTTTCGGCAGCGCGTCGCACGGGGGCTTCGGGGCCGCCGGAGATCAGCAGGGTGTCGATATCGGACCCGAGCGCCTCGAGCGGCAGAGTGTCGGCGAGCGAGAGGCCGGAGCTTGAGGTGATGGTCCCGCCGGACGGGCTCACCATCACGATCTCGTAGCGCAGCGGGCTGGCGGCGAGATCGGGCATGAAGTCGTTGGCCTTGGCAAACACCTCTGCCGGCCCGGTCACATCGAGCAGCTGGAAGCCCTCGAAGGCGACGATGGCAATGCGGCGGATGGCGCTGTGGTTAGGGGGCAGGGGCATGGGTTCATCCTAGTGCGCGACAGGGATGGTTGGAATGTGGGACCCGGCAGGCGGTCCGGATCGCACGATGCGGGCCGCCGTGCCGCTTCTCCCCTCAGGGGTCGCGGGACGAGGGCGTAGCCCTCGCCCGGAGGTGGCGCGAAGCGCCGGATGAGGGGTGAAGCGGTGCAGCGAGCGCTCGTTGAGAAGCTGAACCCCTCACCCTAGTTCCGCTACGGACCTTCGGTCCTAGCTCCACTTGCCCTTCCCCTCAGGGGAGAGGGGGCGGGGCCAGGGATTTTCCCCCAGAGGGAGAGGTGACCGCGGTCTACCGCGCGCCACCCGCCCAGGGATACTCCATCACCAGTGCCACGATCTTTGCGGTCGGCAGGTCGTAGCGCGCCGCGACCACCGGCAGCTCATGTTCCAGCGTCTGGGCCGGGGCTTCGGTGGGCGGCGGGGGCAGCAGGTGGTCGACGCGGGCGGTTTCGCTGGGCTGGTCGGGGATGATCATGAGGCCGTGGCGGCTGCGCACCGGCTGGCCGCCAGCGCCCAGCGTCACGACGCTGGCGAGGTTGGTGCGGGCATAGGCGTCGACGAGCAGCCCCAGCGCCACCTCGTCGACGCCCTCTGCGAGCGGAAGGCCGACGGTTTCGCGGCGCCAGAAGGTCAGGGCGTTGCGAATGAAGGTCTTCTTGTGCTCGAGAGTGAGTTGGAAATCGGCCGAGCGATGGCGGGCGTCCCAGTTGGCGACGCCGAGTTCGGCCGCCGTGCGCTCGGCGGTGGCGCGGCCGCCGATGGCTTCGACCAGCGCCAGCATGATCGGGATATTGGCGGTGATCCCGGTAGAGGTGGCAACGCCGTTATCGACGACATAGCGGCGATCGGGCACGAAGCTCATGGTCGGGTATTTTCCGCGCATTTCGGCAATGGCACTCCAGTGCCCGGTGGCGCGGCGGCCGTCGAGCAGGCCGGCAAAGCCGATCATCCTCGAGCCGTTACAGATCGAGATGATCTTTGCGCCCTTGGTATGCTGGGCGACCAGCCAGTCGGCGATCACTTTGTCGGTGCCCGGGTCCATGGCGGGCACCACCACATAGTCGGCGCCGTCGGGGTGGGCGGCGTCGAAGGCGGCGATGGTCGCCTCGGGGGTGATCCTGGGGCCGGGGTAGAGCTGCACCGGCTCCGCCCGCTCTGCCACCACGGTGACATCGGCGACATCCGCCCGCTTCAGCACGCCATAGGCGGAAAAGAAGTCGGAGAGCTCGGTCGCCTGGTTCCAGGCGATGATGGCGATCACCGGGCGATCGGTGGGACGGCTGGGTTGCATCGCCGCGATGGTTGCCGCCTGTTCGTCGGCGGCCACCGGATCGGTTGGCGGCGGTGCCGACACCGGGGCGCCGGGGGCGAGCAGGATCTGCGTAGCGATGATCAGCGCCAGCAGGATGACGCCGAGACCGACGAAAATGGTGCGCTTGCGCATTCCGACCTCCAATTGGGCGCCGGAGGCTAGCTAAGTGCGGAAGGCAATGGCGGCCAATCGAAGTGCAGATTCTGCCAACCGCCGGCAGATCAGCCTTCGAGGCCCTGCTTCAGCTTCAGCAAGCCCTGCGCCGCATAGGCGGCGTAGCTGCCGATCCAGCGCTCGTGCAGTTGCTGGATGGGAATGGCGTTGAGGTGGTTCCAGCGCTCGCGCCCCTCGCGACGGGCGATCACCAGGTCGGCGTCCTCCAGCACCTTGAGATGTTGCATCACGGTGCAGCGGTCGAGCTCGGGGAAGGCGTCGCAGAGTGCTCCGGTGGTTTGCGGATTGTCCTTCAGCCGGTCGAGCATGTTGCGCCGCACCCGGTTTCCCAGGGCCTTGAAAATCTTGTCGTTTTCGTCGTCGCTTGACATGTTATATTTTTATAACATACTGGCCGGAAAGACAAGCAAAAAGGGTGAAGGAGACGTGTCATGGATGTGAAGCTGAAAGTGTCGGGGCGGATCGCCAAGCCGGTGCACGAGGTGTTCGAGGCGGTGGCCGACCCGGCAAAGCTCTCGGGCTATTTCACCACTGGCGGCGCCAAGGGGCGGCTTGAAACCGGCGCCACCGTCAGCTGGGATTTCGCCGATTTTCCCGGCGCCTTTCCTGTGCATGTCGTCGAGGTGGTGGACGACAAGCGGATCGTCCTCAGGTGGGGCGCGGTGGAAGGAACGGGCGCCGACCCGAGCGGCGACACGACGGTGACGATGACCTTCGAGGCGCTCGAGGATGGGCGGACGCTGGTGACCATCACTGAGGCGGGCTGGACGGCGACGCAGCAGGCGCTCGATGCCTGTGTCGGCAACACTGAAGGCTGGACCGGCATGCTGTGCGCCATGAAGGTTTATCTCGAACACGGCTTCAACCTGCGCGAGGGTTTCTACAAATGACCGGCGAGATCCGCGGCGGCATCAACATCGCCATGAAGGTGCCGACCCACCTCTACGCACAGACGGTGGCGTTCTATCGCGACGTGCTGAAGCTCGAACGGGTGCCGGATCGGCCGGAGGTCGGCTTCCTGTTCGGGCCGAACAAGCTGTGGATCGACGAAGCGCCGGGATATTCGCAGAGCGAGGTCTGGCTCGAGCTGTTCGCGCCGGAGTTTGCGCCCGTCGCTGCGCAACTCAGCGCCGCTGGGGTGACCCGCAACGATGCGATCGAGCCCCTGGGCGAGGGGTTCCGCGGGGGATGGTTCTTCAACCCGGCGGGGATCGTTCACATGGTGCGCGAACCCGACGCCTGGTGAGCGGTCAAGCAAAAACCGTCGGCGGTGGTCCAAGGCGACCGCCGACTGTCAGAAAAAGTTTAGGAATCGGGCGCAGATTCGGGGCATGGCTACGCAACCGCACCATAACCCACGCCCCTTGATCGACCCGCTCCAGATGGAACAGGCCGGACGGGCGCTGCGCCAGTGGATCGATCGCCTGCTCGGACATGCCGAGCCCCGGGTCAATACCGATATCGACTGGGAAGACGGCGAGCCCCGTGACGAGCAGCGCGACGGAAACTATCCGGGGCACTAGGCGATGGATTGGCTCCGCGACTTCCAACAGTCGTTCCGCGAGCCGGTCTATGGATTTCTCGGCACATTCTGGCCTGTCCTGGCGGTGATCGCGCTGATCGGTTTTGGTTGGCTGGTCGGCAGCCTGGTGACGCGTGCCCGTCGGGGTGGCAGTGACAGCGGCGGGGGCAGCAGCTTCACGTTCGGCGATTCCGATGGTGGTGGTGACGGGGATGGTGGTGGCGACTGAGAGGTCGCGTAACAAGCCCACTGAAAGCACCACAAACTCGGTGTCATCCCAGCGAAAGCTCACAGGCGCTAAGCTCGATCCTGTTTGGGGATGGATCGGTGGCCTCCAACCCCTCACCCGTCTCGGCCTTCGGCCGATCCACCCTCTCCCCGACGGGGAGAGGAATAGAGGGTGATCGCTGCACTCTCAGGATTCTTCTCCCCGTCGGGGAGAAGGTGGCGCATAGCGCCGGATGAGGGGAAAGCCACGACCGCCGAGGGGGCCTTGGCGTCATCCCCGAACTAACAGGCGTCGAATGCGCAGGTTGCGAGTTGGGTCCCCGGCTTTCGCTGGGATGACTGGCGATGGGTGTGGTGAGACGGCGATCGCCCGCCGGCCCCCGACCCTCACCCCAACTCGGCCAGCAAATCCTCAAGCCGGTCGTAGTGCAGCACCGACTCGTCGTTCATTCCCGCCTTCACCAGCATCTCGCGCACTGCGGCAGTCGGAAATTCCGAGAGCACATCGAGGGTGGTAATCCCCGCCGCCTCGGTCAACTCGGTGGTGACCAGCACTTCGCCGGGATCCCAATCCTCCCAGTGTTCGGTCTGCACCAGCCGGCTGGGCGCCTCGACCGCGCGGAAGTTGCCGTGCTGGCCGATCTGGCGACCGTCGGGGCGGCGGGTGACGATGCGCCAGGCGCCGCCCGGGCGGAGGTCGAGGTCGGCGCTGACCAGCTCGGCGTACCAGCGCCGCAGCAGGGCGGGGGTGGTGAGTGCGGCGAACACCAGGTCGCGCGGCGCCTTGAAGCGGCGGACCATGCGGATGGCGCGTTCGCCTTCGAGCGTGATGCGCAATGGTTCACGGGTCATTTGCGCTTGGCCATGGCGAGATAGTGGGCCCGTTCTTCCGGGGCGTAGTGCTCAAGGGCGTTGCGCAGCATGATGCGCGGCATCTTTGCGGCGTGCCTGTCGAGGAAGGCGTCGAGCGCCGGGCGGTTGCCATCGGCGCTGCGCAACATCCAGCCGACAGCCTTGTGCACCAGATCCTCAGGATCATCGAGCAACAGCTCGGCAATGGCGAAGGCGTCGTCGTACTGGCCGCGGCGGATGAATGAGAAGGTGGCAAGCGTCGCGGTGCGGCGCTCCCACATGTTCTCCGATTTCGCCAGCCGATAGAGGACTTCGCGCGGACGATCGAGCAGATGCGGGCCGATCACGTAATAGGCGGCGAGATCGACCAGGTCCCAATCGTTGATGCGATCGTGCCGGCGCAGGTAGAGGTCGAACAGCTCTTGGCGGCGCTCCGGCGTGGTTTTCTTCGCCTGGTATTGCTTGGCCATGATGCTCATGGCGGCAGCCCGGGCCTCGTGGATATCGGACTCCATCAGCTTTTCGATCTCCGCGGGTGGGGTCAGCACGCACTCCTTGGCGAGGGCGAAGACCTGGCCCATGCGCACGCCGATAAAAGTCTCGGCCGCATCGTCCTCGAAGCTGAAATAGCGGTGGTACTTCTTCCGCTCCTCGTCCGACCGCAGGGCCTGCAGCCGGGCGAGGATCGCGTTGGCAGTGAGTTCCATGTTGCCCCCTTCGACCTGGTTGCCGGCGGTTCAGCCGAGCTTGTCCCAGCGTGCCCGCAACATCGGCTCGAGCCAAGCGCCGCGTTTGAGGATCGAGATGTGCGTGGTGGCCGGGAGGATCGCGAGTTGCGCGTCGGGCAGCAACGCCGCCAGCTCCGCGGCATGCGCCGCCGGCACGAAATCATGGTCACCGATGACGACGAGGGCAGGGGCTTTGACGCTTGCAAGCTGTTCGCGGCTCCAGCCCGGCCAGCCGCCCACATACATCTGCACCTTCATTGCCACCTCCTGGAAGGCGGCAGGGTTCGACGCCGTGCGCTGATAGTGCTCGGTCCAGGCGCCGAAGTCGGCCTCAGTTGGCAGGATGGCGACAAGTTCGGGCGACGGCACGTGCTGTGGGTCGCGCTGCATTTCCAGCAATTCGGGAACCGTGCCGTCCGGGCTGAAGTTGCGGCCGAGCAAGGTGACGCTGCGGACCAGGTCGGGGCGGCGCATGGCAACGCCGCCGGCAGTGATCGCTCCCATGCTATGGCCGACGAGGTCGGCGCCGGCAATCCCAAGTTGGTCAAGCACAGCGGCGGTGTCGGCGACCATCTGTGCCTCGGAGAAGGCGGCACCCCGGTCTCTGGTATGGCCGTGCCCCTGCGCTTCGATGGCGATCACCCGGCGGTCGGCAAGGCGCGGCAGCAGGTCACCCCAGGCGGTCTCGATGGCGTAGAGCGCGCCGTGCAGCAGCACTACCGGCGGCTGGCCCTGGTCGCTGCCATGCTCCTCGACATAGATATCGAGGCCGTCGACGTTCAGATATCGTCCCACTTTATTCTCCTCAGCCCGGAGCGGGCCGGTGGCGAGAGCCAGCGTCAACGCCGCTGCGCCCTGGATGATGGTGCGCCGGCGCCAGCCGGCGCCGGGTTCAATTTGCCTGGTCATCGAAGGTCTGGCCCATCTGATCCATCACCTGCTCGAGGCCGAGCTGCGACATTTCCATCATCTGCTTCGAGGTGGTGGTGTGCTCGGTGATGGTAACCTCGGTAACGTCGCCCTTGGGCGTCAGCGTCACCACTGTGGCGACGTTGCGCGGGAACTCCTTGGGCATGCCGACGCTGGTCGGATCGATCGGGTTGCCGTCCTTGTCGGAGAGGTTCTGGACGTATTCGAGCCGCTCGTTGGGGACCACCTTGGTATACTCCCAGCGCATCCACAGGTCGTGCCCTTCGGGCGAGCGCATCAGCACCACGGAGAAGCCGCCTTCGCGCACATCCATGCGGGCTTCGGGGCTGCTCCAGGGGCGCGGGCCCCACCACTTCATCACTTCGGCATCCTCGGTCCAGGCGCGCCACGTGCGTTCGGGCGAGGCCTTGAAGCTGCGGGTGACGGACACGTCGTGGGTGATGAGCTCGGGCACGTCGGACACTCCCTTGGTTTCGGCGCCGATGGCGGTGTAGGCGCCGCGCCAGAAGTCGCGGAACTGGTTCGAGGCGATGAAATATTGCACCGACTGGGTGAACATCAGGCCGATCAGCCCGGTGGCGGGATCATTGACCCAGGTGGTGCCGTAGCCGCCGTCCCAGCCGTAGCGGCCCGGCGTCGGCGAGATGTCGTCGGGCATGTCATAGGTCAGGACGCCATAACCCCAGCCGACCTTGTCGAAGAAGCCGGGCATGAAGCCGGCATCCTGTTTCTGCCCGGGGCTGAGCTGGTTGCGGGTGATCGCGGCGACCGAGGCTTCGCTGAGCAGGCGCGTGCCGTTGTGCATACCCTTATTGAGCAGCAGCCGGGCGAAGCTCAGATAGTCGTCGAGGGTGGAGACGAGCCCGCCGGCGCCGGACGGAAAGCTGGGCGGCTTGCTCCAGATGCCGTCGACCGGGTCTTCGACGAACTGCTCGTTGCTGGCGAAGTTCATCGAAAAGGCCGGCTGAAACCGATCGAGCTTTTCCGGCGGCACGAAGAAGCCCGTATCGACCATGCCGAGCGGGGTAAAGATGCGGGTCTCGAAGAACTCGGCGAGCGGCATGCCCGAAGCGCGGGCGATCAGCACTCCTGCAACGAGCGAGCCGGTATTGTACATCCAGGTCTCGCCCGGCTGATGCATCAGCGGCAGTTCGGCGAACTTCGCCAGCCACTCGTCGGGCGTCCATGGGGTCGGGGGAACCGGCGGCCCGTTGGTCAGTTGGCGCGCGTCGATCGCCTGCTGGATCGGCAAAGTAGGGTCGAACAGCACGCCGAAGCCGAGGGTGAAATCGAGCAGATCGCTGACGAGGATCGGCCGGGTGGCCGGCACGGTATCGGTGATCGGGCCTTTCAGATCCCTCAGCACCTGTCGGTTGGCGAGCTCGGGGAGCAGCCGGTCGACCGGCTCGTCGAGTGAGACCTTGCCCTCTTCGACCAGCATCATCACCGCGGTCGCGGTGACGGCCTTCGCCACCGAGGCGATGCGGAAGATGGTGTCGCGGCGCATCGGCACGCCGCCCTCGTAGGCGGTATTGCCCGCGGTATCGACGATCACCTCGTCGCCCTTGGCGAGCAGCCAGACGGCGCCGGGCAAGTCGCCTTTGGCGATCGAGGCTTCGATCTTGCCTTTCAGCGCCGCGAGCGCCGAGGGGTCGAAGGTTGGTTGCTGGCCGATTGCCGGCACGGCCGTGGCCAGCACCAGGGCGCTGACGGTGATGAGGAAAGTTCGGCGGCGCATTTCGGGGTCTCCGGATTTCGGGCAAGCCGCTCCCGGCCGCGCGCCGGGTGGCGCACGGGGCAGGGGCTCGCGATGTGGGTACGAGAGTGGCCGGCTACTTGCCGGCGTGGGCGGCTTCGAGGTCGGCGATGACGAGCTTGTGCATCTTGAACATCGCCTGCTGGGCACGGGCAGCGCCCTCCGGGTTGTCCTTGTCCCAGACCAGGTCCATTACCCCATTGGGGACGATCTGCCAGCTGAGCCCGAATTTGTCCTTGAGCCAGCCGCACATCGATTCTTCGCCACCATCGGCAGTGAGCGCATCCCAATAGTAATCGACCTCGGCCTGATCCTTACAGTCGACGCTGAACGAGATCGCTTCGTTGAACTTGAAGTCGGCGCCGCCGTTCAGCGCCATGAACTCCTGGTCCTTGAGGCGGAAATACGCGGTCAGCGTGCTGCCGCCGGGACCGGGCGTCTTGTTGTGGAGTTCGGCATCCTTGAAGGTGGCGATGTAGAAGTCGACCATTTCGTCGATGCGGTTATCGATCCACAGGCAGGGCAGAATCTTGGGCATTTTGATCTCCTCTTGGGGTTGAGTTTTTCCGTTCCGTGAAGCGGAACGCTTCAGCGGCAGGGTCGTCGCAGTGGCAGTCGAAAAGTCGGTTGGTATGTCCCGGGGGCAGGTGCCCCCGGAGTTAGTAGGCCGGCATGGCTGCCAGCAATTCATCGAGGCGCTTGAAACCCGACTCCATGCCTTCGGCCATCGGGGTGGCCTTGGCGCCGTCGCGGGCTTCTTTCGTCGGGTAGAGGATGGTCACCAGCGAGGTGGTGATGCCGTTCACTTCGGCGATGTGGTTGGTGACGATGGTCTTGCCGCCCGTCCAATCCTGATCGTAGAGCTCGTCGGTCTTGATCCAGTCTGGGCGGTTGATCTCCAGCACCTCGCCGCCGGAGCCCATCTCGAAGCCATCGGGGCTGCGGGTGACGAAGCGCCACTTGCCGCCGACCCGCGCATCGAACTCGCAGGTGGTGAAGGTCCAGTCGGCGAAGCCGAGCCACCGCTTGATCAGCGCCGGGATGGTCCAGCAATCGAACACCAGATCGGCCGAGGCCCTGAAGGTTCGGGTGATGGCGATCTCGCGGTCGGAGGGCAGGGTGATGGTCAGGGGCGGCTGCATGGGGCGTCTCCTCTGGTCTTGTTCAGTTCTTCTTGTCGGTTAGTTTTTCTTGCCACCTTGGGGGGCGAAACGCTGCAGCTCATCGAGCAGGGTATCGAGCCGCTGGTAGCTCTGCTCCCAGAACTTGCGATAGTTCTCGAGCCAGCCCACCGCATCGGCCAAGGGCAACGCCTCGATCTTCACCGGGCGGCGCTGCGCATCCTTGCCGCGCGACACCAGCCCGGCATTTTCCAGCACCTTGATGTGCTTGGATATGGCCGGCTGGCTCATCTCGAACGGCGCCGCCAGTTCATTCACCGACGCCTCGCCCTCGGCCAGCCGCGCCAGGATGGCGCGCCGGGTAGGGTCGGCGAGGGCGGCGAAGGTGAGATCGAGCTGGTTCGGGTTGGGCTGCATTTCATAACCTGTTCGCTATATAACGAGATGGTTATGATTGATGTCGGTGGGGATGTCAAGCGGGGTGTGCGACGAGAGGCTGGTGGCTGTGGACCCCCACCCTTGATCCCTCCCCGCAAGGGGGAGGGAGACGATAGTCGCGATGTCAGTGTTTTGGTCTCCCTCCCCCTTGCGGGGAGGGGACAGGGGTGGGGGTCAGCTTGCGCCGGACTTGGCGTCTGCCTCAGCCCAGAATCTGCCGGATCCGCAGTTCGGCGATGCGTTCCACCTGCCGGCAGGCGGTGGCGAATTCGGTGTCCCGATCACTGGCCAAGCGCCGTTCGAACGCCGCCATGATCTGTGCCTTGGTGTTGTCGCGTACCGCAATGATGAAGGGAAAGCCGAACTTCTTAACGTAGGCGGCGTTCATTTCGCCGAAGCTGGTGCGCTCGGCGTCGGTCAGCGCGTCGAGCCCGGCCGAGGCCTGTTCGGACTCGGACTCCGACGTCAGGCGCCTGGCTGCCGCGAGCTTGCCGGCGAGATCCGGGTGCGCGTTGAGCACGGCGAGCCGTTCGGCAGGCGTGGCGGCGCGGAACACCTGGGCCATCAGCGCATGGAGGCCGGTGGCGGTGTCGTGCGCCGGGCCCATTTCGCGCTTATGGGCACGCTCGGCCACCCATTCGGAATGCTCGAACACGTTGCCGAACAGCTGGGTGAAATCGTCGAGCGCCAGTTCGGACGGCACGAGTTCGGGCTTCACAAAGGGGTGGGTGGTCAGCCAGTGCTCGGCGATGTCGATGCGCTTGGCGATCCAGACCTTGTCCTTGGTCATGATGTACTCGACGAAGCGCTTCAGCCCGGCAAAACGCCCGGGCATGCCGACCAGCCGGCAATGCAGCCCCAGCGACATCATCTTGGGGGCGCCGGCCTGGCCTTCCTCGTAGAGCACGTCGAACGTGTCCTTCAGCAGCTGGAAATACTCCTCGCCATTGGCAAAGCCCGATGCGGTGGTGAAGCGCATGTCGTTGGTGGCGAGCGAATAGGGGATGATCAACTGCGGGCTGCCGAAGTGCTCGCGGTAATAGGGCAGGTCGTCGTCATAGGTGTCGGAGACATAAGTGAAGCCGCCTTCCTCGCTGGCCAGGTCGACGGTGTTGACCGAGGTGCGGCCGCAATACCAGCCGGTGGGGCGGCTGCCGGTGACTTCGGTATGGAGCTTTATCGCAGCGTGCAGGTCCTCGCGCTCGTGCTCAATGTCATAGTCGCGATAGTCGATCCACTTGAGCCCGTGGCTGGCAATCTCCCAGTCGGCGTCGAGCATGGCTTTGACCTGCTCGGGCGAGCGCTGCAGTGCGGTTGCGACGCCATATACGGTGACCGGCAGGTTGAGGCCGGTGAACAGGCGGTGCAGCCGCCAGAAGCCGGCGCGGGCGCCGTACTCGTACATCGACTCGACGTTCCAGTGGCGCTTGCCGGGCCACGGCACGGCGCCGATCACATCGACGAGGAAGGCTTCGGAGGCGGCGTCGCCATGCAGGATATTGTTCTCGCCGCCTTCTTCGTAGTTGAGCACGAACTGCACCGCGACATGGGCCCCGCCGGGCCATTGCGCATCCGGCGGATTCGGGCCGTAGCCCTGCAGGTTCCGGGGATAACGCATTATTGGCACCTCATCGTTGGTTCGAGATTTATCGCGAGCGGGCACGCGCGATGCAAGGCCGGCAAAAGTGGACCAGTTGGTAAAAAACTGCCGCGCACCCCCTTGGAACGGAGGCGAATATGCTCAATAGTCGGGCAATCCAAGGGTTATGCCTCAACGGCAAGCGGGAGCCGCGGGGGCGATCCGGCGGGCAGGGCGAAGGGAACTTCACTATGGCGGGTTCAGCACGCCTGACGACGCACGTACTCGATACGACACACGGCAAGCCGGCAGCGGGCATGCGGATCGACCTCAGCATGGTACATGGCGACCATACGCACCATATATGGTCAGGACACACCAATGCCGATGGGCGGGTGGACCAACCGCTGCTGGAAGGCGATCGCTTCCATCTGGGCAGCTATGAGCTGATCTTCCATGTGGGGCAGTATTTCGAGCGGATCGGCCTCGATCTCGAAACCCCGTTCCTCGACACCGTGCCGGTGCGGTTCACGATGAGCGAGGCGGCGCACTATCACGTGCCGCTGCTCGTCTCGCCGTACGGATATTCGACTTACCGGGGAAGCTGATGATGAGCACAGCCACGGTGCAAAGATTTTCCACCGGCGTCATTCCCGCGCAGGCGGGAACCCAGGGCCAGGCGAGCCTCATGCTCGGCGCTACCGACGCTTTCCCACTAGGTTCCCGCCTGCGCGGGAATGACGGCGGTGGGTGTGGAGATGTTCAGTGACTGAGGTTCGCAACCAGCTGCGCTTCATCCTCAACGACCAGGACGTCGTGCTGGACGAGATTTCGGCCACCCGTACGCTGCTCGATTTCCTCCGCCTCGACCGGCGCATGACCGGCTCGAAGGAAGGCTGCGCCGAGGGCGATTGCGGGGCCTGTACGGTGCTGGTCGGGCGGGTGCGCGACGGCGAGCTCAGCTATCAGTCCGTCAATGCCTGCATCTGCTTCGTCGGTTCGCTTGATGCGACACATGTGGTGACGGTCGAGCATCTGTCGGCCGCCAACGGGCCACTGCATCCGGTGCAGCAGGCGATGGTCGAACATCACGGCAGCCAGTGCGGCTTCTGCACGCCGGGTATCGTGATGTCGCTCTATGGCATGTGGATGCGGAACGCCGACCCCTCGGTGAACGACATCGAGGTGGCGCTGCAGGGGAACCTTTGCCGCTGCACCGGCTACACCCCGATCATCAAGGCCGGCCAGTCGATTTCGGCCTATGGCCAGGTCGTTGCCGATCCGCTGGTGAGTGAGCGGCAGACCATCAAGGCGCGGCTCGAAGCGCTGCGCGACGGGCGCCGGGTCACGATCGGCGAAGGCAAGGAGCGACTGATCGTGCCGGCTTCGGCCGACGACCTCGCCGAGGTCTATGCGGCCAATCCAGGGGGGACGCTGGTTTCGGGCGCCACCGATGTCGGGCTCTGGGTCACCAAGTTCATGCGCGATATCGGCCCGATGATTTTCATCGGCGACATCGCCGACCTGCAGTCGATCGAACAAACCGACCGGGCATTGAAGCTCGGGGCAGGCGTGACCTACTCCGAAGCCACCGCAGCGGTGACGTCGCGCCTCCCGCAACTCACCGAACTCTGGATGCGCATCGGCGGCCAGCAGGTGCGCAACATGGGCACCATCGGCGCCAATATCGCCAATGGCTCGCCGATCGGCGACACGCCACCACCGCTGATCGCCCTGGGCGCTTCGATCACGCTCCGGAAGGGCGACAGCCGCCGCGAGGTGAAGCTCGAGGATTTCTTCATCGCCTATGGCAAGCAGGACCGGCAGCCCGGTGAGTTCGTCGAGGCTGTCACCATTCCGTCGCTGCCGGCAGGGGAAGAGTTCGCCTGTTACAAGATCACCAAGCGCAAGGACGAGGACATCTCGGCGCTGTGCGGGGCGTTCCGGCTGAGGCTCGAGGGCGGCAAGGTGGCCGTCATCACCGTTGCCTATGGCGGCATGGCGGCGACGCCGAAGCGGGCCAAGGCGGTGGAAGCGGCGTTGCTGGGCAAGGCCTGGAGCGTGGCGACGGTGGAGGCGGCGATCCCGGCTTTCGCCGAGGATTACCAGCCGCTTACCGATATGCGGGCTTCGGCGGAGTACCGGTTGCTGGCGGCGCAGAACCTGTTGCGGCGGTTTTTTCTCGAGACGACCGGCGAGGGTGAGCGGCTGACGAGGGAGGTGGCGTGATGGTTGGCTCTTGCCTCATCCACGGTGTCACCCCGGCGCAGGCCGGGGCCCATCCTGAGGTCTCGCCGTTCGTTCACCGCAGGTTGCACCATCTCAGGATGGGTCCCGGCCTGCGCCGGGATGACATCGCGTTTGTGGAGGCACTTGTCCCATGAACAAGCAATCCCCCATCACCACTTCGCCGCTGCATGTTTCGGTGAAGCACGATTCCGCCATCAAGCAGGTGGCCGGGCGCGCCGACTACATCGATGATCTCGTGGAACCCGAGGGCACGTTGCACGCCTATCTGGGCCTGTCGACCAAGGCGCATGCCGATATCGCCGCGCTGAACCTCGATGCGGTACGCGCGGCCCCCGGTGTCGTCGGGGTGCTCACTGCCGACGACATTCCGGCCGAGAACGACGTCAGCTCGGTGCATAAGCATGACGAGCCGGTGTTCGCGACCACCCGGGTCGTCACCTGGGGCCAGCCGCTGTTCGCGGTCATCGGCGAAACGCGCGAGGCAGCGCGGCGGGCAGCCAAGCTGGCGAAGATCGAATATCGCGACCTGCCGCATGTCACCGACGTCGATGCGGCGGTGGCGGCCGGCGGCAAGCTCGTCACCGAGCCCTTGAAGCTCGAGCGTGGTGATGTCGAAGCCGGCTTTGCCGGCTCAGAGTACCGGGCCAAGGGCCGGGTGCGGATCGGCGGGCAGGAGCATTTCTACCTAGAAAGCCAGGCGGCGCTCGCCATTCCGGGCGAGGACGACGAGATCACCCTGCAGGTCTCGAGCCAGCACCCGACCGAAATCCAGGTGATGGTGGCGCAGGTGCTCGGCATCCCGCATGCCGCGGTGACAGTGAACATGCGCCGCATGGGCGGCGGCTTCGGCGGCAAGGAAACCCAGGGGAACCTGTTCGCCGTGGTGGCGGCTGTCGCGGCGAGGAAGTTCAACACGGCGGTGAAGATCCGCCCGGACCGTGACGACGATTTTCAGATCACCGGCAAGCGCCATGATTTCGTCGTCGATTACGATGTCGGCTACAATGCCGACGGCAAGATCCAGGCGGTGACCGCCACTTATGCGGCGCGGTCGGGCTATTCGGCCGACCTCTCCGGCCCGGTGACCGACCGGGCGCTGTTCCACTGCGACAACGCCTACTGGTACCCGAGCGTCAGGGTGAACTCGCTGCCGCTGTTCACCAATACGGTCTCCAACACCGCGTTCCGCGGTTTTGGCGGCCCGCAGGGAATCATCGCGGCTGAGCGCTGGATCGAGGATATCGCCTATGCGCTGGGCAAGGATCCGCTGGAAATCCGCAAGGCCAATTTCTACGGCACCGACAGCAACAATGTGACGCCCTACCACCAGGTGGTGGAAGACAATGTGATCGAGCGGGTGATCGCGGATCTCGAACAGAGTTCGGACTATCAGGCGCGCCGCGCTGCCATTCTCCAGTTCAACAAGACCAGCAAGGTCTTGAAGAAGGGTATCGCCATGGTGCCGGTGAAGTTCGGCATCTCGTTCACCGCCACCTGGCACAACCAGGCCGGGGCGCTGGTGCATGTCTATCGCGATGGTTCGATCCACCTGAGCCATGGCGGCACCGAGATGGGGCAGGGGCTTCATATCAAGGTGATGCAGGTGGTCGCCGATGCCTTCGGCGTGCCGGTCGAGCGGGTGCAGATCACCGCCAGCAATACAGGCAAGGTGCCGAACACCTCGGCGACGGCCGCCTCGTCCGGCACCGATCTCAACGGCATGGCGGCACTCGATGCGGCCAACCAGATCAAGGCTCGGATGGCGGCGCATGCGGCCTTCATCTACGAAGTCGAGCCCAACGAAGTGCAGTGGGAATTCGGCGGCATCCGGGCCGGGCAGCAGTTCGTGCCGTTCGATGAGTTGGCGACCTCGTGCTGGATGAACCGGGTGCAGCTGTCGGCGGCCGGGTTCTACAAGACGCCGAAGATCCATTGGGATCGCGCCACCGGGCGCGGCCATCCGTTCTACTATTTCGCCTATGGCGCGGCGGCGTCGGAAGTGACCATCGACACGCTGACCGGCGAGTACCACGTCGACCGTTCCGACGTGCTCGAAGATGTCGGCCGCTCGCTCAACCCGGCGATCGATATCGGCCAGGTGGAAGGCGGCTTCGTCCAGGGCATGGGCTGGCTCACCACCGAGGAGCTGTGGTGGGACGCCAAGGGGCAACTGCGCACCCACGCCCCCTCGACCTACAAGATTCCGCTCGCCTCCGACGTCCCGCGCATCTTCAACGTGCGGCTGGCCGAATGGAGCATCAACAAGGAGCCGGCGATCGGCCGGAGCAAGGCCGTGGGCGAGCCGCCGCTGGTGCTCGGCTATTCGGTGGTCGAAGCGCTATCGATGGCAGTGGCCTCTGTGGCCGATTACAAGGTCGCCCCGCAGCTCGACATGCCGGCAACGCCCGAGCGGGTGCTGATGGGGGTCGAGCGGATGCGGCGGGTGGGGGCCAATACGTGAGCCCGGTGCTCGCCACGCACCCCCTCCCAACCTCCCCCGTCGAGGGGGAGGTGCCGCATCGAGTTTGCGGCTCAATCTCTCCTCAACCACCAGCCGGCACCCTCCCCCTCGCGGGGAGGGTTGGGGAGGGGGGAGCCACACGATGACTCTCTCCGTCACGACCCTCAAATCCTTCCTGACCACCAACCCCGCGACAATCGTTGCCGAACTCACCGCCGTGCGCGGCTCATCTCCCCGGGAGGCCGGGACGTTTATGCTGATCTCGCCCGATGCCCGGATCGGCACCATCGGCGGTGGGGCGCTCGAGTATATGGTGATCGACCGGGCGCGGCAGGTACTGCGCGAGGGCGGGCATCACGACAGCCTCGATATTCCGCTCGGGCCGGAAATCGGGCAGTGCTGTGGTGGCCGGGTCGATGTGGCGCTGAAGCGCGTCACCGCGGGTGAAATGCAGCGGCTCGTGGCGAAGCTCGGGGCTGAGCTCAAGGCGCGGCCGCATGTCTACCTGTTCGGCTCCGGCCATGTCGGACATGCCCTGGCGCGGGCGCTCGCAGCGCTGCCGCTCAAGGTCCATGTCGTCGACACACGGCCCGACGAACTCACAGACCTCCCCGACAATGTCCAAACCCATGCCGTGGCGATGCCCGAGGCAGTCGTGCGGACAGCGCCGAAAGGCAGCGCCTTCGTCATCCTGACGCATGACCATGCGCTCGATTTCCTCATCGCCGCCGAGGCGCTGCAGCGGGCGGACGCGCCCTATGTCGGGATGGTTGGCTCGAAGACCAAGAAAGCGAAGTTCCGCTCCTGGTATCTGGGCGAGGGGTACCCCGCCGCACCGCTCGACCGGCTGGTGCTGCCGATCGGTGGCAAGGCGTTCCCGTATGGCCTGGGGGACAAGCGGCCGGAAGTGATTGCCGCGCTGGCGGCGGCCGAAATTCTGGTCCACATTGGGGCGCGGGAAGTCGAAGATCCGAAGGCGCGGCCGGCCACAAACAAGAAGTCGGGAGCCGTCGTTGGAGAGTAGCATCGCGCCGCGCCTGCAACTGACCGGGATTACCAAGCGCTTTCCCGGCGTGCTTGCCAACGACAACGTGTCGTTCGCCGTTCGCCCCGGTGAAATCCACGCGCTGCTCGGCGAAAACGGCGCCGGCAAATCCACCCTCGTCAAGATGATCTACGGCATCATGCAGCCCGATGCCGGCGAGATCCGCTGGGACGGCGCGCCCGTCGTGGTCGGCAACCCGAAAGCCGCCCGCAAGCTCGGCATCGGCATGGTGTTCCAGCACTTCTCGCTGTTCGAAGCGATGACGGTGCTCGAGAACATCGCGCTGGGGATGGATGCCAAGATCCAGTCGCGCGACCTCGAAGCGCGGATCCGCGAGGTGATGCAGCAGTACGGGCTGAAGCTCGAGCCGCACCGGGTGGTTTCGACCCTGTCGGTGGGCGAGCGGCAGCGCATCGAGATCGTGCGCGCTTTGCTGCTGAACCCGAAGCTGCTGATCATGGACGAGCCCACTTCGGTGCTCACCCCGCAGGAGGTGGAGCAGCTGTTCGTGGTGCTGCGCCAGCTCGCGGCCGAGGGCTGCTCGATCCTCTACATCTCGCACAAGCTGCACGAGATCAAAGCGCTGTGCGACACCGCGACGATCCTGCGTGGCGGTAAGCTCGTCGATACCTGCGACCCCAAGGTCGAGACCTCGCGCTCGATGGCCGAAAAGATGATCGGGGCCGGGCTGAAGGATGTGAAGAAGGTCGCCGGCAGGACCTTCGGGGCCGAGAAGCTGGTGGTCAACGGGCTGAGCCACGCCGCCACCTCGCATTTCGGCACTTCGCTCAAGGACATCAGCTTTTCCGTGCGGACAGGGGAAATCCTCGGCATCGCCGGGGTGGCGGGCAATGGCCAGCTCGAGCTGCTGCTGGCGCTCGACGGCGAGCTCGGCACCGATCCGCAGTCGATCAGTATCGATGGCAAGCCGGCGGGCGAGCTGTCGCCGACGGCGCGGCGGGCGTTGGGCCTCTGCGCCGTGCCCGAGGAGCGCAATGGGCACGCGGCGATCGCCGATTTCAGCCTCGCCGACAATACGGTGCTCACGGCGCGCGACCGGCTCGGCATGGTGTCGGGCGGGCTGATCCGCGCCGGGGCCGCCAAGACCTATACCGGCGAGGTGATTGCCGCCTTTGCGGTCAAGGCGCTGGGGCCGGCGGCGACGGCGGGCTCGCTCTCGGGCGGGAACCTGCAGAAATACATCATGGGGCGCGAGATCCTGCAAAAACCCTCGGTGCTGGTGGTGAGCCAGCCGACCTGGGGCGTCGATGCGGGCGCGGCGGCGGCCATCCACCAGGCGATCGTCGATCTCGCGGTGACGGGTACCGCGGTGGTGGTGATCAGCCAGGATCTCGATGAGCTCCTGGCGCTGTCCGATACGTTGGTGGTGATCAATGGCGGGCGGCTCAGCGCGCCGATGGCAGTCGGCTCGGTGTCGATCGAGGAGATCGGCCTGCTGATGGGCGGCATCCACGGGACGCCGGGAGAAACGCATCTTGCGCCGGGGGGCGAGCTTGCAGTTGAGGCTTGAGAAACGAGCGGCGCCGAGCCGCTTCATGCTCTATGCAACGCCGGTCGCGGCGGTGCTGATCACCATGGTGCTGGGAGCGCTGATCTTCACCCTGCTCGGCTATGACGGGCTCGGGGCAGTGCGCGAGATCTTCTTCACGCCGCTGACCAACCCCTACAAGTGGCAGGACCTGGCCGTGAAGGCCTCGCCGCTGGTGATCATCGCCGTCGGTCTCGCGGTCAGCTATCGCGCCAATGTGTGGAACATCGGTGCCGAGGGGCAATATATCGTGGGGGGGATCGCCGGCACCGGGGTGGCGCTGCTCACTTACGACATGACCGGGCCGTGGATCCTGCCGCTCATGCTGCTGGCCGGCATTGCCGGGGGCATGGCCTATGCAGCGATCCCGGCCTTCCTGCGCACCCAGTTCAAGGTCAACGAGATTTTGACGACGCTGATGCTGACCTATGTGTCGGTGCAGCTTCTCAACTACCTGGTGTTCGGACCGTGGAAGAGCCCGACCTCGATGGGCCAGCCGCAGACCGTGCTGTTCTCGGCCGACCAGTCGCTGCCCTACGTGATCCCCGGCACCATCGTGCAGTTGGGGACGCCGATCGCCATCCTCGTCGCCATCCTCGTGTGGTTCGTGATGAGCCGCTCGGTGTTCGGCTTTTCGGTCCGCGTCGTCGGTGCCTCGCCGGCGGCGGCGCGCTATGGCGGGTTCTCCGCCAACCGTACGGTGTGGCTGGCGCTGCTGGTGTCGGGCGGGCTCGCCGGGCTTGCCGGCATACTCGAAGCGGCCGGGCCGTTCGGGCGGTTGGTGCCGCAATTCCCCACCAATTACGGCTTCACGGCGATCATCGTCGCCTTTCTCGGCCGGCTCAACCCGTTGGGGGCCTTGCTCGCCGGCATCGTCCTCGCCATCACCTTTGTCGGCGGCGAGGTGGCGCAGACCACCATCGCGTTGCCCTTCGCGGCGGTCGGCATCTTCCAGGCGATGATGCTGTTCCTGCTGCTGGCCGGTGACGTGCTGGTGCGCTACCGCATCCGACGCATCGCCAATGAAGCAGCGAGGGCTTCGGCATGACCCCCGATCTCGCCATTGCGATCATCATCACGCTGGTCGGGGCCTCTACGCCGATCCTGCTGGCCGCCCTGGGTGAGCTGGTGGTTGAGAAATCCGGTGTCCTGAACCTCGGCGTCGAAGGCATGATGCTGATCGGCGCGGTGATCACCGTGGCGGTGGTGCTGGTCACCGGCAACCACTGGCTGGCCATCCTCTGTGCGGCGCTCGCGGCCGCTGCTGCAGCGCTGATCTTCGGCTTTTTGACGCTATCGCTTTCGGCCAACCAGGTGGCTACGGGCCTCGCGCTGACCATTCTCGGCACCGGGTTTTCGGCGCTGTTCGGCCAGCCCTATACCGGCAAAGCCGTGCCGCTGTTGCGCTCGCCATTCCCCTCGGAACTGGCGGCCGATCCGGTGTGGCGGGTTATCTTCGGCTATTCGCCGCTGGTCTACTTCTCGCTCGTCATGGTGTTCGTCATCTGGTGGTTCTTGAAGAAGACGCGTGCCGGCCTGATCCTCCGGGCTGTCGGTGAGAACGACCTCAGCGCCCACTCGATCGGTTATCCGGTGATCGGCGTGCGTTACCTCGCGGTGGCGTTCGGCGGCGCCATGGCCGGCATAGCCGGCAGCTGCTTTCCGCTGATCCTCACCCCGCAATGGGTGGAGCGGCTCACCACCGGGCGCGGCTGGATTGCCCTGGCGCTGGTGGTGTTCGCGGCCTGGCGGCCGTTCCGGCTGCTCGGCGGCGCTTACCTCTTCGGCCTCGTGATGACCCTCGAGGTCTATGCCAAGGCGGCGGGCGGCGGCTTCCGCATCCTGCCATCCGAGCTGTGGGCGGCTCTGCCCTATCTCGCAACCATTCTGGTTCTGGTGCTGATTTCCATGCGGCGCGGCGGCAGTTCCAGCGCACCGGCTTGCCTCGGCAAGCCCTTTCTTCCGACGAGCTAGGCCCAGGGACCGGCTCGCTTAACGAACGTCATGCAGGAGAGACAAATGACAGTTCTGAACAGACGCACTCTGATCAAGATCGGCGGCGCCGCCGCCGCATTGCCGCTGCTCGGCGGCGCTGCGCTGGCGCAGGTCGATAAGGTGAAGGCCGCCTTCGTGCTGATCGGCACGCCGGACGACAATGGCTGGAATTTCGGCCACGATACCGGCCGCAAGTTCATGCTCGACAAGCTGGGCGCCGACAAGGTCGAGACCACCGTGGTGACCAATGTCGCCGAAGGTCCGGACAGCGAGCGCGTGTTCCGCGAACTGGCGCAGCAGGGCCATCACATCATCTTCGCCACCAGCTTCGGCTATGGCGATTACGTGCATAAGGTGGCCAAGCAGTTCCCCGACGTGAAGTTCGAATGGGCCACCGGCAATGCCACCGGGCCGAACGTCTCGATCTACAACGCCAAGTTCCATGAAGGCCGCGCCGTGGTCGGCACCATTGCCGGCCTGATGACCAAGACCAACACCATCGCCTATATCGGCTCGTTCCCGATCCCCGAAGTGCGCATGGGCATCAATGCCTATGCCATCGCGGCGCGCAAGGTGAACCCGGCGGTCAAGGTCAAGGTGGTCTATGTCGACAGTTGGTTCGACCCGGCCAAGGAAGCCGATGCGGCGCGCGCGCTGATCGACCAGGGCGTCGACGTCATCACCCAGCACACCGATGGTCCGGCGGCGCTGCAGGTGGCCGAGGAGCGCGGCATTGTCGGCGGCTTCGGCCAGGGCGCCGACATGAGCGCCTTCGCGCCCAAGTCGCACCTCACCTCGATCATCGACGTCTGGGGCCCGCATTATGTCGAGGCCGTGCAGGCGGTGCTCGACGGGAGCTGGAAGGAAGGCGCCAGCTGGCCTGGCATCGCGGCCGGCGAAGTGGTGATCGGGCCCTATAACGAGAAGATCCCCGCCGAGGTCGTCGCCAAGGCCGAGGAAGTGAAGAACGCCATCGTGGCAGGCACGCTGCATCCGTTCGCCGGCCCGATCAACGACAATGCCGGTGCCGAGCGCGTCGCTGCAGGCGACGTGATCGACGACGGCGAGTTCTGGGCCGTCGACTGGTACGCCGAAGGCGTCGAGGCTTAAGGCTCGCGTGCTCTCAAGGGGAGGCGGGCGCGAGTCCGCCCTCTTGCCGCCGGTGTTTGGTACTGCCCCTCACCCGGCGCTACACGCCATCCTCTCCCTCAAGGGGAGAGGGGAGGTTGAGGCTCGATCGTGCCACGGCCGTCCCTCTCCCCCCGGGGGCGCTATTGCGCCCGCTCGGAGGGAGAGGGTGGCGAGCGAAGCGAGACGGGTGAGGGGCAGTTCGAATTGAGGCAATAGAGACAATGACCGACACCGCGATCTTCTGGGAATGGCTGAGTTTTGCGGTGCGGTGGACGCATGTGATCACGGCCATCGCCTGGATCGGCTCCAGCTTCTATTTCATCGCGCTGGACCTGGGCTTGCGGAAGACGCCGAGCCTGCCGCCGCTGGCGCATGGCGAGGAGTGGCAGGTGCATGGCGGCGGGTTTTACCACATCCAGAAATACCTGGTGGCGCCGGAGTTCCTCCCCGAGCACCTGACCTGGTTCAAGTGGGAGAGCTATTTCACCTGGATTTCCGGCTTCATGCTGCTGGTGGTGGTCTACTATTTCGGCGCCGACCTGTTCCTCGTCGACCGGCATGTGCTCGATATCGCCGCCTGGCAGGCGATCCTGATTTCGCTCGGCTCGATCGTCCTCGGCTGGGTGCTTTACGATACGTTGTGCAAATCGCCGATCGGCAACTCGACCGGCGGGCTGATGGTGGTGCTGTTCGCCATCCTCACCGCCATGAGCTGGGCCTATACCCAGGTGTTTACCGGCCGTGCCGCCATGCTGCATATGGGCGCCTTCACCGCCACCATCATGGCGGCGAACGTGGCGATGATCATCATCCCCAACCAGAAGATCGTGGTGGCCGATTTGAAGGCCGGCCGGGTGCCCGACGCCAAGTATGGCAAGATCGCCAAGCAACGCTCGCTGCATAATAATTACCTCACCCTGCCGGTGATCTTCTTCATGCTCTCGAGCCACTACCCGCTGGCCTTCGCCACGCCGTGGAACTGGCTGATCGCTTCGCTGATCTTCCTCGAAGGCGTCTTGATCCGGCACTTCTTCAACACCAGGCATGGCCGCAAGGGCAACCCGACCTGGGTGTGGCCGCTGGTGATCATCATCTTCCTGCTCTGCGCCTGGCTCTCCAGCGGGCCGAAGCTGCCGACCGGGGCGGAAACGGTGGCGTCGCCGCAGGCAACGCTGTTGATGCAGTCGCCCCATTTCAAGGCGGCATCCGAGGTGGTGCAGGGCCGCTGCAGCATGTGTCACACCGCCGAGCCGGTATGGGAGGGGATCGCCGAAGCGCCCAGGAACGTCATCCTCGACAACGACATCGCCATTGCCAACCATGCCGAGCAGGTGGCGATCCAGGCCGGCTATTCGCACGCCATGCCGCCGGGCAACGTCACCGACATGACCGACGACGAGCGGGCGCTGCTGGTGGCGTGGTTCCGCGGGGACGGGCAGTGAAAGTCACCATCCTCCGCGGCCGGGTACTGAGCTTCGTCGCCGAACCGCAGGGCCGCGAAGATCACGCGTCGTACCGCTATATCGAGGACGGCGCCGTGGTGATCGGCGACGGCAAGATCCTGATGGTGGGCGAGTGGAACGAGCGGGCTGCATCGCATCACGCCGCCGCCGACATCATCGACCACCGCCCGCATCTGATCATGCCCGGGTTCATCGACCCGCATATTCATTTCCCGCAGATGCAGGTGATCGGCGCCTATGCGGCGGCGCTGCTCGAGTGGCTCAACACCTACACCTTCGTCGAGGAGCAGCGCTTCGGCGACGAGGCGCATGCGACCCGCATCGCCTCACGCTTCTTCGACGAGCTGGTCCGGCACGGCACCACCACGGCGGCGGCCTATTGCTCGGTGCATCCACAATCGGTCGATGCGTTTTTCGGCGAGGCCGAGAAGCGCAACATGCTGATGGTGGGTGGCAAGGTGATGATGGACCGCAACGCGCCCCCGGGGCTGCTCGATACGCCGCAATCCGGCTACGACGACACCAAGGCCGGCATCGCCAAATGGCATAAGCGGGGCAGGGCGCACTACGCCATCACGCCGCGCTTCGCCATCACTTCGACGCATGAGCAGATGGCGATGGCGGAAGCGCTGGCGCGGGAATTCCCCGACCTCCACATCCAGACCCACGTCTCGGAAAACCTCGCCGAGATCGCCTATGCCAACGAGCTGTTCCCCAACTATGGCGACTATGTCGGGATCTACGAGAAGTTCCACCTGCTGGGGCCCAAGACGCTGCTCGGCCACTGCATCCATCTGAGCCATCGCGAAACCGAGGTGATTTCCGAAACGCGTTCGGTGGCGGTGTTCTGCCCGACTTCGAACCTGTTCATCGGCTCGGGGCTGTTCGACTATGAGCGCCAGCACGAGCGCGGCGTGCGCATCGCCACCGCTACCGATGTCGGCGGCGGCAGCTCCTACTCGATGCTCCGCACCATGGACGAGGGCTACAAGGTGATGCAGCTGCGCGGCCAGCGGCTGACGCCGTTCCGCTCGTTCTTCCACATGACGCTGGGCAATGCCCGGGCGATGAGCCTCGAGGGCCGCATCGGCTCGCTCGAGCCGGGCAAGGAAGCCGATATCGTGGTGCTCGATTCGAGCGCCACGCCGCAGATGGCGCTCCGCATGGAGACCTGCGGCTCACTCGAGCAGGAACTGTTCCTGCTGCAGACCTGCGGCGACGACCGGGCGGTGGTCGAAACCTACGTGATGGGCAAGCCGATGAAGTCGGCGCTGGCGGCATGAGCCGAAGGTGACGCGGATTGCGCTGTTTGGGGGATTGCGCAGTGAGGGCTGCTGGGGGCATGACCTTCATCCGGATGCTAGCCGACCCCCACCGGACTAACGGTAAGAACGAAGGAACTGAAATGGCTGACTACATCGAGAAATCCGGTCTGAAGGTCGATTCCCTGCTGGTGGATTTTGTCGAGAAGGAAGCCATTCCGGGCACTGCCGTACGCGCCGAACAGTTCTGGGCCGGGCTCGCCGGGCTGGTGCGGGATTTCGCGCCGCGCAATCGCGAGCTGCTCGCCATCCGCGACCGGATCCAGACGCAGGTTGACGACTGGCACAAGGCCAACGGGCCCGTCAGTGCTGATCCCACGAAGTACCAGGCGTTCCTCAAGGAGATCGGCTACCTCGTTGCCGAGCCGGCTGATTTCAGCATCGAGACATCGGGACTCGACCCTGAGATCACCTCGATCTGCGGGCCACAGCTGGTGGTGCCGGTGTCGAACGCGCGCTACGCGCTCAATGCCGCCAATGCCCGCTGGGGCAGCCTCTATGACGCGCTCTACGGCACCGACGCGATTTCGCGCGAGGGCGAACTGGCGCCCGGCAAGGGGCTGAACCCGGCACGCGCCGCGGCGGTGGTAGCACGGGCCGCGGAGTTCCTTGATGCCTCGTTCCCCTTGAGGTCCGGCAGCCATGCCGATGTCACTGGCTATCATGTGGTCAAGGAAGGCGACCGGCGCGTGTTCGTGGCCGATACCTCCGCTGGTCGCGTTGCGCTCAAGGACCCGGCGCAGTTCGTCGGCTACGGCGGCACCGAGGAGCGGGGTGAGCTGGTGCTGCGGCACAATGGCCTGCACGTCATCCTGATCATCGATCCAAAGAGCGCGATCGGCGGGACGCACAAGGCGGGCCTCAGCGACCTGATTGTCGAGTCGGCGCTCACCACCATCCAGGACTGCGAGGATTCGGTCGCCGCCGTCGATGCCGAGGACAAGGTTGGGGTCTACCGCAACTGGCTCGGGCTGATGAACGGCACGTTGAGCGAGACGTTCGAAAAGGGCGGCAAGCCGCTCACTCGCAAGCTCAATGCCGACCGGCAGTACAAGGACGCAAACGGACAGCCGCTCACGCTGAAGGGCAGGGCGTTGCTGCTGGTGCGCAATGTCGGCCACCTGATGACCACCAAGGCGGTGCTCGACCCTCAGGGCAACCCGATCGGCGAAGGGCTGATGGATGCAGCGGTGACCGCCCTCTGCGCGCTCAGCGACAAGGTCAACTCCACCACCGGCGCCATTTATGTGGTGAAGCCCAAGATGCACGGGCCGGACGAAGTGGCCTTCGCCTGCGAGATTTTCGGCGCGGTGGAGAAGATGCTGGGCCTCAAGCCCGAGACCATCAAGATCGGCATCATGGACGAGGAGCGGCGCACGTCCGCTAACCTCAAGGCGGCGATCCACGCCGCACGCAAGCGGGTGTTCTTCATCAATACCGGCTTCCTCGACCGTACCGGCGACGAGATCCACACCTCGATGCTGGCCGGTCCGGTGCTGCGCAAGGACGATGTGAAGGCCGAGAAGTGGATCCAGTCCTATGAGGATCGGAACGTGTTGATCGGGCTGGCCGCCGGGTTCTCGGGCAAAGCGCAGATCGGCAAGGGTATGTGGGCCCGGCCCGACGATATGGCGGCGATGCTGGCATCGAAGGCCGCGCATCCGAACGCCGGCGCCAACACCGCCTGGGTACCATCACCCACCGCGGCGACGCTGCATGCGCTGCACTATCACCAGATCGATGTGTTCGAGGCGCAGAAGCGCCGCCACAACCAGGCGACGCCGGGACTGGGCGAACTGTTCTCGATGCCGGTGCTGGACAAGACGACGCTCGACAAGGCAGCGGTGCTGCGCGAGCTCGACAACAATGCGCAGGGCATTCTGGGCTACGTGGTGCGCTGGGTCGATCAGGGCGTCGGCTGCTCCAAGGTGCCAGACATCAACAATGTCGGCCTGATGGAGGATCGCGCCACCTGCCGCATTTCCTCGCAGGCGGTGGCCAACTGGCTGAAGCACGGGCTGGTCAGCGAAGCCGAGGTGAAGGCCTCGTTCGAGAAGATGGCAGCGGTGGTCGATGGGCAGAATGCCGGTGACCCGCTGTACCGGCCGATGGCGGGGAATTTCGGCACGTCGATTGCCTATCAGGCGGCGCTTGATCTGGCGCTCGAGGGCGCGGTGCAGCCGTCGGGGTATACCGAGCCGATCCTCCACGCGGCGCGCGAGCGGGTCAAGGCGGGGGCTTGAGCCATGGCGCCCTCCAGCACCCCCTCACTTGCAGAATCTAAGGCTTAGCCAAACGGCTAAACCTAAGATTCTGCTTTCTCCCCCGCCAAGGGGGAGAGTCCCGACTGATACTCCCATGCAGATGGAGGCCACCGATCATCTCCCCCTTGGCGGGGGAGAAAGCGAAAACTTGGGCTTAGCGGAGCTAAGTCCTTAGTTTTCGCAAGAGAGGGGGTTCTTGGGAGGCACCAAACTAAGCCCGATCCAGTTCCACCACCGGCAGATGAATCGCGCTCGGATGTGCCGGGTCGTGGAAGATTTCGATATCGGCCGAGGCCAGGTGAGACGCCTCGCCCAGCGGTTCGTCGGTGCCGGTGTTCCTCGCGTAGCGGGGGTGCGCGCCGCTGGCGACGATCACCCGCAGCCGGTGGTTGCGGTTGAAGCGGTGCGCCGTGGCGTGCATGCGGAAGTTCAGCTTCCAGATGTCGTCGGCGACAGCCGGGTCGGCCGAGGTCTTGCGGATGATGCCGTCGCAGACATTGATCGACAGGCCCTTCTCGTCGACGTCGCAGAGCCGAACGAAGAAATCGGTGTTGGGGAGGGTCGAGCGGGCATGGAGCGCGATCCGCACCTGGCCGAGGATGGTGATGGGGTTGAACAGCGGCTCCGAGGTATAGACCAGCACGTCGTCACGCTTCTCGAGCGGTGCATTGTCGACCGGCCCGGCACCGTTGAAGGCGAACATGGCGCCGCCCACCGCCGGGGTCGGATGGGCGGGATCATAGGTGTAGCTGTCGGGCGCCGAGGCGCGCACCGGGCGCTGCGACAGCACCTGTTCGGGGTGGATGTGCCAGATCTGGTTCTCCGCCTGCATCGGCGGATAGCTGTCGAAGTCGCGCCACTCGTTGAGCCCGCCAATGTAAAGGCGCACCGGCTTGGCGCGGAGGCTCGTGGCATCGCCGAGCAGTTTGGCGTTCATCCACTCGAGCGTCTGCTTGACGCTCTCCATCTGCAGGTCGGGGCTGACATGGAACCAGGGGCCGACTGTCAGCTGTGGGGTGTGGCCGGCGTCGACCAGCGTCGCGTAATCGCGCAGCAACTGGTCGAGCATGAAATCGTACCAGCCCGAGGTGAAGCTCACCGGCGGGGTGCGGGTATTGAGGCGGTGCGTATGGTCGAGTGGCTGCCAGAAGGCGTCGTTGCCTATCGCCTCGTCCATCCAGCGGCGCCAGAACGGCACCTCGCGGCCGGTGACGCGTTTGTCGGCATCGCGCAATGGCAGCTTCATGGTGGCGCGCAAAGTCGTCCGTTCGATGCCGCCGGTGAACATGCGCTGCGCGGTGCGCATCGGGTTGCCGCGCAGCCCCTCGACGGTCTGGATCCAGCTCAGCCACAGCCCGACCGCCAGCCCACCGCCGGGAAAGACGATGGAGCGGAACTCGGCGCTGGTCACCTTGATCGCCATGGCCGATTGTTTGGGCAGCGCATCGCAGATCGCCCATTGGGCGTAGCCGAGGTAGCTCGGGCCGGAGGTGCCGAGCCGGCCGTCGAACCAGGGCTGCGCCTTGATCCAGTCGATGGTGGCGAGGCCATCGTCGCGCTCGTGCCCGAACGGGTCGAACTCGCCTTCCGACTTGTCGGTGCCGCGGCAGGCCTGCAGGACGACGTGAAAGCCGCGCTCGGCATAGACCTCGCCGATGGTGGCAAAGCCCGAGAGCCCATAGGGCTCGCGCATCAGGATGGTGGGGTGCTTGCCCGGCAACCTGGGCGCGAAGTGCTCGGTCGCCAGCGTGACGCCGTCATGCATCGGCACCCGGATGTTGCGGGTGCGGACAATGCCGCATCTGCGCTTCGGCAGCTTGTAGAGATCGGCAAGGAACCGGCTGGCAAAGCTCATTTGACGAAGTCGAACTTGTCCACGTCGAACAGGCCCCGGTCGGTCATCTTCAGGTGCGGGATCACCGGTAGCGCCAGGAACGCCACCTGCAGGAATGGCTCGGGCAGGGTGCAGCCGAGATCGTAGGCCGCCTGGCGCAGGTGATGCAGCTTGTCGGCCACGGTCTCGAAGCTGAGGAGACTCATCAGCCCCGCAATCGGCAGCGCCAGCTCGGCGGTGACGCGGCCGCCATCGGCGACGGCGAAACCACCACCGAGCTCGATCAGCCGGTTGACCGCCACGGCCATATCCTCGTCATCGACGCCGACCACGGTGATGTTGTGGCTGTCGTGGCCGACCGAGGAGGCGATGGCGCCGCGCTTCAGCCCGAACCCGGTGGTGAAGCTCAGCGCCACATTGCCGTTGATACCGTGCCGCTCGATCACCGCGATCTTGATCACGTCGTTGTCGATATCGGGCAGGGTGCCCTTGTCGGACACTTCCAGCGTCGCCGTCTCGCGATAGGTGAGGATCAGCCCTGGCCGGACCCCGATCACCGGGGTTTCGTTCTGCCTGGGGTTGGGCGGCACGATGAAGGTCGAGGGGCGGACCCGTTTTGCCTTCATCGAGGCGAGCCCGACCGGCGGCACCGGCTGGCGCGCCGCGAACAACTCGGGACGCACGAGCCGCCCGGCGGTGATCACCTCGGCGACGCGACAGCCCTCGAGATCGTCGAGTAGCGCGATATCGGCGCGATAGCCGGGGGCGACGAGGCCGCGGTCCTTCAGCCCGAAAATGCGAGCGGCCGAATGCGACGCAGCGCGATAGACGTGGTGCAGCGGCCGGCCGCGGCCGATCAGCCGGCGGATCGAGGAATCGAGATGGCCTTCCTCGAGCGTATCGAGCGGGTTGCGGTCATCGGTGCAGAGCGCGACATAGGCCGAGGTATTGGCATCAAGGATTTCGGCCAGCGCCTCGAGGTCCTTCGACACCGAGCCCTCGCGGATCAGGATCGCCATGCCCTTACTGAGCTTCTCCCGCGCCTCTACCGCGGTGGTCGACTCGTGGTCGGTGCGGATGCCGGCGGCGAGGTAACCATTGAGCTGCAGGTCGGTGACCAGCGGAGCGTGGCCATCGATATGGCCGCCCTGGAAGGCCACGAGCTTGGCGATGATGCCGGGATCGGCCGACAACACGCCTGGGTAGTTCATCATCTCCGCGAGGCCGATGACCTGGCGGTGGTGGCGGAACTTTTCTAGGTCGGCGATCTCGAGCCGTGCCCCCGAGGTTTCGTGCGGCGTCGCCGGCACGCAGGAGCTGAGATTGACCCGGATATCCATCACGGTGCGCTCGGCGCACTCGAGGAAATAGCGGATGCCGTCGGCGCCGAGCACGTTGGCGATCTCATGCGGATCGCAGATCACCGTGGTGACGCCATGCGGCAGCACACAGCGATCGAACTCCAACGGGGTCACCAGCGAGGATTCGATGTGCAGGTGCGTATCGATGAAGCCGGGTACCGCGAAGCGGTTGTCGCCTTCGATCAGCGTCTTGCCGTTGTAGTAGCCATAGGTGCCGACGATGCGGTCGGCGACGATGGCGATATCGGTGTGGGTGACGGAGCCCGAAATCACGTCCAGCAGGCGGACGTTCTTGATCACCACATCGGCCGGAACCTCGCCGGCGCCTGCCTTGATCATGCGGGTGAGGAGTTCGGGGGAGATGGTCATGACGCGGCCGTGATCTGCATGTGCCAACGTCTCTCGTTCAGCTTGTCACGGTCAAGTGGGGACGGAACTGCGAGGCGTTGCAGGCGTTGGTTTTCACATTCATCTGCAAGCGAGTAGCGCCATGCGAACCTATGATGCACATAAATCGACGAACGAAGTTCGCCAGGGCAGCGGACGGCTGATGAACTTCCGCGTGCTGATCTGGTCGATCCTCGGCATCATCGTCGCCTTCGGACTGATCTACCTGATCTTTTTCGCCATGGCTCCGCCGCCCAACACCACGACGGGCGTGTAAGCGGCCGTGGTCCGACTGAAGCGGGTCGGCCGCGACGAGCTGACGATCCGCCGACGGCGGCATGGGCGGACTTTCGGCTACATGGATGAGGCCGGCGAGCTGATCCGCGACGCCGACATGCGCGAACGCGCGCGTCGCCTCGGCATCCCTCCGGCCTGGACCGAGGTGCGGATTGCCGCCAACCCGCGCGCCCATATCCAGGCGTGCGGCACCGACGCCGCCGGGCGGCTGCAGTATATCTATCACCCCGATTGGGAGGCCCGGCGGGTGCGGCGGAAGCAGCAGCAGCTGACTCTCCTGACAGCTGCGCTGCCGCGCATCCGGCGGCGGGTGCGCGAAGACCTCGAGGCCCAGCCCGGCAGCAAGGCGCTGGCGCTGGCCATCGGCGTGGCGCTGATCGACCGTACCGCCATGCGGGTGGGGCGCGAGCGCTATCTCGATGCGCACGGGACGCGCGGCGCGGGTACGCTGTTCAGCCGCGACGTCACGGTAAACGGCGACCAGATCCGGGTCGCGTTTCCGGCCAAGAGCGGCAAGAAGGCGAGCTACAGCTTTGCCGATGCGCGGCTCGCTGCAGCGATCGAAGCGGTGAAAACCATCCCGGGCAAGCGGTTGCTGATGTATCGCAATGGCGAGTCCCGGGCGCTGCGCACCGAGGATATCAATCGCTACCTGCGCGACATCGCCGGCGCGCCGGTAACCGCCAAGGATTTCCGCACTCTGCATGGCAGTGCCCTGGCCGGCGAAGCGCTGGCCAAGCTCGAACCGGCGGAATCGGCCACGGCGCGGAAGCGCCAGATGGCCGAGGTGACCAAGCAGGTGGCGAGCTTCCTGCAGAACACTCCGGCGATCAGTCGGGCGAGCTATGTGGCGCCGTGCCTTTATGCGCTGTTCGACAAGGGCCGTCTGGCAGCACTTTGGGCGGCCGGCGGCGATGGGGCCAACGGCGTCAGGCAGCGCGAGGTGCGGTTGGCGGCGGTGCTGGAGGCGGCGGGATAGCGGGCAAATACTGCTGTCCCTTCCGCACCACCGGCTTGTGCAGTCGGCGAGCCTCCCCCGCAAGCGGGAGAGGAATCCCGACTGCACCATCCGCTCAAGCCACCCGGGGCAGCGGGTCGGCGAAGCGGGCTTCGATGTCGTCGAGAGACAGTGGCTGCGAGAACAGGTAGCCCTGAAAGGTGTTGCAGCCCATGCCGATCAGGGCGCGAAACTGCTCCTCGGTCTCGACACCTTCGGCGGTGACTTCGATGTTGAGGGCGTGGGCGAGGGTCACCATGGCCTGGACGATGGCGTCGGAGGCGTTCGCCTTCGACAGCTGGGCGATGAAGGAGCGATCGATCTTGATGCGGTCGACCGGGTAGCGCTTCAGATAGCTGAGTGAGGAATAGCCGGTGCCGAAATCGTCTAGCGCGATGCGGATGCCGGTGCTGCGCAAGCTGCGGATGGTGTTGGCGGCGGTCGACTCGTCGTCGAGCAGGATGCCCTCGGTGATCTCGATCTCGAGATCTGCCGGCCGCATGCCGGTTTCCCTGAGCAGCGCGATGACGCGCTCGGCAAATGTGGGGTTGCGCAACTGCGCCGGCGAGATATTGACCGCGATGGTACGGCCCGGCCAGTGGGCGCCGAGCTCGGCGGCGCGGCGCAGCACGAGCTCGCCCAACTGCTCGATCAGCCCAGTGCTTTCAGCAATGGCAATAAAGCGGGAAGGCGGGATGTTGCCGATCTTGGGGTGGGTCCAGCGCAGCAGGGCCTCGGCGCCGACGATCTCCTCGGCATCGCCGCAGAGCGGCTGGAACGCCACCCAGAGCTGGCCGGGGTTGCGTAGGGCCTCGCGCAGTTCGGCTTCGATGACGTGCCGGTTCTGCACCTGCTCGTCCATCGCCTCCTCGTAGAACGCGGCGCGGTTGCGGCCGGCCGACTTGGCTTCGTAGAGCGCGATATCGGCCTTGCGGCTAAGCTCGTGGCTGTCGCGCTGGCCTGATGTGGCCACTACGATACCGATGGAAACCCCGACAAAGGCGTCGCTGCCCTGCACCCGGAACGGTTTGGCGATGGTGTCGACGATGCGCTGGGCCAGCGCCGCCACCTCGACCGTCCCGGCATAGCAGGTGTGGAGGATGGCGAACTCGTCGCCACCCAGCCGCGCCAGGACGTCAGTGGGGCCGATCACGGCGCGGAGACGATCGGCCACGGCGCGGATCAGCTCGTCGCCGGCATGGTGGCCGAGCGTGTCGTTGACCTGCTTGAAGCGGTCAAGATCGAGCATCAACAGCGCGGTGGGCGGATCGCGCAGCGTTATGGCGTCCAGCCGGCCATTGAACTGGCGGTCGAAACTCAGCCGATTGGGCAACCCGGTGAGTGCGTCCTCGGTCGCCTGCCGCTCGGCGTCGATGCGCTTGAACTCGAGAGCCCTGAGCGCCCGCCGCAGCCGGTAGATCAGCAGCGAAACCAGCAGCGAGACAAAGACGAAGGCGACCAGGAGGGCCGGCGCGGTGCGCTGCAGCAGTTCCTGGCCGGGCCGGTCGGGCAGCCACTCGAAGAAGGCGACGATCCGGCCAGCGCGGTTGGTGACCGGAAAAGCTTCGATGCCCGCCGCCGGCGCGGTGACGCTGGTGAAACGGCCCACCTCGGTCATGTAGCGGTCGATCATCCGCATCTCGAAATCGAGATCAAGCCGGACGATACTGACCAGCACTGCTTCGTGTCCGGCCGGCTGCAGCAGATTGCCGGTATCCGAGACCAGCGGCATGACGCTCGCCATGACCGGACGGCCGTCGAGCAGCACATAGTCGGCGACATTGGGCGGCGCATCGAGATAACCGGCGGAAGTGAGTTTCCTGAGGTCGGCGAGCAGCGGTGCGAGCGCGCTGCGGCGGTTCAGGAAAGCTTCCGGCTTACGAGTCTTGCCGTCGATGGCGGCATAGACCGGGGCATCGGCGGGATCTAGCACATAGCTTTCGTCATGCCCGAAATAGTCGAACATCCACTTGCCGATATTGGATTCGAGCCAGTTCTCGTCGCGCTGGCGCGCGGCGGTCACCGCGTCATCCCAGACGGCGACGCTTTCCTGTTCGCGCGGCGTCGCGGTGCGCAGCGCCTCGACGGCGTGGATGACGCGTTGCGACTGGCGCGTGACGGCGTTGTCGTCGATCTCTGCGGCCGACCATAGCAGGAAGCCGCCCAGCAGCATCGCGGCGATGGCGAAAACCACGACAAACGCGGCCAGCACCAGCATCGAGAATGTGCGTCGGAACTTGGCGCGGCGAGGATTGAGCATTGGGCCGTTGAAGAAAGGGACTGACGTCCACTGTGCCCGGCAAGCTTTTCGAACTCGTTACAGTTTCAGGGGCGCGACGATATTTGATCGCGGCCGGGACGGTCTCCCGGAGCGTCTCAAGATCTGGCTGCCTACTGGCGTCATCCCCGCTCAGGCGCATAGGCGCTAAGCTATGCTCCACCCACCGGGTCATTCCCGCGAAAGCGGGAACCTCTGTTTTCTTGGCCTTCTGCACCATCGCAAACGGAGGTCCCCGCTTTCGCGGGGATGACACCGAGCTGGGGGCACTTCTGGTGGCAAGCTCACCGATGCGCGCTGCGCCAGAAGCAGTAATTATGCCCGCAATTTAGCGCCTATGCGTGCAGGAGGGAATCCAGAGGATCTCTCTCAGTTCAGCTGGTGCCGAGGCATCCCACTGGGACGCAGAGCGTCGTCGTCAAAACGGGGAAAGCGCTACGCATTGTCCTTGAACAGCACTTCACGATCCTGGGTGAAGTTGGCGAGCAGGGGCAGCGAGGCGCCGCCCATGGCGCGGGCGGCGTTGCCGATGCTGCCAGCCAGCAACCGGAATGGCGACAGGCCCTGCCGGTTGATGCGGTTCACCTCGGCCTCGGTGCGCTCGATGATCCGGCTGCGCACATGGGTGGGGAAGGCGCCATCGATCAGCACGGTTTCGACATCGATTACCGCGATGGCGGCGATGATCGAATAAGCGAGGCTCTCGGCCACCTCGCCGATCCACCTGTCGAGCGCCTCGCCAAGGTCGTCGCCCCAGTCGTCGGGCGATTGCCAGAGGATTTCGGGGTTGCGGCCGATGGCCAGCAGTTCGCGCTCGAGCACATAGATCGAGGCGACGTTCATCAGCTGCGGCGTACGGCCCGGCGGCACCACGTGGCCGGGGTCGGGCGCCGGCATCGAGCCGAGCGCGGCGGCATTCTGGGTGCGGCCGGGGAACAGGTGACCGTTCAGCACCAGGCCGCCGCCGATGAACGAGCCGATGAAGACATAGAGATAATCGATGTGGTCGGCGCCATTGCCGAACATCAGCTCGGCAGCGCAGGCGGCGGTGATGTCGTTGGCGAAGTATACCGGCCAGGGGCAGATCTCGGCCATCATGGCGCGCACGTCGATCTGCCGCCAGGCATCGATCTCGGCTTTGGGCGCGCCGATCTCCTCGTGCCAAGTCCACATCTCGTAGGGGGCGGCGATGCCGAGGCCGGCAATGCGGGTGGTCAGGGCCTGGGGCATACCTTCCAGCAGCTCATCGATACCGGCGCGGGCAAACTGGCGGACGCCATCCGGGGTAGGGTAGGGGTAGGTCTTGTGCAGGAGTTTGAGGATCTCGCCGGTGAAGTTGATCAGGTAGAGATCGACGCTGCGGCGACCGATCTTCAGACCGAAGCTCAGCGCCCCCTCGGGGTTGAGCGAATAGGGCACCAGCGGTTGGCCTACCTTGCCGCGCAACGGCTTGCCGCGCAGCAGCAACCCGTCGGCTTCGAGCGCATTGGTGATGATCGAGATGGTCTGCGGCGACAGCCCGGTCATCCTGGCGATGTCGGCCTTGGGCAGATCGCCGTGGCGGCGGATCAGGCTCAGCACCAGCCGCTCGTTGTAGAGCCGTACGCCGGTCTGGTTGGTGCCGCGGCTGGCGGCCCCCGGCCTGCGATCGGCGCCGGCCTCTCTCGTTGTCGGCCCGGTGACCACTACTCCCGACCTCGCGGCTCGATTTGTTGACACTTCGTCGTTCTCCGTCGCGGGCACAAAAGCCACGACGGAGGCAAAACGGCAATCGATTACATGGGGTTCTCACCCCCTCCCGAACGAAAGGATTATCCCTCGCAGTTCGGCTGTCAATTAATAAATCAAGTGGATTAATTTATTGACAGGCCGTGAGCGTTGCGCTGAATATCGCCTCCGGTTCGGGGAGAGTGGCTCGCGGAAGGCGGCGCCGCGACCCTGATCCAACGGTCCTGAGGAGCGGCAACTGCCGGTGGACCGGATCACAACAAGTGGGAGGACTACATGGGACTTAGCTATCTGAAGATGGCGCTCGCCAGCGCCGTCGTCGCCGGCGGCCTGATGAGCGGCGTCGCCCTGGCGCAGGAGATCACCGTTGGCCTGATCACCAAGACCGAGACCAATCCGTTCTTCGTCAAGATGCGCGAAGGCGCCGAGGCCAAGGCCAAGGAACTGGGTCTCAAGCTGATCACCGCCGCGGGCAAGTTCGACGGCGACAACGATGCCCAGGTGGCGGCGATCGAGAACCTGATCTCGGCCGGCGCCAAGGGTTTTGCGATCGTGCCATCGGATTCCAAAGCGATCGTGCCGACCATCCAGAAGGCCAAGGATGCCGGCCTGATGGTGATCGTGCTCGATACGCCGCTCGATCCGATGGATGCGGCGACCGCGACCTTTGCCACCGACAATCGCAAGGCCGGTGACCTGATCGGCAAATGGGCTGCCGGCACGCTGGGCGACAAGGCCAAGGACGCTTCGATCGTGTTCCTCGACCTCGCCACCAACCAGCCGACCGTCGACTATCTGCGCGACCAGGGCTTCATGGCGGGCTTCGGCATCGACGTGAAGGACCCCAACAAGTACGGCGACGAAGACGATCCGCGCATCTGCACGCACGAAATCAGCCAGGGCGACCAGGAAAAGGGTCGCACGGCGATGGAGAACGCGCTGCAGAAGTGCCCGAACGTCAACGTGGTCTACACCATCAACGAACCCGCAGCAGCGGGCGCCTGGGAAGCGCTGAAGGCAGTCGGCAAGGATGATGGCTCGGTGCTGATCGTCTCGGTCGATGGCGGATGCCCGGGCGTTGCCAACGTCAAGGCCGGCGTCATCGGCGCCACCAGCCAGCAATATCCGCTGAAGATGGCCTCGATGGCGCTGGAAGCGATCGCTTCCGGTACGCTGCCGACCATCGATCCTGCGATGGGCTTCCTCGACACCGGCGCGACGCTGGTGACCGACAAGCCGGTGGCCGGCGTCGAGTCGATCGACACCACCAAGGGCGCCGAGCTCTGCTGGGGCTGATCTGACGAAGCTTTCGACTGCCTCCCCTCGCCCCTCCAAGGGGCGCGATAGCGCCCTCCGGGGGGAGAGGGCAGCGCAGCTTGCGAGCGTAGCGAGTTAGCGAAGCTGGGTGAGGGGTGCGGTTTCTCGGCATGCTGGAAGAGCCAGCGTATCGCGACGCTTCATCCCTCATCCGGCCCTACGGGCCACCTTCTCCCCTCAGGGGAGAAGGGACGCAGATCTCACATTCTCGGGGTAAGATGATGAGCGACGACGCAGCCGGTTCGGCGACTGCTGAGACTGGATTGAAGGGGGCGGCTAGCGATGTCGCCAGCTTCGAGGAAGATCGCAAGGGCATAGTCCGCACCATCCAGGGCATCCTGCACGAATATCCGACGCTGATCCCGCTAATCGTGCTCGTCGTCGGCACGGTGATCTTCGCCATCGCAGCGCCCGGAAAGTTCCTGTCGCCACTGAACCTCTCGGTGGTGCTGCAGCAGGTGACCATCGTCGCCATTCTCGGCATGGCGCAGACCCTCGTCATCCTCACCGCCGGCATCGATCTCAGCGTCGGGCTGATCATGATTCTCTGCTCGGTGGTAATGGGGCGCACTGCCGTCGCCTATGGCATCCCGGTGTGGATCGCCTTTCCACTTGGCCTCCTTGCCGGCCTCGCCTGCGGCTTTCTCAATGGCCTGCTGGTCACCGCGCTCAGGCTGCCGCCGTTCATCGTGACGCTGGGCACCTGGAGCATTTTCGGGGCGCTGAACACCTTCTATTCCAACAGCGAGACCATCCGTTCGCAGGACATGGAGGCGGCGGCGCCGTTCCTGCTCTGGCTCGGAAAGCTGTTCAAACTCTACGATATCGGGGTGTTCTTCGGGCTCGACCTGCCATGGCTGCGCGGCTGGGTGGTGACCTATGGCTCGGTGCTGATGATCGTCCTCGCGATCGTGCTCAGCTACATCCTCGGGCGCACCGCCTTCGGCCGGCATGTCTATGCCACCGGCGACGACCCAGACGCGGCACGGCTCTCGGGCATCAACACCAATCGGGTGCTGCTCGCGGTCTATGCGTTGGCAGGTCTCATCTGCGCCATCGCCGCCTGGGTGCTGATCGGCCGCATCGGCGGGGTCAGCCCGCAGGCCGGGCAGACCGCCAACCTCGACTCGATCACTGCGGTGGTGATCGGCGGCACGAGCCTGTTCGGCGGGCGCGGCTCGATTATCGGCACGCTGTTCGGCGCTTTGATCGTGGGCGTGTTCCGCAATGGCCTGGCGCTCTCCGGCCTCGCCTTGCTGTGGCAGGATTTTGCCGTCGGCGTCTTGATCATCGTCGCCGTCACCATCGACCAGTGGATCAGGAAGATTTCGGCATGAGCGACATGGCCAGCATAAACATGCCGTCCGGGAACGCCGGCGATATCGTCCTCGAGGGCAAAGGCCTCAACAAGCGCTATGGCCGGGTGGTGGCGCTCGACAACGCCGATTTCGACCTCAGGCGGAACGAGATCCTGGCGGTGATCGGCGACAACGGTGCCGGCAAATCGACGCTGATCAAGGCGCTGTGCGGGGCGGTGATCCCCGACAGCGGAGAAATCCGCCTCGACGGCCAGCCGGTACACTTCAAATCGCCGATGGACGCGCGCAATGCCGGCATCGAAACGGTGTACCAGAACCTGGCGCTGAGCCCGGCGCTGTCGATTGCCGACAACATGTTCCTCGGCCGGGAGCTCAGGAAACCCGGCTGGACCGGCAGCCTGTTCCGCCGGCTCGACCGGACCAAGATGGCCAAGATCGCCCGCGACAAGCTGAGCGAACTGGGCCTCCTCACCATCCAGAACATCAACCAGTCGGTGGAAACACTCTCCGGCGGTCAACGCCAGGGCGTCGCGGTGGCGCGGGCCGCGGCGTTCGGCTCGCGCGTCGTGATCATGGACGAACCGACGGCGGCGCTCGGGGTCAAGGAGAGCCGGCGCGTGCTCGAATTGATGCTCGATGTGAAAAAGCGCGGCTTGCCGATCGTCCTCATCTCGCACAACATGCCGCACGTGTTCGAGGTCGCTGACCGCATCCATATCCACCGGCTCGGCAAGCGCATCGCGATCATCAACCCCAAGCAGTTTTCGATGTCGGATGCGGTGGCGATCATGACCGGGGCGATGAAGCCGCCGGTCGAAGGCGCCACCGGCCCGACGCACCACTACAAAGTCGGCGAGGAAGTCTCTCAGGTCCAATGACGAAAATGCGCGCGCTCGTGCTCGAAAAGCAGCACGAACTGAAACTCCGTGACATCGAGCTGCCGACCGAGGTCGGCCCGGGCGAGGTGAAGATCAAGCTCCACACTGTGGGCGTCTGCGGTTCCGACGTGCACTATTACACGCATGGGCGGATCGGCCCGTTCGTGGTGAATGCACCGATGGTGCTGGGGCATGAGGCGGCCGGCACGGTGGTCGAAATCGGGGCAGGGGTCACCAACCTCAAGGTCGGCGATCGGGTCTGTATGGAACCAGGGGTGCCCGATCCGAACTCCAAGGCGTCGCGGCTCGGGATGTACAATGTCGATCCGGCGGTGACCTTCTGGGCGACGCCGCCGATCCACGGCGTGCTGACGCCGTACGTGGTGCATCCGGCCAACTACACCTTCAAGCTGCCTGACAATGTGAGCTTTGCCGAGGGCGCCATGGTTGAGCCCTTTGCCGTCGGCATGCAGGCAGCGACCAAGGCGAAGATCACGCCGGGCGATACCGCCATCGTCATGGGCGCCGGCCCGATCGGCACCATGGTGGCGCTGGCGGCATTGGCCGGCGGCTGCTCACGGGTGATCATCACCGACCTGGCGCAACCCAAGCTCGATATTGCCGGGCAGTATCAGGGCATCATCCCGGTCAATATCAAGAACAAGAAGCTGGTCGACGAGGTCAATCGGCTTACCGAGAACTGGGGCGCCGATGTGGTGTTCGAGTGCTCGGGCAGCCCGCGCGCCTGGCAGGGCATTGTCGATGTGGTGCGTCCCGGCGGCACCATCGTCATCGTCGGCCTGCCGGTCGAGCCGGTGGCCTTCGATATCGCCTCGCTCTCGACCAAGGAGATCACCATCGCCTCGGTGTTCCGCTATGCCCACCAGTATGACCGCGCCATCGCGCTGATGGCTTCGGGCCGGGTGGACCTGAAGCCGCTGATCTCCGAGACGTTCAGTTTCGAGGACTCGATCAAGGCGTTCGATCGGGCAGTCGAGGCGCGACCGACCGATGTGAAGCTGCAGATTCTGATGGACGCTTAGGGCGCGGAGAAGGCCCCCTCACCCGGAGCGCTGCGCGCTCCGACCTCTCCCCCAAGGGAGAGGTGGCAGTCGCGGCACGATGGTGCCCCAGGTTCACCTCTCCCTTGGGGGAGAGGTCGCCGCGCAGCGGCGGGTGAGGGGGCCTTCTTCCTAACAGGGGAAATTACATGGACCTCGGTCTCAAATCAAAACTCGCCGTCATTACCGGCGGCAGCGTCGGTATTGGCCTCGCGGTGGCTGAGGGGTTTGCGGCCGAGGGGGCCAATGTGCTGATCACGGCGCGCGGCTCGGAGCGGCTGCATGCCGAGGCGTCGCGCATCGGGGCGAAGTACCGGGTCGAAGCCCAAGGCGTGGCGGCCGACGTCGCCACGGCCGAGGGCTGCGCCAAGGTGATCACCGCAGCGGCGCAACTGGGCGGGGCGGATATCCTCGTCAACAATGCCGGCACCGGCTCCAACGAGACCATCGCCGAGGCCGACGACGCCAAGTGGCAATACTATTGGGATCTGCACGTGATGGCCGCGGTGCGGCTGGGGCGTGGGCTGGTGCCGCAGATGAAGATGCATGGCGGCGGCGCCATTCTCCATAATGCCTCGATCTGCGCAGTGCAGCCCTTGTGGTACGAGCCGATCTACAACACCACCAAGGCGGCGCTGATGATGTTTTCGAAGACCCTCGCCAACGAAGTGGTGGGCGACAATATCCGCGTCAACACGGTGAACCCTGGGCTGGTGCGCACCCCCGACTGGGTGAAGACGGCGAAGCAACTGGCCGGCGAAGACGGGTTCGAGGCGCACCTCCAAAGCGTGGCCGATGAAGCCGGCGGGATGAAGCGCTTCGCGACGCCGGAGGAGATGGCGAACTTCTTCGTGTTCCTGTGCTCGGAAAAGGCGAGCTATTCGACCGGGTCGACGTATTTCGTCGATGGGGGGTGGTTGAAGACGGTGTGAGGTGCTGGGAAGCGGGCCGCGGTCTCTTCTCCCCTGAGGGGAGAAGGTGGCGCGAAGCGCCGGATGAGGGGTGAAGAGGTTCAACGAGCACTTGCTGAGAAGCTGAACCCCTCACCCAAGTTCCGCTACGGACCTTACGGTCCCAGCTGCACTACCCTTGCATGTTGATTGCAGCCGACTCTGTACAGAGTAGGCGGTCCCGGTCGGTGGCGACCGGCCGGGACCGGATGGACGGGACCGTCCTACCCTTGGTTTGAGCCGCGGGAGAGCT
>JAESGW010000381.1_pt1 | contig 52138 bp, 50 predicted proteins | sample 9269791 | NCBI WGS metagenome assembly JAESGW01 (sample SAMN16773120, study PRJNA677053) | algae metagenome | isolation source: Aphanocapsa lilacina HA4352-LM1 and co-occurring heterotrophs from near cave... | place: USA: Maniniholo cave, near Haena, Kauai, HI | collected 2009-07-28
GCGCTATCCGTGCGAATTGCGCATCCGTGAGCCAGAAACGATCCCGATTCATCCGTGCTTCCTCCCGGAAGCCGTGAATCACGCCGAGCCGGCGAAGCCAACCACTTTATGGGTCCGAGCCCTAGGGCGCACCTCCGCCATGCCGTGCGGATGGTAAAAAAGCGCGGCTTATCCTGTCACGATCGCAGCCCGACCCATGGCGGCCGAGGCCGCACAGACGAAACAAGGACATCCCATGCCCCAGATGATCTTCGTCAACCTGCCGGTGAAGGACCTCGACAGGTCGGTGACCTTCTTCAAGGCGCTCGGCTTCTCGTTCAATCCGCAATTCACCGACGAGACCGCGACCTGCATGGTGATCAGCGACACGATCTTCGCGATGCTGCTGACGCACGAGAAATTCGCCAGCTTCTCGCCAAAACCGATCGCCGACACGTCGAAGAGCATCGAGGTTCTGACCTGTCTCTCTCGGGAGAGCCGCGCGGATGTCGACTCGATGGTGAAGGCGGCAGTCGCGGCGGGCGGTACGACCTACAAGGAGCCGCAGGATTACGGCTTCATGTATGGCCACGGCTTCCAGGATCCCGACGGCCATGTCTGGGAGCTGATGTGGATGGACCCCTCCGCCGTGCAGGGCTGACGCAGCCGCCGGGGTGCGTCAGCCTTGACGCCGCCGCCGCCATCCGCCATCGCTCCGGCGCGTTTTCAAGACCGCCGGAGCCATCTTATGTCGACGTCCAGCCTCGCCGAGCTCAGCCAGACCATCGACGCCGCCTGGGAGGCGCGCGCCGAGGTCAACGTCGCCACCAAAGGCGCGGTGCGCGAGGCAGTCGAGCAGGCGATCGAAATGCTCGATTCGGGCCGGGCCCGCGTCGCCGAAAAACAGGGCGACGACTGGGTCGTGAATCAATGGCTGAAGAAGGCCGTGCTGCTCTCCTTCCGCCTGACCGACAACGTGATCATGAGCCACGGCCCGGGTGAGAGCATGTTCTGGGACAAGGTGCCGTCGAAATTCGAGGGCTGGGGCGAAAACCGCTTCCGCGCCGCGGGCTTTCGCGTGGTGCCGCCGGCGGCGGCGCGAAAAGGCTCCTTCATTGCGCAAAACGTCGTGCTGATGCCGTCCTTCGTCAATATCGGCGCTTATGTCGACACTGGGACCATGGTCGACACCTGGGCCACCGTCGGCTCCTGTGCCCAGATCGGCAAGAACGTCCATCTCTCGGGCGGCGTCGGCATCGGCGGCGTGCTCGAGCCGCTGCAGGCCAACCCGACCATCATCGAGGACAACTGCTTCATCGGCGCACGCTCGGAGGTGGTCGAGGGCGTGATCGTCGGCGAGGGCAGCGTGCTCTCGATGGGCGTCTTCATCTCGGCCTCGACCAAGATCGTCGATCGCGCCACCGGCGCGGTCCATATCGGCAAGGTGCCGCCCTATTCGGTGGTGGTGCCAGGCTCGCTGCCCGGAAAGCCGTTTCCGGACGGGACGCCCGGCCCGTCGCTCTCCTGCGCCGTCATCGTCAAGACGGTCGATGCGCAGACGCGTTCCAAGACAGCCATCAACGAATTGCTGCGGGACTGAGCTGCTCGTCATTGCGAGCGGAGCGAAGCAATCCAGGGGGACGTAGCGCGCTGCCCGCCCCTTGGATTGCTTCGTCGCTGCGCTCCTCGCAATGACGGTTGCGTCATCCCACCGGCGTCGACGCACCCGTGCCTTGCGGATAGGGCGCGGGCGGGGCGTCGGCCGTAGGAGCCGGAGCGCCGCCCGTCGCCGCCAGCGCGTCGCGCAATTTCTGCTCCTGCGAGTGGTCGAGCGAGGTCTTCAGAACGACGCCGCCCGTGCCTTTGATCGCGTCGAGCACCTTGTCGGCGGTCATCTTGTTGATCAGCACGAAGAGCGCAGCGTTGCCCGGCTGGAGATTGGCCGAGAGCTCCTTCATGAAGTCGTCGTTGACGCCGTAATCGGTCAGCGCCCCGCCGAGCGCGCCCGACGCCGCGCCCAGCGCCGCGCCGAACACCGGCATCAGGAAGATCGCGCCGATCAGCAGGCCCCAGAACGAGCCCGACACCGCACCCAGCGCCGTGGTGTTGAGCAACTGGTTCAGCTTAACCTTGCCGCCCTCCTGCATCACCGCGATGGCGGCGTCGCCGATCTGGATCAGGTATTCCTTCTGCAGGGAGATGACCTTCTGGCGCATCTCCTCGGCGCGGGCCTCGCTCGGATAGACGATGACGACGAGATCGGACATGGCAACGCTCCAGCGGGTGAAAGCCAAGCCTGCCGCGACGCTGTGACAGGTTCGTGGCGAACGCTGGAGCCCATATCGCGGTTCCGGCGTCACTTCCCGCCGGCGGCCTTCACTCGCCTCCGGCGGCCTTGGCGGCCTCGACCGCGCCGCTGCGCAGCGGCACCTCCTTCATCCGCACGATGAAGAGCAGCGCCAGCGCGAAGCCGCAGCAGGTCGCGGCGAAGACATAGCGGAAAAGGCGCACCATGGTCTCGCGGTCGACCGTGCCGAGCTGAAGCGATTCATGCGACAGCCCCGCCCCGCTCGTCCCGACGCCGCCGAGTACGATCGCGCCGAAGACCGCCACGATCAGCGCCCCGCCGAGCTGGCGGAAGAAGTTCGCGACCGCGGTCGCGGTGCCGAGCTGGTGGAATGCGACCGCGTTCTGGATCGAGACCGTGGCGACCGGCAGCATGGTGCCGAAGCCGCAACTGACCAGCGCCAGCAGCAGGCCGAAGGGCAGGAGCGGCATGCGCCCGGCATAGACCGTCAGCAGGGCCATGCCGACGAGCGCAACGCCGAGACCTGCCACCGGCACGCGCTTGTAGTGCGTCAGCCGCGCCAGCGCCCGGCCCGACAGGGTCGCCCCCAGGACGGGGCCGCAGGTCAGCGGCAGCAGGCCGAGGCCGGAATACGCCGCCGACAGCCCGACCACCGTCTCGAAATAGAGCGGCAGATAGATCGTCAGGCCGATAAACGTGCCCATGCCGAAGCCGGCCGCGATGGTGCCGTGGCGCACCACCGGATTGGCCAGGATGGCGAGCGGGATCAGCGGCTCGTCGGCGCTGCGCAGCCGCCAGGCGAAGAGCAGCCAGAGCAGGATGGACAACCCCACCAGCGCGATGATCTGCGCCGAACCCCAGGGATAGCGCGTCCCGCCCCAGGACAGCGCCAGCAGCAGCGTCACCGTCGCGCTGGTGATCAGGAATGCGCCCAGCACGTCGAGCTTGTGCGGCCGCTCATGGCGCGGCAGGCGCTTCAGCGCCGCGCTCGTCATCCAGTAGGCGAGAAGGCCGAGCGGCAGGTTGATCCAGAAGATCACCGACCAGTGCAGCGCCTCGGCGATGACTCCGCCGAGCACCGGCCCGAGAACCGAGGAGACGAAAAACACGGTGGCGAAATAGACCTGGTATTTCCCGCGTTCGCGGGGCGGCACCATGTCGCCGATGATGGTCTGCGCCAGCGCGATCAGCCCTCCGCCGCCGAGGCCCTGGACGAAGCGCGCCAGCACCAGCAGCCAGAGCGAGGGCGCGAGCGCGCAGGCGACCGAGCCGACGACAAAGACGACGATGCCCGAGAGGAGCACGACGCGGCGGCCATGGATGTCGGCGAGCTTGCCGTATAGCGGCGTCACCGCGGTCGAGGCCAGCAGATAGGCGGTGACCACCCAGGGCAGATGGACGACGTCGCCGAGTTCTCGGCCGATCGTCGGCATCGCGGTGGCGACGATGGTCTGGTCGAGCGCCGCCAGGAACATGGCGAGCATGATGCCGATCAGGATCGAACGGATGTCCTCATGGCTGAGCGGTGCGGACTGCGCCTGCGTGTCGACCTTCTTGTCCATAAGCGACTGTCGCTGGCCTGTGCGTCCGGGGAATGCTTCAGTGTAGGGCGAGGCCTCGCCATGCGACAGGGGCATAAACGACATGGCCGCCATTCCGCCGGACTAGAAGGCGCAAGATGGCGCCCTGCCCGCGCTTTGACGCAATCGGCGTGCTCAAATGGACGATCGGCAAAGGAGCTGCCTCTGATGAGTTACCGTTTGATCGCGACATTGGGTCTCGCGCTCGCCCTGTCGGGCTGCCTCTCGGCCGGCGAGCGGCGCGCGCTCGAAGAGGAGCGCTGCCGCTCTTATGGCTTCCGGCAGGCCAGCGAGGCGTTCTCGCAATGCCTGCTCGAGCTCGATCTCGACCGCTCGGCGTCGCGGCGGGCGCAGCTCAATGATTTCGGCGGCTGGGGCGGCCCGCATGTCGGCTTCGGCTACGGTTTTCGGCGCTGATAGCGGTCCGCTCACGGCCTTTCGATTTGCGGTGAGCAAGGAAGCCGGGCAACTGACGCCATGGACCGTCACCGCAACTATCCACTCATCACCCGCCGCAGCGCCGCAACCGGGCTGGCCGCCATCCTGCTGGCCCGCCCGGCTCCGCTCGCCGCCGCCGCGCTGGCCGATCGATTTTCGGCCACGGGCAGCGCTAAGGCGCCCGATCATTCGGCCTGGACGAAGCTGCTGGCGAGCCATCTGCGGCAGCGCCCCGACGGCGTCATGGGCGTCGCCTATGGCCGCTGGAAGGCGGAGGGGCGCGAGCCGCTGGCCGCGTATCTGGCCATGCTGCAACAGGTTGAGGTGACCGCGCTGTCGCGGCGCGACCAGTTCGCCTTCTGGGCCAATCTCTATAACGCCCGAACCATCGCGCTGGTGCTGGAGCGCTTCCCGCTGGCCTCAATCAAGGAGATCAATCTCGGCGGCTCGCTCTTCGGCAGCGGGCCATGGCGGGCGAAACTGATGCGGGTCGAGGGCGTCGACCTCTCTCTCGACGATGTCGAGCACGAAATCCTGCGCAAGCTCTGGCGCGATCCGCGCGTGCATTACGCGCTCAACTGCGCCTCGATAGGCTGCCCCGATTTGCCGCGCGAGGCGTTTTCAGGCGTGGCGCTGGAGGCGATGCTGGAGCGCGGCGCGCGCGCCTATGTCAACCATCCGCGCGGCGTCAGGGTCGAGGGCGGGATGGTGACGGCCTCGCGGATCTATTCCTGGTTCGCGGCCGATTTCGGCAACGAGGCGGCGCTGCTTGCGCATTGGCGGCGCTATGCGATCGGCCAGCAGGCCGAGGCGCTGGCGCAGGCGCGACGGATCGCCGGCTACGACTACGACTGGCGGCTCAACACGGTTTGAGGCTCAGGCGTCGTCTTCCGGCCTGAACTCGCGCAACTCGGGCAGTCTTGCGTGCAGGCGGCGCAGGAAACCGCGCAACTGCGTCTGTTCCTCCTCCGAAAAATCGGCCAGCAGCAGCTTCTCGCGCGTCGTCGCCAGCGCGATCAGTCGGTCATGCAGAGCGTATCCGGTCTGCGTCAGCGCCAGCACCTGCCGGCGGGCGTCGCGCGCGTCGGGATGTTCCCTGACATGGCCGCCTGCGACCAGCGCGGCGACGCTGCGGCTGACCGCGCCCTTGTCGAGGCCGATGACCTCGCAGATGCGCTGGGCGGCGATATCGGGCTCGATCGCGAGCTGCGAGATCACCCGCCATTCAGTGACGCCGACGCCGAAACGCTCGAGATAGAGCCGCGAGGACGAACGCGACCAGGTGTTGGAGATGGCGGTGAGGAAATAGGGAACATAGCCGCCGAGATCGAGCACGTCCCGTTCGGGCGCGCCCGGTTCCGCCTGATGTCGCTTCGTCGAAGGCATGGCTCGTCCTGTCGTCCGGCGGCCCATCTCACATGCGCGGCCGCCGCCCGGCAAGCATCCCTCCCCCGCCGCGGATGCCGGTGGCGCACACGGCGCAGCCGGGCATACTGCACGCAATTTCGTGCTCAAGGGATCTCGCCATGCCGACCGCCTCATTCGACACCGTGATCCGCCACGGCACGCTGGCCACCGCGACCGACATCTTCACGGCCGATCTCGGCGTCAGCGGCGGCCGCATCGCCGCGATCGGCCTCGATCTGCCGGCCGGCGCGAGCGAGATCGACGCGACCGGAAAGCTCGTCCTGCCCGGCGGCGTCGACAGCCACTGCCATATCGAGCAGCTTTCGGGCGGCGGCCTGATGAACGCCGACACCTTCGAGACGGCGACACGCTCGGCCGCCTTCGGCGGAACCACTTCGGTGATCTGCTTCGCCGCGCAGCATCGCGGCGCCGATCTGGCGCAGACCGTCGCCGATTATGCGGCGCTGGCGGAACGGGGCGCGCTGGTCGACTACGCCTTCCACCTGATGGTCGCCAATCCCGACGAGAAGACGGTGACGCAGGACCTGCCGGCCCTGATTGCGACCGGGCACCGCTCGGTCAAGGTGTTCATGACCTACGACGCCGTGCAGGTCGACGACCAGCAACTGCTCGACGTCATGCTGGCGACGCGCCAGGCCGGCGGGCTGGTCTGCGTCCATGCCGAGAATCACGGCCTGCTGAAATGGATGGCCGAGCGCCTGACGAAGCGCGGCTATGTCGCGCCGAAATACCATGCGATCAGCCACCCGCGCGCCGCCGAGGTCGAGGCTTTCCACCGCGTCATCGCCTTTTCCGAGCTGCTCGACCAGCCGGTCTGCATCTTCCACGTCTCGACCGCCGAGGGCGCAGCCGTGATCCGCGAGGCGCGCGGACGCGGCGTGAAAATTTTCGCCGAGACTTGTCCGCACTACCTGCTGATGACGGCGGCCGAGCTCGACCGGCCGGGCGTCGAGGGCGCGAAATGGGTCTGCTCGCCGCCGCAGCGGACGCAAGCCGACCAGGAGGCGCTCTGGCGGGCGCTTGCGCTGGGCGACCTGCAAATCCTGTCCTCCGACCATGCGCCCTATCGCTTCGACGAAAGCGGCAAGCTCGCGGCCGGCCCCAATCCGGGCTTCAAGCAGATCGCCAACGGCATGCCGGGGCTGGAGATGCGGCTCCCCATGCTGTTCGACGCCATGGTCTCGCGCGGCAGGCTCGGATTGAAAAAGTTCGTCGAGTTGACCGCGACCGCGCCGGCGCGGATCTACGACCTGCCGGACAAGGGTTCGCTCGCCATCGGCATGGACGCCGACATCGCGATCTGGGACGCGCAGCGCAAGGTGACGCTGACCGACACCCTGCACGACAACACCGGCTACAACCCCTTCGCCGGCCGCGCGATCACCGGCTGGCCCGAGACGGTAATGCGGCGCGGCGAGATCGTCGTCTCGGAGGGATCGCTGATGGCCGCGCCCGGCTCGGGCCGTCTCATGCTGCGTGAAGCGGGCGAAGCGACGAAGCCGACCGGGAGGTTCTCGCCGGAATTCGACGAGGCGCGGAATTTCGGGGCGAGGCTGTATTGATGCGGACGATGCTTCACCGTCATTTCGACTTCACCCTGCGGAGCCACCCATGAGCGGCACGATTTTCGTGATCAACCCGAACTCGACGCAAGCAGTCACCGACGGCATCGACCGGGCGGTCGAGCCCTTGCGCTCCGCCGACGGCCCCGCGATCGCATGTCTGACGCTGGCTGAGGGCCCGCCCGGCATCCAGTCGCAGCGCGACGTCGACGGTGTCATCGGACCGCTGCTCAGGCGCGCCGCCGGGCTGGAGAACGAGGCCGCCGCCTTCGTCGTCGCCTGCTTCAGCGACCCCGGCATGCACGCCCTGCGCGAGCAAAGCCGCCGGCCGGTGCTCGGCATCGCGGAATCGGGCGTGCTGCAGGCGCTGACGCTCGGCCAGCGCTTCGGCGTGATCGCGATCCTGCCGACCTCGATCCCGCGGCATCTGCGCTATTTCGGCGCGATGGGCGTGATGGGCCGCTTCGCCGCCGACCTTTCGATCGGCATGGGCGTGACCGAACTTGCCGACGACGCCAAGACGTTCGCGCGCATGAGCGCGACCGGTGCGACGCTGCGCGATACGCATGGGGCGGATGTGATCGTGATGGGCTGCGCCGGGATGGCCCGCTTCCGCCGGCCGCTGGAGGAGGCGCTGGGCGTTCCCGTGGTGGAGCCGACGCAGGCCGCAACGGCCACGGCCGTGGGACGGGTCAGGCTGGCGGCGGCGTGAGCGAATTGCTCGGCCTCGCCGTATCCTGCGTCCACCATGGGGTGAGGCTGGGTGGGGGTTTTCCCGTTTCTGTCGGCGCGTCCCGGACTGGGCGGACCAGGCCGGCTCCATCATGCTTCGGATTGCGCCAACCCGACCGGCTGCCGACCGGGATGATTCACGCGATCGTCGCCAGCGCCGATTGTTGGGAATCCGCCCTTCCAAGCACGTCCCGAAACGTGGGATCGGTTACCCCCCGCGATCTGGCCTATCCGAGCCGGCTGAGATGCGTCAGGACGCTCGCCCGGACATTGTCGATGTGCCTGCGCATAGCCGCTTGCGCCCGTTCGTAGTCACCGGCCGTCACGGCGTCGATGATCTCGATATGCTCGAGCGCACCGGGCGTAAGGCGCTCGGGCACCCGGCCGGTGTCGAAGATGCGGGTCTTCTGGCGCAGATCGGTAACCATGCTTTCCAGCAGCTTCGAACCGGCGAGTCTGGCGAGCGTGTTGTGCAGCAGGTCGTCGACCTCGTGATGGGTGTCGGTGTCGGGCGGCGGCCCATCCAGGAAAGCGACGAGGCGCTCGCGCAGCGCCAGCAGCGCGGGCGAGCCGCCGATCGCTGCGGCGCGGCCCGCGGTCTCGACCTCCAACAGCCGGCGCACATGCAGGATCTCGATGAAGTCGTCGACCGCCAGCCGCCGGACGACGGGCGTCAGCCCGGCCTCGCGCATCACCAGCCCGTCGCTGACCAGACGGGTGATCGCTTCACGCACCGGCGTCCGCGAAACGCCGAGCCGATCGGCCATGCGCTTTTCCTGAAGCGCCGTGCCCGTCGCCAGTTCGCCGCGCAGGATCATCTCGCGCATGCGCTCATAGGTCGTGAGACCGAGGCTGGACGGCAAAGGCTCGCTGAGGCTCATCTGATCGACCTCTCTTCAATGGCGCATCGGTGCGGAGGCGGCCCGGCGCGCCTCACAGCCGCCTGACATCGAGAACGCCGTCCTCGCGCACCGCGCCGGAGGGCGGCGGTCCAGCGAAGCCGAGCCTGCGATGGTGGTTGTAGATGTAGAGCCAGGGCGGATCCTGCTGGAGCAACCGGTAGATCTCGCGGTAGAGCGAAAACCGGGCCTCGCGATCGACCGTCCGTCGAGCGCGGTCTAGCAGGCTTTCGACGCCGGGGTTATGGTAGCCTTCCCACCAGGAGCCCCGAACGCGCGCATCGATTTTCTCGCACAGCACGCGAAAACTGCTCATCGGGCTGGAATCGAACACGCAGATGTCGCGGATGTTCTTGAGCCGGACCTGATTGGCGTAGTGCGTCCGATCGTCCTCGATATGCACGTCGAGGCGCACGCCGATCCCGGCAAGCTGGCGCCCGATCGCCGCCACCAGCTCCGGGGCCTCGTCGGGAAGTCTTGTCGGGCAATAGACCTGCAGCGTCAGCCCGGCGCCATGGCCAGCTTCGACGAGGAGGCGCTGCGCCTTTTCGCGGTCGAGCGAGAATGCCGGCGCGGCGGGATCGAAGCCTTCATGCGCCGGGCTGACATAGCCGTGCAGCGGCCGCCCGGACCCACCCAGCACCTCATCGACGAGGGCCTGGCGGTCGATCGCCAGATTGAGCGCGAGGCGGACCCGCGCATCGGCGGCCGAACCGGAGGCTGCGTTGAAGAGCATGATCAGAGCGGTTGGCGAGAGATGCTCGACGAGGCTGAAGCGATCCGCCGGCAACGCCTCTGCTGCACCGCCGTCGAGCCCGGCGGCGACCTGCGCCCGCCCTCCCGCCAGCGCCTCCAGCCGTGCCTGCGCGGTCGCGCCCCGCCGCCAGGTGATCGAGGACTGGCGCGGCGGGCCGTCGAAATGATCGAGGTTGGCGATAGCGGTGAGATGGCCGTCGCGCTCGTAGCTCTTCAGCCTGTAGGGGCCGGTGCCGACGCCGCGCCTGGCGAGATCGTCGCCGGCGCTTTCCAGCGCGAGCGGCGAGACGATGTGGCCATAGGCGAGGATGTCGAACAGATCGGCGATCGGTTCGGACGTCGTCACGCGCAGACTGTGGGCCCCGAGAATCTCGACCGTCATGCCGGCGAGATACTGCGCATAGACGCCGGGCGCGCCGAGGGTCGCGCCCATATCGGGCCGCGCCATCCGCTTCAGGCAGTAGGCCACGGCTTGCGCGTCGCAAAGCTCGCCGTCGTGGAAGCGCACGCCTTCGCGCAGGGTGAAGGTCGTCGTGCGCGCATCATCGGACATGGTCCAGCACGTCGCGAGAGCGCCCTCCCAACCGTCCGGCCCGCGCCGGACCAGGGCGTCGAAGAGCCCGCCGAAGATCGTCAGGACATCGCCTGAATCGGTGCAGGCATGAGGATCCTCGAGGACGAGGCGGGGCTGGATGATCGTCAGGGCGCTGGACATCGTGGCTCGCGGCTCCGTCATCAGGCTGCGGCTGCCGTGGTCACGGCGGCATCGTGGAGATGGCAGGCGACTTCCTGCCCGTCGCCGAGCTGGCGCAGCACCGGCCGCTCTCGGGCGCAACGGTCGAAGGCGAGGGGACAGCGAGTGCGGAAGCAGCAGCCGCTCGGAAGATTGAACGCGCTGGGGACCTCGCCACTGAGCTGTTCGTCGGCTGATGGCAGGGGCACCCCGACCCTGGGCGCGGCCGCCAGCAAAGCGCGGGTATAGGGGTGCTTCGGGTTCTCGAAGATCGCATCCTTCGGCCCGGTCTCGACCATGAAGCCGAGATACATCACGCCGATGCGGTCGCTGATGTAGCGCACCACCGAGAGGTCATGCGTGATAAACAGATAGGAGAATCCGAACTCATCCTTCAGATCCATCATCAGGTTGAGGATCTGCGCCTGGATCGAGACGTCGAGCGCGGAGACCGGCTCGTCGGCGACGATCAATTCCGGCTGCACCGAAAGAGCGCGCGCGATGCCGATCCGCTGGCGCTGGCCACCGGAGAACTGGTGAGGGTAGCGCGAGGCGTGCTCGGCGCCGAGCCCGACCTTGGCGAGCAACGTCATGGTGCGCTCTTCGAGATCGGGCGTCGGCCCTTTCGCGATCTCCCGCCACGGCTCCATGACGATGTCGCGGACCTGCTGGCGCGGGTTGAGCGAGGCGTAGGGGTCCTGGAAGATCATCTGCAGCTTGCGCCGCGCCGGCCGCATGCGCGCGAAGTCATGACGGGTGATGTCCTCGCCGTCGAGGACGATCGCGCCCGCCGTCGGCTCGTGCAGCTTGACGATCGTCTTGGCGAGCGTGGACTTGCCGCAGCCGCTCTCGCCCACGAGCCCGAGCACCTCGCCGCGAGAGATCGTCAGGCTGACGCCGTTGACGGCGTGGACGATGCGTCGCGGCGCGCTCAGCCGTCCGTTCTCGAAGCGCAGTCGGTCGAAGAGCCCGCCCGAGACGTCGAAGCGCTGTTCGAGGCCGCTGACCGACAACAGCGGAGGCGATGCTGCTGGCAGGGTCACGCGGCCTCCTCCAGCGGAAAATGACAGGCGGCGGCCTGGCCGCCAGGTCCGGCCGCGAGCTCCGGGGCGATCGTCGTGCAGAGCGCCTGCGCACGCGGGCAGCGCGGCGCGAAGCTGCAGCCCGGCGGCAGGCGTCGGATATCGGGCACCGTGCCGGGGATCTGGCGCAGCCGGGAGCGGCCGGCCTGGTGGCTCGGAATCGAGTCGAGCAGGCCGCGTGTATAAGGATGGAGCGGCCGGGCGATCAGCGCGGCCGCCGCGCCGATCTCGACGACGCGGCCGCAATAGAGCACCACGATCCGGTCGGCCATCTGGGACACAGCCGCCAGATCATGCGTGATCAGGATGAGCGAGGCGGTGCGCTGCTGGACCTGCTGCTTCATCAGCCGCAGCAACTGCGCCTGGATCGTCACGTCGAGCGCCGTCGTCGGCTCGTCTGCGATCAGCAGGCGCGGGCCGGCGATCATCGCGATCGCGATCACGACGCGTTGGCGCATGCCGCCCGAGAACTGGTGCGGATAGTTGCTCAGCCTAGCCTCCGGCTGCGGAATGCCGACCTCGGCCAGCATCGCGATGCAGCGGGCGCGGCGCGCTTTCGCATCGAGATCGGTGTGCAGCTTCAGCATCTCCTCGAGCTGCTGGCCGATCGTGTAGAGCGGGTTCAGCGCCGTCATCGGATCCTGGAACACCATGGCGATCGACCTGCCACGCACCTGGCGCAGCGCCTCGTCGTCCAGCCCCGCGAGATCGCGCCCCTCGAACAGGATCGATCCCGCCTCGATCCGGCCCGGCGGATCGACCAGCCCCATGATCGAGAAGCCGACCATCGACTTGCCGCCGCCGGACTCGCCGACGAGGCCGAGGATTTCTCCCGGCGCGAGATCGAAGCTGACGCCGTCGACCGCCTTCACCACGCCGCCGAAGGTGTGGAACCAGGTCTTCAGCCCGCGCACCGAGAGCAGCGGCGCATCGTCTTTGTTCATCGTCGCCCTCCTCACTTCAGCCGTGGATTCAGCTCGTCGCGGAGGAAATCCCCGAGCAAATTGATGCCGAACACGATCAGCATGATGAACAGGCCAGGGAAGACCGAGATCCACCACAGGCCGCTGAACAGCACGTCGAAGCCGTTCTTGATCAGGAGCCCGAGCGAAGGCTCGGTGATCGGCACGCCGACGCCGAGGAAGGAGAGCGAGGCCTCGATCAGGATGAAGGTGCCGACCTGGATGGTGGCGACGACGATCAGCGGGGTCAGCACATTGGGCAGCACGTGCCGCAGGATGATCTTGCGGTTGGGCAGGCCCGAGACCCGCGCCGCCTGGACATATTCGCGCTCCTTCTCGCGCAGCGTCGAGCCGCGCACCGTGCGGGCATAGACCACCCAGCCGACCGAGGTGAGCGCGATCAATACCTTCTCGACGCCGGTGCCGAAGGCCGACATCAGGAACAGCGCCGTCAGCACGGAGGGAAACGAAAGCTGCACGTCGGCGATGCGCATGATCACGCTGTCGAGCCGGCCGCCATAAAACCCCGCCAGCAGCCCCAGCGCCGTTCCGATCAGGCAGGAGGCCAGCATCGCCGCAAAGCCGATGAAGAGCGAGATGCGGCTGCCATAGACGATGCTGGCGAGCACGTCGCGGCCCTGTCCGTCGGTCCCGAGCGGGTATTGTCGCGTGCCGCCCTCCAGCCAGGCCGGCGGCTTGAACGCATCCATCAGGTCGAGTTGGGCGACGTCATAGGGGTTCTGCGTCATCAGCAACGGGCCGAAGGCGACCATGGCGGAGAAGAACAGGATGATCGCGGTGCCGGCGATCGCCGAGACGTTACGGACCCAGTTGTGGGCGAGCTCCGTGTCGAGGGCGCGGCGCAGGCGGATCGCGAGGGTTGACATGGCGGCTCTTGCTCTCAGCGGATCTTGATGCGCGGATCGATCAGCGCGTAGGCGACATCGACGACGAAGTTCACCACAACGAAGAGAAACGCGACGAACATCAGGTAGACGACGATGACCGGCCGGTCGCCGCGATAGATCGAATCGACCAGCAGCTTGCCGATGCCCGGCCAGGCGAAGATCGTCTCGGTCAGCGTCGCGAAGGCGATCAGGTCCCCGAGCATCAGCCCGAAGACGGTGACCAGCGGGATCAGCGCGTTTTTCAGCCCGTGCCGGAACAGCACGCCGCGCCGGCCCGTGCCCTTGGCGCGGGCGAATTTGATGTAATCCTGCTTCATCACCTCCATCATCTCGGCCCGGATGATCCGCATCAGGATGGCGAGCGTGCCGATCGAGAGCGTCACCGCCGGCAAAATGAGGTGGGTGAAGCCCTGCCAGGTCGTGAAGCTGAAGCGCATGCCGAGCCATTCCACCGTCGGTCCGCGCCCCGACGAAGGCAGCATCTGCAGCTTCACCGCGAAGACGAAGATCAGCACCATGCCGAGCCAGAAGCCCGGCAGCGAAATGCCGACCAGCGATCCGGCCATGACGGCGCGGCTGGACATCCGGTTGGGGCTGGCCCCGGCGTATACGCCGAGCGGAATGGCGACGACGAGCGCGATCACCAGCGCTAGGACGACGATCTCAAGCGTCGCCGGCAAACGCTCCAGGATGAGCTGCATGGCGGGTTGGCGGAAGACGAAGGACCGCCCGAAATCGCCCTGGGCGATGTTGGCCAGGAAACGCCAGTATTGCATCAGGTGCGAGTCATCGAGCCCGAGGATGCGGCGGGCCTGCGCGATCTGCTCCTCGGTGGCGTCGAGCGGCACCATCATGAAGGTGGGGTCGCCGGTGAAGCTCATCATCACGAAGACGAGCACCGAGACGACCCAGAGCACGATGATCATCTGGATCAGGCGCTTGATTAGATAGCCGAACACAGCGGGCCTTTTTCAGATTCTTGCGGCGGGGCGGGGCGGTAGCCGCACGAAGCCGTCATCCCGGACGCAGCGAAGCGGGGATTCGGGATCCATGCCCGAACCGTTCCGGAATGGATCCCGGGTCTCCCTTCGGTCGCCCGGGATGACATCATCTGGCTGCGCCAAATGGCGCCGGGCCGTCTCTCACCTCACGTCCATCTCGTAGGCCCAGATGAACTTGTCCATGCGGGGCACGACGCTGACGCTCTTCTTGGCGGCATAGATGTCCTGCTCGTAATGGACCGGGATCATCGGGATGTCCTTCACCGCGATCCGGGTCGCCTCTTGCAGGAACGCATGACGCTGCTTCATGTCGGCGGTGGCGTCGGCCTTGTCGAGCGCGGCGTCGAACTCGGCGTTGGAATAGGAGCCGCGATTGGCCTGGCCATAGCCCGCCTTCTTGCCGCGGCTGTAGAGCAGCACCGTGTACATGTTGCCGGCGTCGCCCGACGGCGTGTCCCAGCCGCTCATGATGAAGCTCGACTTGTCGGACGGCACGCGGATGTAGCCGAAGAAGTTGGCGCGCGGCATCAGGTTGAGGTTCAGCGTGATGCCGATGCGCGAGAACATGCTCGCCAGCGCCTGCGCGATCGAGGCGTCGTTGACGTAGCGGTTGTTGGTCGTGTCGAGGGTCATGGCGAAGCCCTTCTCGAACCCGGCCTCCTTCATCAGCGCGCGCGCCTTGTCGAGGTCGAAGGGATACTCCTTGCGGATGTCGAGGCCCGGCACATAGCCGAGATGCGAGGACGGAACGTACTGCTCGCTCGGCGTCGAGAACCCGTTCATCACCACGGTCTTCAGCGCATCGACGTTGATCGCCCGGATCATCGCCTCGCGAACGCGCCGGTCCTGCATCGGGTTCTTGGGCAGGTCGATCGTCGGCGATTTTTCGCGCGTATCGAGCGCCAGCACGATGTTGAGCAGGCTCGGCCGGGTGATCACCTCGAAGGCGTTGTTCTGGCGCACGCTGGCGACGTCGCGCACCGAGAGGTCCTGGATCACGTCGACGCCGCCGGTCAGCAAGGCGGCCGTGCGCGTGGCGGGGTTCGTGATCGGCTTGAAAACGACCTTGTCGACCTTGGCCTTGCCGCGCCAATGATCGGCGAACGCCTCCATGGCGATGCGGTCTTCCTTGATCCACTCGGTCAGCTTGTAGGGGCCGGTACCCATCGGCTTGAGGCCGACCTGCTCGTCGCCGATCGCCTTGGTGTGCTTCTCGTTCAGGATCAGGATCTCGGCCATCGCCATGTGCAGCACGGCATAGGGCTTGGGCGTCTTCAACTCGACGGTGTAATCGTCGATCGCCCTTGCCGAAGCGATGTTGGCGACGAGGCTCGCCATCAGCGCCTTCTTCAGCCGCTCGACCGTGAAGACGACATCGGAGGCCTTGAGTTCGTCGCCATTATGGAACTTCACGCCGCGCCTGAGCTTGAACACCCAGGTCGTGTCGTCCTTGACCTCCCAGCTCTCGGCCAGGCCCGGCTTGAACTCCAGTTCCGGCGTGCGCTGCACCAGCGCATCGTAGAAATGGTAGAACATGATGTTGCCGGTCAGTTCGTTGGCGGCATGCGGATCGAGGATCACCGCGTCAGCGGTGAGCGCGATGGTCAGGCTCTTGCCTTGCGCCTGGGCCCCGTGCGGCAGGCACAGGCCGGCGAGGGTGGCGGCGACAAGCGCACGACGCGACAGCGCGGCAAGACGAGACGGTTTCATCGGCGGCATCCTCTCCTGGAGACGTTTCTTCGGGTCAGTCGAGCGCTGACTGGATTTCGATCTGGTAGCCTTCCGGGTCGTTGAAGACGAAGGCGCGGATCTTCAGTTCCTCGTTGGAGCGCGGCGCCCTCAGGCCCTCGACGCCCTGCGTGGCGACAAAGCGGTGCCAGGCGTCGACATCCTCGACGCGGATGCAGATCTGCACGGGCTTGATCTCGTTGGCGCGATGGCTGCCGCGGGTTTCGTCGACGAGCCCGACATAGCCGCCATCCGTCACCTTGTAGATTTTGCTCCAGCCCTGGTCGATCGCGAGCGAAAGGCCGAGAACGCTCTCGTAAAAGCGCATCGCGGCGGGCAGGTTCCGATAGTAGAGGAACGTGATCTGCTTCTGGTTCGCGCTCACGGACGGACGAGGAACTGCTGTCATCAAGGGCCTCGGCCGACATGAAAACGATCTACGGATTCTAACGGTATACCGAAGGTATGGCATGTCAATGGCCGTCCGCCAGGACAAGCTTTGCCGAGGCTGCGCCGTCCGGACTGGATCGCCGCAGCCTTGCCGGTCAGGACGCGTGTCGCCCGGCGAGCCGACGACCGAAATGCTCTCGCCAGCCGCCGGCGGCGATGATCGCCAGAAGCTCCGGCTTGAGTGGCGGGTAGCTTGCGCACCAGCCGGTCGTCAGGTTCTCCACCACGCCTGATGCATAATCGACGCGGAGCCGGTCTCCTGTCGCGACCCGGACGCCGGGACAGTTCGGCAATGTGGCCAGCCCGGCGTTGATGCAGTTGCGCAGGCTGCCACTCGGGACCGATTCCGCGACAAGGCTCAGACCCGCGCCCTTCAAACCGAGGAAACCCTGGATATGCGGGTTGCCCTGCCCGAAGCGCCGGCCGGCGACGATGAGGTCGCCCGGCCGGCAACGCCCGGCAAAGCTCTTGTCGATGCCGGCGAAGATATGATGCCGCAGCACCTGCGAATCGGTCTCGCGTCCGAGCGCAAAGGACAACGGCATCAGATCGCCGTCGACGCCGATGTCATCTCCGAACACCCAGGCCGCGCCTTCACGAATCCAGGCATTGGTCATGACAGGAACGCGGTCTTGCGCGGATCGGCGATTTCGCCGGCGACGCAGGAGACAGCGACGGTCGCTGGGCTCGCCAGATAGAGTTCGGCGTCATCGACACCCGCAAGGCGACCGCGGTCATTGCGGGTGCCGGTACCGAGCGAGGTCTCGCCGCTGGCGACCGGGCCGATCCGCCCGCCGGCGCAAGGCCCGCAACCCGCTTGGGTCATCACCGCGCCGGCCTCCACGAAAATCCGCGTCAGCCCCTCGGCCGCTGCGCGGCTCGCGATCTCCTGCGTCGCCGGCGTAACGAACAGGCGCGTTCGCGGATGCAGCGTCCGGCCGGCGAGATAGCGCGCCGCGACCCTGAGATCGTCAAGCATGCCCGAAGCGCAAGAACCGATATAGGCATGGTCGACCGGCGTGCCCGCCACCGTCGAAACCGGCCTGACATTATCGGGGCGTGGCGGACAGGCGACCTGCGGCTCCAGATCGGAGACGTCGATCTCGAATGTGGCGCGGATGGCGCAGTCCGCATCGCTCGAGGCTGCGAGCGCCGTATCGATGCCGCGCCCCGCGCAGAAACCGAGGGTGACCTCATCTGGATCGACAAAGCCGGTTCTGGCCCCGATCTCCATCGGGGTGTTGACCAGCGTCAGCCTGGCGTCGATCGACAGGTCGGTCATCAGTGGGCCCTCGAAGCTGACGACCGCGTCGTCAACGGTCTCAGCCGGCAACACGGCCAGCAGATGCTGGGCGAGATCGCGGATGAAGACGCCGTCGGCGAACCGGCCGGACAGGCGAACCCTGACGGTCTGCGGAACCTCGAGCCAGACCGAGCCGCAGGCGAGCAGTTCCGCGACCTCGGTGACGACGGCCGTGGCCAGGCAGCCGATCGCGCCATAGCTGGTGATATGCGTATCGTAGCCCGAGGCGAACAGGCCGGGGCGCGCCATGCCGGCCTCGACGCCGAGGATATGGCCGAGGCCGCCGCGTCCGACATCGTAGAAGCGCCGGACGCCGAAGCGCGCAGCCGTCTCGCGGACGCGCTTCTGCCGCGCCGCCGCCTGCGGCGATGCGGCCAGCGGCTCGTGATCGGTGAAGAAGGCGACGCGGTCTGGATCATGCAAGCGCGTGACGCCGAAAGCGTCGAGAGCGGCGGCGGCATTGGCGATGTACCAGTCATGCACGGTGACGAGTTCCGCCACCGGCTGAATGATCTCGCCCTGCCACACCGGGCGGCCCACGACGCGGGAGAGAATCTTTTCGGCGGCGCTCCGGCTCATCGCGTCGTGTCCAGACTGCCGGCGGGCCGGCGCTCGTCGTTTCCGATTGACACAGCCTTAGCCGAGGCCCTACAAGAAATCAAACATAGTTCTCATATGTGAACAAGAGATCAGGACCGCCCGTCAGAGGCGGCCGTTTCGGAGGAGGAGAACACGATGAAGCGATTTCTGCTGACGACCGCCGCCGTGCTGGCGATGGCCGCACTCCCGGCATCGGGGCAGGCCCAGGACGTCCCGGCGCTGAAGCTGAAATACGCTTCGCATGTGCCCGGCAACAACGTCGTCTCGGAGGTCGACAAGTTCTTCGTCGAGCGGCTGAAGGAAAAATCCGGTGGGCGCATCCAGGCGGAGATCTTCTGGAACCGGGCGCTCGGCAAGCAGCAGGAGATGCTGCCGCTGATCTCTGCCGGCGCGCTCGATTTCACCACGCTGGAGACCGCCCAATATGGCGAGACGCCGCTGATCGGCTTCATGAACGCGCTGCCGCTGGTGCATTTCGACGCGCGCAAGCTGGTCGATCTCTCACGGAAGCTCTACGAGACCTCGCCGGGCATCCAGGCCGAGATGAAGCGCGTCGGCGCTAAGGCGCTCTGGGTCCGGCATCTGCCGAACTACCAGTTGCTCTGCCGCAAGCCCTTCGAGACCATCGCCGAGCTGAAGGGCGCGAAGCTGCGCAGCTATGGCGCCTATGTCCCGGTGATGTGGCAGGCGATGGGCGCCAACGCCGTCAACGTCGTGGCGTCGGAGCTCTATGACGGGCTGAGCAAGGGCACTTTCGACTGCGCCTATCTGCCGCCGGCCTTCCTGACCGACTACAAGCTCTACGAGCCGGCCAAATATCTGATCGACATCCCGCTCGGCATGATCGAGTTCGCGCCGACATTGGTGCCGACGGTGGTCTGGGAGCGCTGGCCCGAAAGCGTCCGCAAGATCATGATGGAGGCCTCCCGCGAAACCGAGGAGTTCGGCGTGCGCCATATCGAGGCTAACTCCGGCGAGGCGATCGCGCTGATGCAGAAGAACGGCGTCAAGGTCGTGGCCTTCAGGGAGACCGAGCAATTGCGCAAACTCGTCCCCAACATGCTCGATGTCTGGCTGCAGAAGCAGAAGGAGGGCGGCCGCGGCGCCGCCGCCGAGCAGATCGTCGCGCTGGCGCGCGCCCACTACGCCCAGTGACGCGCGCCAGGCCGCGCCGGTGTCGGGCATGGCTTCCCGCTCAGCCGCCGGCTCAGGCGCCATGACCTGGATTCTGCCCCTGATCGACCGCGTCATCGGCCGTCTCTGCGCGGTAACCGAGATCGTCGCCGGCCTCGCCGCGCTCCTGCTCCTGCTGCTCGGCACGGTCGATGTCGTCGGGACGCAGGCCTTCGGCCGCGCCATTCCGAGCGCGATCGAGCTGCAGGAGGCGTTCGCCGCCGTGCTGATCTTCGCCGGCTTCGTCGTGGCGCAGCGCCAGCGCGCCCATCTGACCGTCGATCTCGTCACCGGCCAACTCGGCCGGCGCGGCAAAGTCCTTGCGGAGGGTTTCGGGCTCGCCTGCACGATCGCGCTGTTCGTGCTGATGACGATGCAGGCCGGCGTGCTCGCCGAGCGGAGCTGGCGCAACGGCGAGGAGTCGCCCGGCTTCCTCAGCTTCCCGGTCTATCCGTTCAAGATCGTCGCCTGCCTCGCCTGCGGTCTCGTGGTGGTCGAGTCGGCGCGGCAGTTGCTGCGGGTCTGCCTCGGCCTGCCGGCGATCGCGGAGACCGCCTTCGACCAGTCGGAGATCCTGCCATGACTCCGGCCCTGGTCGGCGCCGGCGCGCTCGTCTCGATCCTCGGCCTCGCCTTTTTCGGAGTGCCGATCGGCGTCGCGATCATGCTGGTCTCGTCCATCGCGATCACCATCACCTCAGGCTGGGCGATGACGCTGGTCTCGTTCCAGACGCTGCCCTTCGCCACGGCCGCCGATTACGACTTCATCGTCGTGCCCATATTCGTGCTGATGGGCAATATCGCCGCCTCGTCGGGCATGCTCGAGCAGATGTTCAATGCCGCCGACAAATGGTTCTCCGGCATGCGCGGCGGGCTCTACACGGCGGTGACTTTGGCCTCGGCCGCCTTCGGGGCGCCGTCCGGATCGAGCGTCGTCAACGCCGCCGTGTTCACCCGGATGGCGCTGCCGCAGATGATCCGCTTCGGCTATGACCGGGGCGCGAGCTGCGCCTGCATCGCGGCGGCCGGCACCTTCGCGGTGATGATCCCGCCCTCGCTCGCCTTCGTGCTCTACGGCATCATGACCGGGGAATCGGTCGGCAAGCTGTTCATCGCCGGCGTCCTGCCGGGGCTGCTGACGGCGGTGCTCTACATGATCCTGATCCCGGTGCTGGTGCGGCTCCTGCCGCACTGGGCGCCGCCGCCGGCCGAGCGGGCGACCTGGCGCGAGAAGGCGTCCTCGCTGCGCCATATCTGGGCGATGAGCCTGCTGATCGGCCTGTCGCTCGGCGGTATCTATGCCGGCTGGTTCCCCGCCTCGGCGGCAGGCGCGATCGGCGCGGCGGGTGCGATCGCAATCGGCATCGCGCTGCGCAAGTTGACTTGGCGCGCCTTCGTCGGCGATGTCCGGCAGGCCGTGACGATGACGGGGTCGATTTTCCTGACCATCATCGCCGGCTTCATGTTCGCGCGCTTCCTGGTCAATAGCGGCGCGGTCGGCGAGATGACGCAGTTCATCCAGGCGACCGGCATGGGCAAGGCCGAGTTCCTGGTCTTCGTCGTGATCCTCTATCTCGTGCTCGGCATCCTGCTCGACGGCGCGTCGCTCGCGGTTCTGACCCTGCCGATCCTCTATCCGGTCGCGATCAGCCTCGGGCTCGACGGCATCTGGTTCGGCGTGATCTTCGTCAAGCTGGTCGAGATCGACTCGATCACGCCGCCCTTCGGGCTCAACCTGTTCACGGTGGTCGCCTCCAGCAGCGGGCAGGTCGACATGCGCCAGGTCACCCGCGCGATCTGGCCCTTCGTCGCGATCGAGTATTGCGTGCTGCTTTTGCTCATCCTCGTGCCGGAGCTGTCGCTCTGGTTGCCCAACACGATGAAGTGAGGCAGACGCATTTCATGACGAAATCCGCCCTGCGCGTCCTCGACATCATGGAATACATCGCGGACCAGAAGAACGGGTCCACGCATAGCCAGGTCGCGTCGGCGCTGCGCATTCCGAAGTCGAGCCTGACGGCGCTGCTGCGCGACCTCGTCTCGCGCGGCTACCTGATCTACGATGCCGACACGGCGCGCTTCGGCATCGGCTCGCATATCCTGAGCCTGTCGCAGGCCTTCCTGCGCAACCTCAACATCGTCAAGCTCGGCCAGCCGATCGTCGCGGCTTTGTACGAGCAGACCGGCGAGTTCTCGGCCTTCGGCATCCCGAAGGGCGTCGACTACGTCATCATCTGCGCCGAGAGCATGCCGCTGCCGCTGGCGCATTCGCTGCAGATCGGCGAGCGCGGCCCGATGTTCTGCTCGGCCACAGGCAAGGCGATCCTCGCCTTCCTGCCGCCGGAGCAGCGCGACAGCATCATCGCGGCCTCGAACCTGCGCGCCTTCACCGCCGCGACCAAGACCGATCCGGTCGCGATCCGCATGGAACTGCTCGATGTCCGCGCCACGGGCCTCGCCTATGCCCGCGAGGAGAATTTGCCGGGCATCGTCGCGATGGCTGCGCCCGTCTTCAACGCGACCGGACAGGTCGTCGGCGCGGTCTCGGTGGCGACCCCAGTCTCGCGCTTCTCCTCCGCCCATGAGGAGAAGACGGCGGAAGCTCTGAAGGCCGCGGCGGCGCAGTTCTCAGGACTGCTCGGCTGGCGCAGCGCCGCCTGAGCTATCGCAGGCCGAGCACGTCGCGCACGTCTTCGCCGGCCTCGATACGCGCGTCGATTGCGGCTTCGCGCGCCGTCTGCGCCTCCAGGCGCTTGGGCAGGGTTGCGAAATCCTCCCGTGGCACGACGACGACGCCGTCCCCGTCGCCGACGACGAGGTCGCCCGGCCGGATCACCGCCGCCCCGATGGCGAGATCGAGGCCGTGCCAGCCGGGATGGGATTTTTGCGTGCCCCGGACGCTGCGCCCGGCCGCGAAGACCGGCAGGCCGAGCGCCCGGATCTCGCCTGAGTCGCGGACCGCGCCGTTGAGCACGAAGCCGGCGAGCCCGCGCCGGATGGCCGCGCGCACCGAGGTCGCGCCGATCGCCGTCGACCAGGCCGAGCCGCCATTATCGACCACGATGACGGAACCCGCCGGCGCGGTCGCGATCGCCGTCCAGATGCCGCGCGCATCGCCGATCGGGCAACGCACGGTCACAGCCAACCCGCTCAGGTTCATTGCCGGATCAAGCGGCATGATGCCCGGCCCGACCTCGCCACGCTTGCCGGTGGCCTCGTAAATCGTTGCAGCCGCGTGGCGCTGGCCGAGTGCGACGACATCGGAGTTCAGATCGGGCTGCTTGCGCATGGACAGAGCCCTTTAGTTCGTATATGTGAACATAATTCCGATTTATAGCCGTCGATCTGGCGAGGAGCAAGGCATGGCCACCGAAACAGCGCTCGCCGGACTGCGCGTCCTGATCACCGGCGCCTCCTCCGGCATCGGCCGGGCGACGGCCATCGCCTTCGCGCGCGAGGGCACAGCGATCGTCGCGGTCGGTCGGCGGGAGGCTGAACTCCAGAGCCTGGTGATCGAGTGCCGCGACCTGCCGGGCGAGGTTTCGCCAATGGCCGGCGACATCACCGACAAGAACTTCGTCGCCGAACTTGTCGCGCAGGCTGAACCCGTCGACATCCTAGTCAACGTCGCTGGCATCCTGCGCCATACGCCCTTCCTGGAGGGCGATCCCGATCATTGGGGCCAGGTCTTCGAGACCAATGTCGTGGCGCTGCTGCGGCTGACGCAAGGCGTCGCCAAGGGCATGGCCGAGCGCCGCGCCGGCCACATCATCCTGATGTCCTCGGCGCTGGCGCGGGCGGTCTATCCCTACACCATGGTCTACGCCGCGACGAAGCACGCGGTGCGCGCCATCCATGCCGGGCTGCGGCAGGAGCTGAACCCCTACGGCATCCGCTCGACCGAAATCTGCCCCGGCCTCGTCGGCGACACCGACCTGCTCGGCGCGACCGACCACCCCGCCGTCGTCGAGAGCTACAAGCGCCGGCCCTACAGGCCGATCGCCTCGGACGACATCGCGCGCGCCATGATCTTCGCGGCGAAGACCCCGCCCGGCGTCGAGATCGACGTCATCGAGGTCAAGCCGGTCGGCCAGGCGTGACCTGTCGTGCGCAGCGGGTTCTCACGATCCACTCAAGCTCTTGTGATCGCGCACCCCTCGTCGCGCCTTGATCGGCTGCGTTGATCATCATCATGACAAGCGCTCACAGCCAACTCGCGCCGCTAATGGGGAGCGGACAATTTCAGGAAGCCGGCGCGCAACTCGCCGGCGCATCGACGACGCGGGAGGCGTGCGGCGGCGCAATCCTGCTCGACGATCGAAGTTGGGTTTGCCGGCATGCCGAGATGCGCTGGTCCGCGCCGGCGCATCTGCTGGTCCTGACGCGCGCGGGCGGCACGGGCCGCACGCTGATCACGCCCGATGGCGGTCCGCCTCACGAGGGCCGCGACCGGGCCGGCGTGCTGTCCTTCGTTCCGGCGACCATGGCGCGGGACGCCGTCTATCACGACGCGCGGCTGAGCTATGTCGCGCTCTGGATCGATCCGGATTTCGTCGGCGCGATCGCAGCCGGCGCGCTGCCGCAGCGGGCCCTGATCAATCGCGGCGACCCCCTGCTGGCGGCGCTGCTGGGCAGCCTCGGCGAGGATCTCACCGCCGGCGTCGAGCTGGAAGATATCCACATCGAGCATATCGTCTGGCTCTGCGTCCGGCGGCTGCACTCCCTGCAGCAGCCGCAGCGCGAAACGGGCGTCCATGGCAGGCTGAGCGCGGCCATGCTGAAACGCGTCGAGAGCTACATCGACGCCCATCTCAGCGCCAATCTGCGCCTCTCCGACCTCGCCAATGTGGCCGGCCTCGCGCCCGACAGCTTCGCAAGACGGTTCAAGGCGACGACCGGCCTGTCGCCCTATGCCTTCATCCTCGACCGGCGCATGAGCCGAGCCGAGGCGGCGTTGGCGGGTTCCAGCCTACCGATCGCGCATCTCGCCGCGCAGCTCGGCTTCGCCAGCCAGAGCCATTTCACCGCGATGTTCAGGCGCAGGCGCGGCGCGACCCCGCAAGCCTATCGGCAATCCTTTTCCTGAATCGCGACAGGGCCGCCCGTTTCGTGACAGACGGAATGCTGCGTCGCACCCATCTCCTCGCCATGTCGATCCTGTCTCGCCGCCCGGCCGGCAGGATCATCAGCGCAAGGAGGCTTGCCGCATGGCTACCGACAATCGCCGCACCCTGTCGCCGACCCGCCGCCAGATCCTGGAGGGCGGCGGCGCGGCCGCTGTCCTGATCGCCGGCGCGCCGGCGCTCGCCCAAACTGGCGTCGCTCCCGGAACCGCGCCGGCCTCCGCGCCCGCGCCCGCCGCGCGGCAGCCGATGTCGCTGACGATCAACGCCAGGCGGCTCGATCTCGCGCTCGATCCACGCACCACCCTGCTCGACGCGCTGCGCAACGAGATCGGCCTGACAGGTTCCAAGAAAGGCTGTGATCATGGCCAGTGCGGCGCCTGCACGATCCTGGTCGATGGGCGGCGGATCAACGCCTGCCTGACGCTGGCGATCATGCACCAGGACGACGAGATCACCACGGTCGAGGGTCTCGCCGAAGGCGACGTCCTGCACCCGATGCAGGAGGCCTTCGTCGCGCATGACGGCTTCCAGTGCGGCTACTGCACGCCGGGCCAGATCTGTTCGGCCGTCGGCATGCTGGACGAGGTCGCGGCCGGCTGGCCGAGCCATGCCAGCTCTGAGGTCGCGCAGGCGAACCTCACGCTCAGCGACGCCGAGATCCGCGAGCGCATGAGCGGCAATCTCTGCCGCTGCGCCGCCTATCCCAACATCGTCGCGGCGATCCGCGACGCCTCCGGAAAGGCCTGAACGACATGCAAGCCTTCACCTATGAGCGCGCCTCGGGCCTGCGCGAGGCGGCCGCCGCCGTCGCGGCCCGTCCGGACGCAAAATTCATCGCCGGCGGCACCAATCTGCTCGACCTGATGAAGCTCGGCATCGAGAAACCGGGCCATCTCGTCGACATCAGCCGCCTCCCCTTGGCGGACATCGCGGATAAACCCGATGGCGGGCTGAAGATCGGCGCGCAGGTCCGGAACAGCGATCTCGCCGCCGATATGCGGGTGCGCCGGCGCTATCCGGTGCTGTCGCAGGCCCTGCTCGCGGGCGCGTCCGGCCAGTTGCGCAACAAGGCGACGACCGCCGGCAATCTGCTCCAGCGCACGCGCTGCCCGTATTTCTACAATCCCGCCATGCCCTGCAACAAGCGCGCGCCGGGCTCCGGCTGCTCGGCGCTCGGCGGGTTCGAGCGCAGCCTCGGCATCCTCGGGACGAGCGAGCATTGCGCCGCCGTGCACCCCTCCGACATGGCCGTCGCCATGGCGGCGCTTGACGCCCGGGTCGAGACCGTCAGGCCGGACGGCGAAACCCGCAGCCTGCCGCTCGGTGAGCTTCATCGTCTGCCGGGCGAAACGCCTGCGCGCGAGACCGCGCTCGCGCCGGGCGAGGTGGTGACGGCGGTGACGCTGCCGCCTCCGCCGCCCGGCCGGCAGCTCTACCGAAAAGTGCGCGATCGCGCCTCCTACGCCTTCGCGCTGGTCTCGGTCGCGGCGATCGTCGAGGGCGACGCCGGTAGCGTCCGCTCGGTGCGCCTCACCTTCGGCGGCGTCGCGCCAAAACCCTGGCGCGCGCGGACGGCGGAAGCTGCGCTGACCGCCGGCCGACCGGGCGATGCGACCTATCGCGCGGCCGCCGACGCGGAACTCGCGGAGGCCAGGCGCGGGCCGCAGATCGACTTCAAGCACGAACTGCTGGCCCGCACGCTGCGGCACGCCCTCATCGAGACGACCCAGGCGGGTTGAGGAGGTCACAATGGAAAAGCATATCGTCCAGGGCCGCGACGCCGCGAGCAATGCCGCCATCGGCCGTCCGCTCGACCGCAGCGACGGGCCGCTCAAGGTCAGGGGTCTTGCGACCTACGGCCATGAGCACGCGCCGGAGCGCAAGCCCGCTCATGGCTACATCCTCGGGGCCGGCATCGCCCGCGGCGTGCTGACCGCGATCGACACCGCTGCTGCCGAGGCCGCGCCGGGCGTCATCCATATCATGACCCATCGCAATGCGCCGTCGCAGCCGGCTTTCGGCAGCCCGACCATGCCGGAAGTCCCACAGGTCTTTACGCGCCCGCGCCCCATGCTCGCCGACACCTCCATCCGCTATCACGACCAGCCGGTCGCGCTCGTCATCGCCGAGAGCTTCGAGGAGGCGCGGGCGGCCGCCGGCCTGATCGCCTGCCGCTACGAGCGCGAACCGGGCTCGTTCTCCCTCCATGAGGGGCTGGCGCAGGCTTATCGGCCCGAGCGCGCCAATGCCGGCATGGCGACGGATTCGATCATCGGCGATCTCGACGCCGCAATGGCCGCAGCCGACGTCGCCGTCGATTCGACCTACGAGACCGCCTTCGGCAGCCACAACCCGCTCGAACCGCACGCCGCCGTGGCGGACTGGCAGGGCGACCGGCTGACGCTCTACACCGCGACCCAGACGCTGGCCAATGTCAGGGCGGGCCTGGCGGCGACGTTGCGCATCCCGGCTGAGAACATCCGCGTCGTCAGCCCCTTCATTGGCGGCGGCTTCGGCGGCAAACTGATCGTCCATGCCGAGACCGTGCTGGCGGCGCTCGCCGCGCGCGCGATCGGCCGGCCGGTCAAGGTCGCGCTGACGCGCCAGCAGATGTTCGCCAATGCCGGCCACCGGCCGGCGATGGTGCAGCGCATGCGCCTCGCCGCCGATCGCGACGGCCGCCTGACCGGGTTCGGCCATGATGTGATCGCCACGACGGCGCGCAGCGAGGAGTTCGCCGAACAGGCGGCGGCGACGGGCCGCGCGCTCTATGCCGCGCAGAACCGGCGCACGACGCACCGGCTGGTCCGGCTCGACACGCATCGCGGCGAATGGATGCGCGCTCCCGGCGAAGCGCCGGGCCTGATCGCGATCGAATGCGCCATGGACGAGCTCGCCGAAAAGCTCGGGATGGACCCGGTCGAGCTCCGGATCAGGAACGAGCCCGCGCGCGATCCGGAGCGCAACGTGCCGTTTTCGACCCGCAACCTCGTCGCCTGCCTGCGCGAGGGCGCCAGCCGCTTCGGCTGGGACGACCGGCCGCGCCGGCCCGGCAGCCGGCGCGAAGGCCGCAAGCTGATCGGCTACGGCATGGCCGCCGCCATCCGCGCCAATTATCTCGGCGCGACCTCGGTCAGGGTCTCGCTCGACGCACGCGGGCTGGTCACGGTCCAGACCGACATGACCGATATCGGCACCGGCACCTACACGATCCTCGCTCAGGTCGCGGCGGAGCGGCTCGGTGTCCCGGTCTCCTCGGTGCGCGTCGAACTCGGCGACAGCGACCTGCCGCGCAGCGCCGGTTCGGGCGGTTCCTGGGGCGCGACCAGCACCGCGACCGCGCTCCATAACGCCTGCGCCGGGCTGCGCGACAAGCTGGTGGCCGCGGCCGGGACGCATGCGCGCTCGCCGCTGCGCGGCGTCGACCTCGGCGCGGCGCGGCTCGACCGGGCGGCGCTGACGGTCGGCCGCCGCAGCGAGCCGCTCGGCCGGCTCGTCGCGGCGATCGTACCCGAGGGCCTCAGCGCCGAGGGCAGCGCCCAGCGCGGCGAGACCTACACGGCCTTCTCGCAGCATGCCTATGGCGCGCAGTTCGCCGAGGTCTCCGTCGATCTCGACACCGGCGAGCCGCGCCTGCGCCGCATGCTCGGCGTCTTCGCCGCCGGCAAATTGTTCAACCCGAAGACCGCCCGCTCGCAGATGATCGGCGGGATGATTTGGGGCGTCGGCGCGGCTCTGACCGAGGAGACGGTGCTCGACCCGCGCCACGGCCATTTCGTCAATCACGACCTCGGCGACTACCATATGCCCTGCCACGCCGATGTGCCCGACGTCGAGGCGGTGTTCCTCGACGAGCATGACGACAAGGCCAATCCCTTCGGCGCCAAGGGCATCGGCGAACTCGGCAATTGCGGGGCGAGCGCGGCGGTGGCCAACGCCGTCCACAACGCCACAGGCATCCGCGTCCGCAGCCTGCCGATCACGCTCGACAAGCTGCTCCCGGGCCTCCCTGTCGCCTGAGCGACGGGGCTGAATCTCGGGCGCTCGCGATTCGGACCATCAGCGGGAGATATCGATCTGAGGCTGTCGCCTTCTGCCCCGCCATCACGGAAACGGCGTCAATCAGCGCTCGATATCAGACTTCCGGTTCTCGCCCGCCCGCGGTCATTCAGCCGGCCATCCCTGAATCATGCCGACCCATGCTGCGGAACACCAGAAAACATTGCTTCCCTGAGAATCCGCCAAACAGTCCTTTATGAGCGGTCCCGGAACGCTCCACCGCCATCGACGTCGAGCACTGTGCCGCTGACATAGCCGCAGGCCGGAGAGGCCAGGAAGGCGGCGGCATTGGCGATCTCGTCGGGTTCGATCAGCCGGTTGAGCGGCAGGTTCGTCAACATTTCCTCCCAGCGCGACTCGTCGCCGAGCGAGGTCGCGGCACGCTTTTTGGAGAGCGAGATGATCCGGTCGGTCCGGGTCTGCGACGGGTTGATACCGAACACCCGCACGCCCCAATCGACCGATTTTCCGCCGACGGCGTGCGTGAAGGCCATCAGCGCGGCATTGCCCGTGCCGCCGCAGATATAGTCATAGCGCGGGCTGCGGCCGGCCCCGCCGATGATGTTGACGATAGCGCCGTCCCGCCGCTCCTTCATCGCGGCGAGATAGAGCTTGGTCAGGTGGATATAGCCCATCACCTTGAGCGCCCACGCGGCTTCCCAAGTTTCCATGGACAGATCGAGCAGGCCGCCGCCGGGGATCGCGCCGGCATTGTTCACCAAAATGTCGATGTCGGGGAAGGCGGCCGCGACCCGCTCGCGTTCGGCCCCTTGCGAGAGGTCGGCGGCGCAGGTGGCGACGCGGTTGGCCTCGCCCAGCGCCGCGGCCGTCGCGGCCAGCCGCTCGGCGTCTCGCGCGACCAGCACGACCGAGCAGCCCTCGGCGAGGAACACGCGGGCGCAGGCCTCGCCGATCCCCTTCGAGCCGCCGGTAATGAGGACGCGGCGGCCGGTGAGTTTCAGGTCCATCTTGAGTTCCTCATGATCTGGATTTTTGCGCTGTCATCCCGGGCGCAGCGCAGCGGAGACCCGGGACCCATTCCTGAACTTCATTCGTCGGCGTTCCGGAATGGATCCCGGCTCTGCGCGGCTTTGCCGCTTGGCCGGGACGACGCGCGAACTCGGGTTAGGGGGATCACGCCCTCAGCGGCTCAGCCGCCACATACCAATCGCAGATCTCGCTGCCGGTCACGAAGGCGACCTCGCTTGAGGCCTGCAGCGTATCGACCATCTCGACGAGTTCGTGGAAGCGGTGCGGCACTGAGATCAGGTGGGGGTGCAGGCCGATCGCAAGCACGCGCGGGTTATCCTCGCACTCCTCCTCGAACAACCGCAGCGTATGCGACAGCCGCCGGGCCATCTCGCCGGTGGCATGCTTCTCGACCGCGTAGACGATCGAATCGTTGATCTCGAGATTGTAGGGCATCGCCACCAGCGGGCCGTGCGTCGTGGCCATCCAGCTCGGCAGGTCGTCGACGCACCAGTCGCAGAGATAATCGATGCCGTTCCTGCGCAGCAGGTCGGGCGTATCGACGGTTTCGCGCAGGCCCGGCGAGAGCCAGCCGCGCACGGGCATGCCGGTGAAGCGCCGGATTCGGTCCAGCGCGCCGAGGATCAGCGCCTCCTCGCCGCCCTCGGCATGGTTCATCGCCTTCTGGTGGATGCCGTGGCCGATGAACTCCCAGCCGGCGTCCAGCATCGCCTCGGCGGCTTCCGGATAGGCCTCGATCACGCCGGCGTTGAAGCTCGTCGAGGCCGACAGCCCGCGATCCTTAAACAGCTTCAGGATGCGCGGCAGGCCGGCGCGCATGCCGTAGTCGGCCCAGGAGAAATTCGGCACGTCGGGCACAGTCTCGCGGCCATGCGGCGGCGTGATGATGGTGCGCGGCATCGGCTGGTCAAACTGCCAGTGCTCGACGTTGACGACGAGGTGGACGAGGATGCGCTTGCCGTTCAACGGCGGCAGGGCCGGGCGCTGCGACGACAGCCGGTAGGGAATGCGTGGGTTGGCCATGCCGGCTCCTCAATGCACCCCGGCGCGCATCTGCGCCATGATCATGGCCTTGAAGCGGGTGAAGTCCGAAGTGGTCAGGTCGTCGAGCGAGCGCGGGCGCGGCAAGGTGATGGGTATGTCACGGGTGATGCGGCCCGGCCGCGCCGTCATCACGCAGACCCGGTCGGCGAGCAGAATCGCCTCGTCGATGTCGTGGGTGACGAAGAGCACGGTGGTCTTCAGCCGCTGCCAGACCTCCAGCAGCAATTGCTGCATCGAGAGCCGCGTCTGCGCGTCGAGCGCGCCGAAGGGCTCGTCCATCAGCAGCGCGCGTGGCTCCATCACCAGCACGCGGGCGATGCCGACGCGCTGGCGCATGCCGCCCGAGAGCTGCACGGGCAGCGCCTCGTGGAATTTCTCAAGGCCTACGACGTGAAGGATCTCGCGCGTCTTGGCCTCGTATTCTGCTTTCGGCGTGCCCTGCACCTTTGGCCCGAACACGACGTTCTCCCAGACGCTGAGCCAAGGCAGAAGAGCTGCTTCCTGGAAGACGACGCCGCGATCCGGCCCCGGCTTGCTGATGGTCTTGCCATCGAAGGTCAGCACGCCCTCGCTCAGCGGCTCGAAGCCGGCGAGCAAATTGAGCAAAGTCGACTTGCCGCAGCCCGAGGGGCCGAGCAAAGCAACGAACTCGCCCTCGCCGATGGTAAAATCGACGCTGTCGAGCGCGCGGACGCCGCCCGGCCCGCCATAGGTCTTGGAGACCGCGTTGAAGGTGATCGTGCCCATCCTGCCGCTCAACTGTTGAAGCTCTGGAGCCGGCGCCATTTCAGCACCCACAGCTCCAACCGGACGATCAGCCAGTCCGACAGGAAGCCGACGAGGCCGATCGAGACCATGTCGGCGATGACGATGTCCATGCGCCCGACATAATAGGCGTCCCACAGGACGTAGCCGAGGCCCGACTTCACCGCGACCATCTCCGAGACGATCACCGCCGTCCAGCCGATGCCGAGCCCGATGCGCAGCCCGGTGAAGATCGACGGCAGGGCGGCCGGCAGAACGATGCGCCGCAGGATGTCGAGTTTGCCTGCGCCCATCATCTGCGCGGCGCGGATCCAGTTCTTCTCGACGTCGCGCGCGCCTTGCGTGGTGTTGATCACGATTGGGTAGAATGCGCCGATGGTGATGAGGAAGACCGCGCCGAAATCGGCGATGCCGAAGATCGCGATCGAGATCGGCAGCCAGGCGGTGATCGGCACCGGCCTGAGCCATTGGATCGTCGGGTCGACCATGGCCTGGGCCAGCTTCGACCACCCGATCAGGATGCCGAGCGGCACGCCGACGAGGATGGCCAACGCAAAACCCTTGGCGACGCGTTGGGCCGAAAACAGCACGCTCTCGACCCATGTGCCGACATAGGGCGACAGGCTCATGCCGGTCGGCGTGCCGAAGGCCCATATCTTCCATGCCGCCCAGACCCGGTCCGGCGTCGGTAAAGCCCCGCCCGCGAGCGAGCCGTCCTTGCCGGCGAGCTGCCAGAGGATGACGAGCGTCAGCGGCAGCAGGATCGCGGCGGCGGTGCGGCGCAGGCGCGCGGTGACGAGGCGCGCGGTATCGCCTGTTGCAGGCCTTGCGGTGGCGGTTGCCTGGTCGCTGGTAGTGACGGTCATGGTCTTGCCAATCTCGACATAAGCCGGAGAGGGCGCGGGGAACCCCTCTCCTGTAAGGAGAGGGGGAGGGGTGAGGTGACGGCCAGAAATCCAGTTGCGACGACCGCTTTGGGGTGCTGCGGGCAGGTGGGCGTCCCGCTGGTTGAGGGGCTGACCCCTCACCCCACCCTGCCCCCCTCTCCCTCCGGGAGAGGGTTCTCTGCAGTGCTTCTCGTGCCTCAGCTCTTCGCCGCCGTCTCCAGGAAACTCGCATCCCAGTATTTCTCGATATCGCCGGAGACATCCTTGGGGATCACGCCGAGTTCGTTGAAGGCCTTGGCCTGCGCCTTGATCTGTGCCGGGGTGATCACCGGGCCGAGATTGATGACCTTGGCGATCTCCGCCGAGACGGTCTCGTCGAGCCCGGTCAGCTTGGCAATGGCGGTGCCGAAGGCGGCGCGCGAGCCTTCCAACTCCTTCATCTTCTTCACATAGGCCGTGACGACGCGCTGCACAGCCTCGCGCTTGCCGTCGACCGCGGCCTTGGAGGCGGCGAGCATGCCGAGTTCTGCGCCGACCGACTTGGACGTCGAATAGTCGAGGTTCTTGGCGAAGTAGCCATAGCCCTTCATGACGGGGATCGATTCGAAGGGCTCCCAGGTCACGATCGCATCGACCTCGCCCTTCTCCAGCGCCTGGTTGAAGTTCGCGCCGCCGCCCTGGATGTTGATCGCGCTGAAGGAATTGTAGGGGATGCCCTTCTCGATCAGCGTCGCGGCATACTGGAACCAGACCGCCGAGCCGGGCGCGATCGCGATCTTCTTGCCCTTGATGTCGTCCCACGAGTCGAGCTTCACGCCCTTGCGGCCGATGACGTATTTCGGCGAGGCGCCGACGCCCATGATGCCGACCATGCTGGTCGAGCCGTTGGCGAGCGCGATGGCTAGGTCTGCCGGGCCGACCGAGGCGACATCGAGCGAGCCGGCGAGCAGCGCGGTGCGCGCATCGGCATAGCGGGCGAACTCGACCAGCTTGATCTCGACGCCCTGCTTCTTGAGATCCTCCTCGATCAGCGTGATCGGCGCGAGATGGCCGACCTTCTGGTAGCCGACGGTGAGCTGCACCGGCGGGTTGAGTGGGGCCTGCGCGAAGGCGGGAGCCGCCATTGCGAGGCTGATGGCGGCGAGGCTGCCGCAAAAAGTCCGACGCTTCATGTTCCGATCCTCCACAATGGCGGGATGAGCCCCGCAAGATTGATACCTTGGTCCCCGTAGCGGGCTACTCGCCGGTGAAGGCGGGCTCCCGCTTTTCCCGGAAGGCTCTCTGGCCCTCCTTGTAGTCCGAGCTTGAAAAACACGCGGCGACCGCCGCATCCGCCTCTGCCGTGTTCCGCGTCGCTTCCGGCTGGCCGAGCGCGACCAGCGCCTGCTTGACCGCCCGCAGCGTCAGCGGCGCGTTGCCGGCGATCCGGGCAAGGTAGTCCTCCGCCTCGTCTTCGAACCGGTCCTGTCCGCACAGCACATTGACCACGCCCATGCGCAGCGCCTCCTGCGCATCGACGGTGCGGGCGCTGAACAGCAGGTCCGCCGTCGTACCGAAACCGAGCCGCTGCACCAGCGCAGCGACGCCGTCATAGGCATAGCCAAGGCCGAGTCGCGCGGCGGGCACGCGAAAGCGCGCATCGGCCCGCGCCAGCCGAATGTCGCAGGCCATGGCGAGGCCGACGCCACCACCGAAGCAGATCCCGCGGATCACGGCGATGCTTGGCTTAGACGCCTGGGCGAGCGCCGCGCAGCCGTTGAGATAGGCGTTGTCATAAGAGCGCGTCGCGGCGTCGCCGTCGCGGATCTCGCCGAACTGCGAGATGTCGGCCCCGGCGCAGAAGGCCCGGTCACCCGCGCCTGTCACGACGATGGCGCGCACGTCGCGGTCGGCCTCGGCGCGGGCGACATGGCCGGAAAGGCTCGCCCACATGTCGTAGGTCATCGCGTTCATCTTCTGCGGCTCGTCGACGACCAGCCTCGCGATGCCGCTTTCAGCCTCGTATCGAACCTGCGCCATCATCCGCCTCAGATCACGTTCAGCGCCCGCAGGCGCGCAATGTCGGCGGCAGAATAACCAGTTTCCTCCAGGATGGCGTCGGAATGCGCGCCCTTCTCCGGCAGGGACGAGACCAGCGCGGCCGGGGTGCGCGACAGGGTGACCGGCTGCCCGACGAGACTGACGCTGCCGCGCCCGCGATGCGGCACATCCTGCGCGATGCCGAGATGCCGGACCTGGGGGTCGGCGAAGACTTCGTCCATGCGGTAGATCGGGCCCGCCGGCACGCCGTGGGACTCCAGCAGCGAAAGCCACTCGGCTGAAGGCGCAGCGGCGAAGATCTGAGCCAGCAGGCCCATCAGCGCCGGCCGGTGGCGCAGGCGGTCGTCCTGCGTCGCATAATCGGGATGGCTCGCGAGATCGGGCCGGCCAAGCGCCTCGCAGAGCCTGAGCCACTGGCCCTGCCCGCCGACGCCGATATTGACGTAGCCGTCAGAGGTCGCCAGCACGCCCATCGGCGTCGAATAGGGATGGTCGTTGCCGGCCTGCGCGGGTGCGACGCCGTCGACGAGCCAGCGCGCCGCCTGGAAGTCGCAGAGCGCGATCTGCGCCTCCAGCAGCGAGGTGTGGACCCACTGACCCTCGCCGGAGCGCTCGCGCTCGGCCAGCGCCATCATGATGCCGGTCGCGGCATAGAGGCCCGCGGTCGAATCCGCGACCGCAGCGCCCGCGCGCACCGGCCCCTGGCCGGGCAGGCCGGTGACCCACATCAGCCCGCCCATCCCCTGCGCGATCTGGTCGAAGCCGGCACGGTCGCGATAGGGACCGTCCTGGCCGAAGCCCGAGATCGAGGCCAGGACGATGCGCGGATTGACCTCGCGCAGCTCATCATAGCCGATGCCGAGCCGCTCCTTCACGTCGGGACGGAAGTTTTCGACCACCACATCGGCACCCTCGACCAGCCGCATGAAAATGGCCAGCCCCTGTGGCGTCTTCAGGTTCAGCGTCAGCGAGCGCTTGTTGCGGTGCAGGTTGAGCATGTCGTAGCCATCGCGCGCGCCGGACATGCCCTCATTGGGATCGACGCCATCCGGCGGCTCGACCTTGATCACGTCCGCGCCGAAATCGGCGAGAACCCGGCAGCAGGTCGGGCCGGCCCGGACCCGCGTCAGGTCGAGCACGCGCAGATGCGAGAGCGCGGCGGAAGGAGCCCTGGCGCTTTTTTCGCCGCTCACCGGCCGGCCTCCAGCAAGGCCGGGAGCGCGGTCGGCTGCAAGGCGTGCCAGTCGCTGTCGCGCTGGATCTCCGCCGCAAGCGCGAGCAGCGAAAGGTCGCTGCCGGCCGGCCCGACGAGCTGCGCCGCGATCGGCATGCCGTTCTCGTCGAAGCCGCAGGGCAGGCCGACCGCCGCCAGCCCCAGCCCGTTGACGAAGCGGGTGAAGGCCGACAGCGCGTAGAGCGTGCGCGCCGAGAAAGCAGGCGAGCCGGGCTCGCAGGCCGCGACCTCGGGCGTTCCGATCGGCATTACCGGCAGCAGGATCGCGTCATGCTGGCGAAACAGGCTGAGAGCGCCTGTGATCGCCTTGAGCCGGGCGCGAGCCTCCTCGGCCTGCGCGGACGGAATGACGAGCCCCTTGCGCAGGCGCGCCGCCAAAGTGGGCTCCAGCGCGCCGCCAGCCAGCCGCCAGCCATGCTCGGCCGCGCTTTCGGCCTGCAGCACGTCGAGCACCGCTCTGTCGCAGGCCTTGAGCAGGGCGGCAAGCGGCTCGGGTCGAAGGCGTCGGTCGCCGGCCTTGAGCCGCGCGGCGAGGCAGTCGACGGCGCGCGCGACGGCAGGTTCGCACTGCGCGATCAGATCCTGCGCGACGGCGATCGCGGCGATGCGCCGTGGCGCCTCGTCCGTGCAAAAGAGGGCAGCGACACGTTCCACCGTGCTCGCCTCCCTCGCCAGGAAACCGATCACGTCGAGCGACGGCGCCAGCGCCAGCGCCCCGTCGAGCGGAACGAGCCCTGGCGTCGGTTTCCAGGCGGTGACGCCGCAGCAATGGGCCGGGATGCGCAGCGAGCCGGCCGTGTCGGAGCCGACGGCGAAATCGACGAGCCCGGCAGCGACGGCGACGGCCGAACCGGACGAAGAACCGCCGCAAATCCGCGCCGGATTCCATGGATTGAGCGGCCGGCCGCGCGCGGCGTTGCCGCCCGAGGGCTCGAAGGCGAGCGGCGTCATCTCGGCATAGCCGCACCGCGCCGCTCCGGCCTGGTCGAGCGCGGTCAGCACGGCTGCGTCCCGCATGGGCGTGCTGCCGACCGGCGCGTTCAGCCCTTGGCCCGGACGACGGCCGGCAACGTCGAGGAAGTCCTTGGCGACATAGCTGAGGCCGGCAAGCGGCCCTTCGCCGGCGGCGGCGTCGCAGGTTTCGACGAGGCAATGCAAGGCCGCCGCGCGCCCGGCGAGCGCTGAACCCGGCGCCTGTGCGGCGCGTGGACGCGTTGCAAGCATGGCGAAGCGGACCTCCCGAAGCCGAGACTGTGACAGTTCCTGCCTTTTAGGAATGAGAAATGCAGCAAGTCTGATTTCTCGATTTGCGAAATCACCTCATGCCCCGGCGCTCGCCTGCAGCGCCGCCAGCAGCCGGGCGGTCGGCGGGTCGAGCGCTTCCGTCTGCGGCACGCAGATGTCGATGTCGCGCCGGGCCCAATCCTCTTCAAGGCCGATCAGCCGCAGACCCAAAGCCTCGGCCAGGGGACGCAGCGCAGCCTCCGGCAGGATGCCGATGCCGAGCCCCTGCCGCACCATCTGGCACATCACCTCGAAGGAGCGCACCTGCACGCGCACGCGCAGCACCCGCCCCTGCTCGCGCGCCTTCTCGGCGACGACGCGGTGGACGGCGGTGCCTGCGTCGAGCGCGACGAATTCCTCGTCGAGAATCTGTTCGAAGCGCACTCCGTCGCGGCCGAAGAGCCGGTGTTGCGGAAAAACCGCCAGCGCCAGCCGGTCCTGCGCGTAGGGCAGGATCTCGAGACCGGGCGTGGCGAGCCCGCGCACGATCACGCCGATGTCGGCCTGGCCGCGCGCCAGCGCCTCCAGCGTCTCGGAGGAGGGCCGCTCCTCGAGATCGACCTTGATCTGCGGATTGTCGCGCATGAAGGCGGCGAGATCCTGCGCAAGTCTCTGCACCAGCGCCGAGCTGGAGGCGCAAACGCGGACGCGACCGCGCACGCCGAGCCGGTGCTCGCTCATATGCGAGACGAGCTGATCGGCGAGCCGCAGCACCGACCGGGCATAGCGCAGGGTCGTGACGCCGGCATGGGTGGGCTCGACGCCATGGGGCAACCGCTTCATCAGGGGCGCGCCAACCTCCTCCTCCAGCAGCCGCAGCCGCCGGCTCGCGGCCGATATCGCGATGTTCATGCGCTGCGCCGCCTGGCTCAGGCTGCGCAGTTCGCAAAGCGCCACAAAGAGTCGGAGCGACTGGAGATCGTGATGCAGCAAGGACCGGGCTCCCGCGCGAGCGGGCCGCCCGCGCGCTCCCCGGAGATCAGCCCGGGAAGCGCCAGCGCGTCAATCGCCTTGCCGCCGAGCGGCTGAACGGCGACGGCCCGCCTGACGGCATGCTCAAACCGCAGTTCCGGCCAGCGCGGCGTCCGTGCAGCGCTCAGCGAGACATCGAGAGCGATAGCCTCGCCGTCAAGCTCGGCCACGATCGAGAGCAGGCTGGGTCGCGTCAGCGGCGTCACTGAACCCAAAGCCCGGTGCGCGCCGCGTCCGGGTCGCTCTCTCACGGGAGCGCGGATCGAAACACCCTTCGCGACCCGGCGGCGATGACGCCATGCCTGTCGCTCTCTCACGGGAGCGCGGATCGAAACGCGCCCCTACCCCGGAGTTGGCCGTCGTCGATTGTCGCTCTCTCACGGGAGCGCGGATCGAAACTATGCTGCGTCACAGTGCCAGGCCCATCCGCACGGTCGCTCTCTCACGGGAGCGCGGATCGAAACGGGGCCAGCAATATCAGTTGCCGCCGGGCGCATGTCGCTCTCTCACGGGAGCGCGGATCGAAACATCCCCGGTGCCGGCCGTGACAGCCGGGTCGAACGGTCGCTCCCTCACGGGAGCGCGGATCGAAACGCGCTGATCGCCAGCGAGGTCGCGGATCTGGCCTTCATCGACGGGCGTGTTCTCGAAGACGAAGGCGTCGATATCCTGTAGCACCGGAAATCTGGCGCCGCTGATGCGATAGTTGATCGAGCGCGACTGGCGAGGAGTCAGCTCCGCGCGGACCAAGCTCGCCAGAGGGGATCGATCTCCTCGCGCCGGCTCAGGCCCTTGCCGGCTATCTCGTCGAAGCTGGCGCGCATGCCATAGAGCTTGAGGCTGGCCATCGCCTCGATCAGTTGGTGACTTTCCATCAGGCAGCTTCCCTTCTCCTGGGCAGGTTGTCGTATCGGGCGCAGTCGGCGACTGGCTCGGTCTGAGCTTGAGAGCGTCGGGCGTGGTGATGTTCTGGGGCACCGGCGGCTGACGACGTCGCGCCAGGATCGCCATGACGACGTCGCCGCTGGCGATACCGGCCGCGAGCGCCTCGGTGCAGGCCTCCGCGACCGCGGCGATGCCGTCTTCGGGGACGCGGCCGAGGAACTTGACGAACTGGCGGTCGTCATCGGCATGACGCCGCAGCTTCTCGCGCACCGCGGTGAGCGGCGCCGGCAAATCCCAATCCTTGAACGAGGCGCCGGACTTGCGCATCAGCACCGGCAGATAGTGCCAGGGGTCGTAGACGACCTGGTCGCGCTTGAAGCTGCGCGGGTGATCGGCGACCGTCTCGCCGTCGAGCTGCACGATCCGATCGGCCTAGGCGCGCACCAGCACGGCGCGGCCAGCGGCTCGGGCATCGACGCTGTACTTGTTGCGGTCATGCGTGATCAGGTAGGTCGTGGTTGCCCGCATCGGCTTCTCGACGAAGCCGGCGAACGGCCCCAGATACGGCATGAGCCGCGCCTTCTCCTCCTCGAAGACCTCGATGACAAGCCGGTCGCGGAACTCGGTGTGCTTCGCCCGCCGGGCATAGGCCATGCACTGATCGGCAAGCCAGGCGTTCAGCTCATCGAGCGTCTTCACCTTCGGCCGTGGCCGGAACAGCAGGTCGCGGATCGTGCCAACCTGGTTCTCGACCTGGCCCTTCTCCCAGCCGGCCGCCGGCGTGCAGGCTATGGGCTCGACGAGATGATGCGAGCACATCTGCAGAAAGCGCCGGTTGTACTCCCGGGCGCGCGCCATGAAGAACGTCTCCACCGCCGTCTTCATGTTGTCGTAGATGCCGAGCCGGCAGACCCCGCCATAGAAGGCGAAGGTCTTGTCATGCGCGTCGAAACCATCTCCTACATCTCGCGGAAATAGGCGCGCACAATCGGCATGCGGCTATAGGAAAGCCGCATCTGCGCGACCTTCACGACGACGGGAAGGCCGTGAAGCTCGATCGCCTCATGGCGCCAGTCGAACTGATAGGCCTCGCCGGGATCAAACCGCAGCGGAATGAAAGCGTGCGCCAGCAGCCGGGCGCGATCGGCACGCCAGGCCCTCACAAACCGATGGACGCTGTCATGCGCCCCGTCATATCTGTGCCCGCGCAGTTCCTCGAAAAGCCGGATCATCGAGCGCCGCTCGCGCCGGGGCAGCCGGTCTTCTGCCTCCAGGATGCCGGTCAGCGTCTCCACCCAGGCCCCGAGCTTCCGCTGCGACTGAACCTCGCGCTTGTAGGTGAACTCGGTTGCGCCAGAGCGGAGCAGCTTGCGAACCGTGTCGCGCGCAATACCCAGCTCGCGCGCGATCCGCTTGATGCCCTTGCCGTCCTGGAAATGCTCGAAACGGATCGGACCGATCGTCTCCACACCCGTCCCCGGACCCTTCCGAAAACCGGAAGGATCAGCCAGAGCCGATAACAGGGGGCTAACCTTCGGCTCTGACTCACATCTGCTGCATGTAGCGGCTGATCTGACACCGTTTTCCAAGAGGAATCAGCGTCATGGATCAGCGGTTTCGGCCAGCCAGCCTCGTTCCTGCGGGATTGATCGTAGACGGCGTCGCGATGGAACCCGATCTTGTCCTTGTCCGGGTTCGATCGCCCGTAGCGGCTTGCCGATGTCCTGATTGTGGGGCGATCTCGCGACGGATCCAGAGCCGGTACTGGCGACGCGCCAAGGACCTGCCGCTCGGTGGTCGGCGTGTCGAGCTTCAGGTTCTGGTCCGTCGATTTCGCTGCGACGGCGTCTTATGTGGCCGTCAGATCTTCGCGGAGCGCTTCGAAGCCGGCGTCCTCGCAGCGCGCGCACGCCGGACCGAGCGCCTCGACCACATCGTCCAGCACCTCGGCCTTGCCTTGGGCGGTAGGCCCGCAGCGAGCCTTGCTGCCAGGATGATGCTGCCGGTCAGCAACGACACATTGCTCCGCGTGGTCCGACGGCGCGCCAGAACGCCAAGCGAACCATTGCGCGTGATCGGCATCGACGACTTTGCCTGGCGGCGCAATCACCGCTACGGCACGATCGTTTGCGATCTTGAGCGCCGTCGGCCGGTGGTCCTGCTGCCTGATCGGGAGACAGCTACATCGGAAGCCTGGCTCCGGAACCAACCCGCTGTCCACACGGTCGCTCGTGATCGCGGTGGAGGTTATGGGGAAGCCGTGGCGCGGGCTTTGCCAAAGGCGATGCAGGTCGCTGATCGCTGGCACCTCATGGAGAATGCCAGCCGCGCGTTCCTGAACGCGGTCCGCAAATCGATGCGTCAGATCCGTCGAACCATCGGCGCCACCGTGGTGAACCCTGCGCTCCTGACGGCGGCCGAGAAGCTACAATATGAAGGCTATCTGCGGCGAGAGGAGACGAATGCAGCCGTTCTCGCACTCTGGCAGGACGGCGTCCCGATCAAACAGATCGTGCGGCGGACGGGGTATCACCGCATGACTGTCCGGCGGATCGTCCGTGGTGAGCGCGGCGACGTGTTCCGACCGCGCCAGAGTTCGCTGGAGGCGCACCTGCCTTGGCTCGATGCGCAATGGGATGCCGGCGCTCGCAACGCATCGGCCCTCTGGCGCTCGCTGCGAACGAGCGGCTTCCAAGGAAGCATCAGGGTCGTTCTGGAATGGGCGACACGCCGCCGGCGCGCGGAGAAAACCGATGCAGGCAGCCTTGCGCGCGTTCCGTCGGCGCGGACCATCGCGCGGTTGATGACCGTCGGTCGCGACAATCTGACAAAGGCCGAAACGGTCGCCATCGCGGCGATCGAAAGCGGAGTACCGACATTGGTCGAGTCCCGCGAGCTCGTCGCCGACTTCCACGCCATGATCAGAACCAAACAGGCCGAACTGCTGACGCCCTGGATCGACCGTGCTTCAACCAGCCTGATTGCTTCGCTGGCGATGGCGTCAGACGGGACGAAGCGGCCGTGCGAGCAGCAATCATCTCAGCCTGGTCGAACGGCCAAACCGAAGGTCAAATTACCCGGCTCAAGCTCGTCAAACGCCAGATGTACGGCCGAGGAAAGATCGATCTCCTCCAGGCGCGCCTGATCGGCGCGAAATGACTAAAACGTCAGCGCAATTGCGTCAGAGCCAACCTTCAACGCGATAACCGCCCCCTACACGGGCAACATTGCAGGCGATCTGACAGTCTCGGTGGCTGTGCATCCTGCTGAATTGAAAACAGTCTGCTCCAGTTCCAGCCCCGCAGTTTGACTCACCCGAAACCGGACCTTCTGAGTGCCTGTAACGGGCCACTCTGCGACATAAAAGCAGGCCAGGCGGAGCCTACTTCGGTTCTTGCCGGCAACCGAAGCGAAAGAGTTCCGCGCCTAGAATGTCCGCAGAAGCACGGGTGCAATTCTGAGCTCCGGCTCGACGAGAGAGGTGTCCGAAATAGCTAACTTCCGGCAATCTCGGCCAATTTTGCGCAATCTGCGGCGTGCGTGGAAGGTTGAAAACTAGCTGGCGGACAGGGCGGGATTCGAACCCGCGATACGGTTTCCCGTATACACACTTTCCAGGCGTGCGCCTTCAACCACTCGGCCACCTGTCCGGCGTGGTGCTTATGACCGTCGGGCCGGCTTCTTTCAAGGGCCGATGAGCCGGCATTCCGGCTTCTCCGCGTCGCCACCCCTGGCGCGGTTGCAAAGCCGGGAGCGAATGGGCACATCGGGCCCGGGGGTGTCGCCGCTCGCGCGGCAGGGTTCAGGGTCGGGTTTCGTGCGGTTCCTGCTGCGTCTCATCGGATATCTCCTGGTCGCTGCCGGCTTCGTCGCCCTGGTGATCGACGGGGCGCGCTCGATCGCCAATTCCGCGCTCCAGTTCACGGTGCTGGGCGAGACGCTGCAGGGCTTGCTGCGCGAGCGCTACTCCTGGATCCAGCCGGCGATCGAGCGCAACATCCATCCGCTGCTGTGGGACCCGGTGCTGCTCAACCTGATGCTGGCGCCGACGGCGCTGGCCGCCATGCTGCTCGGCCTGCTGTTCGTGCGGCTGGGTGCGAGACCGCAGGAGACGATCGGGATCGTCACGCGACGGTGAAGCAAGAGATCGGGCGCCGGCCTGTCCGGAGCGGGGTCGCGTGCTTATCTTGCCTTCAAACAGTCAGCGATGGAGCCGCCCATGTTCTTCCTGCGCAAGAAGACCGCCCTGCCCCAGGCCAGCGAGGCCCTGCCCGGCCGCAGCGAGCCGATCCCGACCGCGGAACGGCATTTCCTGAGCAAACGCGCGCTGCAGGGCCCCTATCCCGAAGGTCTCGAGACGGCGATTTTCGGCCTCGGCTGCTTCTGGGGCGCCGAGCGCAAGTTCTGGCAACTCGAGGATGGCGTCTGGATCACCGCCGTCGGTTATGCCGCCGGCCATACGCCGAATCCGACCTATGAAGAGGTCTGCTCCGGCATGACCGGGCACAACGAGGTGGTGCTCGTGGTGTTCGATCCGGCAAAACTGCCTTACGAGAAACTGCTCAAGACCTTCTGGGAAAATCACGACCCGACGCAGGGCATGCGCTCGGGCAACGATGTCGGCACACAATACCGCTCCGGCATCTATGTCTCGAATGCCGCGCAGCGCGCCGCCGCCGAGCGCGCGAAGGCCGAATACCAGCAGGCGCTCTCCAAGCGTGGCTACGGGCCGATCACCACCGAGATCCTCGATGCGCCGACCTTCTATTTCGCCGAGGATTATCATCAGCAATATCTCGCCAAGAATCCGGCCGGCTATTGCGGGCTCGGCGGCACCGGCGTCGCCTGCCAGATCGGGGTCGGCGTCGAGGCCTGAGGCGACGCGGCAGGGCGACGCCGGCGCGGCGGCGACACGGGAACGTGATGCGCGCGGCCGGGCGATCACGGTTACGTTTTCGCGACGACGGGGCCAGCCCGTTCGCGGGGCACGACGATGCGCGTTCTTGCATGTTTATGTCTGGCCCTGGCGCTGATCCACCCTCTCCGGATCGGCGCGTAGACGCCCGAAATCACCGAGATCGCCAGCTATCCGCCGGGCAACTTTCTCGAGAACCTCAGCGTCTCCGCCGACGGGACCGTCGCGTTCACGAGCTATCTCGACAAGGCGCTGATGCACTGGCCGGGCAGCGGCGACGCCAAGCGTCTCGCAGCGCTTGACGCGCACCCGGTGGGCGTGCTCGCTCAGGGCGAGACCTTCGTCCTGACCGCGCATGGCACGCCCTTCGTCGCAGGCCCCGCCTTCACGGCGACGAACCAGTTTCTGGTGCTTTCCCGCGACGGCAAGCTGCTCGGTCGCACGGCCGCGCCCAACGCCCTGTTTCTCAACGGCATCGCCGCTCTTCCAGACGGCGCGATCCTTGCCGCCGATTCGCTGGCGGGTCGGATCTGGCGCTTCGAGCCCGCGACCGGAACGGTGTCGGAATGGCTCGTCGCCGCCGAACTGACGCAGGACACGGCAAAGCCGCCGCACCTGCCCGGCGCGAACGGGCTGAAGCTGCGCGACGGCTGGCTCCATGTCTCGAACTCCTCGCGCGGGACGCTGTCGCGCCTGCGCGTCGTCGACGGCAAGCCGGGCGGCGCTATCGAAATCGTCGCAAACACCGGGCCGATCGACGATTTCGCCTTTCTTTCCGACGGCTCGATCGCAGCCGCCACGCACGGCGCCAGGCTGATCCGCATCGCCGCCAACGGCGCGGTGACGGATATTCTGGCTACGGGCTGCGATGGCTGCACCAGCGTCGCCGTCCACGGCGCCGACGAGGCATTGCTTGTGCTCACGACAGGCAATCTGCTGGAAGGCGGCAAGGAGCCCGCCCGCTTGCTGCGCCTGTCCTCCCCCCTCCGCTCGCGTTGAGCGCGTCGAGCCGGAATCACCGATCCGGCTCTGGCCGGCTTGCCGGCGCGCCGACCGCCATGCCAGAACCGGCCCCTGCGGGAGCGTGTGATGGGCGAGCATGAGAACAAGGGCGAGCCGGCGGATTTCGTGCCGAACCGGACCGAGCGAACGCTGGAGAGCCTGCTCTCGGCCAGCCGCTGGCTGCTCGCGCCGTTCTATGTCCTGCTGGTGATCGCGCTCGGCGGCCTGCTGCTCAAGGCGCTGCAGGAGGCCTGGCACTTCACTACCCACATCTTCACGGCCAGCGAATCGGAGGTCATCCTCGGCGTTCTGGCGCTGATCGACCTGACCTTCACGGGCTCGCTGATCGTGATCGTGATCTTTTCCGGCTATGAGAACTTCGTCTCGAAGATCGACGCCGGCGCACATCGCAACTGGCCGGAATGGATGTCGCAGATCGACTTCTCCGGGCTGAAGCTCAAGCTGATCTCGTCGATCGTCGCGATCTCGGCCATCCAGGTGCTGAAGGCCTTCATGAACGTGAAGGGCACGTCCGACCGCGACCTGATGTGGCTCGTCATCATCCACATCGTCTTCGTCGGGTCGGGGCTGCTGATGGCCTGGACCGACCGGATTTCCGGCGAGGGCGGCAAGGGCCATTGAGAGGGCAGCCCATTCGCGATTCTGCTGGGCAATCTCACAAGTTTTAGGTTGATCGCCGGCGAAAAGCCCAAGACAGTGCCCCGTTCAACGGGAGCTTCGTCATGTCCTTGCAGTTTCGTTCGAAATTCGTCGCCGCCGGTCTCGCGCTCGGGGGCGTCGCGCTGGCCGCCGGGCTCGCGCTCGCCCAGGCCCCGGCCTTCTTCCGCATCGGCACCGGCGGCACGGCCGGCACCTACTACCCGATCGGCGGGCTGATCGCGAACGCGATCTCGACGCCGCCGCAACTGGTCTCGACCGCGGTCGCCAGCAACGGCTCGGTCGCCAACGTCAACGCCATCGTCGGCGGCGCGGCGGAATCGGGCTTCGTCCAGGCCGACGTCGCCTATTGGGCCTATTCCGGCACCGGCGTGTTCGAGGGCAAGCCGAAGATCGCCGATCTGCGCTCTATCGCCAATCTCTACCCCGAGAGTGTCCATCTCGTCGTGCGCAAGGCCTCGAACGTCAAGTCGATCGCCGACCTCAAGGGCAAGAAGGTCTCGATCGACGAGCCGGGCTCGGGCACGCTGCTCAACGCCAAGGCCATCCTGGCCGCCTTCGGCGTCGGCGAGAAGGACATTTCGGCAGAGTATCTCAAGCCCAATCAGGCGGCCGAGAAGATGAAGGACGGCTCGGTCGACGCCTTCTTCTTCACCGGCGGCTTCCCGGCGGCGGCGATCTCGGAGCTGGCCTCGACCGGCTCGGGCATCGACATCCTGCCGATCACCGGCGCGGCGGCCGAAAAGCTCGCCAAGGATTTCCCCTTCTTCGCCGCCGACGAGATTCCCGCCGGCACCTACAAGGATGTCGGCGCGGTCAAGACGGTCGCGGTCGGCGCGCATTGGGTGACGTCGGCCAAGGTCTCGGCCGACACCGTCTATGCCGTGACCAAGGCGCTATGGAGCGACAAGACCCGCGCGGCGCTCGATTCCGGCCACGCCAAGGGCAAGGCGATCCAGAAGACGACCGCGCTGCAGGGCCTGCTCGGCGTGCCGCTGCATCCCGGCGCTGAGAAGTTCTACAAGGAAGCCGGGCTGCTGAAGTGACGCCATAGGCGTCATGCTCGGGCTCGTCCCGAGCATCTCCTGCCGGAGTTTCTCGGGTCGGCGCACGGCGCCGCCCGAGAATGACGGCCGTCCCGCATGGTAAGCGGGTTTCTCGCCGAAAGCCCATCATGACCGCCCAGCCCTCCGCCGCCGAACTCGCAAAGCTCGAGGAAGAGCTCGATCCCGAGATGCAGTTCCGCAAGGTGCCGCATCGCACGGCGTTGCTGGTCGGCGGGCTGCTGCTCGCGCTCTCGGCCTTCCACTATTACACCGCCGGCTTCGGGCTGATGCGCGAGACGACGCATCGCGGCATCCACCTCGCCTTCGTTCTCGGGCTGATCTTCCTTGTCTTCTCCGCGCGCAAGAGCGACGCCCAGACGATCCATGCCTCGGGCGCGCTGCGGCCCGGCGGCATCCCTCTCTACGACTGGATCTTCGCGGTCGCCGTCGCCGTCGCCAGCCTCTATGTGCCCTGGATCTTCGAGGACATGGTCTTCCGGATCGGCAATCCCTCCACGCTCGACGTGGTGATGGGCTCGATCACCATCATCCTGATGATCGAGGCGACGCGGCGCGCCATCGGCTGGGGGCTGCCGATCATCGCGCTCTTCGCCATGGTCTATGCGCTCTACGGCGAGTGGTTTCCCGGCATCTTTCTTCACCCCGGCGCGACCTGGTCGACGCTGGTCAACCATCTCTACCTGACCAGCCAGGGCGTCTACGGCGTCGCGCTCGGCGTCGTCGCGACCTATGTCTTCCATTTCGTGCTGTTTGGCGTGCTCGCCACGCGGATCGGCCTCGGCCGGCTGTTTCTGGGAGTCGCCGCTGCCGTCGCCGGGCGCTATGCCGGCGGCCCCGCGAAAGTCTCGATCTTCGGCTCGGCGCTGTTCGGGATGATCTCGGGCTCGTCGGTCGCCAACACCGTGACCGTCGGCTCGCTGACCATCCCGATGATGATCCGGCTCGGCTACCAGCGGCACTTCGCGGCAGCCGTCGAATCGACGGCCGCGACGGGGGGGCAGATCACCCCGCCGATCATGGGCGCGGCGGCCTTCCTGATGGTCGAGTTCCTCAACCTGCCCTACGCCACCATCATCGTGGCCGCGATCATCCCGGCCTTCATGCATTTCTTCGGCGTGCTGATGCAGGTCCATTTCGAGGCCAAGCGCTCCGGCATGGGCGGGATGACCGACGCCGACGCGCCGAAGCTGCGCGAGGTCTTCGCCCGCGACTGGCCGACGATCGCGCCGCTCTTCGTGCTGATCGTCGTGCTGTTCACCGGCTACACCCCCTATCTCGCCGCGTTCTGGGGCATCACCGGCTGCATGCTCGTCGGCCTCGCGCATTACCGCGCGGCTGCGGGTCTCGCGCTTGCGCTGGCGATCGGCATCGCGGCGCCGACCGAGCTCCTGCGCGTACCCGGCGTCAACTTCGCCTTCACGGCGGCCGCCTTCGCGGTGATGGCGCATGGCGTGCTGATGCGGACGGCGGAAGGGCGCAAGCGCGCCAGCGACATGGTCGACGCCTTCATCCTCGGCGCGAAATACGCCATCGGCGTCGGCGCGGCGGCGGCCACCGTCGGCATCATCGTCGGCGTGGTGACGCTGACCGGCGTCGGCTTCAAGATTTCCTGGATCGTGACCTCGCTCGCCGACCAGTGGGCGCGCGGGCTGACCGGCCTCGTCCCGTTCTTCCCGTTCGACCTGAAGAGCGCGACGCTGTTCTTCACGCTGCTGCTGACCGGCATGGTCTGCATCCTGCTCGGCTGCGGCGTGCCGACGACGGCCAATTACATCATCATGGTGACGGTGGCCGCGCCGGCGCTCGGCATGCTCGGCGTCAACCCGCTCGTGGCGCATTTCTTCGTGTTCTACTACGGCGTGCTCGCCGACATCACGCCGCCGGTCGCCATCGCCGCCTATGCGGGCGCGTCCATGGCGGGCGCGGACCCGTTCAGGACCGGCAACACCGCCTTCCGGTTGGCGCTCGGCAAGGTGCTGGTGCCCTTCGTCTTCGTGTTCTCGCCGTCGATGCTGATCATGGCGCCGGGCTTCACCTGGAGCGAGCTGATCGGCTCGACGACGTCCTGCCTCATCAGCATCACGTTCTTTTCGGCTGCCTTCGCCGGCTGGTTCCTCGCCCCGCTGCGAATGTGGGAGCGCTGGCTGATCGCGCTCGCGGGGCTGCCGATGATCCTCGCCACGCCGCTCTCCGTGACGATCGGCGCCGTGATCGCGGCGCCCGTTCTGTTGCGGCAGATCGTGGCGCGGAAGGCGGCGCTGGCGGCGGCGTGAGGCGAGGAAGGGCGGCTCGCGCCGCCCTTCGATATGGTCGATCCCCGGCGCTCAGCCAATCGGGTTGACGTCGTCCACCAGCCTCAAGAGATCGGCCATGGTGAAGTCGCCTGCCTTGGCCGAGGGCAGCGTCGGCTTCCAGTCCTTCTCGCGCCAGATATAGGATTGCGGGTCGCCATGGACGAGCCCGACGAAGACCTCCGAGACGATGATCGACCCGACCGGGCCGAGGCGCTCGCCGTTCTTGCGGACCTGCGCTTCCTTGAGGATGTAGTACCAGAGCGGGGTCGCCTTATCGAGGCCTTGCTTCTTGGCTTCCGCCCCGTCCGGGCCCGTCGCGATCTCGGCCGGCGTCAGCGGATTCTTCACCTTCAGATGCGCCGCCACGTCCTGGCCTGACGGCAGGCCGAGCATGACGCCGCGCTTGAGGTTGCGGAAGGCGAGATTGCCGCCGCCGCCAGGCAGGTCGTGCAATTCCTCGACCAGCAGCGGGTCGAGCCGGCGCGTCGGATTGAAGGCGAAGTTCGGCGTGCCGGCCGGCGTGCCGAGATCGTAGAAGCGCCGCCAGTCGATGATCCAGTTGCTCGGCAGCTTCTCGACCGGCAGGGGCGCGGCCGGCGGCGGGTTCGGCATCAGGTCGCCGATGATCTGTCCCGAAAGCCCGGTGAAGCCGAAGAGCAGATCGAAGCCGATGTTCTGGAAGACCCGGTTGTGGCTATAACGCTGGCGGACCATGGAGTGACCGAGCCGGTAGGCGGCGGCGGAGAACTCGACCGGCATATAGGGCGTGCGCTTGAAGCGGTAGAACTTGCGCCCGTCATGCAGGATCTTGGCGACGATGCCGGGCTCGGTCAGGCGCTCGACGAAATCGTGCAGCACGAGCCACTGGTAATGCCAGGTGACGATGCGACGCGCCTCGGCGAAGAGATCGACCGGCGGGTTCGAGCCGCCCGCCAGGATGTCGCAGACCTTGTTGTGGAACTTGAGGAAGGCGAGATGGGTCTGCGCCACCAGCAGGTTCTCGTCGTTGCGGTGGTCGCCGATCATCGCCATGCCCTCGGGCGACCGCGGCAGATCATTGGAAAAATTGCCGACGACATTGCCGAAGCCGACGGTGATGTTCTTGCCGATGACGAATTTCGGCCCATGCTTGGAGAAATTCGGTCCGCTGCGCGCATAGAGCTGCGGCGAGCCGTCCGGACCCAGCCCGTAGAGCGCGTCGAGATCGAGGCTCGGCGTGCGGAAATTCTCGACGCCGAGCGGGTCCTTCTGCTTGTCGCCGAGCGAGGTCAGATCGAGCGTGATGTCGTGATCGACGAACTGGCCGAGATAGGTGAAGCCGGCCGGAATGTTGGGGTTGTCCTTGGTCGCGTCGGCAGGATCGGCGTCGAGCATCGCCTCTGCCAGAGCCTTGAGCTTGGCGTCGGAGACCTGGAGCGGCGCGAGCTTTGGAAACATCCGGCCGAACATGCCGGGGTCCTTGTGGCCCGACAGCGCGTCCAGCACCTCGCGGGTGGCGTGGCGGCCCGCGACGCCGTGGCCGGGCGTGACCTTGACGGCGTTGGCCTTGGCGGTGGCCGCCTTCAGCAATTCGACGGGGAGGCTGGTTCCCGCCTTGGTGACGGGCGGCTTCGTCAGTGTGTCAGACATGGCAAATCTCCTGTCGCTTTGGGCGCGCGCAGGCGCCGTTGACGTGAAAGATCAGTCCCCCCGGTCCCCATGTTCTCGACTCCAGGCATAGCCCTACGCTGCCGAACCTCCTTCTGCCGGCGCAAATGCTGACAATTTGTCTACAAATCGAATCTAAGTGTGTATTCGCCGTGTCGCGGCTAGATTTCGTCTAATGCGAATCCAGAGATGTGACAAGCATCTGATTTTTGTTTAGACATGAACACTGTCAAGCGATCAGCGGAACGCTTTGTCAAATCGCTGGAATCTTCTTACATCGGCAACCATCTGAGCGGAAATGGTTTGCATCCGCGTCAGCGTTCGCACGCAGCCCGTTACGGAATGTGGAGGAATCCAAGAAAGTTCACGATCCGTTCTTGTCACTTCAGCTTCTCTCGATTAGGCTCCCTTTGGGACAGGGGCAGCGCTGATGGTGACGCGGGTCGCGACGGTGGCGTTCGAGGGCATCGAGGCGCGCGCCGTCGACGTGCAGGTGCAGGTGACGCCGGGCGGGGTCAATTTCATTCTCGTCGGCCTGCCCGATAAGGCGGTGGGCGAAAGCAAGGAGCGGGTGCGCGCCGCGCTGATCGCGTCCGGCCTCGCGCTGCCGGCCAAGCGCATCACCGTCAATCTCGCCCCGGCCGATCTGCCGAAGGAAGGGAGCCATTACGACCTGCCGATCGCGCTCGGCATCATGGCGGCGATCGGCGCGATCCCGGCCGATGCTCTGGCTGGCTACACGGTGCTCGGCGAACTCGCGCTCGACGGATCGCTGACGGCCGTTGCCGGGGTGCTGCCGGCGGCGATCGCCGCCTATTCCCGGGGCCAGGGCCTGATCTGTCCCCACGCCTCGGGGCCGGAGGCGGCCTGGGCGGCCGCGGACATCGACATCCTGGCGCCGCGCTCGCTGATCCAGCTCGCCAATCATTTCAAGGGCACGCAAGTGATGGCGCGGCCCGAGCCCGCGGTGGCCCGTCAGTCCGGCCCCCTGCCCGACCTCGCCGACATCAAGGGCCAGGAGAGCGCCAAGCGCGTGCTCGAGATCGCGGCGGCCGGCGGCCACAACCTGCTAACATCAGCTTTATTATTGTCACGTGCATCAGGGTGGCAGATGATGGCGGATCACGAGCAAAGCGATGGCACGAGCGCGACCGAATTTTCAACCGTCAAACAGCAGGCCGTTGGCTTATTCGTATGTGCGCTTCTCGACGCCGGAGCAGGCGCGAGGCGAAAGCTTTCGCCGGCAGATCGAGTTGGCTCGCGCCTACGCCGCAAAACACGGCCTCCAGCTCGACGAGAGCTTTCGCGATGAGGGCGTGTCCGCCTTCAAGGGCCGCCATCGCGACGAGCGCGCTGCCTTGGGTGCTTTTCTCAAGCGGGTCGAGAGCGGTGAAGTCGCCAAAGGTTCATACCTCCTTGTCGAGAGCCTCGATCGATTGTCGCGCGAAGAGGTCGTCGATGCCCTCGAACTTTTTTTGGGCCTGACCCGCAATGGCATCGTCTGTCCGCCATCAGCGCCCTTGAGACCGTTTAGGGGTTTTTGGGAAGGGAGGATTTCTGGATCATCGCAGCCATTCAGGAGCGCAGATGAGACAGAAATCGGTGCCGGAGAAAGCTCCGGCAGAGCA
>JAESGW010000383.1_pt1 | contig 51726 bp, 48 predicted proteins | sample 9269791 | NCBI WGS metagenome assembly JAESGW01 (sample SAMN16773120, study PRJNA677053) | algae metagenome | isolation source: Aphanocapsa lilacina HA4352-LM1 and co-occurring heterotrophs from near cave... | place: USA: Maniniholo cave, near Haena, Kauai, HI | collected 2009-07-28
GAGCAGGTGCAAAGGGCAATGGACATGATCAATGACCGCCCGCGAAAAGTGCTTGGTTATCGGACACCACGGGAGGTATTCTTAGCTCAGTCAGGTGCTGTTGCACTTCAAACTTGAATGGGCCTTTCTACAGCAAAATAAGGCCAACGGAGTGATTTATTCCACGGTGACCGACTTTGCCAGATTTCTGGGCTGATCGACGTCCAGGCCGCGGCGGGCAGCGATGTGGTAGGCGAGCAACTGCAAAGGCACAACCGTCAAAATTGGCGAGAGAATTTCATCGACCACCGGCACCGGCAAAATCTGATCGAACGTCTCCACCGCCGCCGGTTCGTCCAAGGGAGCCACACCGATCAGCCGCGCGTCGCGGGCTTTGGCTTCCTGGGCGTTGGAGAGGGTTTTTTCGTAGACTTTGCCCGGCACGGCGACGGCCACCACCGGCACTTCGCTATCGAGCAGGGCGATCGGACCATGCTTCATCTCGCCCGCCGGGTAACCCTCAGCGTGAATGTAGGAAATTTCTTTGAGCTTGAGGGCACCTTCGAGGGCGATGGGGTAATTGAGGCCGCGGCCGATGAAGATAAAATCGCGGGTCGCATCGAATTCGCGGGCAAGCTCGGTGATATAGCGCTCCTGGGTGTCGAGAATCCCTTCGATCTGGGCCGGCAACTGCTGGAGGCCGACCAGAATTTCCCGAATGCGCTCGCCTGAACGGGTGCCCCGCAGGTGAGCCAGATGCAGGGCCAGCAAATAGAAAGCGACCAGTTGAGCTGTAAAGGTCTTGGTGGCGGCTACGCCGATTTCCATACCGGCGCGGGTGTCGATAAGTTCGCCCACCAGCGCGCCTAGAGAACTCTCGGGTCGGTTGGTGATGCCCAGAAGGCGCACACCCCTGGCCTTTGCCGCCGTCAAGGCCGCGTTGGTGTCGCCCGTCTCGCCCGATTGGCTCACACCGATGACCAGGGTGCGAAGGTTCAGAGGCGGCGGGCAGTAGCGAAACTCCGAGGCGTAGTTGACCTCGGTTGGAATGCCCGCCAGTTCTTCGATGAGATATTTGCCCACCAGCGAAGCGTGCCAGCTGGTGCCGCAGGCGATGATATAGATGCGCTCCAGGTCGGCAAACAGGTCGCTCGACAGGCCCAGGCGGATGGGACCGGTCGCGTCACCGATGCGGTCTTCGAGCGTGTCGCGGATGACGCCGGGTTGCTCGTGAATTTCTTTGAGCATGAAGTGGCGAAAGCCGCGCTTTTCAACCAGGCTCGGGTTCCAGTTGAGCGAGCGCGGGGTGCGGCGCAGCCGTGCTCCCGAAAAGTCGTGGATCTGGACCTCGTCGCGGGTGAGGCGGGCACATTCGCCGTCCTGGAGGGTAAGCACGCGGGTGGTGTGAGAGACAATCGCCGGAACGTCGCTGGCAAAATAGTTCTCCCCCTCGCCAAAACCAATCACTAGAGGCGCCTGCTGGCGGACGACGATCAGTTCGTCTGGAAAATCGGCGCTCACCACGGCGATCGCAAAAGCGCCCTTCAATTTGCCCACCGCCGCGAGCACTGCCTCCAAAAGGCTGTGCCCGGCCAGGTGGCAGGCAATCAGGTGCGGGATCACCTCGGTGTCGGTTTCGGATTTAAACAGACAGCCGCGCTCTTTAAGGTGCAGGCGCAACTCGGCGTAGTTCTCGATGATGCCGTTCTGGATGACCGCAAGCCGGCCGCTCGCGTCGGTGTGGGGGTGGGCGTTGTGCTCCTCGGGCTTGCCGTGGGTGGCCCAGCGGGTGTGGCCGATGCCGACGGTGCCGGTGGAGTGCGCCGCACCGTTGAGTTTTTCTTTGAGATTGTGCAGTTTGCCCTTGGCGCGCACCAACTCCAGGCCCGACTCGCCGACCGTGGCGATTCCTGCCGAGTCGTAGCCGCGGTACTCCAGCCGTTTCAAACCATCGACCAGAAAAGGTAAAGCCGTCCGCCCGCCGATGTAGCCCACGATTCCGCACATACACTCCACCCCCGGAAGATTCGGATCGATTCTAAGTTAATGCCCCGGGCAAGCTACCAGTTTTTCCTCTGAATTTCTGCCCCGGGCCACGGGTTTGACCTGGGCGTAGAATAACTAGCAGTGGCTACCGCGCGCCCATGAAGCTCACCTGGCAAGACAGTGAAGAGATCGCCCTCGCTCTTTTGGCGGCCCATCCCAAAGTCGACCCGCTCACGGTGCGCTTTACCGACCTGCACCGCTGGGTCACCGGACTTGCGGATTTTGGCGACGACCCAAAACAATCGAACGAAGGCATACTCGAAGCAATCCAGATGGCCTGGTATGAAGAGTTTCGAGATCAGTAGCGAGCAGGCAAGCGGGGTACCACTAACTGTCCGTCCGGCTAGTGCCGAGGATGCCGGGCGGGTGGCGGCCATCCTGGCCGAGTGCTTCCACCCGGCCGAGGGGCTGGTGGGCTTTTTGCAGCCCTGGATCCAGGCGAGCCTCAAAGGCGAACTGGCCAATCGTCTGCGCACGCCGCCCGCTTTCTACAACTGCCTGATCGCCACGGTCGATGAACAGCCGGTAGGAACTATCGAAGTAGCCATGCGCGGCCTGCCCCAACCGTGGTGGATGCCCGGCTTCGGGATGCGCGATCGCCTGGCCTACGTCTCCAATCTGGCCGTGAGCAACGCTTTTCGGCGCAAAGGGGTTGCCCGCAGCCTACTCATCGAAGTCGAACATCTCGTGCGCCGCTGGAACCAGGCCACGGTCAATCTGCACGTCATGGAGCATAACCAGGGCGCTCTGCGGCTCTACCGCTCGCTGGGCTACCGGCTGGAGCGCAGCGAGCAGGAATGGCCATTTTTTGGCCCGCGCAAACTGCTGCTGGAAAAACGCCTTGGCCGCTGAGCGCAGCTTTACGGGCGCACGACGAACCAGAGGCAAAGCATGGCACCCAACCCGACGATGAGCCGCCGCAGCTGCCGCGGTTCGATCCGCTCCGCCAATCGCGCCGCCGCCCAGCCACCGCCCAGTCCCCCCGCAATCAAGCAAGCCGCCGCTGCCGGTTCCACCAACCCGCTTGCGACAAACAGCACCGAGGCCGCACCGTTGATCCCCCATTGCAGCCAGGTCTTGATGGCGTTGTGCTCGTGCAGGGTGCCCCCGAGATACAGCCCCAGGCAAGCCACGATTAAAATGCCCATCCCCGCTCCGAAGTAACCGCCGTACACGGCTACCACAAACTGCACCGGCAACCCCAAAAACCCCGGGAATGCTCCCCAACGCCTGACGCTCCAGCGCTTGATCTGCTCTTGCAGCGCCAGCAGTACCGTCGCTGCCGCTATCAACACCGGCACCAGCTGCCCGAACAACTCCTCGCTCGTATGCGCCAGAAGCCACGCCCCGCACAGCGCCCCGGGCACCGTCGGCACCACCAGCAACCAGAAGCGGCGGCGGCAACGCGGGTAGTAGTGCCCAAATCCGAGCACCGCCGAGATGCCGCCTACGGTCAACCCGACGGCGTTGGTGGCATTGGCCGCGATCGGGGGCATCCCCAAAAACAGCAGCACCGGGAATGACAGCAGCGATCCGCCGCCGGCCAATGTGTTGATCGCCACCGCCAAACAGCCCGCAAGCACGACCAGGGCGTACTCCAGCAGTGCCGGCTGCCCGGCGAAACCCTCGGCCATGGTCTATACCGCGACGGCCGCCGCAGACAGGCCCAACGCCTGCTGCGCCAGTTGCACCGCTTCGTCGGCCGCTCCCCAAGAAAGGGTCACCCCGGAGCCGCCGTGGCCGTAGTTGTGGATGAGCGGCACCGCCCCGGATTCGAGTTCCACCCGCGCCCCGCGTCGGCGAAAAGGCCGCAACCCAACCCGCAACTCGCTCAATTCACAGATTTCGGCCTGGCGCAGCGCAGGCATGAACAACCGGCATTGCTCCAGCATGTGTTCGAGAGCGGGAGCGGTCTGCTCGTCAAACTCCTGCTGCCACTGGTGGGGTTGGGCGATGCCTCCCAAAATCAGCCGGTCCCCACCGCGCGGCACGATGAAGATGAATTCTCCCCCTCCCGCCGCCGACTGAAGCGCCGTGCAGTGGGCTTCTTTGACCGCCGCAAAGTCCGTGCCGTCGTTGCGCACCAGATACCAGGCACCGCGCACCGCAATCAGCTCATCGCCAACTAAGTCCAGCGCCCCCAGCCCGGTGCAGTTGAAGACGACATCGGCTCGGTGGCGCCGGGCGAATTCGCACAGCTGCGGCGCTGAGCGGCTCTCCAGCCGCTGCGGCTTAAGCACCGCGCCACCGCAGAGCACCTCCCCCAAAAGCCAGCCCATGTACATGTCCGTGTCGATCACCGGCGCCAGATAGGCGTAAGCGTCCACAAAACCCATGGCAGGATTGATACCGTTGCGGCCAATCAAGGCCGCGTCGTGGCAAAACTCCCGCACGCAGGGGCGCATCTCGACCATCTTCTGCCACTCGAAGGGGTTCTCCTCCGCCGCAGTGTCCAGGTAAAACGTCACCCGCCGCAGGTACACCCCTGCCGCCCGCTCGCCCAACAGCTGTAAAAATCGCTCGTAAGAGGCGACGCTCCAGCGCTTCTCGCGCTGGAGCACTGCCTGCGAGGGTACTTCGTAAAATCCGCATACCGCCGGCTGCCATTCCCACAGCGCACCTGCCACCACGGAGGTGGTACGCCGACCGAACTGCTCGGCCACCAACAACACATCGATGCCGCGCTTTTGCAGCAGATACGCCGTCGTCAACCCACTCACACCGGCCCCAAGCACCATCGCCAGGGGACGAACCGTACTGCTCATACTCTCACAACCTCGCAAAAATCAAGTGGCCAATTTTTCGGCTTCGTATCGATTTCGGTTTGGTAGTGTTAAGGGCAGGAGTGCCTGGCAACAGGATGGTATAACCAGACACTCAATACCTGCTGCAACCCTGAAAATACAAACGGAAACCCAACTCAATTATCAAGCGGGTAACGCCTCAGGAGTCTGCATTGCTTTTGTGTCCACACTGGCGCATTCTCCGCGCATGTGCTCAAACAGCCGCTGCTGAATATTGACGAAGGCGCCGAAACCCTCGAAAAACCACTCCTGGAGCGTTGCCGCTGGTTCGGTGCGATACTGAATGGCCAGGTTAAGGGCTGCAGTAGCGTCGTCAAAATGGTCCTTCTCGACGCCGGAACCGCCGTGATGACCGTGCACCGCGATCCAGTACCACGAACTTATCCTATCTCCATCGATCTCGACGGTGCCCCGGGCCGTTTTGAGGTATTTCGCGAAGCCGGAGTCGCCATATTCGTGCCGGACGACGCGATCGATCGTCGCATATTCGCGGTCGGCTAGAAGCTCCGAAGCGGCGTGAAAACCCATCGAGAAGATCAGTTCGCGGAGGTTTCCTGGCACACCCTGATATCCTTGGGCCGTTTCTGCAACGATCGCGGCAAGCCAGCTGGGGATGGCCGCAAACGCGTTTCTCCGATCGTTGGTCAAGCGCCCGTAGTCGCCTATCGCCTTTAAGGTTGCCTGGGCCAGGGCTCGGTGAGGTAGACCTTTCATGTGGCGATCACCATGCTCGTCGATAGCAGCGGCAAACACCCTGGCTGCAACCTTAAGGCCGCGATCCGCTTCGTCGTAAACCCCGCAATCTCTATCCACGAAAAGCTCTCGCGAAAGACCAATCGAACTGGCAAGCCTGGCAACCCAGGAGCCGGCGTAGCTATTGAAATAGGTATAGCGCTGCATGAACAAATAGAGCGCTTCCGGATGTCCAAGTGCAACGCGGCAGGTCTGCTCGACAAGGCGGTCGAGACCAAGAAAATCAAAACGATCGTCGAAAGATCGTGCCGTTAAGAAAGACATGGCGTTGGGTACCCCCCTAGGAAGTAACAATAGTTCGAATTCTTTGCGGAGTAAGCGAACCTTGCAGAGTCACAAAACCCCAAGCAAGAGTAATGCGAATCGGAAGGAGATACAGCGGCTAAAGATTTGAAGAAAATCCATCATGGATTTTCTTCTACGGACCTATTTTTCAATGCATCTTTGGAATGCACAGGAAACAATACTGTCCGCAACAAAAAATCTACTCCACTGCATCAATGCATAGAATGCCTCTCCCTTTTAAGGGTCGAGCCGTTTTCTTTTTGAGGGAAGACATTTTTATACTATGGTTATTTTACTAATTAGTCAACCAATGCCCGGATGGAATTTAACGAGTTTTCCTGGCGCGCAAGCTACCTTTGCTGTGCAAAAATCTTGAATACATAGCAGCAGAAAAATACTTAAATCAATTGGGCAAATTCCCATAGTTTTCGATTTCTGCGTGGATTAGTTGTTGAAATTTCTTGGTAGTAGCTGACCAAGTAAGTTGCGCAATAAAACCACGCAACTTCAGAAAGCTGCGGGGATTTACTGCTTCTAACTTAGGCGGTTGACGATGTCCTCAGTGGGCAGCGGCGACCAGCGACATTCGTCGATAAAACAGCGGCACACCGGCCCAATCCAGACTATAAGCAATCGGGTTGGTCTTACCTACGACGCCTTGGCGCAGCCGGGCTACCCTCCTTTTCGTTCGCGCGAGGTGTATTTGGTTGATTTCGGGCGATCCGCAAGCGCTTCAGCCAGCGGTCGGTGCCATCGTAACGGGGTGCAAAAGACCGTCGGCCATGCACCACCCGATAGTTGTCTAGCAAGCAGACGTCGCCCGGCTCAAGCACCAATTCCCACAAATCGGTGTCGAACCTCTCCACCAGGGCGTCCAGGGCCATCCGGCCGAGCTTGTCGGTGCGTGCACGCTCCACAAAGTAGCGGTCGATTCGCAACAGCGGCCATGCGCCTTCGCCGCTGAGCACGGCGATTTTTTGCGCTTCGAGCGCGGGGGAGTAGATGCGCGGATGCCTGCTCTCGGCGGCGCCGGTGTGTGCAAGATCGCTGCCGATCCGGTAGCGCTTTTCCCTAAGCAGTTCGCGCTGCCAGTCCGCCAATTTTTCGACCGCCGCGGCGGTCGCCACCGTCGTGGGCAGCCGATCCGGATTGCGCAAACACATCAGGGCCAAATAGCCAGGACGCACCTGAAAGTTGCTGTCCTCGGTGTGCCACTCGATCTCCTGCAGGCTGCCGGTGCCGATCTGCTGGCGCTCGTGCTCCTCAATAGGCAGAATGTCGTTGATCAAATGGCCGTTCTGCTCCGTTGCCCAACTGAAGAGATCGCCCACAAAAGAGGCGATCAAGGCAAAAACCAGCTCCTCCTGGCGGGTTGGAGAGCTTTGTATGTGGATGTGGCGCCAGTGAGACGGCGTCTTGCCAAGCTTTTGCTCGTCGAAGGGCATCCCTGAGATGATGAGCACATCCGGACCGGTTCCCGACGTCTTCAATTTGGTCAGGCCGAGCCTGAGAGACAACGGCAACAGTTGGGCCAGCGCGGAGGCGTGTTCGAGAAAGGCAGGTTCCTCGAGCGAGCGGAAGCGGCGGGCCAACTCCCTGCCAAGGGCCGCCAGATCGTTTCGCTCGCCGGCAGAAAGGTTTAGCTGGTAAAGCGATTGCTCAGCATGGAGGCGACGCAGGCGAAGCGACGCGCTGAAGCTTAAATCCAGAGGGCCACCCAGAGTATACACAATTCCACGCTCCTTACAACGGCAAAAATTTTCCAGTAATAGCCACAGCGGAAGCCTTAGCGACTTGACACTGCGCAGATATTGACATGCATCAACCATTCCTACGAGCCAACCCGCGCTCGAAAGATGCCTGCACGATACGCTTTTGGAAGTTCTGTCTTTACATAGCCCTGATTCTGTTAATTGGGACTTTTCAACGAAACCGTCGCGTTCGAGTCCGCGGAAAATCAACATTCCATCCGTGTTGACAGAAAAGGGGCAGTCTAAAGCGTGTTGTCCTGATCGTCACCCTGTTTACTACTCCTACAATGCCTGGAATTGGGCGGCACTTTAGCCTGTCGGCCACCTTTTTGCCGATGGCTTCCCTGCACCGCCTACGGCAGTGCCTCCGCCCGGCAGTAGAGCCGTTGGCTGTCGCTGTCGTAAATCACCAAAATGCGCAACTGCCGATCGCTCGCCTCCGACCAGATGGGCCACCCTTTGCCCGCGAGCGCCTCGATCGCAGCGACCAAGGCCGCATCGATGACCGAACCACCCGCGACGACCGTACGCGGTGGCTGGAGCAGGCGCGTACCCACTCGCCCAACGCCCAGCGCGATTTCCACTACCGCCGGCTCCGCGCCATCGGGCGGCCAGTGGCCGGCCTCCTGCAGCGCCTGACATAGTTCGCGGCTGTAGCTGGCCACGGCGAGGTCATCGCTGCTTTGGCTGCCCCGGAGGAGATGTTCTTGGGGGGAGGGCAAAATTTGCGAATCGGGGGTTGCGGGTAAGCCGGGGGCAGGGCCGGCCTCGGAGGGCGGTTTATCCGCCAGCAGCGGCGTGGGAACGGGCAGTGTCGGCGGTGGCACGGGCTTCGGTGCGCTTTGGGGTGCCGGTGGGGCTTGAGGCGGGCGGGCGGTCCCGCTGGCGCTGCGAGCCGGCCGAGCGGGGGCGGCCGGTTTGCGCATCGGGCGCGGTGCTTCAGCCGGCGCCTTCGCTGCGGTGGCAGCGGGCGACGGTTCGGGCGACCGGGTAGCCAGTTCGGGCGGTGGCGGTGGCACTACCGCCCGCAGCCACAGGTTGACCAGGGCGACTGCGGCCGCCGCGGCGACTCCGACCCCGGCCAGCGCCAGCAGCCGGAACGGGGCTGGCGGTGCCATCAGGTGGGTCCACAGCCGTTCCTCCGCAGCATCCAATTCGACCGGCGGTCCTTCGATCGCCCCCAGCCAGCCGCTGCTGGCGAGCAGCCGCGGCACATCCCGGGACAACCGCTCCAGCCGCGCTTGGCAACCGACCGCAGACCCACCGGCTACCCGCTGGTGCAAGGCGTTGCAAAAGTCGGTGCCGTCGCATTCCTCGAGAAACTGGGCTCCCAACGTCCCCGCTAAGCGCCGGTAAATCTCGCCCAGCTTCTGGGAGATACGCCCCGGTGTGCGTCCCAGGGAGCGGGCCACATCCTGTTTGGCTTCCCCGCGCAGATGCACGCGCTCAAGCAGCAGCTGGTCCGCCTCGCTCAACCCGAGCACCGCTTGCAGGAACCGCTTCCGGCAGTACTCCTCCAGCAAGGCCTTCTCTGCGGCGTTATCCACCGAACCGAGCACCTCGTGCCAGGTGAAAGGGTCGTTGTCGGCATCCGAACGGGCCGGGGCGTCGAGCGATTGGGCGCGGGCGATGGCAAACGCCTCCCGGTGCTGGCGCAGCCCGGCCGCCGTGGTCGGTCTCGCCTGCGCCCAGGTTGGATTGCAACCGCGCTGCAAATCCCGGTAAACGCTCAAAAAAACGTGCTTCGCCAGCCAGGTCGAAAAGCTCGCCAAATGCGGATCAAACTGGGGCAAGCGCTCGAGTATCAGCAGCAGAACCTCTTCTGCGAAGACCTCCGCCTCGAAACCGGCTCCCGCACCGTGGGTCCGGCGGTTCTTGCAATAAACATCGCATAGATCGCGCAGCAACCGATGGAAACGGGGAAGCCCGATCTGGCGCATCCGCGACTCCAGCCGGTGCAGCCGCTCGGCCCGATGTCGCTCATCGAGGTGCACGCTGCGGTGCAGCTGGTGCCATTGGTGCAGCAGCGGCTGCAGTTGCAGCGCCAGTTCTTCGAGCACCTCCGCCTTGGAGCGCCTGAGCGACTGGACCATCGGAAGAAGAGCAGGACTGCGTTTGGGCATCGGATAACCTTTGGCTTGTACGGCAGCTACCAGTCAAGTAGGGAACATACCCTGAGGCGCGAGCGAATTGAAAGTTATCTGGGCGAAGATTCCGCCGAGGCGGATCCACCGAGGGCCAAAGCCCCCGGATCGCCGCTGGCGACAAACGCCGCCCACCAGTACGGATGGGCGCGCTCACTTCCCCGCAACAGCTCCAACTGGACCCGCCGCAGCGCTTCGCCGCGGCCCCGACCAGCCAACAGCTGACGGTAGTACGCGACCATCAGTTCTGCCGTGGCCGCATCTCCGACTTTCCACAGACTGAAGACTTGGCTTCTGGCTCCGGCGATCGATATTGCCCGCCTCAGACCGTAGACCCCTTCACCGCCGGCCACCATCCCCAGTCCCGTGTCGCAAGCGGACAGCACCACCAGTTCGGTGCCCTCCAAGTCGAGGCCCATCGCCTCCAGCGCCGTGAGCACCCCGTCTTCGCCGCCGCTGGTCCGCTTGTTGAACCCGGCCAGAGCCAACCCCGAGCGCAGCAGCGGGTTCTCGCCCCCCCCCGCGGAGGGTGCGAGAAAAAAGCCGTGGGTGGCCATGTGCAACAGCAGCGGACCGTAGGCCTCCTTGAGGGCGCTCTCGGTGGCCGCGGCCCCGATGAGCGAGCGGGCACCGGGCAGCAGCGCCAGGATGGCGGCGGCTTCGTCCGCCGTCCTCGGCAGCCCTTGCACCCGCAGCTCGGCCAAGTCCGCCGAGCGCACAGAGTGAGCGGAACGCTGGGCGGCGGCCCCAGCCGGGGGAAGGGCACTTTCAAAGTCGGGAGCAGCCACCAGCAACGGTTCGCTGCGAGGCCGAACGGGCGGCTTGGCAAGCCGCACTAGATCTCGGCCGGAGGCCAAATACACAAGTTCGAATTGCTCCAACAGGTAGCGACCCTGCTCATCGACCAACGCGCCGAACGGCAGCAGATTGAGCTGGGCGTCGGGTGCTATATACAGCGCGTGCGCATCCCCCAGCCGTGCGCGCAGCGGCTGCATCAGCAAGCTGTCCAGTTGACGCGCCAGGGCGCGCACGGCGGTGGTGGGAGTCTCTGCTCGGTCCAGAAGCGCGCGCCAATCAAGCACCATCCGGTCAATGGTGGCGGCCTCCGCTAGGTCAACAGCCCGGACCGGGCCGTCGGCAGGCAGCAGATAGGCGGCGTAGTGCTCGGGGGCGGACCGGTTGGCATTGAAAGTGGCTGCAGGATTGTAGGGCCGGTAGCGCACAAGTTCGACCAGCGCGGTACCCGCGGGCAATTGCTGTTGCACCGCCTCGACGCTCACGGGCCGGGAAGGCGTCCCCAACACGGCGCCCCTGGCGGCTAGGTCGGCCTCCAATTGCCGGGTCTTTAGCTCCAGAGCCTCCAGCTGTTCTCTGTACCGCTGCGGCGTGTCCTGCTTCAGCCCTTGGAAGACCAGCGCTGCGAGCGCCGAACGCGTCTGGGTGAGCTGGTCGAGCAGCCCCTGCTCGCCGGGAGCGAGTCGAGCGCGCAGCCGGGCGAGTGTAACGGCCAACTCGTCGAGCAGGCGACCTTTTGTTTGTAGCACAGCATTCAGAGCCAACCGGGCGGCGGTGGGATCCGCGGGGACATAGCGCAGGTGGGCAGAGACACTCAAGTTGACACCTTCTGCAAGGGTGTCCAGGTAATCGCGCTTGCGCGCCTCGTCGCCCGCAGCCAGATTAAGATCCAGTAGGCGCTCCTGAACGTCCAGGCGCTCCTGCAGCAGACCAAGGGCCTCCGCTGGCCGCGCTTGCTTCAGCCGCAGGCTGGCGAATGTCTGGAGAATACTGACGATTATGGGGTGCTGCAGCCTGAAAGCCTTTTGGTGGATTGCAAGGGCTTGCTCAAGCAGCGGCTCCGCCTCCCGGTAGCGGCCCAAGCTGGTGTACAGCACAGCCAAACTGTGGAGTACTCGAGCCTCATCGGGGTGCTCCAGACCGAGAGTTTTGTGATGGATGACCAGAGCGTGCTTGAGAAGCGGTTCCGCCTCCAGATATTTGCCTTGATCGACGTACAGTAAAGCCAGGTTGTTGAGGTTCGCTGCCACCTCGGGGTGATCAGGACCGAGGACTTTTTGGTGAATGGCCAGGGCCCGCTCGTACAGCGGCTCCGCCTCCCGGTAGCGGCCCTGCTTTGTCTGCAAGACAGCCTGGTTGTTGAGGCTCGCGGCCACACTGGGGTGCTTCGAGCCGAAGACTTTTTGGCGAATGGCCAGGGCCCGCTCATACAGAAGCTCCGATCGCCCGTAATCCCCCCGATCCGCAAGCAGGTTTCCGAGGTGGTTGAGGCTCGCGGCCACATCGGGATTTTCCGGTCCCAGCAGGCACTCGCGAACCGCCATGGCCTGCTCAGCCGGTTCGAGCGCTTGCGCGTAGTCCCCCTGCTGCCACAACTGCAAGCTCCGTTGGTGCAACCGCTCGGCCTCCGCCAGATCTCCGGCTATCGGTGCCGCCGCGGACGCGGGAGCGATCAGGGGCCAGGCAGTAGATAGGCACAATCCAAGCGCCAATGCCAGATTGAAGACATGCACCCACCGACAGGCAAACAAGTTGGACAAGTGTAGCTCTATTTTAGAGATGATGTTCAGATTCCCCATGGCATCCCCAGTCCACCGCCGACGCAAAGAACACCGTTTATACCGGTGGAGACCAGCATAAATCCTCGCTACCGAGAATGATGGTATCGATTAGAACACGCAACTTCGAACGAAATCGCAAAAAAATATGTATTGTTATTATTTTCAGGCGCGCTGCCTACATTGCTCGGAAGACCTTCAATTCCCCGCGCAGTGGAGGGGTGTACCGATAAAAAAGGACCGGGTCGCCCCGGTCCGCCAGCTACCATCACAAAACTGTGTCCATCGTAGGCACCGATACCGGAGCCGGCGACCACCTTTGCCGTACGGCCGGTTGCCCACCTGCGCACCGCTGCGTGCGCCCAAGCGTAGGGGGCTATCGGGTGCGCAGGTGGGCTCTACCCTGTGCGCCCAAGCGCACCCGCCTGTACCGGGGACGACCCTGTGGTACCCCCCGTTCCAAAAGAACAATAGGAGCACAATCCCCCAGCAATCCAGACAACCGGAGTACGCCCGTGACCAGCCAACGCCTCAACCGCCTCCACGCCCTTCAAATTCTCGGTGCTGCCGTGGGCACCGCCGTTCCTCTTATCGCCTGCGCGACGATGGTGCACGCGGCGACCACCGGCCAGATGCCTGTCTTTGCCACCGGCATCCTGCCGCTGGTGCTGCTGGCGTGCACCTCGGTCCTGGGCTGCTGGCTGTGGACAGAGACCGCCGAGTTGCAGTAGCACCTCAGCCCATATCCCATAAAAAACCAGGCTCGAAGCCTGGTTTTTTATATCTGCCATGGCCCAAACTTGCTCAGGCGCGCACCTGTACGTCCCGGACGGCAAATCCTTTTTCGACCAGTTGGGGAGCGAGGGCAATCTGGTTCTCGACGCGATCGACAAACAGGACACCGTCAAGGTGATCGATCTCGTGCTGGATGCAGCGGGCGAGCAGGCCGGTCGCTTCGAGGGTGACCGGCCGGCCGTTTAGATCGCGATAGGTAGCCACGACGCGCTCGGGACGGCGCACATCGGCGTAAATGCTGGGCACGCTCAAGCAACCTTCTTGATCGACGGCCAGATCGCTGCTGAATTGCTTGATAAGCGGGTTGACGAGCACCAGCGGCGGCCGGGCGGCATTCTCCGGGTCGATGTCGACGACGATCAGACGCTTGTTGACGCCTACCTGGGGAGCGGCAAGGCCGACACCGTCGGCGCTGTACATCGTCTGGAGCATCTGCTGGGCGAGCTTGCGCACTTCGTCGTTGATGCCCGAGATTTGTTTGCTGCCCTGGCGCAAGACCCGGTCCCCCAGGGTATGAATCGCCAGGGGCGGCTTGGCTAGCTTTTGCTTGGGCACCTGCAGTTGATTGGCCATCGATACGCTTAGAAGCTCAATAAGTTTATTATGGCACCCTTGATCTTCTGACGACGGCCGCTGGGATCGGCCTTTAGACCGCCAGTGCCTGAGCGCTCAGCACCCGGCTCCACTTCTGGGGATTTTCCAGCACCTGGCCGGTACCGAGGGCAACACAGGCCAGGGGCGATTCGGCGATGTGCACGCAGATGCCCGTCTCGGCGGCAATCAGTTCGTCGAGGCTGCGCAGCAGGGCGCCGCCCCCGCACAGCACAATGCCGCGCCGGTAGATGTCGGCCACCAGTTGGGGCGGGGTAAGTTCGAGGGTACGCCGCACCGCATCGACAATCGTGCGGATCGGTTCGCGAATGCACTCGCGCACCTCGCTCTCGTGCACCATGTGGATGCGCGGCAGGCTGCTCAGCAAATCCTGGCCGCACACCTCGATGCTGCGCTCCCCGCCGGACCCGGCGGCGGAACCCAGGTCGATTTTCAGTTGCTCGGCGGTGTGCTCGCCGACGATAAGGTCGTAATGCTTGCGCAGGTACTGGATGATACAGTCGTTCATCGCATCGCCCGCCACCCGCACCGACTGGGAAGCCACACAGCCCTGGTGGCACAGAACCGCCACCTCGGTGGTACCGCCGCCGATGTCGACGATCATCCCGCCTACCGGGGCGGTGACCGGCAGCCCGGCACCGATGGCGGCAGCGAGCGGCTCGTCGATAAGGTGCACCGCCCGCGCCCCGGCGTGGGTGGCCGTTTCGATCACCGCCCGCCGCTCGACCTCGGTCACCCCGCTGGGGATGCCCACCACCATGCGCGACACCGAGGAGGAGGTGCCCATTGCCTTGCGTACAAAGTGCTTGAGCATCACCGCCGCCGATTCAAAATCGGCGATCACCCCCTCGCGCAGAGGCCGCGAGAGCACCATGTTGGTCGGAGAGCGACCAATCAGTTGCGATGCCTCCTCGCCTGCGGCGATCAGCCGGTCTCCCCGGCATTCGAGGGCGACCACCGAAGGCTCCGCAAGCACAATTCCCTGACCGTTGCGGTAGATGAGCGTGTTTGCCGAACCGAGATCGATCCCAATTTCACAGGCCGAACGGTTAAAGAGTCTGAACATAACCCTGTCTGCCCCCTCGCACGCGCAACGATCCGAGGTGAGGTACGGGCTTATTCTATGCGCTCGGACGGCTGCTATAGAGCCCTTTCGTCGCAAATCTTGTACTGTCTTCTTAGAAGCCCTTTGGCAGAGAGGCGCCCGCCCCCTGCGTCCGGCTTTTTGCCGTGGACAACGCAGGTTGAACAGCAATTTGCCATCCCACGGTTGGGGGAGAATCTGTAAACCGCCGAAGAATCCTGGCTACGACCATCGCCCGGTGATTTTTAGGCGGCGTCTGCACTTAGGTGCGGCGTGGTGGTCGGCGGCTCGGCGGCGCTGCACGCGCCGGGCAGTAGACAGCGTGTCGAGCGGAGCACTGGCGCGCCGAGTTGCTATAGCTTTCGGCCGCTGGCCATCCTCTTTGTCAACCGGCGCAGGGAGGACAGTAGAATTGAAGGAGTGTCGCAACACTGCTTCACCAATCTTGGGAGCCGGAATGGATTTCGGAGTCGGTTTTCTCACAAACAGCGTCATGCTGCCCATCCTGGACTTTCTGTACCGGATTGTCCCTAACTACGGCGTGGGTATCGTGCTGCTGACGCTGATCGTCAAGGGGCTATTGTGGCCGCTGACGGCCGGCTCGATCCGCAGCATGCGCAAGATGCAGGTGGTGCAACCGGAGATGCAGCGGCGCACCAAAGAAATTCAAGAAAAATACAAAAACGAGCCCGAGCGCATGCAGCAGGAGATGGCCGGCCTCTACAAAGAGTACGGCAACCCGCTGGCGGGCTGTCTGCCGCTGGTGGTGCAGATGCCGATTTTGTTTGCGCTATTTGCCACCTTGCGCGGGTCGCCCTTCGCCGACACCGTGCACATGGCCACAGTCCAGGTGAAGCCCACCAGCGAACTAACCCGCGTCGAGACCGAGGGCAAGTCCTGGGAATACACAATCTACCTCACCGACGGCATGCAGGAGCGGCAGAGGATCACCTTCAGCCCCAACTTCGCGCGGGTGCCGGTGGGTCAATCGGTGCAATTTAAGGTCGATCAGCTCAACGGCCAACCTTTCACCGCCCTGCCGCCCCGCTTCGAGATCGTGGGCGGCGCCGACAAGGGCAAGTTTCTGGCGAACGGCACCCTCGAAGCGCTCGCCCCCGGCGATGTGAACGTCCACGTCGTTGTACCGGGCATCGCCGCTGAAAAAGGCTTCTTATTCGTCGAGAAGCTGGGCCGCTCGGGTATCTCGGGCAAAGACGGCATCTACTGGGACAGCCTGCTGATGATCGTCCTGTTTGGCGTCTCGCTCTATTTCTCCCAGAACCTGACCACCAAGCACAACCCGAGCATGACCGACCAGCAGAAGCAAATCAACAAAATCACGCCGTTTATCTTCTCAGGCATGTTCGTGTTCTTCCCGCTGCCCGCGGGTGTGCTACTGTACATTTTGCTGTCGAACCTCTTTCAGATCGTCCAGACCTATTTGCTCTACCGCGAGCCGCTGCCGGAGAACATCCAGCGCATCCTCGATCAGGCCAAGCGCAAAGAGGAGACCGACAAGCCCCTGCCCTTTGAGAATAAGCAGCGCCGCAACAAGAAAAAAGCATGATAGACACCCAGACCGACGACGCCCGCACCTGGCTGCAGTCTGCGCTGCAGCTGATGGGATTTCCCGACGGCGTGCAGGTGGTCGAAGCTCCGGACGACCCCGGCGGCCAGCGCTGGCTGGAGATTGCCGAACAAGCGCTCAGTCCCGCCCAAAAGGAACTGCTGCTGAGCCGCGAAGGCGAAGGGCTCGATGCGCTGCAGTTTTTGCTCAACACGACGATGCATCTGCAGACCGACAGCAACCAGCCCTACACCGTCGAACTGGCCGGCCATCGCCTCAAGCGGCAGCAGCAATTGGCCGAGATGGCCTGGGAAGCTGCCGCCCAGGCGCGCTCCAGCGGTGAGGAATTTGTCTTTGGAGCGCTTACTGCCGCCGAGCGCCGCCAGATCCACATGCTTTTGCAGGACGAGCCGGATCTATCGACGTTTAGCCGCGGCAAAGAACCCGAACGCCGCCTGGTGGTGCGCCCGCGCACCGCAGACGCCGCCGAGGAGAGCCCCGATGCTGCGCTCGATTGAGCTGCGCGCCCTCGCAGCGAGCCCGACGCGCTCTGTGAGCGTCGTCATCGACGAGCCGATTGCGGCGCTGCCGAGCCTCACCCCCGTGCAGGGCGAACTGGCCGTCGCCCACCGCGGCGATTTTCTAGAAGTCGCCGGCCACGCCCAGACGATCGTCACCCTCGCCTGTGACCGCTGCCTGCAGCAATTTAACCATCGCCTCGCGACCAACTTCGAAGAGGTAATCTGGCTGGAGGACGCGCCTGTGGAGGTGCCCCTCGAACTGGAGGTACCCCCCGCCCACCTCGACGAGCTATTGCCGCGCGACGGTCGGCTCGACCCGGTCTATCTCATCTACCAGCATCTGTGCCTGGAGTTGCCCGTGCGCAACCTGTGCTCCGAGCAGTGCCAGGGGGTCCAGACCACTCAACCCCAGGAGCCAAGCCTCGACCGGCGCTGGTCTGCTCTCGCCCGTCTGCGCGAAGAGCTGGGCTGATCCGCCGCCTCCCCCGCTCTGGTAAGGTGGATTCCAGCAAAATGGCGCCGGCGGGGATCACAACGCATGGAAACTCCAGAAGAGAAACTGGCAAGCCCGAACCTGGGCGATCGGCTCAGCGCGGTAGGTTCACTGCGGGACGTACCCGCCGAGCGCTCGGTGGCGCTGCTGGTCAAAGCGGCCCAGGACGACAATGCCCGCGTGCGCTACGCCGCCGTCAGCCTGCTGGGTCAAAAAGAGGACCCTTCTGTCCTGGGCTTGCTGCGAACCTTGCTCACCTCGGACCCGGAATTCGACGTGCGCGCCGCCGCCGCCGCCGCCCTGGGTGATTTGCACGCCCAGGAAGCCTACGAAGATTTAGCCGCCGCCTTTGCCCAGGACAACGAGTGGCTGGTCAAATTCAGCATCCTGGCCGCCCTCGGCGAACTGGGCGACCGGCGGGCGGTGGACCTGCTGGTGACGGCCCTCAAGGGCGACCCGCTCATCCGCACCGTCGCGGCCGGAGCCCTTGGGCAGCTGGGCGACCGGCGGGCGGTGGGCGAACTAGTCGCCTACATCGACGATGAAGACTGGCAGCTGCGCTTTCGCATCGCCCAGGCCCTCGGGGAGTTGGGCGGCGAAGAAGCGCGTTCTGCACTGCAAGTTCTTACCCACGATCCCAGCGATGCAGTCAGTTCCACAGCCCGTTCTGCCCTCGAACAGCTCGCGCAATAGCCTGGACTTGTCCAAAGCTTGATCTGGAAGCTTTCCTTAAATCATCCCCAGGCGTGGGCAAATGGTATTCTGCGGAACATTAGTATCTGTCGCAATGCGTAAGCATTTGTACTGGTTCTCCTTATACTCTGACACTCCCCCCAGGGGAGTTTTTTTTCTTCATAGCCAACAATGGGACCCAACGCGTCCCCACCGGGCGTGCCACGATGGTTGAGTGTCTGTTGCCGGTGCGCGCGATGGCAAGTGTCGATCTGCTGCCCTACAACTTGTTCAGTCGCCATCTGCAGGAGCGCTTTGGCGAAAAAGTCTTCAAAGTCACCCTCGATGCCGGTTTTGACTGCCCCAACCGCGACGGCACCCGGGCGCGCGGGGGCTGCACCTTCTGCGACGCCTCCGGTTCCTCAGCCCAGGTGAGCCCTCCGACCACCCCTCTAGATGTGCAGCTGCACCTCGGCATGGCGGGCTGGCGGCGCAAGTTTGGCCAGAAGGCCCGCAAATTCATCGCCTACTACCAGGCGTTCACCAACACCCACGCGCCGGTAGACCGGCTGCGCGAAGTCTACCGGGTCGGCATGGAGCATCCCGACTGCGTGGGCGTCGCCATCGGCACCCGCCCCGACTGCGTGGGGGAGCCGGTGCTCGATCTGCTGGCTGAAATGGCCTCCCGCAAATACCTCTGGGTCGAGTACGGCCTGCAAAGCGCCCACGACCGGACTCTGGCACGCATCAACCGCGCCCACACCGTCGCCGAATTCGTCGATGCGGTGCGGCGCACCCGGGGGCGGGGCATCGAAGTCTGCGCCCACCTGATCCACGGCCTGCCCGGCGACACCCCGGAGATGATGCTCCAGTCGGTGGATTTGCTCGCTTCCCTTGCGGTCGAAGGCATCAAGATCCACTCGCTGCATATTGTCAAAGGCTCGGTCATGGCAGGGCAGTACCTGCGCGGCGAGATCCCGCTGATGAGTCAGGCCGAATATGTGCAGTGGGTGTGCGACTCGCTGGAGCGCTTGCCCTGGCAGATCAAAATCCACCGCCTTACGGGCGACGCCCTGCCGCACCTGCTCATCGCCCCGGAGTGGTCGCGCCACAAACTCGCCGTGCTGGGCGCCATTCAGCAGGAGATGCGCAGGCGGGGCACCAGGCAAGGTGCCTGGTGCCCCGCCTGCGCATCTGACACCTGAAACCTGTTAAGGAGTGTTGCGCCCATGGGGCCAGTGCCAGGCAAAGGCGTAGGATCATCGGGACGCTCAAGGAACTGAAGCTATGACCCTGGCACGCTATGTCTACACACCGGATCCGCAGGAGGGGACGCTGCTCACCCCGGTGAACAATTCCACAGCGATCCGCTGGTTCATCGACAACCTGCCCATCAACCGGGTGGGGATGGATGAGTTTACCCGCGGGCTGGAAATCGGCATGGCCCACGGTTACTGGCTCATCGGTCCTTTTGCGCTGCTCGGTCCTTTGCGCAACACCGAACTGGGTCTGGTGGCCGGGCTGGTCTCGACTATCGGTTTGCTGCTCATCTCGACCATCGGGCTTTCGGGCTACGCCTCGCTGGTCCAGGACGTACCGACCGAATTCGACCGCAAGGGCTGGAGTCGGCTTGCCGGCGGCTTTCTGGTGGGTGGCGTCGGGGGGGCCATCTTCGCGTTTGCGATTTTGCAGTTTTTCCCGCTGGTCTCCGCCATCGCCCGCATCCCCTAACCCGTGAGCGGGCTTTGCGCCTGCACTCTCGTCAGTGCCGCCCAGGTGCAGCAAGTCGAGGCGGCGCTGTTTGCCGCGGGGATGCCCGTCGAAGCCTTGATGGAAAAAGCGGGCCTGCGGCTGGCGGCGGCGATTGCCGCTGACTATCCGGCCGGGAGGTATCCGCGGGTGGGGGTGCTTGTCGGTCCCGGCCACAACGGCGGCGATGCCCTGGTGGTGGCGCGCGAACTGTGGCTGGCCGGGCGAGCGGTGCAGGTGTTCTGCCCGAGACCGCCCACCAAGCCCCTCGCCCGGACGCACCTTGATTACTTTCAGTCGCTGGGGGGCAAGGTGCACACCGGTGCAGTCCCTGAGGAACCGGGGGTGGATTTGTGGGTCGACGGCCTGTTCGGCTTTGGTCTGGAGCGGTCCGTCGCCGAACCCTACGCCGGGCTGATGGCGCAGGTGAATGCCTCGGGGGTGCCGGTAGCCGCCGTCGATCTGCCCTCGGGGCTTTCGAGCGAGACCGGTGAGGCTCTGGGCGGCCTCGCGGTGCGCGCGGCGCGCACCTACTGCCTAGGTCTGTGGAAGCGGGGGCTGTGGCAGGATGCGGCGCTCGATTGGCTCGGGGTGCCTGTGCGCCTCGATATTGGATTTGCCGAAGCGCAGGTGCGCTCGGTTCTGGGGGAGGATCACCGGTCAGCTCGGCTGTTGTTGCCCGATGCGGCCCGCGCCGGGCTGCCGCTGGCGCGCCCGGCTACGGCCCACAAGTACAGCGTCGGCACGCTGCTCGCGGTGGCGGGATCGCGCCAGTACGGGGGTGCTGCAACGCTGGTGGCGCTGGGGGCCCGCTCGGGCGGTCCCGGCATGCTCTATCTGGCCCTGCCCGAATCGCTGGCGGACCGGGTGGCGGCGCGGCTGCCGGAGGCGATTGTCTATTCCTGCCCACAAGCCGAAAATGGTGCCCTCGCCGATTTGGCGGGTGTGGACCTCAAAAAGTTCGACGCGGTGGTTTGCGGCCCGGGCTTGGGCAAAGCCGACCAGGCCCTGGTGCTTCGCCTGGCGCGCGAAGCAGCGGGCGCCCTGGTGCTCGACGCCGACGGTCTCAATTTGATCGCAGGTCAGCTGGAGGTGCTTGCGCAGCGCGCGGCCCCAACAGTGCTCACCCCGCACCCGGGGGAATTCAAGCGGCTTTTTCCGGACATTGCCCTTGCCGATCGCCAGGGGGCCGCCCGCACCGCCGCCCTTCGCTCCCACGCCTGGATCGTGCTTAAGGGGGCGCGCACGGTGGTCGCCTCCCCAAGCGGCCAGGTATGGGTCAATCCTGGCGGCTCACCCGCCCTCGCCCGCGGCGGTTCAGGCGATGTGCTCGCCGGGCTTCTCGGTGCCCTGCTCGCCCAGTGCGAGAATCCAGAACCGGCCGTGCTCGGTGCTGTCTGGTGGCACGCGGCGGCGGGAGAGTGGCTTGCCGACCGACACACCGTCCTGGGTGTCGATGCGGAGACCCTCGCGTTGGGATTGCTGCCGTTTCTGGCGGCGGACAGCCGTTAAGCCTGCTCCAGGGGGGCCATCGTCAGCCCCTCGCGCGACAGTTGCTCGTGGTAAAGTTCCGCCTGTTCGAGCGGACCCACCCAGACGATCGCCCGCCCCTCGCTGTGCACCTGTTGAGTCAGCTTCCAGGCGCGATCGGGGTGCATGTGGGGAATGTACTTGATCAGGCAGTTGGCCACGTGCTGGAAAGTATTGAAGTCGTCGTTGAGGACGATGACCTTCCAGGGCTTGAGGGCCTTGACGATGGTTTCCGGCTTGGTCGCAGTGACAGTAGCGCTCGACATCGCTCTTCGCTCGCTTAACGTCGGTCGTCTCAGGCTAGCCGTTGCCGTCGCCGCTGTCGCGCAGGTTCTTGGGGGTGATCTTGTTCACCCAACCGGGGGCCTCGCTGCCTTCCCAACCTGCCGGGCGCTTGGAGCTATACCAGGCAACCGAACCGATGGTCACGCACGCCACGAAGCCGACGGCCAGCAAAGCCCAAAAAATGACCATGATCCCTCCCGGTAAAACCACCGTTGGTATCAATTTTAGAATAGATATGAAGAATAGATCTCCATCTACCGCAGCTAACCGCCCTCCACGGCGGTTTTCTAGGATGAACGCACGTCCGCAGACCCGGTGTTTAGCCATGCTTTCCCTGCCCACCCTGTCCCCTGTCGATCTGGCCCAGTGGATGCTCGAAGCGTTCGGTACCCAGCTGCGCGTGCGCTACGAGCGACCCTTGCCCGCGGGCGAAGGCTGTCTGCTGGTGGTCAGCAGCCACCGCAGTTTCTTGGACGCGCCGCTGTTGGTGCGATCGATGGGCTCACCCGTCCGCCTGGTCTGCCACCACTACCTGGGCCAGGTACCGGTGGTCAACGAACTGGTCCGTCAGTTGGGTGGTTTTCACCTCGGTCCGGCGGGGCAGGGCTGGTCGACGCTGTTTCGCCAGGCGAGCCGCTATTTGCTGAGCGGGACCCACGTAGCCATCTTCCCGGAAGGAGCGCAGCTGATTGCCGCCCACAGCCGGCCGGGCCAGGTGGCGACCTTCAGGCGGGGCTTTGCCCACCTGGCTTTGCGCAGCGGCATCGAGCATCTGCCGATTGTGCCGGTGGCCATCGTCTCCGAGCGCGAAGCGAGCGGTCCTCTGGTGCCCCTGCGGCTTCTGAGCCTCTTCGACGGCAGCGAACCGATGTTCCAGAAGGCGGGCTGGCATCCCTATGTGCTCTACGAACAGGTCGAATTGCGCGTCGGGGCGCCGCGCCGGCTCCGCCCGGAGGAGGTCGCCCGCTACCGCGGCGGGCAGGCAGCTGTCGTCACCGCCGCCCTGGCAGCCGAGCTAGAAGATGCCGCGCGCGAGTTGACCCTGACTGGAGGTCGCTATCCATGCTGAGCGAGCGGCCTTTGCTGGTTTATTTGCCGGGCCTCGACGGCACGGGCAAGCTCTTTTTTCAGCAGGAATTTAAACTCGCTGCCTACTGCGACGTCATTGCCCTGTCGATTCCGGTGGACGACCGCGGCGAGTGGCCCGACCTGATTGACCGGGTAGACGAGCTGATTGCCGCTCACCCCGGCCGCCGGGTGATTCTGTGCGGCGAATCTTTCGGCGGTTGCCTGGCGATGATCGCCGCCATCGCGCGGCCGGAGGCTTTCGATCGCCTGGTGCTGGTCAACCCGGCCACCTCCTGGCGGCGGCAGACCTGGCTGAACCAGGGCGCGCGCTGGTTGGCCCTGCTGCCGACGGTGTCGCTGCAGGTCGCTGCTGTGGTGTTTTTGCCGTTTTTGAGCGCTACCAACCGCCTGACCCCGGAGGACCGTCGCACGCTGCTGACCACGGTGCGCCTGGTCTCGCGCGACACGATTCTCCACCGCCTCGAACTGATGCAGCAATGCGACTGCGACGGGCAACTGCACCGGCTTTCGATGCCGACGCTGCTGTTGGGGGGACGGATGGACCGGTTGCTGCCCTCGGTACAGGAGGTGCAGTGGCTGGCTGAGCGGCTGCCGGATGCGCACGTCGAAATCTTGCCCTACAGTGGTCACGCCGCACTGATCGAAGAAGAACTCGATCTGGGGGCTTACTTGCTCAAGTATGGCTTCGTGCACAAACCCAGCGAGCGCACCTTGTGAAAACACCTGGGCAGCGAGCGCCGCAGGTACTGAGTCCCCTGCGGCTGTTGGAGGCGGACCGTCCGATTGGCGCCCTGCCGATTCTTCCGGGTTCGGCATCACTGCATACCAAATCCGGCAAGGGGGATTCCGGGTGCACCAGGACGGTCCTTGTCAGAGCTTCAAACCACGGTGGTTAGGCGGACTGAACCCCCGCTCGGCCGTTTTCAATCACAAACGAGGCAAAAGTCTCGATGGGAGAATCCGGGGTGCTCACCGACTCGACGTAGCGGATGTCCGCGAGCCAGCGCTCGCGGTTGAGGTGGCAGCGGATGTAACCGCGCCGGTCGCCGTCGAAGAACTTGATGTGGGGGTTCTGCGGGATCATGGGGCCGTAGTAGGGTCCGTAGACGATCGCATCGCCGTTGGTGGTGATCGATGGGGTGACAAATTCGGACGCGACCGTCGGCGAATCGGGGTTCTTAAAGTCAAGCTTCAGATCGCTGACAAAAGTCGAGTGCCAGTCACCCGTGATCACTACCGGGTTGGCGATGCGCTCGATGGCGATATGGCGCAAAAGGCGCTGGCGGGCCACCGGATAGCCGTCCCAGCCGTCGTTCCAGTAGCGGGTGCCACCTTCTAAGTCATGGTTGAGTTCGGCCATCAGCACCTGCTGAGCGAGCACATTCCAGAGCGCCCCGGAGCGTTCGAGACCTTGGCGCAGCCAGCGCTCCTGATCGAAACCGGCCATCGTCTTGGTGGGGTCCAGGGCCGCTGCGCAGCGATCCGATTCGCCGTCGCCGCAGGGCTGGTCGCTGCGGTACTGGCGGGTGTCCAGCACACTAAATTCGGCCAGATCTCCAAAGGCGAGGCGGCGATAGAGGCGCAGGTTCGGCCCGTCGGGAATCGAAAGACGGCGCAGGGGCAGGTGTTCGTAGTAAGCCTTGTAGGCGGCGGCCCGGCGCATCAAGAATGTCTCCACCGGCTCGAAATTTTCGGAGATGGCGTCGGTGTAGTCGTTTTCGACTTCGTGATCGTCCCAGGTAACCACCCAGGGGAAGCGGGCGTGGGCCGCCTGCAGGTCCGGGTCGGTCTTGTAGAGGGCGTGCTGGAGGCGGTAGCGATCGAGGGTGACGGTTTCGGGGGCGAAGGTGTCGGGTAGAGTGGCGCCCCGCACCCCGCCGGAGGCGATACCGTACTCGTAGGTGTAATCGCCCAGGTGCACCACCAGGTCGAGATCCTCTTCGACCATGCGCCGGTAGGGCGAGTAGAAGCCGTCGTCCCACTTCTGGCAGGTGGCGATGGCGAAGGCGAGGCTCTCGAGGCGCGAACCCGCGGCCGGGGCCGTTTTGGTGCGACCGACGGGGCTATATTCGCTGCGGTAGCGAAACTGATAGAAGTACTCCCGGCTGGGTTCCAGACCAAAGACTTCGACGTGCACCGAGTGGGCCAACTCGGGCGAAGCGAGGGCCGTGCCGCGCCGGACAATGCGGCGCATCCCGGCGTCGGTGGCTACGAACCACTCGACGCTCACCCGACGGGTCGGCATGCCGCCGTCGGCCGCCAGCGGATTGGGGGCCAGCCGCGTCCAGAGCACGATGCTGGTGGGCAGCGGATCGCCGGAGGCGACGCCTAGGGTAAAGGGTGTCGCTCCGAGGCTGGGGGCGGAGCGGGCGTCCTCGCCGCTGGTGAGCGCCAGGGCAAAAGCACCGGCGAGGGTGCCCGAGACCGCCAGAAACCGGCGACGGTTCAAAGACTTGCGGGCAAAGCTTTCGAGAGCAGGCCGGGAGTTGGGCATCTGTTCAAACCTCTTACGACTCGCGAGAATACAAGGCGAGCCGATTGTAGAAGCCGACCATTAATGCCCCTTTATTTCCTGGTTAAGCGATGCGCGTGATGTTTATCGAGTACGGCATGGGTCTCGACCTGCACGGTCAGAACGCGACGGTCGCGGCGGAGCGGGTGGATGCCGAGCAGGTCAAGCAGGTCTTCCCCTACGGCCAGGTGACGGTGCAGATTGTTCCAGGCGGTATGCTGTGCGCGAGCGGCATTGTGCTGCCGGAGCACGGCGACAGCAAAGATCTAGTGATTATTGTCAACGCGGCGGTCGAAGTGGGCTACTGAGCGCTCATCACCTGGCTGGTTTCGGTTTCTAAAAGCCCGTCGCGCAGGCGCACCAACCGGCGGGCGCGATTACCCACTTCTTGATCGTGGGTGATCACTAGCACGGTGATCCCCTCGGCATTCAGCTCTTCAAAGAGCGCCAGCACCTCCTCGCCGGTGCGCGTATCGAGGGCGCCGGTCGGTTCGTCCGCCAGCAGAATACTCGGCCGGTTCATCAGGGCGCGGGCGATGGCGACGCGCTGCTGCTGGCCGCCGGAGAGCTGATTGGGCCGCTGCTGAATCTGGGCAGCCAGACCGACGCGCTCCAACAGTTCCGTTGCGCGCACTTTGCGCTCCTTCGCGGGCGTCCCGGCATACAGCGCCGGCAGCATCACGTTTTCGAGGGCGTCGGAGCGGGCCATCAAGTTGAACTGCTGAAAGACAAAGCCGATTTCGCGGTTGCGGATCTGGGCGAGGGCCTTGCGATCGAGGGTGGCGACGTTGTTGCCGTTGAGATAATAGTTGCCGGAGGTGGGCCGGTCCAGGCAGCCGATGATGTTCATCAAGGTCGATTTGCCCGAGCCCGACGGACCCATGATTGCCACGTACTCGCCGCTATCGATGTCAAGATCGATGCCCCGAAGCACGGGCACCTCGTTGTTGCCCAATTTGTAGGACTTGCGGATATTCTCCAGACGAATGAGCATGCGGGTTACTCCGTGCGAAGGGCGACGATCGGGTCGAGCCGGGCAGCCCGGCGGGCCGGGAAAACTCCAAAAAATAGACCGATGCCGGTGGCCACACCCACGGCTAAAAAGACGGCCATGGGCGTCACCTCAGGCTTAATGGGGCTCAGCGCCCCCACCAGGGCGGCGGTTCCCCAGCCGAGGCCCAGACCAATCAGGCCGCCCAACACCGAGATGAGCACCGCTTCGATCACAAACTGGGCGAGGATCACGCCTTCGCTGGCGCCGAGGGCTTTTCTGAGGCCAATCTCGCGGGTGCGCTCGGTCACCGAGACCAGCATGATGTTCATGATATTGATGCCGCCCACCAGCAGGGCAATCGCGGCAATCAACCCCAGCATGACCGTGAGCCCGGCGGCGATGGCATTGAACACGTTGAGAATTTCCTGGGCGTTGCCGACAAAAAAGTCGTCCTCAGCGGTGATCTGGTGGCGGGCGCGCAGCAGGTTGGTCACCTGAAAGGTGACCGCTTCGATGGTTTCGCCCGGCTTGGTCTCCAGAAAAATGATCCTGACCCGCCGACCGAAGGGGGTGACATTGGCGATGAGCGATTCCTCCACGACGGTGAAGGGCATGATGGCGCCGCGCTCCAGAAATTGCAAATAGCCTCGAAAAGCCCCCGAGCGCTTCTCCAGCACACCAATTACGGTCATCGTCCGGCCGTTGACCAGAATTTGTTTGCCCACCGGCTGCTCGGCGCCAAAGAGTTCATCGGCGATCTCCTCGCCCAGGACCGCCACCCGGGCGCGCTGCTGTACCTCTTGGTCGGTAAAAAACCGTCCCTTGCGGATTGACCAGTTGAGGATGCGCGCCAGTTCGGGCTCCATGCCGTAGATGCGGCCGTCGGCGTCTTTGTTGTTCCAGACGACGCGCCCGTTCTCAGACAGAATGCCCGACGCCCGGCTGATGGCGCCAATCTGGGTGCGCAGGGCCTCCATGTCCTCGACGGTGAGGGGCTTGATGCGGCGGTCGGTGTTCTGGGTGAGGCCGTCGGGAGGGCGGTCCTCGCTCACCACCACGACGTTGGTGCCGAAGCTGCGGAACTGGTCTTTGACAAATTTTTGGGTGCCCACGCCAATCGCCACGATGAGCACCACCGAACCGACGCCGATGATCAGCCCCAGCATCGTGAGCACCGAGCGCAACCAGTTGGCCCACAGAGCCACCGCCGCGATTTTCAGGTTCTCAAGCCACGACATCGGCAAACTCCTTGTAGGCGCTATTCGGTTCGAAGGGCGACAATCGGATCGAGCCGGGCGGCGCGGCGGGCCGGGAAGACCCCAAAAAACAAGCCCGTCGCCACCGAGACCCCGAGGGCGAGCACCACCGACCAGGGGGTGATCTCGGGCTTAAAGGGCGAGAACTGGCCGATGCCCACCGCCGCCGCCAGGCCCCAGGCCAGACCGATCAGACCGCCCAGCACCGACAGGAGCACCGCCTCGGTGACAAACTGGGCGAGGATCACTTCTTCGCTCGCGCCCAGGGCTTTTCTCAGGCCAATCTCGCGGGTGCGCTCGGTCACCGAGACGAGCATGATATTCATGATCCCGATGCCGCTCACCACCAGTGAGATGGCCGCCGTCAGCCCCAGCACCACCGTCACCCCAAGGGCGATGTTGTTAAACAGATCGAGCGTCTCCTGGATGTTGCCGATCAAAAAATCGTCTTTGTCGGTGACGTCGTGGCGCAACCGGAGCAGGTTTTTGATCTCAAAGGTGACCTGGTCGATAGTCGAGTCGGCTTTGGTCGCCGCCAGAAAACCGCCCACTTTTTTGCCGAAAGGCGAATCGCTCGGGATCAAGCTCTCCAGCGCCAGGGGCAACGGCACCAGCACCCCGCGATCCACGTCGATCCAGCCGCCGAAACTCGGACGGGTGACCCCTACGACGGTGAGCTGGCGATTGTTGACGACGATCGTCTTGCCGACGGGATCTTCAAAGCTAAAGAGCTTCTTGGCGAGGGTCTCGCCCAGGATGGCCACCCGCGCCCGGCTTTCGACCTCGCTCGGGCTGAAGAAGCGGCCTCTGGAGTAACTGAGGCGCGTGACGCGCTCGAGATTGGGGGGAACCCCGGTCAATTGCGCCTGGGACTTGCGCGCTCCCCAGGAGACCGAGGCGTTGCCCAGAGCCAGCGGAGCCACCGCTTCCACCGCGGGCGCCTGGGTGCGCACCGCCTCGACGTCGGCGAGGGTGAGGGGGCGGCGGCCCTTGGTGCGCGGACCGCCGTCGTAGACGCCTACGACGTTGGTGCCCAGGCCCCGAAACTGATCTTTGACGAAGTTCTGAGCCCCCACCCCGAGGGCAATCACCAGGATGACCGCCCCGACGCCGATGATCAGGCCCACCATCGTCAGGACTGTCCGCAGTCGATTGGCCCAGAGGGTCGCGGCGGCCAGTTTGAGATTCTCGTACCAGTCCAAGGCCGGATCTCCGAGTATTGCGCTGGGGCTTATCTAAAGTCGTTGCTCTTGCCCAGGACTTCCTCGATGTTGACATCGGGAGGCAACTTGGCAAAGAGTTTCTCGCCATCGCTCAGGCCGCTCAGGATCTGGGTTTTGTCCCCCAGGCTCACACCGGTGCCCACCTCGCGGTAGGTCGGGCCTTTTTGGGCGTCGGGGACCAGCACGCCGGTTTTGCCGTCGCGGGTGATCAGTGCTGTCGTCGGTACCACCAGCACGCCGCTCACCCGGCCCGCGACGAAGTTGACCGTCACGTTCAGGCGCGATTTGAGGGTGCGGGCCGCTTCGTCATCCAGGCGCACGCGCACCTGAAACTGGGTGATGCCGCTTTCGGTGACCGCCTCGGGGGCCACCAGCCGCACGGTGCCCTTAAAGACGGTACCCGGGTAAGCCGAGGTGGTAATTTGCACCGGCTGGCCCACCTTGATGCGGGCGATGTCCGACTCGGCCACGGTGGCGAGCACCTCCAGCCGGTCAATCAGCAGCAAGATCGAACTGGAGTTGGCCGAATCGCCCGAGGTGTTGACCGTGGGCGAGACGAACGCCCCCGGCTGGGCGTAGCGCTGGGAGATGATGCCCGAGAAGGGCGCCCGGATGGTCAGATCCGCAAGGCGCGTCCGGTTGTTGCGGTAGGTCGCCTCGGCCTGGTCGAGCCGGGCCTTGGCCGCGAGCACCTGTTCGTTGCGGGTGCCGGCTTTGTAGAGGTTGAATTTTTCCTGGGCCGCCTTGAGGGCGTCCTGGGCGCGGGAGAATTCTAGACGGCGGTTGATCACCTGGGTCTCGGCGATCGCCCGCTCGGTGAAAAGCCGCTCCTCGCGCACCAGGTTGTTGCCGGCAATGTCGACGTTGGCCTGGGCGGCGCGCAGATCCGCCCGTACCTGGTCTATCTCCTGGGGCCGAAAACCGTTGCGCGCCTCCTGGTACTGCGCCGCGGCCAGATCGCGCGCCGCTTTGGCTGCCGCCACTTCGCTGACGATCCGACTGGCATCCATCTGAGCGAGCACCTGCCCCTGGCGGACCGCGTCGCCTTGATCGACGTAGAGCTTCGTCAACAGGCCCGCCTCCTTGGGGCCGACGTTGACCTTGCGGTTGGGAGCCACCTGGCCCGCGGAGGTGATGCGCACGTCGGTGCTGATGCGCTCCGCGGCGGTCAGAAATTTCTCGAACTTGGCTGCCGGATCGGGGCGGGCAATGGCAAACGTAAAGATCGCCACCGCTACGCCGACCACACCAATGCCCACAAGCAACCAGCGCCACAGCGCCGGCCATTTGAACTCAGCGTTCAGCTGGGATGTCGCCATTCTGGTCTGCTCCCACTCGTTGCCACCATAGCCAGGCTAACAGGCGCCCGGCGGGCGCAGCTAGCGATAGTCCCGGTCCCCCTCCAACCAGTGAACAAAAAGTGGACACTATTTGAACTGGCTTCTCAAGGCCCATCCAGCGTACACCTGGACGAGCAACTCCGCCCAACCCCCGCCGGATCTACATCCTGGCCCAGGCAAACGCGCGGGAGTCCCGCGACTCCCGCCCGCGAAACGCCCAAGGACTTGCCTGAAATGTGTCAGAAAATGTAATAATTGCCGACTCACAAGAACTGATGCAAATGCACTCAAGGCTTGGTGAACTTGAGGGTCATCCGGTCGCTCTCGCCGATGGCCAGGTATTTCTCGCGGTCCTTCTCGCCCTGGCTGAGGGTGGGCGGCAAGGTCCAGACGCCGCCGACGTGATCACGGGTGTCCCTGGGGTTGGCGTTGATCTCGGACTTGGAGGTCAGCTTGAAACCGGCGGCTTCGATCTTTTTGATCACATAGTCTTCGGGCATATAGCCGGTCTTGATGCTCTCGGCGACGCTCACCCCCGGCCGGGCACGGTGCTCCTCGACGCCGAAGGTGCCGCCTTTTTTGAGCACTTTAAAGGCGGCAGCGTAGACTTTGTCCTCGTAGCCCGCCGCCGCCCAATTGTGGATGTTGCGGAAGGTGAGCACCAGATCCGCCGAATTGTCGGGACCGAGGGTGAGGTTGTCGGGGGGAGCGACGAGGACGGTCTGTACTTTGCCGTAGGTCTTGGGGTCGGAGGCGAGCCTTTCGTTGAGGGCGCGGGCGCTGCGGGTCATGCCCGACTCTTTGGGGCCGTTGGCATCGAAGGTGCTCACCACCAGCTTGCCGCGCTCGGCGACCACCGGGGCGAGGATCGTCGTGTACCAGCCGCCGCCGGGCCACAATTCGACCACGGTCATCTCCGGGCGCAGCCCAAAAAACGTGAGCGTCTCCAGGGGATGGCGATAGGTGTCGCGGGCGCGCTGCTGCTCGGTGCGCACGGGGTTTGCCATCGCCGAGCGGATCTGCTGCTCGATGGCGGCGGTTGCCACCTGCTCGGCGCCCACCGCCGCCGGGCGACAGACGGCAAGCCCGGCGGCACCGGTGATCAGCAGCGCACCGGCCAGGAGGCCGGGCCACAACGGACGGAACCTGATATCGGCCATGGGAAAAATCCTGTGGTGTATGTCCGCTTCTTCCAAGAAGAAATTATACCGAACGCGGTTCCCGCTGCGGTCACTCCCGGGGGTGGACGAGGGAGTTGACAAGCTTGTAACATATCCGTAGTATGGGCAGAATGTTTGATTTTGGAACCTCGCCCGAGTGAGCAGTAACGCGAACAACCCGCTGGCAAAGGGTTTGCTCGGGGCAGGCTGGCGTCCCCTGGGCCGCTCGCTGGACTGGGAGTACCTGGGGCATCTGGCCCTGCGCGATACCTGGAAGCTCAGCCAGAAGACCCTCGATATCGCAAGCGATCTGGCCGATGCCCTCAGCCGCCGCGACCATCCCTGGTGGGCCAACCTGCTGAACGTGTTCTCTGAGAACATGCAGTACGAACTGGACGAATATTGGGACTACATCACGCCAGAGCCCACCGCGCCCGACTACCGTTTCAAAGACACTCTGAGCATCGATCGGCCGGTGGTGCAGGCGGTGGGCCGCGAGAGCATTCCGATCGACTATGTGCTCAATCGGCTGCAGGAGACGGTGATTCTGCGCATTCTCGCTCTGTTGGGCCGCCCCGATTCGATCACCCAGTACTATCTCGATCGCCACTTCGAGTTTCCGGTGGAGCAATTTGTCGACTGGGACCGGATGCTGGTGCCGGGGACGCTGTTTGCCTACTGGAGCGGGCACCAGGTGTGGCTCAAAATTTGCCTCTCCCAGCAGCAGGGCAAGCAGCAGTACAGCCTCATCGCCATCGAGCTTTTGCCGCTGATCAACAAGACCGCCTACAACCTGGCGGTGATGCTGAGCGGTTACCAGAGCCGCATCGGCCGGCTGGCGAGCCCCTATCCGATTCGCTCGTTTCCGCCGCAGGTGCAGGCGTTTACCGACGCGGTGCAGCAGGCGGTGCTGGATGGGGATCATCTGGCGGTGCTGGTGCACGGCGAACCCGGGACTGGCAAAACCGCCTGGGCGCAGGCGGTGGCCAAAGAAATTCTGCAGCCGCTCGGGTTTGTAACGTTCATCCTCGACCACGACGCGGTCGAAAACTTCGCTCCGCCCGCTTACCTGGAGCGCGTCTGCCTGATTGTCAACGAAGCGGACAACCTCGCCCAAAATCGCGCGAGCGAAGTCGCCCAGGCCAGCGGCAAGACCGAGCACATCCTGGGTCTGCTCGACGGCACGCTCTACAGGAGTGTCGTCGACGAGTCGGGTCTGTATGCCCGGCAGAAGCTGGTGGTCGTCCTCACCTGCAACACCACCGAGCGCCTCGACCCGGCGGTGCTGCGCAAGGGGCGCGTCGATCTCATCTCGCAATTTACCTATCGCTTTGTGTGAGCACCCAACCTGTGCCTGCTGCCCCGCCGCTAGTCGGCCGCTTCTGGCGGTTGTCCGTGGTCAGTGTGCTCTCCAACCTGATGGTGCCCCTGGCGGGGCTGATCAGCACGGCTTTTCTGGGGCACCTCCCGCAGGTGAGTTCCCTGGCGGGGGTGGCCCTGGCCACGGTGCTGTTCAACTATATCTACTGGACCTTCGGCTTTTTGCGCATGGGTACCACGGGGCTCACCGCCCAGGCGGCCGGGCAGGGCGACCGCGACCGGGTGTTGCTGGTGGCGGAACGGATCAAACGGCTCGCCCGCCATGCCATCTGGCTGCTGCCGGTGCTCGCGGTCGGTTCGCTCACCTGGATGCTGGACGGCTACTTTCTGGGCCTCACCGAAAGCAAGATCCTGCGCACCTCGGCTATGGGGGCCGCCGTGGGTTTTGCGCCCCTTGCCGCGCTCGCCTGGCAGCAGCACTCGAAGCCATTGTTGTGGCTGGCCGTCACCGCTTACATGGTCGGCCGTCTGATCCCGCTCACTTTGCGGGTGGGAACGGTGGGCGACCGGTAGGTCCGCAGGCTGTGCTCAAGAAGCGATCGCTTCAGGAACGGCCCGGATTTTCGAGTCGATGCAGTCGCGGGCGTGGTCCACAGCCGCCTCTTCGCTGGAGAAACAGAAGAAGCTCGGGTGGAACCGGCCGTCGGGAGCGATGCAATCAACTGCTATACCATTCCACTCCTCTCGAATAAGAATTTCCCAGCCTTTGTAGTCCATGGTTCGACACCAGAGAGGTTCACATCCAGCATAGACTCAAGTGGATTTCTGTCGATACGTCCATCGTCGTATGCCTCTCGAAGTACTGCGCAGTGTCGGCACCCACACTGGCGAGCCCCCTCCCCGTCAGACTGGCTGCAGTGTGAGGCGGGGTGCCCTAAGATCGCGTCGATCCCGCTGGGCGTCAAGCGGTCTATTTTTTGTCGCTCCTAGTCGGCCCGCTCCTGGGTCAGTTCCCGGCTCAGTGCGCGCGCCGCTTCCAGGCTGGTGTGCCGCAGACGCTCGAAGGTGGAGAGGGCCTGCTCGGCTAGATCCCGCGCCTCGGGGCGGCGCTCGAGGCGGGCCAGGACCCGGGCAAGCCGAAACTGGCCCTCTGCCACCAGGTCGCGGCGGTGGATGGCCTCGGCCAATCCCAGTCCTTCTTGCAGCCAGCGCTGCGCCAGGGGCAGATCCTGCCGGTGCAGGGCGACCAGGCCCAGGTTGAGGGCGATGCTCGCGCGCTCCTCCTGCAGCTTGTGGGCCTGGGCGTAGGCCTGCTGGTAATAAGTGTGGGCGCGATCGTAATCTTTGCGGTCGCAGGCGACGCCGCCCAGGTCGTTGAGGACGGTGGCCAGCTGGCGCACGCTGCCCTGGGCGCGGCAGTAATAGAGCACCGCCTGCAGGTGGACCTCGGCGCGGTCGAAGTCGCCGCGGGCGCGGGCGCGCAGACCCTCCCAGCGCTGCCGGTAGATGTCCACCTCGTCTTTGATGCCGCACTGGGCCGCCGCGTACAGCAGCCGCTGCATCCAGCGCTCGGCCTCCTCCGGTTCGTTGCGCGCGTAGGGGCCGTAGACCCACACCAGGCACTGGGCACCCCACACCGCCCCCAGCCACTGCTCGGTGGCGGTGGCGATATCGAAACTTTGTTTGCCTATCTGCACCAGTTCGTTCCAGTAACCGCGAAACCACAAAAACCGGCGCAGCACCCGAATCAGCTCCGGCAGCATCGCGGCGGCGCGCTTTTGCAGCGGCGTGAAGCCGTTGCCGCCCGTCTCCTGCAACCACATCAGGCAACCTTCGAGGTTGGGCCACTCCGCCTCCAGCCGCTCGTAACCGGCAAAATCCTCGGGATGGTCGCCGCCGTGGGCGCGGGCGAAGGCGAGACAGGCCTGGGCGTAGCGAAAGCCCGTCTCGGTGTCGACGCGGGTGCGCGCGAGGGCACGGGTCAGGGGCAACAGGTGAAAGCGCTCGTGCTCCGCTTCGCTCTCGGCGAGGGACAACAACACCAACCGCTCGCAGGCGGCGCGCACCGCTTCGCTGTCCAGGCCGCTGGCCGCCGCGAGCAAATCGAGCGACGCCGGGGCGCGAAACAGCGCCAGAGCCGCAAACACCCACTGATCGGCCGGGCTTGTCTGCGCAAGCGCCTCAGCAAAGACAAAGCCGTGCAGATCGCTGGTCATGGCGGCCTGACCCAGCAGATCCAGTACCCGCGCAAAGCTGTAGTCTTTTTCGGTGATCAGGCGCACGGTCCAGCGCAAGGCCAGCGGTGAACCGCCCGCCGCCTCGTACAGTTTCTGGGTGCCCACTTCGCCCAGGGTGTCGATCAGTTCGCGCACAGCCGCATCGCCCTCAGCCAAGCGGCCGAACAATTCGCGGGCCGTCTGCCAGGGCAGCCGGTCGAGGCGGACAGTCACCGCACTCTCACCGGAGCGTCGGCGGCTGGTGACGATCGCCTTGCAGTCGCGCGGCAGGCGCCTGAGAAATTCGCCCACCTCCTGGCGATCCTCAGCGCTCAGTGTTTCGAGATTGTCGAGCACCAGCAGGGCGCGGGTGCCCTGCAAGGCGCGCTCCAGGTGCTGGCGCTTTTGTGAGGTCGAACTCAGCCGGTGCACTTCGGTGCCCAGCAGCCGACCCAACTCGTCGAGCAGCGCATCGAGGGAAGTCGGAGCCAGGGTATCCTTCTGGACGCCGCGGGGGGTGAGCACCGTCGTCTTGGCACTCACCCACAGGTAGGCGCCGAAGCAGCCTTCGCGACGGCAGAAGTGGGCCACCGCGAGCGCCAGTGAAGTCTTGCCCAGTCCCCCCTGCCCGTCGATCACCACCCCCCAGCCGCGCTCCTGGGGGCTGAGTCCCTCCAGGCACTGGGCCATTTCTGCCTCCCGCCCCACGAACAGGTCGCCGGGTGGCAAATTATCGACCAGGGGGGCGAGGTTGGCGGCCGGAACCGCCGTCGCCGGGGCCAAGCGCGCCAGGCAATCCTCGAGGCGGTCGCAGCGGTCGAGTTGCCGGTCCACATCGATGAGCAGCTCTTTGAGGGCCGGGCTCATCGGATAGTCGGCGGCCAATCCGTCCAGGTCGTGCAGGAGCACGCGCGCCAGGCGCAACTGTCTTCCGAGTTTTTTGCTTTGATCGAGCAGGACCGGATGGCGCTGCTTTTCGATGCCGTCGATGGCGTCGTCCAGTTCGTCAAGCAACGCCCGCGCCCGCTTGTATTCGCGCGTCAGGTTGCCAAAAGCCTCTTGCATGGTCCATTCTCCAGTTCAAAAGCAGTGCCCGAATTCGCTTCGGGCACTGCGCGCATTGTCTGTTGGGGTCTTAGGCGGCGTTTTCAGAAGGCACTTCGAAGACCAGGTCTTCGCCCAGGCGCCGGGACGCGCCCCCGGCGGCGAATGTCGAGAGATCCAACTGTGCCCCGGAGTCGATCAAGTTGACGTCGTAAGCGGCAATCGCCTGCTCCGCCGCCGAAAGCTCGCTGTCCGCCTCGGCCACCGCGAGCGCTGCGAGCCCTTGCGCCGCCTGGAGGGCCTCTTCGAGCGCCTGCACGTTGGCGGGCTCCATCAGTTTTTTAAACTCACTCAAAGCTGCATATTCGTGTCGAAGGGCGACATGTTCGCCCTGCAGGCTGCTCAGCGCCTGTTGCACCTGCTGAAACTGGCCGAGCAAATGCAAAAATTTGCGCTTCAGTTCGGTGTGTTCGTCTACCAGCGCGGTGTGGCGTTCGTCCAGTTGAATGTAAGCCTTGCTCAAGCGTAGATACTTATCGCTCAGCAAATCCATGAATAGGGTGCTCCTGCGTTTTGGCCGGTGTGAAGTTGGGAACTGTAACAAATACTACTACAGCCCCATTGCGAAGTGCGTGGCGAGGCTCTGTTAGCATAGGGCCGCACAACGACCGGTCCATTGTATGAGCAATCTTCCAGTCTCCGGTGAGGAGCAGATCCTGGCGGAGGGGCCGCTGGCCGATTGTAGCGACGAGCAGTTGGTTGCCGGGGCGAGCGCATCGCCTTTGCACCTGTGCGCGCTGCACCGCCGCTTCGACGGCCTGGTGCGCAGACTGCTTGCCGGGGTGGAACCGGGGCGGCGGCGGGAGGCCCATCAGCAGGTCTGGTTTGCCGCGTTTGCTGAGTTGGAGGCCGGGGCGGGGCGGCCGCTGCCGGTGGCCGGGTGGCTGGAGCGGCTGGCCGAGCGGCTGGCCGAGAGCGCCCTGCCTGTGCCGGGCGACGTTTTTCTACCGGCGCCGCTTGCCTGGTACCTGCGGCGCGCCTGGCGGGAGTTGCCGCCGCCGATGCGGTTGGTGCTGTTGTTTGTCGAAGTAGAACGGCGATCGGAAGAGGAGATCGCCCGGTTTTTCAGCGAGCGGCAACTGCCGACCCATCCGGCCCAGGTCGCCGTCCGCTACGAGCAGGCGCAGCAGAAGTTGATGGCAGGGGTGCCCCCGGAGGTCCGCGGACTGTACCTGAGCGAAGCGCTCGACTGTTTGAGCCTGGTGCCCTGTCTCTATCCGGTGGTGGACGAGGAGCTGGCCGCCTTCGAGTCCTGGCGGCGCGAACGGGAAGAGCAGGAGCGAGAACAGCAGACCCAGGCGGCGGTGCCGGCACCCACCGGGCGCCCTCCCCGGCTGCCGGGTTGGCTGGGACCTGCGGCGGTGGCAGCCGGACTTTTGGCGGCGGGTACAGTTGTGCTGCAAGCTCCCCGGCCCGGCGCAAATACGCCGTCGGCGGTGCCGATTGCCCTGCCCCCGGCGCAGCAATCGCAGCCAGTCAGTCAGCCTATGGCTTCCCTGCCGGCCGCTGCTGTCTCCCCGCCACCGCCTGCCTGGCGTGGAAGAACGTATCTGCTGGTGGTCGATCCGGGGCCAGCCGGTCTGGCCACGTTGCGCCGCGTCGATCGCGGAATTTTCTACCGTCAGCACCGGGGCAAACCCCATGTGCAGATTGGTCTTTACAGTACCCGAAAAAAAGCCCAACCTGCCGCCGCACAAGTCGCACAGCTAGGCTTTACTCCAATTCTCACCCCTGCCATCCTGCCCTAAAGTTCGGGCTCGCTTCTGCTGTGTGGTAAAGCGCTCTTGAAGTCCGAACTTGGGGGATCTACGCTGTTGCACACGCACGGTCACTTAAGGAGCTAGGCAATGACCAGGCAACAGTGGGGTGTCGCCGCAATGGGCTTGTTGCTTGCTTGGGGAACTTTGCTGGTGCTGAGCAACTTCCTGGTGGCGCTCGCCTGGGCGGCGATCCTTGCCTGGGTGAGCTGGCCGGTCTACGAGTGGATTTGCACACAGCTGGGTGGACGCAGGACCGTCGCGGCCCTGGGGATCACGCTGCTGCTGGCGCTGCTGGTCATTTTGCCGGTGGTGTTGGTGGTCAGTGGTGGGTTCGGCGAGGCGGTGCGGTTGAGCCAGCTGATCAGCGACCAGCGCCTGCTGGGGCCGGAGGCTCTGCGGGGCGCCTCTGGGCAACTGCAGCTGTGGGCGGGCAAGGTTCCGCTGGTGGGCGAGCTGATGCAGGAGCGGATCGAACAGCTGAGTGAAGCGGAGGGGCGCGGCTGGCTGGCGGGCGGGGCGCGGCAATTGCTCGCAGTGGTACTGGCCCTCAGCTCCGCCGCCGGTGTAGCCCTGGGCTCGATATTACTCACGATCGTGTTTTTGTTTTTTATGTACACGGGCGGTCCGGACCTGGTGTTGCAGACGCGCCGGGTTCTCGGTGCGCTGGGGGGCGAGACGCTCGCCCGGCTGCTGGTACCGTTGGGTCTCACGGTGCGCTCGGTGTTTCTGGGGTTGGTGGTGACGGCGGCGGTGCAGGGAGGGCTTGCGGCCCTCGGAATGTGGGTGGCTGGGATCGCTTTTCCGTTGCTGTTTGGGGTGCTGGTCGCCCTGCTCGCTTTGCTGCAGGCGCCGGTACTGCTGGTGCTGCTGCCCTGCGTGCTGTATCTGGCGGCCATCGGCCAGGGCTGGCAGAGCGTCGCCCTTTTGGCCTGGAGCGTGCTCGTGGTCGGGTCGATCGACAATGTCATCAAACCGCTGTTTATCAGCAAGGGTTCGGGCCTGCCGTTTGTGCTCGTCTTTTTGGGGGTGCTCGGGGGATTGTTTGCCTTCGGAACGATCGGCATTATCCTGGGGCCTGCGATTTTTGTTTTGCTGCTGGTACTAGTGCGCCAACTGCCTGATCCCGGGCAGGCGAGCGCCGTGCCGTCCGGTCCGGCGGTTTCCGCAGTGTCTGAGGATCTGGCGCGCTAGTGCGTGATGTGCACAAAATACTGCCATTCTTGATCTCCTCTGAGGGGAGGGAAATGGCCTTCGCGCAAGCGGTCTATGACTCTCAAAGGGCTGTGTCCGAAGCCAACCAGAGGCTTAAAACAAAGTCAGGACGAGCGGTTGCTCGGGCCGGGCGTAGCTGGCGCTCTCGGGGGGCAACTGGCGGGGATTGGACAGATCGCACTGGGAACGGTAGCCGCAGCGGCGACAGTGACTGCCGGGCTCGGGCTCCCAGTCGCCGCCGTCGAGCAAATTGGCCACCAGCCGCTCGGCTGTCTGCAGGGCGTAGCGCTGGTGGTGGGGCTGCACTCCAAAAGTCAGCTTCTCGCCGCTCAGCAAGTAGTAATGGCTCACCGTGCGCAATGTCTGCCCGTACTGGGCGCCAATGCCCAGGATGTAGCAGGATAGCTGCAAGTCCGCCTCCAACTGGCTGAGCGAGCGCACCTGGCGAGCGGTCTTAAATTCGACCAGATCGATACCTGCTACCCCCCGGCGGTCGGGATCGCCCCACAAAAGCAGGTCGTAGCGCGATTCGAACTGTACATCCACCCGCTCGAGCACCAGGCTGTGGCGCAGTCGGCCTTCACTGGCAAAGGGTCTGGGCGGCTCCGGACGGCGCACCTCCTGCAGGTAATAGCTTTCCAGGGCACTCCAGCCGCTCGTCTGCTCGGGCCTGTCCAACTCGCCCCCGCCCTGGCGCCACAACCGCTCCAGGTGCCCGAGCGAGCGGTCTCCCCGCCTGGCAAGCCAGTCCCGCCAGAAGCGGGCGATCGTCGCGTGCAGCAGAATGCCCAGCCGCTGCCGCCGCCCGCCGCCCCCCGGCTCCGGATAGTGATAGCGGTACTTCCAGGCGTAGGCGCGCGGGCAGGTGGCGTAGCGGACCAGGCGCGAGGCGGATAGCGGCAGGCTCATAAATATAGCGCCCCGAAAAACGGCGATCTTTATAAAACACTATATATGGTCGCATCTGCGCACGCGTGCGCAGACGTTCATGCTGCCGACAGTTTGCCCGGCGGCAGCGCCAGAGCGCATTCAGGTTACCCGGCTATCCGGCCGTTGTCTGGACAGCTTAGACAAAAAGAGGGTTGCAACCCTGACACCTGCTCTCACCAAAGCGGTAGCCGTAGTTTACGCGGCGGCTGAGGCGCTAGCCGAAGCGGTAGCCGAAACCCCGCACCGTTACCAGATATTCAGGGTGGCTTGGATCGGCTTCGAGTTTTTCGCGCAGCCAGCGGATATGGACATCGACGGTTTTGCTGTCGCCCATAAAATCCGGTCCCCAGACGCGCTCGATGAGCTGCTCGCGCGACCACACCCGGCGCGGGTTGCGCATGAACAGTTCCAGCAGACGAAATTCTTTGGGAGAAAGATCCACTTCGACATCGCGCACCCGCACCCGGCATTCCTGTGTGTTCATGCACAGCTCGCCGCAGCGCAGGATAGCGCTGTTGTCCTGGGTCTGGGTACGGGTGTGGCGGCGCAGCACCGCCCGGCAGCGGGCGATCAGTTCGCGCATCCCAAAAGGCTTGGGCAGGTAGTCGTCGGCACCCACTTCGAGGCCCACGACCCGGTCGGTCTCGGTGCCCTTGGCGGTGAGCATCAAAATCGGCACGGCATTGCCCTCGCGGCGCAGCAAACGGCACAGATCGAGGCCATTGAGATGGGGCAACATTAGGTCGAGCACGATCAAATCGACTTTGTCGGAGTTGCGGACCAAATCGAGCGCCTGGCGGCCGTCCTCGGCCAGCACGACGCTGTAGCCTTCCTCGCCAAGGGCCATGCCCACGGTCTCGCGGATGAGTTCGGCGTCGTCGACCACCAGTACCGTCTGGTGGCGCATCGTTGCATCCATGCCTGTTCCTCTGGGAGCGACATCATCCTACCATCCGGCGTGGAGCGCTCAAGGCTGCTTGGGGGAGAAGGTGCTGTAGTCTAGAGTGGGGAGCCCGTTGGGCTGTGGATGGGAGAGTGAAGGTCTTTTGGTTCAGCCGTTGCCGACGATCGACGCGCACACGCATGCCCTCAATCAGGGCAGCCCACTGATTATTATCGGTGGTGCAGAGGATAAAGAGCGCGAAAAAAGTATTCTCAAAGCCTTTCTGGCATGGGCCGGCGGCTCTGAGGCGAGGTTGCTCCTCGTGCCGAGCGCTTCGAGCATGCCGGAAATTCTGGCGGAGGTCTACCGGCTGCTATTCGTGCAGCTGGGGGCGGCTTCGGTGGAGGTGCTCAACATCACCAACCGCTACGAAGCCGAACTGGACGAAAACGTGGCGCGGCTGCACAACAGCACGGGACTCTTTATGACCGGCGGCGATCAGGTGCGCCTGTGCAAGCTTGTCGCCGGAACGGCCCTGGCCCGCGCCATGCAACTAGCTTCAACCGCCGGGCGGCTGGTGATTGCAGGCACCAGCGCCGGGGCGTCGGCCATAGGCGAGTGCATGATCGCCCGTGGTTACAGCGGTGAGCCGCCCAAGCGCAACATCGTGGAACTTTCCGAGGGACTCGGCCTTCTTAAAGATGTGATCGTCGATCAGCACTTTCACAACCGCAACCGCCTACCCAGGCTGATGACCGCTGTGGCCTTCCAACCCCACTGCATCGGCATCGGCATCGACGAGAATACCGCCGTGGTGCTGCACAGCGACGGCATCCTGGAGGTGATCGGCGAGGGGACCGTCACCGTGGTGGACGGCAGCGAACTGGTCTACAACACGATCAACGACATCCAGTCCTACCAGCCGCTCAGCGTCGGCAATTTCCGCGTCGCGGTGATGGCCCAGGGGCTGCGCTACAACCTCCGTGAACGCCAAACCCTCTAGATTCCTGCTCGCCCTCGCAGCGCTCGCCCTGGCCGGCTGCGCCTCCACCGACGCCGGGCCGCTGTACTTCGGCAAGCTCGTTCCCCCCACCGAAAATGTGCTGCGGGTAGGCAACGGCGCTGAACCGCGCTCGTTCGACCCGCACAAATCCTCCGGCATCCCCGAATCGCACATCTTCGACAACGTCCACGAGGGCCTCACCGGCTACGATCCGCGCACCCTGGCGCCGCGGCCGGCCCTGGCGGTGGGCTGGAGTGCGGACGCGAACGCCGGGGTCTGGACGTTTACCCTGCGGCGCAACGGCCGATTTAGCGACGATACGCCGATTACCGCCCGCGACTTTGTCTGGAGCTGGCGCCGGATTGTCACCCCCGAGACCGCCTCGCCCTACGCGAGTTTTCTCTACTACGTCAAAAACGGCCAGGCCATCGCCGAGGGCAAGCTCCCACCTGAAAAGCTTGGGGTGAGCGCCGTGGACGACTACACGCTGCGCGTCGAGATGGAGAAGCCCACGGCCTTTTTTATCAAGATGACGCCCCACTACGCCTTTACCGTCCTGCCGCGCCACACCATCGAAAAGCACGGTGATCTGTGGACGCGCCCGGAAAACTTTGTCGGCAATGGCCCGTTTGTGATCGCCGAGGCGGTGCCCTACAGCCAGGTGGTGCTCAAAAAAAATCCGCTCTACTGGGATAGCGGTCGGGTCAGGCTCGACAAAGTGGTGCTGATCCCCGCTCAGGAGGAGTCCCAGAACGCCAATCTCTACCGCGCCGGTGAAATCGACGTGGTCTTCAGCAACTATCTACCGGCGCCGTTCATCCGCAAACTGCGCACCTACCGGGACTTTCAAGGCGGCGCCCAATTCACCAACTACTACTACAGCCTCAACGTCAAGCGCGGTCCGCTCAAGGACGTGCGGGTGCGCCGCGCCCTCAATCTGGCCCTAGACAAACAAGCGATTGCCGAGCGCTTCATCGGGCGCGGCGAGAAACCGGCGACAACCTTTGTGCCTCCCGGTGTACCGGGCTACCTGCCGCCCCCCGGCCCCGGCTACGACCCCGAAACAGCGCGCCGTTTGCTTGCCGAAGCGGGCTATCCGGGCGGCAAAGAATTTCCAGTCCTCACGCTCTACTACAACACCCAGGAGAACCACCGCACGGTGGCCCAGGCCGTCCAGCGGATGTGGAAGGAACAATTGGGCATCCGCATCAATCTGCAAAACGAAGAGTGGCAGACCTTCCAGGCCCGCCGCGAGCGGCGCGACTTCGATGTGGCCCGCGACTCGTGGGTGGGCGACTATATCGACCCGAGCACGTATCTCGACTTGTTGTCCCGCGATACCCTCCAAAACCACCCCGGCTGGGTGGACCCGAAGTACACCCGCCTGATGAGCCAGGCGAACGCCGAACCGGACGAACAAAAGCGCAACCGCCTGCTGCGCGCAGCCGAAGCTTACTTGATCGACCAGATGCCTGTGATCCCCGTGTATTTCTACGCCCTGGCCTACATGAAAAAGCCCTGGGTGGCAGGCTGGTACCCCAACTTGCTCGATCAGCACCCCTTCAAGTACGTTTCGATTGACCGCGACTGGCCCCAGCACCGCCTTGCCCGCCAACCCTAGCCATCCGCCCGCCAATGCTGAAGTTCGTTCTGCGCCGCCTGCTGCTTGCGATCCCCGTGCTGCTTGTCGTGGTGACGATCAGCTTCTTTCTGGTGCGGCTGGCGCCGGGCGGCCCCTTTATGGAGGAGCGCGCCTACCCGCCCGCGGTGATCGAAAAGCTCAACGCCAAGTACGGCCTGGATAAGCCCCTGCACGAGCAGTACTTCAACTATATGCAGCGGGTGATCTTGCACCTGGATCTGGGTCCTTCGACGCGCTACCTCGATCGCACCGTCGGGGACGTGATCGCCCAGGGGCTGCCCAATTCGATGCTCCTCGGGGGAACCGCCTATCTGACGGCCCTGGTGCTGGGGATGGCAGCCGGGATCATTGCCGCTCTACGCCAGAACTCGGGGGTGGACTACGGAGCGATGGCCGTGGCGGTGCTCGGGGTATCGATTCCCAACTTCGTGCTGGGACCGCTCCTGGTCATCGTCCTCTCGCTCACCCTGTACTGGCTTCCCCCGGCGCGCTGGGGGGATCTGTCGCACCTGATTTTGCCCGCCCTCACGCTCAGCGCCCTCTACACCGCCTACATCGCCCGGCTCACCCGCAGCGGCCTGGTGGAGGTGCTGCGCTCCGACTACATCCGCACCGCCCGCGCCAAGGGCCTGCGCGAGAGCGTCGTACTGTTGCGCCACGCCCTGAGAGGCAGCCTCCTGCCGGTGGTCTCCTACTCGGGACCGGCCCTCGCTTTTTTGCTGGGGGGCACAATTGTTGTGGAGAAACTTTTTTTGATCCCCGGCTTGGGTAACTTCTTTATCGAGGCGGCTAACGCCCGCGACAGTTTCATCGTCGTGGGGGTGACGCTGGTGGTTGCCACGTTGCTTATCGTCCTCAATCTGGTGGTCGATATTGTTTATGCCCTGATTGACCCGCGCATCGCCTATAAATAAACGCCTATGCAAACTCCGGTAGAACCCACCTCCACCGCCCTCGCTCCCGAATCCTTCGAACTTGTCCGGGGCACCAGCCTCTGGCAGGATGCCCGGCGGCGACTGGTCAAAAACAAACTGGCTGTAGCCAGTGCGATCGTATTTTCGGTGATTTTGCTCGCCGTTCTGGTCGGCCCGGCGATAATCGCCAACACCTGGGGCTACACCTACGACATGACCAATTCCGAGGTCGTCTACCAGCCGCCCAGCGCTGCCCACTGGTTCGGCACCGACCAGCTGGGCCGCGACATCCTGGTCCGCTCGCTCATCGGCGGTCAGATTTCGCTGTTGGTGGCGGTGGTGGCCTCGGTGGTCAGTTTGTTGATTGGCGTCACCTACGGCGCCATCTCGGGCTACCTCGGTGGCAAGGTGGACGAGGCGATGATGCGCTTTGTCGATATTCTCTATTCGCTGCCGGACATTTTTCTCATCATCGTGCTGCTCGCATTTTTCAGCAAAGACCTGATCGTCCTCTTTGCGATGCTGGGAGCGATTTCCTGGCTCACCATGGCCCGGATCGTTCGCGGCCAGGTGCTCTCCATCAAAAACCGCGAATTTGTCGAAGCGGCCCGTGCCATCGGGGTGAGCACCCCCAAAATCATCTTCCGGCACATCGTGCCCAACACCCTGGGGCCGGTGATCGTTTATACGACATTGACCATTCCGAGCGTCATGCTCACCGAGGCGTTCTTGAGCTTTCTGGGCCTCGGGGTGCAGCCGCCTTTGTCCAGTTGGGGAACGCTGGTGCAGGAGGGGGTGGGGGCGATTTCGGTCTATCCGTGGCACCTTATCTTTCCGGGGTTGATGATGACGGTGACGCTCTTTAGCCTCAACTTTTTGGGCGACGGCCTGCGCGACGCCCTCGATCCCCAAGCGCGGGCCGACTGATGGGTACACCGCTGCTTTCTGTGCGCAACCTGCAGACCTCGTTTTTTACCCGCGAGGGCGAGGTGAGGTCGGTCGACGACGTCTCTTTTGATCTTGAAGCCGGCCAGACGCTGGGGATCGTGGGCGAATCGGGCAGCGGCAAATCGGTGACCAGCCTGTCGATCATGCGCCTCATTCCGACGCCGCCCGGGCGCATTAAGGGTGGTCAGGTGCTCTTTGGCGGCCAGGATCTGCTCAAACTCAGCGACCGGCAGATGCGCGCCATCCGCGGCAAGCGCATCGCAATGATCTTTCAAGATCCGATGAGTTCGCTGAATCCGTTTTTGCGCATCGCCCGGCAACTCACCGAAATTTCCGAGCTGCACCTGGGGCTCGACCGGCGCGCCGCCCGCAGGCGGGCCATCGAAATGCTCGAACTGGTGGGCATCCCCGACGCCGCCCGCCGCATCGACGACTATCCCCACCAGTTTTCCGGCGGCATGCGCCAGCGGGTGATGATCGCCATGGCCCTTTCGTGCGACCCGCAGCTGTTGATCGCTGACGAACCGACCACCGCCCTGGATGTCACCATCCAGGCGCAGATTCTGGAACTGATCAAAGACCTGCGCGAGCGGCTGGGGACCGCCGTGATCTTGATTACCCACGATCTGGGGGTAGTGGCGGGCATGGCCGACCGGGTGGCGGTGATGTACGCGGGCAAAATCGTCGAATCCGCCCCGACGGACAGCCTTTTTGCCCGGCCCGCCCATCCTTACACCCAGGGGCTTTTGCGCTCGATGCCGGATCCGCTGCAGGAGGTGGCCGAGTTGTACCAGATTCCCGGCTTGCCTCCCGATATGACCCGTCTGCCGCCGGGGTGCGCCTTTGCCCCCCGCTGTCCCCACGCCGCCGAGCCGTGCAGCCAACCGCCTGAAACCGTGGCGGTGGGAGCGGCCCACCGCTCCGCCTGCTGGCTCAACGTTCGGAGTGAGACCCGTGCCTGAAAACGTCTCTTCGCTGATTGCCGTGCGCGATGTAAAAGTCCACTTTCCCCTGGATTCGGTGGGCTCCCTGGGGCGGCTGTTGGGCCGCCCCCCCGCGCGGGTGGTCAAGGCGATCGACGGCGTGACGCTCGACATCCAGCCGGGGAAGACGCTGGGTCTGGTGGGCGAATCCGGGTGCGGCAAATCGACCCTCGGCCGGGCCATCTTGCAACTGGTGCGCCCCACGGCGGGCCGCATTTTCTTTAAAGGCACCGAGCTGACCGGCTTGAATGCCCGCCAGCTGCAGCAAATGCGCCGCCGGATGCAGATGGTCTTTCAAGATCCCTACGCCTCGCTCAATCCGCGCATGACTGTGGGGGACATCATCGCCGAACCCATCGAGATCTTCGAGCCCCTGCGCGGCGAAGCGCTCCGACGGCGGGTGCAGGAATTGATGCGCACCGTCAGCCTCAACCCCGCTTTTGTCAAACGCTATCCCCACGAATTTTCGGGTGGCCAGCGCCAGCGCATCGGCATCGCCCGCGCCCTGGCGGTGGGACCGGAATTTATCGTGGCCGACGAGCCCATCGCCGCGTTGGATGTCTCCATCCAGGCGCAGATTCTCAATTTGCTGAGCCAGTTGCGCCGCGAGTTGGGTTTGACGACGCTATTTATCTCCCACGACCTGCGGGCGGTGCGCCACATCAGCGATCGGGTGGCAGTGATGTACCTGGGCAAATTGGTGGAGGTGGCCGACAGCCACGAAATCTACCGCCGCCCTTTGCACCCCTACACCCAGGCACTCATCTCGGCTGTGCCCGTTCCCGATCCGGCCGTCGAGAAAACCCGTCGGCGCATTGTGCTCACAGGCGATGTGCCCAGCCCCATCAACCCGCCCACCGGTTGCCGCTTCCATACCCGCTGCCCCTACGCCCAGGAGCGCTGCCGCGCCGAGGAACCGCCCCTCGTCGATACGGGCGGTGGCCATCAGGCCGCCTGTTTTCTGCTGGAGGAGGTTTCCTCGGGCGGTGCCGCGCGCGATTCGGCTGCGTAGGGCAGGTGTCAGGGGCCGTTCAGGTCTGCGGATCGACACCCAGGGAGCGCAAACGCTCTACTAGGCGTTGCGCTTGCGCTTCAGCCTGCTCGGCGCGCTGTCGTTCTTGCTCGGCGCGTAAGCTTTCGCTCTGGGCCTGTCGCTCGGCCACTTCGGCGCGTAAGCTTTCGCTCTGAACCTGTCGCTCGGCCACTTCGGCGCGCTCTCGCTCCTGCTCCGCCCGTTCCGCCGGGGTCGGGATCACCGCTCCTTCGCCGGTGATAAGCCGCAGCCGCTCCTCGTGCACCCCGAAGTACAACCCCAGCTGCGCGCTCCACAGCCGACCTCGCTCGTCCGCCTCCAGCGGCTCGTACCAGCCTTCGACCAGGTGAAAACCGCACAATTCGCCGCTCTGCGGGTCGAACCAAAAATACTCCGGCACCCGCAAGACGTCTTGATAGATCTGTTTTTTGAGCCCCCGATCGATATCGGCCGTCGAGTCGGAGAGGATCTCGGCGATCACGTTGGGCAGGCGGCCCCCTTCTTCCCACACCGTCCAGCTGCGCCGCTCCCGCCGCTCGCAACCGAGCACCACGAAAAAGTCCGGCCCCCGAAAATCCTCGGACTTGCGCTGGGTGAGGCTGTAGTAAATCGTCAGGTTGCCGGAGCAATAAAAATCCTGCCGGTCGTGCCAGTGGCCTTCGAGCGCATCGATGAGCAACTGCATCTGCTTGCGGTGCCAATCGGATTCCATCGGCGGCTCGTCGCTCCACAGGTCGGTGGGCGGCCAGATCACGTCGGCCGGTGGCTGCAGCTGATGCATGGGCAGGCCCTCCGTCGCACTGGCGCCATTGTAGCTTTGACTTTGCGCAGGATGGACCCGATGAAAGAAGCTTCGCCACCGGGGCGCGCATCAAAACTGCAGACCGATCGTCCCTTGCACCGCGAAGGGCGGTCCAGGAACCACAATGGCGCGTCCCTGGGAACCGTCGAAGTAACGGATGTCGAACAGGTTCTTGAAGTTGATCGCCGATTTGAAGTTGTCCCGGGTGTAGTAGAGCGCCGCGTCGGTGCGCGTGTAGCCCGGCAGGGTGAAGGTATTGTCCAGATCGCCCGGCCGATCGCTGACGGCAAAGACCCCCAGCCCGATCCCCAACCCTTGCAATGCGCCTTCCTGAAGCCGGTAGGTCATCCACAGACTACCGCTGTTGCGCGGCACGGTGTTGAGGGGATTACCGACCGCCAGGTCGTTGTCTTTGCTGATGCGCGCATCGGTATAAGCGTAGGTGGCAATCACATTCCAACCCGGCAAAATTTCGCCGCTGATGTCAAACTCGATGCCCTGGCTTTGTTGCTCGCCAATTTGAACAGAAAATCCGGGATTGAGAAGATCCGACGTCAAGATGTTGGTCTTGGCGATCTTGTAGAGCGCCAGGTTGGCAAAAAGGCGGCCCCCCGCCAGGTCCGCTTTGGCCCCGACTTCGTAACCGGTGCCGCGCTGGGGAAGAAAGGGCGTGCCCGCGGCACTGATGCCGGTGACCGGTACGAAGGACTGGCCGAAATTGGCAAACAGCGAGACCGTCGGCGCCGGCTGGTACAACAAGCCGACGCGCGGCGAGAAAGCCTCCGCGTAGGTGGGCGTCCTTTCCCCGCTCAGCAAATTGATGTCTTCGGAATTGAAATTATCGAAGCGGCCCGCCAGGACCAGTTGCAGGCTCTCAAACAGCGAGATCTGATCTTGTAGGTAGATCCCGAAGTTGTCGATCCTGGTGGTGCCGCCGAGCGAAACGGCCCGCTGGAGAAAGGTGACCGGGTAGACGGGATTGAAGATATCGAGCAGGCCGCCGTCCGTCCGGTCGAAGGTGAATTTGCTGTATAGCTTGCCGAACTCGAACCCGAGCAAGGCGGTGTGGCCAACCGAACCGGTATTGAATTTCCAGGTCAGGTCGTTTTGCAAAAAGTAAGTCTCGTAGTACTGATCGCCCTGAAAAGACGACAGCGACAGCGTGCGGTTGTCGCTCAGCAGCCGATTCGGGTTGGCTTGGCCCGCGGAATTGCGCTCGGAGGCGGCCGTGTAGCGCAGGGCGGTCCGCAACGCGAGTTCCCGATTGAAGCGGTGATCCAAAATGGCGTAAAGCCGCGTCTGGTTGAAGAAACTGAGGTTTTCCGGATTGCCCAAAAAGCGGCCGATCGGCAGGTCGGCAACAGCGGTGCCGATGGCGACCAGGCCGCGATCGAGCGGGCGCGAGTCGCGCAGGTGCTCCCCTTCAAAAGTGAGGGTGGTCTCAGGGCCAATCTTCCACTGCAGCACCGGGGAGAAGAAAACCCGGCTTGTTTGGACCCGCTCGCGGAAGCTCCCCGCGTCTTCGTAGGCAAGATTGAGCCTGTAGCCCAGATTGCCGTCCTCGGTGAGCGGCCCGGAAAAGTCCAGGGTTGGACGGTAAAGGCTGTAACTGCCAGCGGTGAAATCGACGGCGTAGTAGGGTTTGTCCCGGGGGCGCTTGGTGGCGATATTGACGATCCCTGAAGGCTCTGCCCGTCCGTACAGCACCGAAGCCGGTCCCTTGACCACCTCGACGCGCTCGATGTTGACGGTTTCCCGAAAGGCGCGACTGGCAAAAAAATTGTCCAGAAAACCGTTTTGAAACTGATTGGCGGCGAACCCGCGAATGGTCAGATTCTCGACCCGTCCGCCCACCGCACTCGACGGAGCGACGCCGCTGACGTTGCGCACCACCTCATCGAGCCGGATGGCGCCTTGATCTTCGATGACCTGGCGGGGGATGACCTGGATCGATTGGGGGGTGAGCAGAATCGGCGTGTCGGTCTTGGTGCCGGAGGAGGCGTTCTTGCGCCGGTAGCCGCCGCTGCCGTAGACGGTCACCTCGTCGAGTTCCTCGCCGTCCGGCGCTGCCGGTGGCGCCGCCGCCGGAACGCCTGGGGCCTCGGGTTCGCCCTGAGCCAGGTAGGAGGCGCTCGTCAAAGCCGGTGCCAACTCATCTAAGCGCGGCACCTCAGCCGACACCGCGGCCCCTACCTGGGCATGGGCAACGCCGGAATTTAACAACCAACAACCGCCCACCAGCAGCAAGCGCGGGTAGTGAAAACGCATCTGTTACTCCTCAGACAGGAAGCTTTTGCCTGGACTCATCGACGCGTCGTGAGCGCCGCAGTTTCTTCACCCAAAGCCAGAAACCGGTCAAAAACAAGCCACCCGGAGCCAGACCCACCAAAAGGTACATCACCTGGGTGAAAAGTCCTCCGTAATTGCCGAAGTGCAACGGCGCCATCCAGTTCAATATCCAATCCGGCGTATTTGGTGTACGGCCGTCTTTGACCTGGAGCACCGCACCGCTGTACTGGTCCATGAACACCCGGATGTAGCGACTGGCAGGGCCTTCTTCGGGAAACCGACCGCGCACTTGCATAGCGGCGTCAGGTTTGGCAGGCAAGCTTATCCCTTGAAATTCTGCTCCATCCAGATGCGGGCGGGCCAAAGCGATCGCCGCGTCCGCTCCCAAGGGTGCAACTCCAGCCGACGGCGTGGAGACGGGCTTGGGCGGCTCGGAGGTGAACGTGAGCGCGTAGACCGCCGAGCGAAACGGCTCGTAGAACATGAAGTATGCCCCGGTCAAACCCAAAATCGCCAGAAAAAGTGAAGTGAGGATGCCCGACAGCTTGTGCATGTCGTAGGCAACAATCCGCAAGTTGGCGCCCCAGCGCATCTTTGTACCCGCCTGCCACTTCTTCCATCCCGGCCAGAGCACCATGCCGGTGATCCCAAGGCCCAGCAACACCACGGCGCTGATGCCCGTCACCCATTTGCCGAATTCACCGGCCAAAAGTGTGTAGTGCAACTTGTAGAGCACCCCCACCAGGCTCTCCTCCCAGTAGCGCGAACCGCGCACCCGGTAGCTCTCGGGATCGACGAACACCTGCAGGCGCTTGTCGCCGGCAGTGGTGAAGTAGACGATATGAACGTTGCCCTCGCGCAGAAAAAGCCCGGTGGGCGGCGAGTGGGGGTAGTGGGCACGGGCGGCGTCGAGAACCCGATCTATCGACGCAGCAGCGCGGAGGGACGGCTGGTAAAGTTCCGGTTGGAGTTGGCGGTCGATGGGCTGCCAGAAGACAATGGCGCTGCCAGTCAGTCCAATGATCAGCAAAATCAGCCCGAACACCAGACCGGCTATCTGATGCAATGTAAACACGAGTGTGCGCGCGTTCATCTGTGGGTCTCTCCGCAACGCCCTGCAGGGTAATCGATTATGCTCGCAACAAACGTGCGCTGCAGTTGCCGATGCAAGCAGGAAACGGAGCGCAGTTGCCCTATCCCGGCTAGTCCGGTGGCAGGTTTCTCAAGTGCGGCGCCATAGGAAAGCTAGAAATTAGGTAATCTGCCTGAAAATCTAGCCTGATCAGCACTGCAGTATAACCCGGCAGTCCAGGTACAGGTGTCGCCGTCAGCATAAGCCTACTGACCAGAAGTGTTGAATCAGTGAACGCTTGCACACAGTTCGAGGGGCCAGACCCTGCGCCTCCAGCTGCCCAGCAATTTTCCCAGCCAATGCACATAACTGACTTCCTGACACATACAACATTGCAA
>JAESGW010000384.1_pt1 | contig 51657 bp, 26 predicted proteins | sample 9269791 | NCBI WGS metagenome assembly JAESGW01 (sample SAMN16773120, study PRJNA677053) | algae metagenome | isolation source: Aphanocapsa lilacina HA4352-LM1 and co-occurring heterotrophs from near cave... | place: USA: Maniniholo cave, near Haena, Kauai, HI | collected 2009-07-28
TCGAGCAGCGCGGCGTGGAGTTCCCCGACTTCTGGTCGGTCAACGCCTCGACGATCGTCACCACCAAGTATTTCCGCGGCGCCGTCGGCACCGACGCCCGCGAGTGGAGCCTCAAGCAGCTCATCGACCGGGTCGTGAAGACCTACACCAAGGCCGGCATCGACCACGCCTACTTCGCCACCGACGCCGACGCCGAGATCTTCGAGCACGAGCTGACTTGGCTGCTGGTCAACCAGTACTTCTCCTTCAACTCGCCCGTGTGGTTCAACGTCGGCACCCCGTCGCCGCAGCAGGTCTCGGCGTGCTTCATCCTCTCGGTCGACGACTCGATGGACTCGATCCTCAACTGGTACAAGGAGGAGGGCTTCATCTTCAAGGGCGGCTCCGGCGCCGGCCTCAACCTCTCCCGCATCCGCTCCTCCAAGGAGCTCCTCTCCTCCGGCGGCACGGCCTCGGGCCCCGTCTCCTTCATGCGCGGCGCCGACGCGTCCGCCGGCACCATCAAGTCGGGCGGCGCCACGCGTCGTGCGGCCAAGATGGTCGTCCTCGACGTCGACCACCCCGACATCGAGGAGTTCGTGATGACGAAGGCCAAGGAGGAGGACAAGATCCGCGCCCTCCGCGACGCCGGGTTCGACATGGACCTCGGCGGCGCCGACATCACCTCCGTCCAGTACCAGAACGCCAACAACTCCGTCCGCGTCAGCGACGAGTTCATGCGCGCGGTCGAGGACGGCACCGAGTTCGGCCTGCGCTCGCGCGGCACCGGCGAGGTCATCGAGACCGTCGACGCCCGCGACCTGTTCCGCAAGATCAGCGAGGCCGCCTGGGCCTGCGCCGACCCGGGCCTGCAGTACGACGACACGATCAACGACTGGCACACCAACCCCGAGACCGGCCGCATCACCGCGTCCAACCCGTGCTCGGAGTACATGTCGCTCGACAACTCCTCGTGCAACCTGGCGTCGCTCAACCTGCTGAAGTTCCTCAAGGACGACGACACCTTCGACGCCGCCCTGTTCGCGAAGGCCGTCGAGTTCATCATCACCGCGATGGACATCTCGATCTGCTTCGCCGACTTCCCGACCGAGGCGATCGGCCAGACCACCGTCGACTACCGCCAGCTCGGCATCGGCTACGCCAACCTCGGCGCGCTGCTGATGGCGATGGGCCTCGGGTACGACTCCGAGGGTGGCCGCTCGATGGCTGCCGCGATCACCTCGCTCATGACCGGCACCTCCTACAAGCGCAGCGCCGAGCTCGCCGGGATCGTCGGTCCGTACGCCGGGTACGCCCGCAACGCCGACGCCCACAAGCGCGTGATGCGCAAGCACCAGGCGGCCAACGACGTCGTCCGCGTGCTGCACACCGAGGACGGCCGCGTGCACAAGCTGGCCACCAAGGCGTGGGCCGACGTGATCAAGCTCGGCGACAAGAACGGCTTCCGCAACGCGCAGGCCTCGGTGCTCGCGCCGACCGGCACCATCGGCTTCATGATGGACTGCGACACCACCGGCATCGAGCCCGACTTCTCCCTGGTGAAGTTCAAGAAGCTCGTCGGCGGCGGCTCGATGCAGATCGTCAACCAGACCATCCCGCGGGCCCTGAAGAAGCTGGGCTACCAGGAGGAGCAGGTCGAGGCGATCGTCGCCTACATCGCCGAGCACGGCCACGTGGTCGACGCGCCCGGCCTGAAGACCGAGCACTACGAGATCTTCGACACCGCGATGGGCGCCCGCGCGCTCAAGCCCATGGGCCACGTGCGGATGATGGCGGCCGCGCAGCCGTTCCTCTCCGGCGCGATCTCCAAGACGGTCAACCTGCCGGAGTCGGCCACGGTCGAGGAGATCGAGGACGTCTACCTGCAGTCCTGGAAGCTCGGGCTCAAGGCGACCGCGATCTACCGCGACAACTGCAAGGTCGGTCAGCCGCTGTCCGACGGTGGCGGCAAGGCCAAGAAAGACGCCGCCGACAAGGTTGCGGCCGACGCGGCCGTCGAGACCAAGGTCGTCGAGAAGGTCGTCTACGCCCCGGTCCGCAAGCGCCTGCCGAAGTCGCGCGTCTCCCGCACGACGTCGTTCACCGTCGGCGGTGCCGAGGGCTACATGACATCCGGTGCCCACGACGACGGCCAGCTCGGCGAGGTCTTCCTCAAGCTCGGCAAGCAGGGCTCGACCCTGGCCGGCGTGATGGACGCCTTCTCGATCGCGGTGTCGATCGGCCTGCAGTACGGCGTGCCGCTCGAGACGTACGTCTCGAAGTTCACCAACCTGCGGTTCGAGCCGGCCGGCCTGACCGACGACCCGGACGTGCGGATGTCGCAGTCGATCATGGACTACATCTTCCGCCGCCTGGCCCTGGACTACCTGTCCTTCGAGGAGCGCTCGGCCCTCGGCATTTACTCCGCGGAGGAGCGCCAGCGCCACCTCGAGACCGGCTCCTACGAGCCGCTCGTGGAGGAGACCGGCTCGGCTGCCGAGCTCACCTCGTCGGAGTCGGTGGTTGAGGTGCGGAGCGGAGCGAGCCTCGAAACCTCCGAGGACGTCGAGACCAAGGACACCCACGGCTCCGAGGCTCGCGAGGTCCCGGCCCAGGTGTCCACCGGGGAGGCGAAGACCACCGCCGAGCTCTTCGAGAAGCTCACCGGCACCGCCGTCGACTCTCCGCTCTGCATGACCTGCGGGACGAAGATGCGCCCGGCCGGCTCGTGCTACGTGTGCGAGGGCTGCGGGAGCACCAGCGGCTGCAGCTGACCTGATCGACATGTCGAGGGCGGGCCGCGCGATGCGGTCCGCCCTCGTCCACAACACGCGCTGAACGTCTTTGCGCTATTGCCGAGAGAGGCATAAGCTTCGAACATGAGCTCGACACACGCCTTCCGCTTCATCGACTTGTTCGCGGGCGTCGGTGGCTTTCACGCGGCGCTGTCCGCACTCGGCGGCAAGTGTGTGTACGCCGTCGAGGTCGACGAGAAGGCCGCCGCAGTCTACGAGAGGAACTGGGGCGTCAAGGCGCTCGGTGACATCACGAAGGACGCGAACGACGAGGTCATGCACGTTCCTCCGCACGAGGTTCTCGCTGCGGGGTTCCCGTGCCAGCCGTTCTCCAAGTCGGGCGCCCAACGAGGGATGGACGAGACCCGCGGGACGCTCTACTGGAACATCCTTCGCATCATCCAGGAGCGCCGGCCCAAGGTCGTCCTTCTCGAGAACGTTCGCAACTTGGCCGGGCCCCGCCACATGCATGAGTGGCAGGTGATCATCGAGACTCTTCGCGATGAGGGGTACCGGGTTTCAGAGGTTCCGGCTGTGTTCTCACCGCATCTTCTCCCGCCCGAGCGAGGGGGGCGGCCGCAAGTACGCGAGCGTGTGTTCATCACAGCGACGCACGACCCGCACGGACTGACGAACGGGCTGGACGTCGAACCGCCTGTGATGTCAGGCCAGCCCGTCGATGGCTGGGAGCCTTCCACATGGCACCTTGAGGACCTTCTCGACGACCGCCACAACATCGCGGGCTGCAACTTGACCGCCTCGGAACGGCTCTGGATCGACGCCTGGAACGAGTTCGTAGAGACCTGGTTTGAGAAGACGAACGGTCGTCGGCCCCCGGGCATGCCGATCTGGGCCGACGCATGGAAGGACGTGTGGACCACGAAGTCGCTGATGCGACGAGTGTTGGGTCCATCGCCCCACTACCGGGACCTCGTGGAGGTCGATCCAGCACTCCCTCGGTGGAAGGCCGGCCACCTTGCCAAAAACTACGCGCTCTTCATCGAGCACGAGGACTGGCTGAAGCCGTGGGCGAAACGCTGGCAGATCTACTCGGACAAGTTCCCCGCCTCGCGGCGGAAGCTCGAGTGGCAGGCACAAGACACTCCCCGGTTGTGGGACACGGTGATGCAGCTGCGGCCGTCGGGCATCCGGGCAAAGCGGCCGACCTATCTGCCGGCGCTTGTGGCAATCACCCAGACCTCGATCGTCGGACCGCGCGAGCGACGACTCTCCCCTCGGGAGACTGCTCGGATGCAGGGGCTGCCCGAGTGGTTCGACTTCGGCACGCAGGTGCCGTCTGCGACGTACAAGCAAATGGGCAACGGGGTCAACGTCGCTGCCGTGTGGCACGTGGTGCGCGAGCACGTTATCCGCGACGAGGACCTACTGAAGAGGTCCGCGCCCGGGCGTCGGATCATCGACGCTGTCGACCGCGCTCCGCTGTCCCCAGATGAGGCGCTCGGGTCGCGCCACTAGGGGAACGTGCAAGGCCTAGCTGGTCTCGATGGACTCGGAGTAGATCAGGAAGTTGTCGATGTTCCGCTTCTTGATCATCACCTTGAGTGCACGTGCAGCGCCGCTCTGCTGCTTCCCCTGCGTGAAGTCGCCAAGGACGACGTTGAAGTTGGCGGCGTTGACCTCGAGGATCATCATCTTGACGAATCGAACTGATGCCTTGAACCGGCCCGCGTACGACATCGGGTTGTAGCCCGTTCGACTCGTGTAGCCGACGGAACGTTTCCACTCGTTCCACTCGATCGTCGCGCGGTGGCCGTCGTTCTTGGCGTGCTTCGTCTCGTGCTCGTAGATGACGTACCAGAATCGCCCGTACTCCTCGACGCACCGACGGATGTCTTCGGCATCGTTACCCGGCGACTCGCGCTTGGTGACGTCAGACGCCTTGAGATCGCCGTAGTACTCGAGCTCGTCGCCCGTCTTGAAGACGAGGTCGTAGTCGAGCAGCCCGTGGCCCTTCGCCTTCTGGTACTCCACGATTCCCCGCAAACCTGCCCTTCGCAAGAAGGAATCGAGCCGAAACTCGACGTAGAAACCTGGCCACTCCCCTTGGAACGTGTCCGGCCACTTGGACTCGTTCATCTCCCTGACGGCGTCGAGGGCCCGAATCTCGTCATCGACCAGGAACTCGGAGTTGAATCGGTGGAAGACGTCGACCCGAGGTTGCTTCGACTCAAACCCGCCGAGTAGGTAGTCCGAGAACTGGTCGGCACGGACGCTTTTCAGCCGGTTGCCATTCCGGTCGACTCGGGCAAACTGGCCAAGCGTCTGCGCTTGGAAGAGGTCGTTCGTGCTGACGTGGGCCGCGGAGTTGTTTGCTTTGCGCAGGACGTACGTGGAGGGATCGAAGTCCACGAAAATCGTGACGGATCGGTAGTGATAGATGCCGATGAACTTGACCGTGAGGCCGTCGCTTTGGGCGTGACCCGCGACCCGGAGCCACGACCCGGGGATCTGGATCCTCTTCTTGAAGGCCGGCCAAGGATTGCCCAGGTGCGTCACCTGCTTCTTGAGAATGACGTAATTCTTGTAGCGAACTACCTGTTCCTCCGCGTAGGTGACCACTCGTGCGCCCGGGAGCGCTTCGAGCAGCAGCTCGTTCTTCTTCGACCTGCTGAGCTGCGTATCTGTGTCCTCCAGCAGCGATCCGTCCGGACTGATCTGGTCAACCATCGTCTTGCCCACGGCGGCATGTGTAACAGGCGAAGAACGAGCACGCCGGACTTTTGGGCAAGCAGCACCCCTAGCGGTGGTCTGCGACGTCGATGAGTCCTCGGTAGGCGTGCACCACGGCGTCGGCTGCCGCTTGTGACCCTACGTGCTCCCAGATACGGAGCACGTCCCAACCTCGTTCCCGGAGCGCCCTGTCGGTGTCGGCGTCCCGCAGCTGGTTGCGCTCGATCTTCCACCGCCACCAGTCACTGTTGGTGCGCGGACGCACGTGATGCTCAGGACAGCCGTGCCAGAAGCACCCATCTACGTAGACCGCTAGGCGGACGCGAGTGAAGGCGATGTCGATGGTGCGACGGTTGTTGCCGGGCACCTTGATCTGCACGCGGTAGCGAAGGCCACGTCGATGGAGCTCCTGACGCAGTAGCAGCTCCGGCTTGGTGTCGCGCCGGGCCAGCGTCGACATCTTGCGACTGAGCTCGGGACCGGGCGACTGACGCGGAGGCTCGATAGTCACGGGCGCTCCCTGTCTAGTCATTTCCGAGACGGATGTCGGTGGTCAATGAAACCCTGACGCCACAAGGGGGAAGAACGTGCACCAGATCGACATCTCGCCGCCGGCAAACGTCTACGCGACCTTCGGCCGGCTCAACTACACGCCATGGCACGCGATCGCCGAGTTCGTGGACAACGCTACCCAGAGCTACTTCACGGCACGCGAGGCCAAAGGTGTGGCCGCGTTCCCTGAGCTCCGGGTGCACATCCGTCACCAGGCTGGCTCGCTGACCGTGAGGGACAACGCGGCGGGGATGCGTGCCGAGGACCTCGCCAACGCACTGAGGCTCAGCACGCCCCCGGCCGACATCTCTGGGCGCAGCGAGTTCGGCATGGGCCTGAAGACGGCCGCGTGCTGGTTCGGCAAGCTCTGGACCATCTCCACGACTCGGGCTGGCGAGCGGTGGCGGCACACGGTGACGTTCGACGTGGACGAGATCGCGGCGGGGGGAAGCAGCACGATCGAGATGCTCCGCGAGCCAGCACCTGAGGACGAGCACGGCACGGTGCTGACGATCGAGCGGATGGCTCGCCCGATCGCTGGCAGGCAGGTCGACAAGACCAAGCGGCTTCTCGCTGGTATCTACAGGCACGACCTCGGCCGCGGCGACGTGGTGATCACGTGGAACGGCGAGTCCCTGCGCCACGAGCCGGCACCCCTCATGCAGTGGGAGGTCGACGGCGAGCTGGTGGACTGCAAGGTGCTGCTCGAGCTCGAGGTGGAGGACCCGCACACCGGCCTGAACCACCGGGTCACCGGATGGGTGGGCGCCTTGGCGAAGATGAGCGAGATGGAAGCGGGCTTCGCGCTGTTCCGGCGTGGTCGCATGATCATCGGGGGACCTGGACAGAACTGGCGCGTGAAGGACGTCGTCGGCAGTCTCAACAGCCACAGCGGCAAGCGCTTGGTCGGGGAGCTCCACATGGACGACTTCCCGGTCAACTTCACGAAGGACGGTTTTGCCTGGGACGGGGGTCTTCACGACGGCCTGATCGAGGCGATGAGCCGAGCAGTCCTCGACGTCAGACGTTTCGCCGACAACGCCCGGGTGAGCAAGACCCAGATCGAGCCGCAGGACTTCGTGCGTGCGGTGGACGAGGTTCAGCAGGGCGTCGACCACCCCACCTACCGCGAGGCGGTCAGCGGAGCCATGGAGCACAGCCAACACGAAGTGGCGCCCAGCCGGGTCGGAGACCTGGCACCCCTCGTCCGCCGAGAGGTGCCGCAGGAGCTCAAGGTCCCCCTTGGTGACGGCTACCTCCGAGCGCGTCTGGAGCTCGTCGATGGAGGACCGCAGCAGTCCTGGCTGACCGTCGCGCAGGACGCGGACGACAGCCTGGCCTACGTCGTCAGCCTGAACACCGGGAACCGTTTCGTCGCCAAGCACCTCGACGACGAGGCCGAGCGGACGCTCGTCGCCAAGTTCGCTCTTGCCGTGGCGTGTGCAGAAGCACAGGCGTGCGCAGTCTTCGGTGACGACGTTCCGCCCGAGGAGCTTCGTGAGTTCCTCAGCCTGACGCTCGACCACAGCGCGACGTGAGTGACCCGTACGAAGCGTGGAACCGAGCCCTTGGGGAACGCTTCCTCCAGTCACGGGCGGACGAGCCGCTGTACCTGTACACGGACGAGGGCGTGCTCCAGGAGGTGGCGGGGGAGGTCGGGATCGAGTCGCGCGACGCGCTCGCTGCGTTCACCAGCGCGGTGTGCGACACACTCACGGGTGACCAGCCCTTCCTGGGCTGGGAGCGACGTACCCGGCTGGTGCCAGCCGGCGACCCGCTGCCGCCCCACCTGGCGGTGCTGTGCTTCCTCGTGCTCGTCGCCGTCGAGCGGGACGGCACCCACTTCAGCTACTACCCGGGGCTCAACAAGGCGCTGGGGCGGCCTGTCGACGCAGGACCCCCACCAGGTTTCGACAAGCACGTCGGGCTGCTCTTCCAGCGGTTCAACGAGTGGTTGCTCAAGAGCAAACGCGGGATCCCCACCGCAGCAAAGTCTGCGAGCTATCCCAACGTCTCCTGGCCGCTGTCCCAGGCCGTGGTGCGTCCCTCCGACCGGGCACTGCTCGTGCGCATCTTCTTGGACGCTGCCCTCGATGCTCGCGTAGCGCGCGACGCTGCGTGGTTGCGGGCCAAGGTCCTTCCGCGACTGTGGACGGTCGGAGACAGCCCTAGTCGCACGCGGCTGCTGGAGCTGGCCCAACATCACGGAGAGCTGTTCGACTCCACGGTCGCCCAGGTGTATGCGTCCTGGGACGGGACGTCGCGGCTGGTCGCAGGGCCTGAGTTCTCCAACCTGAAGCTCTGCTACGAGCAGCTCTCCGGTGACTGGTGGCTGCTCGGAGCCCCCGTGTTAGGCACCGTGGGCCGCCGGTGGCGGGTGGGCTCCGCCTCAGGCGTGGTGCGTGCCTCCAAGGGGTTCGAGGCAGCTCCGTCGGACATGTGGTCGCTCGTCGGCGGTGGCGTCATCGGGCGCATCGAAGGCGGACCGAGGTTGCGAAGCCCGAAGAAGGCGGCACGATGGCTGAGCATCGACACCCGGGCGGGCGGCTGGGCTGAGGTCGGCGCGCGCGACGTCGACGCCGACCAGCACGTGGTCGCCACGCACGACGTCGCGGCAATCCTCGCGACCGTGGACGGGGCCGAGCCGAGGGGAAGCACCCCGTCAGGTGGCGCTGTCTACTTCGTGCCCAAGGGCGTGGTCGTCGACGCCCTGGCGACCTCTTCTCGCGGGCCGCAGGCGAGGTTGCGAGGTGGCCTCCTCCTGCGCGCGGCTACGCGCTCGTACCTCCTAAGCCCGCACGGCGCCCCTGAGGTCGTCCTGTCTGGCGGTCTCGACGACGCCCAGGATCACGCAGTCGACATCGTCCCTGTCGAGGGACTTCGCCTCGGCCCCGGCGACCACGTCGTCGAGGCTGGTGGACACGACCTGCGTCTGAGGCTCGTCGACCGGATCCTCGCGCCAGGCGAAGGCTCTGACGAGAGTTCCTGGTACGACGACCTGCCTGAGCCCGTCGGGATCCCGGTCCCGCACGTGGCTGGCACGGTGTGGGTCATCGGGCAGGACGGAGCCGCGGAGGAGCGCGACGTGCCGCGCACCCGCTGGTTGGACGACGTGGGCCTCTACGCGACCGCAGCAGACGTCTCCGCGATCGTGCGGTCGACACAGTTCGAACCCCTCTACGTCGTCAGCCGACCCAACGAGGGGCGGGTCTGGGTCACCCGAGTTCCGGAGGTCCTCCGTGTCGCTGATCCAACCGCTGCCCGACGCTCCTACGACCGACTTGCTGCCCGCAAACTCGTGGCACACCTCCTCGTCGACACGCGCTCAGGTCACATCGCCGATGACCGCACGTGGAAGAAGACACTCGCCGCGTTGATGAGGGAGGTACACCAGTGAACCGCTACGACGAGCTTCTCCTGTGGGCCTCGGAGGTCGCCGGCGGTCGGATCGGATCCCTGCTTGCCTCCGCGTCCTGGCTCATCGCAGATCGACCCCCGCGCGACGTCGTCGACGACATGGTGGCCCTGGGCCACGTCGACCTCGTCAAGGACCGTTGGACCGCCGTGCCGACCGTGCTGTCCCGCCTCGTGCAGGGTGGTGGCAACTCGCTGGTCGTCGGAGCGAGGCCGCGGTGGGTCGTCGAGGCCATCGACGCGCTCGACCGGTCCGATGACCCAGAGGTCGTGGCACTCAGCGACCACCTGACGGAGAACATGCTCGTAGAGCAAGAGGGTCCGTCGACGTGGTTCCTCTCCTTCGGTCATGAAGCGCCGATAGAGGTCCTGAGCCGGGTAGGTGTGCGGAGGAAGGACGACCTCGCAGGCGGGCTCCTCCAGCGTCTGCGAACCACCCAGCGCGGAAACTTCCGGTCAGTCCGGCCAGGCGAGATCGTGGCTCAGTTCGTCCCGAGCAGCGGCGACAACACGCTGGGGGAGTGGGAGCCTGTCCGCACCGACCATGAGTTGGGCAGCTACGCCTACTTGCAGAACAACCAACGCGTCCACGCACGCAGGACGTCCGACGGTTGGCTGCTGATGGACCGGCGCTGGGCCGAGTGGCTCGCACTGCCGCGGAACACTCCAGCGCTCTGGGCGGCTCCCCGCGAGACGTCGCTCTACGTGCTCCACTCGCTGCGCCTGCCGCCCGACCTCGAGCGGGCGCTCGTGCTTCGCACCGGCCGCCTGGCCAAGGTGACCAGGCTCCCGGACAACGACAGCGGCCCCGACGTCCGTCGCTACTCGAACATTCCACACTCGCTCGCAGAACAAGTCTCGGGGTTGCTGCAGAAGGAGCTGAACTACTCGTGACCACCAGCAAGCAGGGCGCGCCAGGCAGCCTCCGCGACGTCCTGACCGACACCTACCTCTCGTACTACGACACCGCCTTCGACCTGCGGGACCCATCACTCCGGGCCCGGCGGCGGCGCCTGATGACCGAGGGCAACGGGGTCGCGCAGGAGCCGATGGTCGAGCTGTTGCCGGAGTATGTGCCGAGCCCACGCACGCTCCAGCGGGTGTGCGACGACCTCGGTCTGCCGGAGCTCACCTCCTTGCTGTCCGCGGGGCTCCTGTCCGGGATCGAGTACCCGTACGCCCACCAGGCCGACGCCCTCGACGAGTTCCGCTCTGGCCGCGACGTGGTCGTCACCTCGGGCACCGGGTCGGGCAAGACCGAGTCCTTCCTGATGCCGATCATCGCGAACCTCGTCGAGGAGTCCCGGGCGTGGTCCGCGCGTGCCGAGACCGGGCAGAGCAGGTGGTACGAGCGACCGGACGGGTTGTTCGAGCCGCAGCGTCGTGACACCGACGCCCGCTTGCCCGGGATGAGGGCACTCGTCCTCTACCCGATGAACGCGCTCGTCGACGACCAGCTGGTACGCCTGCGGCGCGCGCTCGACGCGCCCGGGCCGCAGGACTGGTTCAGCGCGAACCGTCCGGGCCACCGGTTCTGGTTCGGAAGGTACACCAGCCTGACCCCCGTCAGCGGACCGCGCACCAACAAGAAGTCAGGCAAGACGGCGGAGCTCCGACGTCAGCTGGCCCTCCTTGCGCACCGCCACGCGCGCCTCGAGGGACTCGTGGCGGCAAGCGAGGTCCAGCCCGAGGACGCCTTCTTCCTGCCGGCGCCGGAGGGGAGTGAGATGCGGTCTCGGTGGGACATGCAGCTCGCACCCCCGGACATCCTGATCACCAACTACAGCATGCTGAACGTCGCACTCATGAGGGACGACGAGGCACCTATGTTCGACATGACGCGCCGGTGGCTCGAGCAAGACCAGTCCCACGTGTTCACGCTCGTGGTCGACGAGATGCACCTCTACCGCGGGACAGCGGGGTCGGAGGTTGCCTACCTCGTCAGGAGGCTACGACGTCGGCTCGGGTTGGACGACCGTCCGTCCCAGTTCAGGGTCATCTCCACGACGGCCTCGATCGAGTGGGACCGCGCCCGTGACCGCGAGTTCGTCGCGGGGTTCTTCGACAAGTCGGAGCAGGACTTCGCGGCTGTGAGCGGGGCTCGTGTCGTCCTCCCGGCCGAGGCCCTGCCCGACGACGCTGCTGGGCTGCTTGCCGAGGGCCGCGCACCGGGACCGGCGGAGCTCGTGCGCGCGGCTGTCGAGCAGCCGTTCCGTGAATCCGGCTGGCGACCGATCCGGCTAGGCGACGTCGCGGCTCGGCTGTTCCCGACGTCAGCCGATCCGTCGCGTGACTTCGACGCCCTCGTCGAGTGGGCCGGGAACCAGGACGTTGCTCCGTTCCGGATGCGAGGCCACCTGATGTTCCGGAACGTCCTCGGCTTCTGGGTCTGCAGCTCGCCCGAGTGTCCCGAAGGTTCTGGTGGGCTGGGCAAGATGTTCGACCAGCCGCACTTCGTGTGCGGGTGCGGCGCGCGTGTGCTCGAGCTGCTGTACTGCGAGCACTGCGGGGAGGCGTTCATCGGCGGATATGCGTCTACGGGCGTAGGCGGTCCCGACGCCTACCTCGTCAGCACCTCGTCGAACCTGGAGGAGCTCCCCGACGCCCCGGAGCAGCGACGGACCGGTGCTACCTACCGAGTCTTGTGGCCCCGACCCGATCGACAGCCCCTCGACCAGCAGTGGACACGCGCCAAGAGTGCGTACACCTACGAGTGGATCCCCGTCACGTACGACCCGGCGACCGGGCGCGCCACCGGCAGAGGAGAGCCGACGGCATGGATGCTCGAGGTCACCCAGAAGGGCGAGGGGAGCGGGGAGGCGGTGCCAGCGCTCCCTGACAACTGCCCAGCGTGCGGACACGACTCGCACCGTGACCGTGACCTGGACTTCGAGGACGCCAGCTGGAACAACGTGGTCGTCAGGACGATGGGAACCGGTTACGAGCGGGTGACCCAGGTCCTGGTGGCCGCTCTCCACCGGCAGCTTTCGACGTCGTCCGTCGTCTTCTCCGACAGCCGCCAGGACGCTGCCCGGGTCAACGCCGGGCTAGAGCTGGCGCACTACATGGACACCGTGCGCCAGCTGGTCGTCGGCGCCACCGCCGAGCGTGATCCGTTGCCGATGGTCATCGCGCACTTCAGGGGAGAGGACCAGTCGAGCGAGGCCGCCGCTGCTGCCGCGAACATCCAGGGCGACGCACGCATGGCTGCGATGCGCCTCGCCATGGGCGCTCCGGCTGCGGGCGACGAGCTCGTCCTGCGTGAGGCTCTTCCGTCCTTCGGCCTCGTCAGCCTGCCGCAGGTCGCGGCCCGGGTCGAGCCTGAGCTGCTGAGGCTCGGCATCAACCCCGGCGGTATCGCGGTGGATGCGCAGACCAGCAAGAAGAGCGAGCGGTGGACCGCGATCTGGGAGTGGGAGCCGACACCGCGAGAGCGGCCCGACCACGAGGTGACCCCCACCTTGCGGGCGCTCCGGCAGGAGATTACATCCCGACTGGTCGACCAGGTCCGGCAAGTGGCGTTCGCGAGCCAGGGACGGGACCTGGAGAGCATCGGCGTCGCGCGCGCCACGGTGCCCGTCCTCCCAGGCAACCTTGCAGGGCTGACGGCGGATCACTTCGCCGAGGTCCGTGACTCGTGCGTGCGGATCCTGGGGCACCTCCGCAGGTTCACGGACGGCGACATGCGGTCCGGGGAGAACATCCCGCCCGCGATGCTGCGATACGTCCGGCTTGCCGTTGCTCGTGTCGCTCCGGAGGCAGACCCCGAGCAGGTCGTCCTTCGAGTGTGCGAGGCACTCGGGTTGTCGGTGGTGAACGGCTACCGACTCGACGCACGATCGGTCAGCCTCACCACCGACCTGCGCGAGCGCTGGATCTGCAGCCAGTGCCGTCAGCTGCACGGGCACGCGAGCGCCCAGACCTGCACCGGCTGCGGGGCGGATCTCTCCCCGCTCGCCACGGGCGACGTCGAGGAGGACTACTACGCCCTGCTCGCAGCCGAGCCCGAGATGCGGCTCCATGGCGAGGAGCTCACCGGACAGACGGACCGTTCAGAGGCCCAGAGGCGCCAAGCCGCGTTCCAGGACGTGTTCCTGGACGAGGACCAGGTGCGTCGCGCAGACGGCATCGACGTCCTGAGCGTGACGACGACGATGGAAGCGGGCGTCGACATCGGTGCGTTGAAGGCGGTGGTGCTCGCCAACATGCCGCCGCAGAGGTTCAACTACCAGCAGCGAGTAGGACGCGCAGGTCGCCGGCGAGACCATCTAGCCGTCGCGCTCACCATCTCCCGCAGCACGCGAAGCCACGACGCCCACTACTACGCCCACCCGGAGAAGATCACCGGCGACCCCCCGCCGCCGCCGTACCTCGAGCTCGCTAGCGACGACCTCGCCCTGCGTGCCCTGGGGGCAGAGGTGCTGCGTGTTGCGTTCCACAAGGTGGCAGCGGCTCACGATGACTTCAACGCAGGACGCAACGTCCACGGTGCGTTCGGATCCTGCGACAAGTTCGGGCTGGTCGAGATGACGTTGCGAGAGGCCCTGCGAGACCTCACGGAGGCATCGCGGGAGCTGGCGGCCTCGCTCGTCGGTGGGGGGGCTCGAGCCGAGCGCTTGGCTGCGGCGTGCCAGGACGACCTGTTCCTCAGGGTGAAGGCTGCGGCAGAATCCGCTCTCGGCCACGCGGACCTCGGCCAGAGACTGGCCGAGCACGGTGTGATGCCGATGTTCGGCTTCCCCACGAGGGAGCGCAAGCTGCACACCTCGTCGCCGTGGCGGCGAGACGCGCGTGAGCCCCTGTCGCGCGACATGGACATCGCGATCTCGGAGTTCGCGCCGGGCTCCGAGCTGGTGAAGGACAAGGCGCAGCACATCGTGGTCGGTCTTGCCGACTACGACAGTCGTGACAACTCTGTGGCCAACCCAGAGGGTCAGCTTGCGCATGCTGCGGTCTGCTCGTCCTGCGCCGCTGCTCATCTGGACTCGTTCGCGGACCAGTGCAGCGTCTGCGGAGCCGCCGGCGACGAGTTCCGCGTGATGGACGTGGCCCAGCCACTTGGCTTCCGTACCTCGTACTGGCCGCGGGACTACAACGGTCGGCGTGGCGACCGAAGCTTCGCGACGCGGCCCCGTCTCGCTGTGACGCCGGGCCTGCAGTGGGAGGCGTCAGGAAACACGATGTATGCCGGAGGCAAGGCGACCCTCGTCAGCGTCAACGACAACCGTGGTCGCGGGTTCCGGTTCGGCGACTTCGGCAAGTCAGCGCCGTACGGGTTGGACGAGGGGCTGATCAGCCTGGACGTGGTCGAGAACCGAGGCCTCGCAGGGCGCGCAGGCATCAGCAAGCTGCGCGAGCTTGCGCCGCTACGGGAGATCACGGTCAGTCTCGGGTCGATCAGGACCACCGACGTGCTTCGACTGTCCCCCGCGGCCCTCCCCGACGAGATCGACGCCGACATCGTCACGAACCTGGCTGCCAAGTCAGCCTGGATGAGCCTGGCGTTCCTGCTCAGGAACGCCGCCGCTCGACTCCTGGATGTAGGACCGGACGAGCTCGTGACGGAGGTGTCTCCTCGCCGTCTCGGAGATAGCGTGGTCGGAGAGGTGTTCCTGGCCGACCGGCTCGAGAACGGAGCCGGATATGCGACGTGGATGACCTCGCACCTCGCCGAGCTCCTGACTGCCGCAGGCGTGGAGGCAGCCCGTCATAGGAAGCACGCCGTCGGCGGCTGCGACGGCAGCTGCTACGAGTGCCTGCGCGACTACTCGAACGCTGCATACCACCCGCTTCTCGACTGGTACCTCGCCGGTGAGGCGCTGCGTCTGCTCAACGGCGACGCGCTCGACCTTGAGGGTGACCCGTGGCGCGCCGCGATCGAGTCGTACGGGTCCGCCTTTGGGTGGTCTGTCGTTTCGGAGGTCGCAGGTGCGCGACTGCTCAGCAGTGTTCGCGACGGGAGGCTGCTTGCCGTTGCCCACCCTCTCCTCGCGACGGACAGCCTTGCTGGACCTATCCGACGGCTCCTGGTGTCTGCGGGCGTCGACTCTGCCTCGCTGGCCTCGGGCTACGAGATCGCTCGACGTCCGGGACTCGTCGAAGGTCGTGCGCGGTCTGGCCGGCTGCCGATGGTCGGACTTTGACCGACAGCAAGCTCATCGAGAATAGCGGGGCCGTCCTCGACTGGTGCGGCCGGCCTGAATCGCTGAGGGCCGAACCCTCCCTGCCGAAAGCCGCCGCGCGAGTGGGTGGCGGGCTGCAGTTCGATCCGGGTGGAAGCGCACGACGCGACCCGACCGTGCGACAGTCCAGAGCCAGCCCTATCACGGTCCAGCTCATTGCCCGAATCGCCCGCCAGTGTCGGTGCGGTCACCTAGCCTGTGCACGATCTTGACCTGAATGAGTGGGGGACTGGTGTCGGAATCGACCGACGATCTGTTGGAGCGCGCTAAGAACCTGTTCGAGTTCCTGGCCAAGACACAGCAGCTGCGCGAGACACCACAGCGGACGACGGCGTCGTACGACGTGGTGACCTGGTTCGACGACCTGCCTGAGCACCACGCCATCGCGTCCGCTCACAGGCAGGACGCGCCAGAGCCCGAGGCCGCGTTCTTCAGCGTAGACCGGGTGCCGCGCCGTGACGCGCCAGATCCCGCCGCAGCCGTTCGTCCGTGGCTGATGGGTGACCGCGATGACCCTGGTCTGGAGCTGTCTTACGCGCCGTCTCGGCCGCCGCGCCTCCTTGACGGCCTTGCGCCCATCGGCGAGGACGAAGAGGTTCATATTGACGACCACCCGGGTCTGAAGGACGACGTGTTGGACTACATCCAACGGTGGCGGCTTTGGGCAGACCTGGAGCGGGTCGACCGGCCCGTGCGAAACCTTTACGGCGAGATCTTCTCCATGCACCAGGATCTCGTTTCACACGCCGAGCAGTTCGAGCTGGTCGTCGGGGTGGGACTGCTCGCTTGGAGACCATCAGCCCACGATCCGGTCAGTCGGCACCTCTTCACGTTCCCGGCAGCAGTCGATTTCGATGAGCAGAGCGGTCGACTGACCGTACGACGAGAGCCAAGCCTCAATCCCGTTCGCGTGGAGCTCGAGATGTTCGAGCCGTCAGTGGTCGCAGGCATTCCGCAGCTCGGCGCGCTCCGTGCTGGCATGTCCGAGTTTGCGCTCCACCCGCTGGACAGAAGTGCGATCGAGCCTGAGGTTCGCAGCTTCGTCAACATCCTGGACGCCTCTGGTCGCTACATCGACGCGGATGTTGCGCCTGCCCCTGGCCAGGACCTGATCGCGGCTTTCGCCCCCGCGCTGATCCTGCGCAGACGGTCGCAGCGAGGACTGATCGACATCTATGGGCGGATCATCGATCAGCTCACCGCGACGGGACGGGTCCCGCAGGGTCTCGTGCCGCTCCTCGATCCCGACTACAAGCCGTCGGTGCAGAGGGACCCCGCGGAGGGCGGATTCATCGCTATCGGCGACGAGATGTTCCTGCCGATGCCAGTCAACGAGCGTCAGCGGCGAGTCATCGAAGCAGTGGATCAGAAGGCACAGGTCGTTGTGCAGGGGCCGCCCGGCACTGGCAAGACCCACACGGCCGCGGCACTGCTGTCACACCTGCTTGCCCAGGGCAAGCGGGTCCTGGTCACCGCTCACACGGATCGTGCACTGCACGAAGTGCGTGCAAAGCTGCCCGAGGCGATCCGGCCGCTGAGCGTCGCTGTCGTCGGCACTTCACAGTCCGACATGGCGGACCTGAGGGTTGCGGTCGAGACGATCTCTTCGCGTGCGGACGATCACGACGCTGCAGTCACCGCGCGCAAGATCCAGGCCCACCTCGCAGCAATCGACGTGCTTCGTCGCGAGCGCGCGCAGGCATATGCGGACCTACGCGCTGCCCGCGAAGCTGAGGTGGACGACGGCAATGTCGTCGGTGCCTTCGCTGGGACCCTTGCGGGCATCGCTCAGGCTTACCTGGCTTCGAGGACGACGAACGAGTGGCTGCTCGCCTACGTCGAACCCGCCTGTGGTTCGAACCCACCAATCTCGGACGTGCAGGCCCGTAGGTGGCTCGCCTTGCATCGCGACGCAGAACTGAAGACCGATGAAGCGGAAAGCGGCCGTCGGCTCGTGGACCTTGAGGGTCTTCCGTCGGCGGACGAGTTCGCGTCACTGGTTGATCGAGAGGCCGGTGCGGTCGAGCACGCCCAGGAGTACGCGGAGCTCTCTCGGCATGACGCATTCGGATCAGTCGCCGGACTCGGCGACCTCGAGCGGACCGAGCTGCAGACCCGGATGCGTGCCCTGGCTGCGGGCGCCGATTCCCTGTCTCAGCGCAGCGAAGGGTGGATGGCTGATGCGGTGTTCGACGTGCGCGCAGGGCGGGGAATGGCCTGGTCGAAACGGTCGCAGCAGGTGCAGGCGCTCCTGGAGGACGTCATCGCTCCGGTCGAACGCTTCGGGGCCCTGACGACAGTGGCGGTCGATCCGGAGCTCGTAGGCACCTACGAATCCATGGCGCTTGCGCTCGCCACGTTCCTTCGCGGCGGCGGACAGATCAAGACGGACGTCGCTGGCCGCCCCAAGGGCGGCATGCTTGCCGCGAAGGTCGTGAAGGAATCCGCACCCTTCTTCGAGAACGTCAAGGTCAACGGTCTGCCCCCGTCGACCCTCGAGCGCATCGACCTGTTCCTCACCTACGTCGAAGCATCGCGGATCCTCGACGCCCTGGATCGCGCTTGGCCGGCGTCGATCACCATTCCCGCTGAGGACACGCTCGACGAGCGCACGCAATGGCACCAGGCAGAGGTGGCGCAGCTCGCCAAGGTCCTCGACCTCGGGGCGGCGCTGGCCGATGCGGAAACCTGGATGGCGGCTCACCAGGTTGCCATCCCGGACTGGACAGACCTTGAGCAGATCCGACTCCATGCTCGCCTGGTCGACGCCGCAGCCAGCAAGGATGCAGCCGAGCTGTCGAAGGAGCCGTTGGAGCGGCTGAACGCCCGGCTGGACTCGGCACGTCAGTGGGCAGACGCAGCTCCAGGGGTCCTCGCCGTTGCCGATGCTGTCGACCGCCGTGACCGGAATGCCTACCGGGTCGCTCGTGATCGGCTCGTTCGCCTCCACGAGGTTCGCACCCAGGTCCAAGAGCGCGACGAGCTGCAGGTGTCTGTCGCGTCGGTATCGCCGGCTCTGGCTGCAGCTGTCGCCTCGGCTCCCGATGACGCTAGGTGGGACGCGCAGCTGCTCGGACTCGAAGCCGCGTGGTCGTGGGGAGCCGCTGGATCTTGGCTGCACGACCAGGAGACGTCGGACATCAATGTGCTTCAGGCAAAGGTGTCCCGCGCCGAAGCCGGTATCCGCAGAGAGATTGAGCAGCTCGCGGCTGAACGGGCCTGGGGTCACGCCGTGTCCGAGACTCGCATCTCCGGTCGGGCGCAGGCGAACCTGCGTCAGTACGCGTCGTTGGTCAAGCGACTCGGCAAGGGCACGGGCAAGTTTGCCGCCAAGCAGCGGCAGGAAGTCCGCGAGGCCCTGGACCGTTGCCGGCCCGCGGTACCTGTCTGGATCATGCCCATCTACCGAATTGCGGAACAGTTCCGCGTCGAGCAGGACATGTTCGACGTGGTGTTCGTGGACGAGGCGTCGCAGGCCGGCCTGGAGGCCACCTTCCTGCAGTACCTCGCTCCGAAGATCGTGGTGATCGGTGATGACAAGCAGGTTTCGCCGGCTGCGGTTGGTGTGCAACAGCAGCCGATTCGGGACCTGGCGGACCAGTACCTTGCGAACGACCCGTACAAGGCAACGTGGCAGGACCCGAAGCGGAGCCTGTTCGATGAGGCGAGCATGCGGTTCGGTGGCAAGATCACCTTGGTCGAGCATCGGCGTTGCCTGCCCGAGATCATCGGTTTCTCCAACCGGATTGCCTACGAGCCCGACAACGTTCGGCTGATCCCGGTCCGCCAGCGCCGGGCGGACTCGCTCGCACCAGTTCGCGCGGTGCACGTGACCAATGGGTACGAGCAGGGTCGGACGAACCAACCTGAGGCGGACGCCATCGTGGCTCAGGTGCTGGCGTGCCTGAAGGATCCTGAATACGTTGGCAAGACGTTCGGTGTGATCAGCCTGATGGGAGGTGAGCAGGCCGAGCTGATCCGTAGAAGGTTGCTAGTTGCTGTTGATGATGAGCGACTCCTGGAGAAGCACGAGATCCGCTGCGGTGACGCAGCAGACTTCCAAGGGTCCGAGCGCGACGTCATCTTCCTGTCGATGGTGAAAGCACCGAAGTCGGCAGGAGATAAGCGAATAGTGCCAAACGCTACGACGGACATGTACGTCCAGCGCTACAACGTCGCTGCCTCTCGGGCCAAGGACCAGATGTGGCTCTTCCACAGCGTCGTCGCCGAGGACATCGGAAACCCAGCTGACATGCGCCGCCAGCTGCTCGACTACGTGTACGGCGTGATCAACCGCGAGTCGGCCCACGACGAACGCATTCTGCACGATGCCGTGCCGGAGAACGACCGGGTGGAACCCTTCGACTCGCTCTTCGAGCAGCGGGTCTTCAACCGCATCAACGGGCGCGGCTACACCGTGATCCCTCAGTATCCCGCCGAGGGATACAACATCGACCTGGTGGTGCTGGGAGCCAACGGAATGATCGCCATCGAGTGCGACGGGGACCGGTGGCACGGACCCGACCAGTACGACGCCGACCTGGCGCGGCAGCGGGACCTCGAGAGGTGCGGGTGGACCTTCTTCCGCGTCCGCGAGTCAGCCTTCTACCTTGATGGGGAGCGAGCGCTCGGCGACCTCTGGCCGATGCTGGACGAGCTGGGGGCGTACAGCCCTGCGAAGACGTCCGCTCTCACGGTCATCCAGAGCGCCGACGTCGAGCCTCAGCAGGAACTGGACCTTCAGGTCGAGCTCGACCTTGCGGACGTGGGAATGTTGGCGTTCGAGCCTGCGCCCGCCGAGGAGGTGGAGGTGCTGTTCGTCGACGCGGCGCCCACGGAGATCCAAGCGCAGGTTCCACCGGCCGATGCAACGGTCGTCGAGCTCCCCAGGCTCGAGGGGGAGACTCCGTGGACCGAGGTCGAGTGGGATGGGCTTGTCGAGACGTTGGCTGATCGGTTCGACCGCTCCGCCGTCCTGGTAGACAGTCTCGAACGGGAGATCGCCGGTAGGTTGTCGGCCTCGGAGCGGGAACAGAAGACTGCGGTTCGCAGGGCGGAGGCGGCGAACCTGCACGACCTACGAGTCGCGAACCGCAAGGTGCGAGCGGGAACATTCGGCTCGTGCGACGGCTGCGGAGACCCAGTGGGCAAGAACCGACTGCTCGTCAGGCCGCAGGCAGCGATGTGCCTCGGCTGCAGCTGACGGTGGATTGGTAACTGAGTCGCGTCCTGCGTCTTCTTGAGCGCCGAAGCGAGTGCCGGGTGATTGTGAGCGTGCTCCTGGCCGCACTAGGTGAGCCCCTCGAGTAGCTGCGCGCTACCGGGCCACCCGAATGCCCGGCTGCTCGCTCGGTGGAGTGTCAGGACGTGCAGGCCATGACGAGAGCGACGACCCAACCGATGAAAGTCCATCCGGTGAAGAGGCAGAGCAGCCCGACGGCGTTCCGATTAGGCGCGCCGCGAGTGACTGCGACGGCCCAAGGCAGCATGTAGCCAAACGTCCCCGCCGTGATAAGCCAGGCGAAGACCACAGCCGCTGTTCCGCTCGTACGCGCGGTTGGCCTCGACATGCCGTACTCATGCTGATGCCCAACGTTGGCACTGGGATGGTTTGGCTCCCACGCTACGCCATTCCAGAAGCGTGGACCGGCGGCAGTTGGGTACCAACCGGCCGGGGCGCTGCGCGGGTTTGGCGAGGGGCTGGGGTTCGCCTGAGCGGCCCCTGGGCGGGGGTACTCGACGCGCTCGCGTCGAGGAGCACGCGTCCTGATCTCCGCGCTCATTGTGTCGGCGAAGTAGGAGGGGACCTGCGAATCATCGTTCTCGCTCTCGATCCAGCGACGACCTGTGAGATGCCCGTAATCGTTGAAGTCCACTCTTGCCTGCCACTCAGAAAGGCCACTGATCGACTGGATGTGCAAGTGAACAGTCATCCCGACCACCTCTGAACGAACTACACGAGGCGTCTGTCGCGCCGTCGCGGTTGCAAGGGCCTCGAAATCCTCTCTGGTCAGTCCGTCCTCGAAAGTGAGGGGCGAGTCCCGCCGGCGCTGTTCCTCCAGTGCGTTTCGATGCATCGTTCGGGCCAGCCAGGCCAGTCCGCCCCCGATGAGCACCTTCTCGAAGAGACTCATTGGCCTTCTGCCAATCGCGGGCTGGCGGCAGCCGGTCGACGGTGTGGGTCTTGGTCAGTCGACATCGGGCAGCCTCTCCATGAAGCGTGACTGTTCCTTCTTGTCCTGCTTGTCGTGAAGACAGACTCGCACGCGATCCGACGACGTCACCGGGTGAAAGTAGATTCGGCCGAGATTCTCGGAGCCTTTGCGCCCGGTGTTGATGCCCGCTACCTCTGTCCAGCCCTGGCGCGCTCGGACTGCCTTGCTGTGCGGCGGACGCCCCCCAGCGTTGATCTCCAGAAGTGCTTGCATCGCGTCACGCGGGGAGGGCCATGCCAGGAGAAGTTCGAGGTCATCCGGGTCCAGCTCCAGCCGGTCCAGCACGCGCCCCAAGAAGTCCTCGTAGGCGCCGCCCTGTGGCCCGCTCGAACGGCCGCGGGAGCGCCGCTCCCGATCGGCCGCAGCGACTTCCGCGACCTCGTCGCGAAGCTGCTGGAGAAGGGTGTCCCTGGCGGTCAGCTCCGAGAGGAGCGTGAGCTCGTTGAGCGCAAGGACATCCCGTTCTCCTCGCATGGTCTCGGCCTCTTCCTGGGCCGCCATCCATTCGGCCTCGGCCGCGGCTTTGGCGGCCACGACCTGGTCCAGTCGTTCCGAGGTAGAGGCGGAGATCGCCGCCTCGTTGCGCTCCGACCTTGAAGCCGCAAGCTGGTCCCGCAAGACGGCGGCGTCCGCTGCGGCTGCAGCCAACTGCGCCGCGTGCTGGTCCTTCATCGAAGCGATCTGGCGCTCCAGCGTCGCGGCCCTCGCCGCTGCGATGGACGCGCGTCGGTCGACGTCAGCGACTCGATCCGCGACCTGCTCGAGCTCCGCGCTCCGCGCAACAGCCGCGTCGCGCTCGGTCCTGAGCAACCAGATCTCGATCGCGTTGCTCGTGGCCGACGCGGTGGTGCCCAGCGTCGCGGTGTCGCTACTGAGGCTCGGATCAGCCTCGGTGATGATCGGCGCCACGGCCTGGCGGCATTGCTCCGGTGTGCCGTCATAGCCAAGCCGGATGAACCAGTCGTACAGCTCGCCGTTGTCGGCTGGCCTCACGCTGGCATCCCACCGAATCACTTCGATATCTGCTCGGCGGATCCGCCCGACGAGGTCTGCGGCGGCTTCCTTCGGGGCGTCGAAGACGATGTAGTGGCCGAACCGGTTCGACTCGAGGTACCAACGCGATATCGAGGACGAGGGAAGCCCTGTCCCGCGCTTGCCTGCGTAGGGAACGGGCGCACCTTGGGTCAAGAACGAATAGCACAACGACTTGTTCGTCGGTCTGGCATCCAGACTGATCGAATTGTCCGAGTACACCGGGTAGACCTCGCCCGCGTACACCACGCCCGCCTTGCCGTCAGGGGTGAGGCGGACGGGGCGATCCGAGATGGTCTCAACCAGGAGCGATCCGTCGTAGACCTTGACTGTGAGCTTTGCAGAGGACACGAGTCACTCCTCGTCTACTGGCTGCGAGGCGGCTTCGTCCCACACCCCGCGACTGAACGCCCGCAGGATCCGCTGATGCGTCTGGCGAGGCAAGGACCTGGTCCCCGGCTCGCCGAACGGCGTGCCCGGCCGCGCAGGGGCGCCATCGAGCAGGTCGTCGAGCCCGGCTCGGGCCACCATCAGGAGGCCGTGTGTGGCGCGGGTGCAAGTGACAGCCAGTCGCCCGAACGCCGAGTTGAACTCGTCGAGCTCGGCCGCCCCAGAGAGGGGGTGGAGCGCGACGGTGATCCGGTTCGTCTGGCCTTGCCACTTGTCGACGGTCGACACGTGGAGGAGCCCTTCCGGCAGGTCGAGCTCCTCGGTCAGCCGCTCGACCATCTCCGTAGCGTCGTCCACCGCCTGGTTGCGGGTCGCCAGGATCACGACCAGGGGGTCCCCGGCAGGCGCGTCGGACGACACCGAGACGACGGGACCAGGGGCGCCGACGTCGTCGTACTTCCGCTCCGTGCACGAGAAGCCGTCGACCAGCAGCTCGCGCAGCAGCTCTTCGACCACAGCGAGCAGCGGCTGGTCGATGTCGGCGGCCTCCGCAGGCGGGAGCCCGCTCACCTCGAGCAGCGAAGGGACGCCGGTGGCGACCGACTGCCAGACGGACATTGCCGGCTCGGGCATCGCAGGAAGCGAGACAGACCGGTCGCCCGGAGCCGCGACGCAGTCGAGGCGGTCCCAGGAGCCGTAGAACGCGCGCCAGAGGGGGAGCTGCTCGCCGGTCGGGCGCCAGACGGCCGGAAGGTCGACCGAGAAGGTGGTCGATGCGCGCTCGTAGGCGGTGGGCCACGCCCGGTAGGGGTTGTAGCCGGCGTCGCCCCGCCACGGGTTCTGGCTCGCGTCGATAGGAGGAAGCTGGCCGACGTCACCCACGCCGACGGTGATCGGCGCCAGCCCTTGCACCTTGTCGTAGAGGTGGAGTGCCATCTCCCACGCCTCGTCGACGAAGAGGACGTCGAACACCCTCTCGCCGTTGGCTCCGGCACCCAGGCGGTCGCTGAGTCGGCGCGGTTCGCTCGGCGCCCCGAGCTTGTGGGAGACGCCAAGGACGATGGAGACGTTCTCCGGGATGGCGCTGGTGGTCGTCGCGACGGTGACAGCAGAGGCGACAGCGTCCGGCACCTCGGCGAGGCGCTTCGCCGAGACGAAGAGGCACACCTTGTCCTTGCCGACCTCCTCACCGAGCCGGGCAGCGAGCGGGTAGATCTGCCTGTTCTTGAAAGCGGTCACTGCGATTCGGGCGCAGTTCGGGTTGGCCAGCGCCTCCTTGACCATCGTCACCAGGGCGTACGACTTGCCCGCGCCGGCAGCCGCGCGTAGCAACACCTTGTCGTGGTCCGACACTCCGTTGAGCGCGTCCATCAGTGCGCGGGTGGCCTCGCTCGCAGCGGTGATGTTGCCCGCGGCCGCCTCCGAGTGGTGGGCGGCGTCACCGATCTCAGAGAGGGACGGCGAGAAGTGCACGGTCATGCGTCACCCAGGTCATCTGTGGTCAGACCATCCGGGATGGGCACGTCCTCGACCCCGTCCAGTGGATCGTCGTCGAGCGGGATGTCGAAGCGCTCCTGGTCGACCACGGGAGGCCACACCTGGGGGTTGAGCTCACCGCGCTCCCGGCGAGCGGCAAGCTCGTCCGACCACTCGGCCTCTGCGTCCTCGTGGGAGCGGCAACACCACTTGTGCGTCTCGGGATCCTGGGCGTACGACGACGGCGTGCACGACGCCTTGGGTGCGGCGAGACCGTCCAGAGAGGGGCGTTTCACGGCGAGCTCGTGCCCGGACCTGAAGCCGCCACCGAACCACTCCATGTCCGCCAGCACGACCGCGTCGCCCACGCTCAGGTTGGGGTCGACGAGCGGCGCCCAGACGAGCCCGTCCCCGTCGTCCTTGATGAGAGGCCCGATCGACGCGTAGCCGAGCTTGAAGCTCCCGGCCTGCATCTTGAGCGTGGTGCTCGAGCCCTCGACGTACGGCGAGGCGTTGCGGTGGAGCATCGCGACCAGGCTGCCGTCAGCGATGCTTCGCGACGCCACGTCGAGGCGGACCGGCGCCACGGCGACGACGCGGGCGACGGCAAGGTGGCGCATGCCTGCGTCACGTGCACGATCGGTGGCGTACTCGTGGTCGGCCAGGACGGCGAGCTGCTCCCGGCACTTCTCGTCGGCGTCGAGCACGTCGACGAGGGCATTGCGCCAGTAGCGGTAGGTCCGCGAGAACCGGACCAGGTCGGAGGCCTCAAGCGACAGGCGGCGGCCCCACACCTGCTGGGCGTCGCCCTCCAGGACCCGGTGGACGTCACGAAGGCGTGAGTCGGGCACCTCGTCGAGGAGTCGGAGTGCCCGGCAGAGGACGTCGATCCGGTAGTCCAACGCGGCAGCGACGAGGTCCTCGTAGACCTTCGGGTTGCCCTTGCCCGGTCGACCCGCGCGGTGGATCTCGTCCGACGACAGGTTCCCGAGTCGGGCGCCCGGGGTGGGACGGCGCTCAGCGATGTCGTCAGACAGCGCACGGTGGTCGACCGGCGATGACGCCTCACCCCACTCGACCAGGTAGTCGAGACGACCCGAGTCGACCGAGGGTCCACCGGCGACCATGTGGGAGGCGAGCACGTCGCGCAGGACGACGATGGGCTGTCGCAGCGTGAACGCGCGCGCCCGGTCCTCCTCGAGCAGGAAGCTGACCGCGAGGCGAGCGTCGTCCGACAGTGGCTCCGGGACCGTCGCCTCCTCGCCGTCGAAGGTGAGTGCGGGACGTCCCTCGGCGAGGTCGCGCTCCCAACGGATCCGGCTTAGCTCGACGCCGGCCAGCGAGTCGGCCATGGTCGCCAGCAGGTCGGCGGACGGCTTGTCCGGGACGACGAGGTGGACCGGATGGTGACCCGCCGCATGCACGTCCCGGATGCTGCGGCCCAGCAGCTCCATGACCTCGTGCCGCGTCTCGGTGGCGTTGGTGCGCTCGAAGTGACGCCACGTCCACTCCTCGTCGCCGGTGCCGTCGACTCGCTGGACCGCGATGCCGTGGATGCCGAGAGCGGCGGAGTCCGACTTGGCGAGGACGACGTTGATCGAGCCGAGCACGCCGGCCATGTCGACGCGGCGACGTCCCGTCCAGTGCGGCAGCCCGCTCAGCGTGGCGGTCACGTTCGCGACGACGCTCGTCGGCGCGATGCCGATCTCGCCGGTGCCGTCGACCAGTCCGAGGACACTCGTCCGGGTCGGCTCGGCGATCCCGAGCTCGAGCAGGAGGGCCGCGGGGTCCGACGAGGACCTGAGCTCGTCGCGGCAATAGGCGAAGAGGCTGCAGGACGCACAGCTGCGGGGGTCGTACGTCGCCGCCAGGTGCTCGAGGTGCGCCTCGAGCTGGTCGGCGGGAATGGTCTCGCCCTCAAGCTCTCGCAAGAGCTCGAGTCGTTCCTCGGCCCGTCCGCGGACCTCGCGGCGGTGGTCCGACAGGTCCTCCACGATCGCCTCGGGGCGCAGGTAGACGTTGCGAGGCACGGCAAGAGCGCCGAACTGGTGCACCTCCATCCCGGACGGCAGCCTGCTCCAGGTGGCCGCAGACTCGGCCCCGAGCGCGACCTGCAGGAAGCCCTTGAGGATCCGCTGGTCGTCGATCCGTGAGCGGACGCGCTCGTAGTCCTTGGCGTCGCCCATGATCAGCCACGAGCCCACCGCGCGGCCGTTGGTGGTGCGCGGCGCGACGATCGCGAAGTCCGGCTTGATGGCCGTCGCGCTGTCCTCCCGTTCCAGGCTGAGGAAGGGCACGGCCAGGCGGTGGAGCATGGTGGCCTCGCCCGCGTACTCCGCGGTGAGGTGCGCCTGGGCCAGCTCCCTGGCAGTCGTGTCAGGGCTGTCCGCGCACGACCGGACCCGGACGGCGCTCGGGCGGTCCAGCTCGAGCAGCCCCACCGCGCGGGTGAGCAGCTCGGACACGAACGACACGTTGTTGACCGCGGCCTCGAACGCCATCGCCCGGACCCAGCGCGCCTCCGGGATCCTGCCCGCGGAGTCGGGCTTGCCGACGTGGCGCGCCAGTGCCCTCCTGGTCATCCCGGTCATCAACGGGTCGGTGTGCCTGAAGCGCTCGCACGCCGCGTGGGACGACGCCGCGACGGCGCCGCTCCCGCCACCAGCGATCAACGGCATGATTTCCCCCTGTCCTGCGGCGACGAGGGTACGTGTGACAAGACTCGCCTGACAGATGAATCGGTAAAGCAGTGTCTACTTCACCCGCTCTTGATAGGAACAGCCCCATGGGGTCGACGATCTACGAAGTCCTGGACGAGCTGCGCGCGTCCGCCATCTCGGAGTCCGACAAGGGCAGCAAGTTCGAGCGGCTGGTGAAGGCGTACCTGCGGGTCGACCCCGTCTTCGCGGACCAGTTCTCCGACGTCTGGCTCTGGAGCGAGTACCCCGGACGCGCCGGCAAGCCGGACACCGGCATCGACCTCGTCGCCCAGGACCGCATCACCGGTGACAAGGTCGCCATCCAGTGCAAGTTCTTCGCCCCGACGACGGTCGTCTCGAAGCAGATGATCGACTCGTTCCTCTCTGCGTCCGGCAAGCAGAGCCCCGGGACGGCGCAGCCGGAGTTCAAGGAGCGCATCGTCGTCTCCACCACGGAGAAGTGGGGCAGCAACGCCGAGGACGCGATCCGCAACCAGCTCGTCCCGGTGCGCCGTATCGGGATGAGCGAGCTCGAGTCGTCACGCGTCGACTGGTCGTTGTTCTCGCTCGAGACCCCCGAGGTCCTCCCGCTCCAGGGCAAGAAGACCCCGCGGCCCCACCAGCGCACCGCGATCGACAAGGTCGTCGCCGGCTTCGGTGAGACCGATCGCGGCAAGCTCATCATGGCCTGCGGCACGGGCAAGACCTTCACGTCGCTGCGCCTGGCGGAGGAGAACGTCGGCGCGGGTGGCCGGGTGCTCTTCCTCGTGCCGTCGATCAGCCTGCTCTCGCAGACCGTGCGCGAGTGGGTGGGAGAGGCCGAGCTGCCGATCCGCCCGCTGGCCGTGTGCTCGGACGCGAAGTCGACCAAGAGGTCCGCCAATGCGAGCGAGGACATCTCGACCACCGATCTTGCGCTGCCGGCGACCACCGACGTGGCCGTCCTGCGACAGCGACTCACGGAGGCTTCAAAGGACACGTCCGCCATGACGGTCGTCTTCGCCACCTACCAGTCCATCGACGTCGTTGCGCAGGCAGTGGATGGCGAGGCGTTCGACCTCATCGTGTCCGACGAAGCGCACCGCACCACGGGCGCGACGCTGGCGGGGGAGTCGGAGTCGGCCTTCGTCCGGGTGCACGACGACGAGTACCTCCGCGCGAAGAAGCGGCTCTACATGACCGCTACGCCTCGCATCTACGACGACACCTCGCGCGCCAAGGCCGGCCAGTCCAACGTCGTCCTGGCCTCGATGGACGACGAGGAGGTCTACGGGCCCGAGTTCCACCGGCTCGGGTTCGGCGACGCGGTCGAGGCCGACCTGCTCACCGACTACAAGGTGCTCGTGCTGACGGTCGACGAGGAGTCCGTCGCCCGCACCTTCCAGTCCCAGCTCTCCGACGGCGACCACGAGCTCGACCTCGACGACGCGGCCAAGATCGTCGGCTGCTGGAACGGTCTGGCCAAGCGCGGCAAGGCCGAGCACGACTTCGCTGACGACCCTGAGCCGATGCGAAGAGCAGTCGCGTTCGCCGGCAACATCAAGGCGTCGAAGCGCATCGAGGAGCTGTTCACCGACGTCACGCGCTATTACGTCGACCGGGCCAACCTGGAGGACGAGTCCGGTGCGTCGCCGCTGACCTGCCAGGTCCGCCACGTCGACGGCACCTTCAACGCCCTCGAGCGCAACACCCGCATCGACTGGCTGCAGGCAGAGTCCAAGCCCAACCACGCGAGGATCCTCACCAACGCGCGCTGCCTCTCGGAGGGCGTCGACGTGCCCGCCTTGGACGCGGTGATGTTCCTGTCGCCGCGCAAGTCGGTGGTCGACATCATCCAGTCGGTCGGACGCGTGATGCGCAAGGCGCCGGGCAAGAAGTTCGGCTACATCATCCTTCCGGTCGGCGTGCCGTCCGGGATGTCGCCGGAGGAGGCGCTGCGCGACAACAAGCGGTACGCCGCGGTGTGGGAGGTCTTGCAAGCGCTCCGCGCCCACGACGAGCGCTTCGACGCGATGGTCAACCGGATCGACCTCACCTCCGACCGCGACCGCAAGATCAACGTCATCGGCGTCGGCGGAGACGACCGCACGGACGGCGGGCAGGGCGAGCTTCAGCTCGCGTTCGGAGACCTCGACGCCTGGCGCGATGCGATCTACTCCAAGATTGTCGACAAGGTCGGCACCCGCCGCTACTGGCAGGACTGGGCCAAGTCGGTCGCCGACATCGCGACCCGCCAGACCACCCGGATCAACGCGCTCCTCGCGGACGAGACGTCCGACGTCGCGAAGGAGTTCGACGTCTTCCTCAGCGGTCTGCGCGGCAACCTCAACGAAGGCATCAGCCGCAGCGACGCCATCGACATGCTGGCCCAGCACCTCATCACCCGCCCGGTCTTCAACGCCCTCTTCGAGGGGTCGCAGTTCCTCGACCACAATCCCGTCGCGAAGGCGATGGAGCGAATGCTCGGCGCGCTCGACGAGCACAACGTCGACGACGAGAACCACACGCTCGAGAAGTTCTACGAGTCGGTGCGGATGCGCGTCCAGGGCATCAACACCGCCGAGGGTCGCCAGAAGATCATCATCGAGCTCTACGACACGTTCTTCGCCACGGCCTTCAAGAAGACCGTCGACAAACTCGGCATCGTCTACACCCCGGTCGAGATCGTCGACTTCATCCTCAAGTCCGCAGACGACGTGCTCCAGCAGGAGTTCGGTCAGAGCCTCAGCGACGAGGGTGTCCACATCCTCGACGGCTTCACCGGCACCGGCACCTTCATGGTCCGCCTGCTGCAATCCGGGCTCATCAAGCCGGAGGACCTCGCCCGCAAGTACGCCAACGAGCTGCATGCCAACGAGATCCTGCTGCTGGCCTACTACATCGCCGCGGTCAACATCGAGACCACTTACTACGACGTGATGACCCAGGTGGCTGCGCCGGGGGGTGGCAAGCACGCCGCCGACCCCGGCCACGAGTACGTCGAGTTCCCGGGCCTGATCCTCACCGACACGTTCCAGTCCTGGGAGGACGACGACCGCCAGGACCTTGACGTGTTTCCCGAGAACAACGAACGACTCGAGAAGCTCAAGCAACTGCCTATCACGGTTATCATCGGCAACCCGCCGTACTCGGTCGGCCAAGACTCGGCCAACGACGATAATGCGAACGAGAAGTACCCCTCGCTCGATCGGGCAATCGAGACGTCATACGTCGCGAACTCGACGGCCACGTCGCGCCGCACGCTGTACGACTCGTATATCCGCGCCATCAAGTGGGCGACCCTTCGGATCAAGGACCGTGGCGTCATTGCCTTCGTGACTAACGGCGGCTTCCTCGACTCCAACACCGCGGATGGCATGCGCAAGACGCTCGCTGATGAGTTTGACGCTATCCATGTGTTCAACCTGCGCGGAAATCAGCGGACCGCCGGGGAGCAGTCACGCAAGGAAGGGGGCAAGGTCTTCGACGCTGGCAGTAGAGCAACCGTTGCCATCACGGTGCTCGTGAAGCGGTCGGGTGGGACCGGTCGAGCAACGGTCCATTACACCGACATCGGTGACTACCTGACCCGCGAGCAGAAACTGGCGAAGATTGCTGAAGCTGGATCGGTCGCCGGACTGAAGTCGCAGTCCATCACGCCGAACGAGCACGGCGATTGGCTCAATCAGCGCCGTGATGACTTCGAGAGATTCCTGCCAGTCGCCGACAAGCAGGGTGGCGCCAGCGTATTCCAGCGCGTGACGCTCGGGCTGGCTACAGGCCGCGATGCCTGGGCGTATGGCTCGTCGCGGACACAACTCTTCAGTCAAGTATCCGCGCTCGTCGAATACTTCAATGCCGAGGTGTTGCGAGCCGGCGATCGGGACGACTACACGCCCGTTCGCGACCCGAAACGGGTGAGTTGGAATCGGAACTTCGATCAAGCGTTCGCCAAGCGGAGACGTCTGTCCTTCACGGAGCACGCCATCCGGCGGGCGTCATACCGCCCGTTCTTTGCACAATGGGCCGCATTCGATCGCGACGTCAATGCCATGACGTATCGCCTACCGGAGATCTTCCCATCGGCTGAAGCGCGTGGGCCAGGTATCTGCCTGACGGGGCCGTCCTCTCACTACGACTTCTGCGCACTCGTCGCGGACGAGCTGCCCGATCTGCATCTCTTAGATACGGGGCAGTTCTTTGCTCGCTGGCGCTTCGAACGGGTTGACGAGGACGGCACTCTCGACTGGGGCGTAGAAGGCGAGGTCGTGGACGGCTGCCGCCGAATTGACAACGTCACCGACGAGGCGCTGCGACGATTCGCTGCCGCCTACGGCGCGATCACCAAGGACGACATCTTCTTCTACGTCTACGGCCTCCTGCACTCACCTGAGTACCGCGAGACCTACGCCGCGGACCTCAAGAAGATGCTGCCCCGCATCCCGCTTGTCGAGGACCCGTGGCCGTTCGTCGAGGCTGGTCGCAAGCTTTCGGACCTCCACCTCGGTTACGAGACCGTGACCCCGTACCCGCTCCAGGGCCTCGACGTCGAGCCGATCGCAGATTCCTACGACTTCTTCCGCGTCCAGAAGATGGCGTTCGCCAAGGTCCGCGACCCCGAGACCAAGAAGCTCGTCGCGGACAAGACGAGGGTCGTCTACAACTCGCAGATCGAGCTCAGCGGCATCCCCGAGACGGCGTACCGCTACATGCTCGGGTCCCGGTCGGCGATCGAGTGGATCATCGATCGATACCAGGTGAAGACCGACAAGGCGTCGGGGATCGTCAACGACCCGAACGACTGGTCGAGGGAAGTGTCGGACCCTCGCTACATCGTCGACCTGCTCGCCCGCATCGTCACGGTGAGCCTCGAGACGATGAAGATCGTCGACAACCTGCCCGCCTTGGCCATCCGAGAGGACCAGAACCCAACATGACCGTCCAGTTGCCCGCTGAGATGTCGGACTACGACCGCAAGGCGTGGACCGACGCTACGGACAGGTTGGCCCGCCAGCGAGCAGGCAGGGTCAGGAAGGCGGTCTCGGTCGCGACGGGCCCGGTCAAGCAGGTTGCCTCCGGGGCCTGGAACAGGGTCCCAACCCACGACGGCCTGGAAGCCCAGGTGTCGAGTGCCATGGCAGGGATGAAGGCGGTCACCTTCGATCCGGCTCTCCGGAGCGTCGACGCCGAGAAGGTGTTGCGGCGTCGCGGCGCATCCAGTCGGGGGGACCTCTTCGAGCTGGACATGAAGAAGCTGGACCGGTCACTGCCGGGTCTGCGGACGCTCTATTCCGGCACCGCCTTCGTCGAAGGCGGTGGAAGCGCCTTGGTAGTGACGGGCGCTGAGGTCTCAGCAACGGTGAGCGGAGGTGTCACCCTTGGCGTAGCTGCGGCGGCTATCGCGGCTGACGCCGTTGTCTCCATGGCGCTGATGGGCCGGATCATCGGTCGCGTAGCCGCCGAGTACGGCTACGACGTTCGATTGCCCGAGGAAGAAGTCTTCGCTCTCGGAGTGATGTCGCTCGGCACCGCGGCGACGGCCGCCGAGTCGACCGTTGCGCTTGCCAACCTGCGGCGCCTCACTGCCGTGATGATGCGACAGCCCACGTGGGCCGAGCTCAACAAGCATGCACTTGTCCGCATGATCGACCGGGTGTTCGGGCTCCTCGGGGAGAAGCTGGTCAAGCGCAAGCTCGCCCAGGCCGTCCCCGTCGCTGGAGCATTCATCAATGCCGGACTGTCAGCGCACATGGCCGACCAGACCTATCGCCGCGCGCGAGACGCCTATCGATTGCGCTTCCTTGCCGAGAAGTACGGCATTGATCCGGAGGACTGGATTGCCGCCGACACGGAGATCCCCGCGGACGAGTTGCTGAGTCTTGAGCTCGACGACCTCGAGACCCCGGAGCTGGACGGGATCGAGGGAACGCGGTGACCGAGCAGCCACCCAGCGGGAGCTCGGAAGCAGGATCCAATGATCTAGTCTACGACCGCAAGGCCGAGGTCGAGGCGATCCTCGCAAGCGACGAAACCCTCCTCGGACGGGTGTACCGCTACGACTTGGATGGATTGACGCCGCTCGAGATCGCCGAGAGCGAGGGCAACGCCAGCCCTGGCTTCGTCTACGGCTATCGGATGACCTTGAGGGCGTTGCTGGAAGACGAGATCCCCAACAGCACGAACATCGCGCTGGCAGCCGCACGACGAGTCCGGAAGTGGCTCAAGACGGCTCCGCTGAGCACAGAGCTTCGCGACGACCTTCGAGAACTCGAGCAGAAGCTCACGTCGAAGGCGGACAACGTAGAAGCCCAGCTCGAAGAAGCCGAGGGGGCGGTCAAGGCGTCCGAGGCGGCCGAGGCCAAGGGCACGCCGGGGATCTACGTCTACACGCTCCCGCACTACGTGCGACACCCGGTGGACCCCGACACTGGCAAGACGTTCCTCAAGGTCGGGCATTCAGCCAAGGACGCGTACTACCGCGCGGCCTCTGCCGGACGCCTGACCGCCCTTCCCGAGGATCCGATCCTCCTCCGCATCTATCCCGTGGGTGAATCAGCAGCGGCGGAGAAGAAGTTCCACGACTGGCTCCGGGACGCCGACCACATACCGGCGCGCACGAAGCGCGCCGGCGCCGAGTGGTTCCTCACCTCGACGAAGTTCCTCGACCGCATCGCGACCTCACTCGATCTCGAGATCCAGGTCGTGAACGAGTACGACGCGGGCGACGCGTGAGCAACAAGGAGGTCTGGGCGGATACCGCCTTCGACATCCTCGTGGAGGTCGCGGGCCGGTACCACGCGGTGATCGAGTACAGCGAGCTCGGCGAGGAGATCCAGCAGCGATCAGGAGTCTCGACGCGGATGGCGATCCGCAACTGGATCGGCGGGGTGCTCGAGATCGTGGTCCACCGGTGCGCCCGAGACGGCCTTCCCGCCCTGACGGCGCTAGTGGTTCGCAAAGGCACAGGGATGGTGGGCGAGGGGTACAACGCCGTGCTGGCAGTCGAAGGGATCCCGCTGCTCGAGGACGTCATGCAGCGCGAGAACCACGCCGCGCGGGCCCGACTGGAGTGCTACCGGTGGGCCAGCGCCTCTGGCCTTCCGGAGGAAGGTGGGTCCGCCGCGCTCGCGCCCACCCTCGCGGCAGCGGTCGACCGACGTCGCAGAGCTGCGACGCCGCCAAGGCCTGCGGCCGTGTGTCCGACGTGCAACATGGCGGTCCCAGCCACCGGGCTGTGCGACAACTGCGACTGACGCGGGTCAGCTGCGCGGCGCGGGGCTCAGGTCGATGAACAGGTCCGACAGCTTCTCGGCGTCGTCGCCGAGGTAGCGAAGCAGGTCCTCCTGGCGGGGTTGTCCGATGACCAACCTGTAGGCACCCACCGTCCGCATCAGTCGCTTGTAGGCGTGCATCTCCCGGCTGAGCGGGAGTCGCGGGCACGTAGCGTTCGATGTGGTGGCCATCTGGCAGTGGGAACACCCAATAGGGGTGCACCATCATCTCGCCTTCAGGCCGATCGGCCGCGGCGAGGTCGAACGCCGTGGCCCACGGGTCGTCCGCCTTGGTCACCTCCGGACGATCGCCGTAGACCTTCGCGATGTTGCGACGGACGGCGTGGCCTTTGTAGCGGTGCACACGGCCTTCGCGCTGCTCGAGGTCGACAGGGTTCGACGGGAGGTTCCAGTGGACGATCGCGTGGCTGTACTGGTGGAAGTCGAGACCCTCCTGCCCGACTGAGGTGGAGGACAGCACGAACGGCCAGAACGGCGAGTTGAACGCTTGTCGGACCTGCCCCTCGCGGGTCAGCGCCTGGTCCTCCGCCACGCCGCGTCCGAAGCGGACAGCAAAGTGGTTGCGGAGCCGGAAGGTCTCGAGCTCGAGCCGCCCTCCTCGCGCGCAGAGGTCGGTGGCCGTGTTGACGCTAGCCCGCACACCGAGGGCCTCGCTCATCTCGCGAGCGATCGCCTCCGCCTTCTCGGTTGCTGGTCGCTGGGCGACTCCGAGGCTCTCGTTGAGGATGTGGGCGTACTCGTCGAGGACGGCCGTGAGGCCGCCGTCGACGCAGTGGGTGAGGACGTCCTTCCAGTACGCCGTCTCGTCGGACTCGGCGCGGATCAGGCTGATCATCTCTGGCTGGTTGAAGAGATTGCGGAGGGCCCACGAGATGGAAGACGCCTGGTTGCGAACCCCCGGGTCGGTGACGTTGTCCAGCCCCCCGGTCACCCGACTCAGGGCTCGTAAGGCACTCGCGCCGAGACCGCCCATCGCCATCTGGGTGAGCACCTCCACCAGGTCTCCAGGGCGACGCCCAAGCATCGTCGCATCGACCGCTGCCGCCCGTTGGAGGTGCTCGTCGAAGCGGGTGCTCGAGTCGTGCTCAGCCCACTCGGTGCCGTAGTCGAACTGTGTCGCCTGGCGTGTCGGGAGGTCCAGGGCCATCTGGTCGAACAGCACCGGCGCCGCCCAGTACCACGCATCGTCGGCGGCACCGGACTCATCACCCGGGGGCAGGGTCGCGAGCAGCATCTCGACCTGCTTGCGGACCTCGTTGGTCATCGTCGCTCGGCTCAGAGGAAGTGGTTCGTCGACGACACGAGCGACGTAGAGGGGATCGCCCGCCATGGCCAGCGCAGCTGAGGGGTAGAGCAGCGCGAGCACGGGCATTCCGGTCAACCGGTCGCCATTGCGGGCGAAGTTGAGCAGACCGGTTTGGCGAGGCGCGTCGTACCGGCGCTCGGTGCCGCTCGCATCGAGCAGCCTTCGCTCGGCCTCATAGCTGAGGACGGTCGAGATCGCCTTGGGAACGACGTTCCAGGCCGAGAACACGAGCCGTTTGGTGAAGTGTCGCAGCTGCTCCTCGGCATAGGCACCGGACAGCTCGTAGTAGGGGAGCGACGGGGGGATCCACGCCAATCGATGAGCACCGCGATCGAGGACGTCGGCGGCGAGGCCACGCATCTTGGGGTTTCCGGGATCGAGCTGTTGGTAGGCGTTGACGTGCTCGCGGCGCAGCAGTCGCGGGGCCGCGACGATCGCGGAAGTGACCTCGGCGCTGTCGGCTCCGACTCGCTCGAGCTCCTTCTTGACGACGTAGCCGTCCATGAGCTCGAGCACGTAGGGGGAGCTTCTCCAGTACTCGAGCATGTCCTGCTGATCGAGCGCCTTGGCGACTCGATCGAGGAAAGCGAAGTCGGCGACGTCGCCCGGCTCCAGGGCCAGACCTGGTAGCGCGCCGGCCACCACCATGCCGTCCCGGTCAGGGGTGGACGCGAGGCGTTCGGTGCGCACCATCACACGGCGCAGCTCGGCCTGCACGGCATCGCGTGCGGTGGTCGCGAGGGCGCGATCGCCAGTCATCAGGCCTTGCCGGAGCTTGGCCAGGTTGTGGCGCACGATCTCGGTGCGTTCCGGTCCCTCTGGCCAGGTGAGGAAGTCGACGGTCTGGAGGAAGTTGTCGTAGTGGTCCTCGCCCTCCGTCTCGTCCGGCAGCGTGTACATCTTGAACGGTGTGGCGGAGAGGAGCAGCAGCTTCGCGTCCCCGTGGTCGAACAGCGCGCGCGCCAGCTCAGCGCCCGGGTTGTCCTCGTGAAGCAGCGAGGTGAACCGCTGGAACTCGTCCAGCACGATGATGTCGGGCTCCAGCGCGGCAACCGCGGCGCGGGCCAGCTGCTGCCGCATCCTGCCGATGAGTCGGTAACGCCAGCTGCTGAGGTGGGTGTCGGGCTTCCAGCCCTCGCGCTTGTACTTGAACTCCTCTGCGCACGCGCGCACCTCGTCGAGCAGGGACGCGTGGTCGCCGTCCCCGGCGAGCGAGGCAAGCTCAGCGGTGAGCTCTTCGCACATTCGCGCCGAGAGCGTCGAGCGATCGAACCAGTCCATCCTGTTGCGGAAGCTCTCGAGACCTGCGCCGCCCTGGAAGAACTTGTGCCAGTGGTTGCCGCTCAGCTCTGGCAGCTGTGTGCGGAGCATCCAGTAGAGCAAGACCCGTTCGTCCGCTGTTCCCCCACTTCCCGAGACGTTGAACGACGTGCCGGGGCTGAACGAGACGAAGTTGAGCTTGCGATCCTGCAACCCGTCGATCTTCTTCGCGAGCAGGGTGAGGCGGTCGGCGAAGTTGTCCTCCTCGTCCACGCCGACGCGGAGGCGAGCCAGGTTCTGCCGAGCGATCTGGGCGTTGGAGCAGATGTAGACGACATCAATACGGTCCACGTCCTCCCACATGCGGTCGATCGCCTTTGCGATCACACCGCGCGCGACGAGCGTCTTCCCCAGCCCGACCTCGTCCGCCACGAGGAACCGCCGTGTCGGGTCGGCGCCGAACAGCCGTTCGTCGACCTGGTCGACGGTCGCACGTTGAAAGTCCTTGAGCCCTGCCAGCTCCTTCTCGACATCGGGCCGAGGGGTCGCAGTCATCGTGCCTCCTTGGCCAGCGCGAGCACGTTCCACAGGGCGTCGAACTCCTTGCCGAGCTCGGGCAATCGGCCCTCTTCGTCGCGAAGGTCGTCGAGGAGACGTTCGACCCGGTCCAGCGAGTCGTCGCCTCGCGCGTACGCCCGAACCAGCGGCTCGAGCAGCACGGGGTCGTTGAACGTGGTCAATGTCGTCGCCGCCCCAGCGGAGGCATCGTCGTTGCTCGCGTCGAGCAGCTGACCTGCGAGGTCGTCCATGCTCGGGTCCTGGAGAAGCAACGCGAGGTAGCGGAGGATGTCCTCGACATTTGTGAGCAGCTCGCGCAGCACACGTCGCGCGCGATCCGCCGGGGCTCCGAGCAGGTCGGCACGGATCACGCTTGCCCGTTCCACCGTGGTGCCGTCACGCTCAAGTCGCGTGCGTACGGCAACTAACGGGGTGAGGTCGTTGTGGCCGAGTCCGACCCATGCGACCTCGTCGGACAGAGGCCGGTCGGCGAGGTCGCGCAGGGTGATCGGGCGCACCCACGACTCGCCGACGAGCTCTACGTGGTCCAACCAGCCGAGTCTGACCTCGAAGCCCGGGCCTTCCTCAGACACACGCAGTTGTGGCCGCGCGCCGGCGAGCGCTACGTGCAGCTCCTCGATAGCCTTCTCCAGGTCGTACTCCCGATCAGCCTGGGCTTGCGCCGGGGGCGTGTAGGGCTGAACGATGCGAAGCAACCCCGTCTCCTTCTCGGAGTCCTTGAGGAGCGCTGCAGCGCCCATCGCGTGCGGGCGGCCTTCGAGGAGCACCCCGAACTCGACGTTGCCCCCGAAGGCTGCGGAGGTCGCGTTGGCCGATCCGGTCAGCAGGTGTCCGATGCCTTCTCTGTCCCACGCGAGCACCTTCGCGTGCAGACCGGTCTTGATCTCCAGCGAGAGGCCCGGCGCCCCGGATGTGTTCTCCCCGTCCGCCACCCCGTCGACGTCTTCGGGCGCCGCATCCGCGTGCGGTTGGAGGACGAAGAGCTGGTGTCCGTGCAGCGTCTCGCCTCCGATCCTGTCGAACGCGTCGCTCCGAGAGATGATCGTGGTTCCCTTCGGCAGGCGACGGATCGTGCCGACATCGAGGAACGGTGAGATCACGACTGCCTTGTCTGCCTCCCGCGCCATGGGCCAGCCGTCCTCGTCGCCCACACCGAGGGGCAGGAGACGGCCGCTGGTGAATCCACTGGGTAGGGCAAAGGATCTGTCTCGGACCGTGAAGGACATGTCCTCCACCAGCGCCCGACGCGTCGAGCTCATCGGCTTGGTGGTCATCGACGTGAGCGCGTCGATGAAGCGCGACAGCGGGCGGGCAGACAGGTGCGCCTCATGGATCGGGGCCTCGTCGGTGGCGAAGACGGTGTCCCACGAGCGGTCGCCGGTGAGATTTCGGCTGAGCACCATGAGGCGATGAGTCAGCTCGCCAGCCGGGTTGGCGAAGCGGAGGAGCCAGACCTTGGGATGGAACACGCGTCCCGGTGGAGGTGTCACCTCCACCACTGAGTCCTCGGCGAACACCGTGAGCGAGCGATAACGCCCGGGCACGTGGATGCCGCCTGCTTGACAGAAGACCGTGGTGCGTTCGGCGTAGCGTCGGATTGCTTCAAGAAGCTCGTGCTGGGCCGCTCCTTCGATGCCGTCGCCCTGGTCGTACGCGGCCATCGACAGCGGCGCGAGCAACAGCGAGGCAAGGTCGAGGGTGTAGGTCGTGGCGAGGGCTGCGTCGATGCGCCAGCCCGGTGGGGGGCGGAGGGCGTCGGTCAACAGGTGTCGCGTGTCCGGGTTCAGCACGTCAGGCCTCCAGGCCGGCTGCGATGTCGTTGAGGTGGCCCCGAGCGATGCTCCAACGGAAGTCGAGCGCTCCCGTGCCCGCTCCGACACCCCACGTGGACCGGGCCTCGGGGTAGGTGAGCCGCGCGCGCCCGCGCTTCAGGTTGAGCTCCCTGACGGTGACCAAGGACCTCGCTTCCTCCGAGGCGTGCTGGCCCTTCCCCGCTAGCCTCCACCACTCCTCGAGGAAGCGCTGGGTGCTTGGACGGATGCGGGGGTTGTGCTGTCGGATGACCTGCCAGAAACGCGAGCGGTCCCAATCGCGCAGCACGGCCTCGTCGTCAAGCCGCTGCGCCCACTGGTCGAGGAGTTCTGCGTAGGTCTCGCGGTGCTCGTCGTGCCCGATCAGCTCGGCCATCATGACGTTGTAGAGGATCGCAGGGCCGGTAGCCGTGAGGTACACGCGACGGGCGTGGTCGACAAGGTCGCGAAGCTGGGCTGGGAAGTCCCCCAGGGCCTCGTGCTCCCAGAGCCAGGTTGCCTCGGACTGTGGGTGGTTGACCGCGAGCCATGCAAGGGCCGTGCCTCGGGTCGATTCGGCGATGCGGATCCTGAGGTATTCCGCCTCTGTCCGGTCAAGGTCGAAGGACGTCGCATCCAAGAGGGCCGCCGGCGCAGGCGGGAGCGCCGTCATGCCGAGCGAGTCAGGGCCTTCCAAGTCGGCGTCAGGGTCGTCCGTGATCCGCCGGTGCTGGACGGCATTGCGGAAATAGCCACCTATGGACGTACGCCAGTGCCGGACGCCGAGATGCTCCAGGCTCGCCCAGTACAGGCCGCTGGGCATGGTCTTCAGCGTCCCCTTGGCGTCGCGCCCGATGACGCCCTGGTCCTCACCGCCGGCCAAGAGAGCGTGGATGAGCTTGGTCTCTCGTGAACGCAGCTCGGCCTGCGCGCGCTCGGTCGGCCACCGGTGCCGGGCGACGTCGTTGACCAGCCACGCGACGAACAGGAGGTACCTCGCGCGGGTGTGCAGCGTCGAGGTACCTGGGAAGAAGGCGTTGGAGAACGTGTCGCGAACGCTGCCGATGCCGAGCTCGTCGACCGTCGAGCTGTCCTCGAACAGCTTGATCACCTCGAGCATGGCATCGCGCTGCGAGTCGTCCCCGTCGAGCCATCCGAAGTAGGCCACGACGTGATGAAAGGTGACGAAGCAGGTCGGCGTCAAGGCTCACATGACGTTCCCGGACCGATCGGGACCATGTCGTCATAGGGCTCGCCTAGTGTGCCGACGTGGACAGTTCGGGGGACGGGCTCTTGTCGCAGCAGCCCTTCAGGATCAGGTTTCCAGGTTTGGTGGATGCTGCGCACCTCTCGGTCGACTCGCTCGCACTGGCAGCTGCGCGCGATTCCAGCGGTGGTGACTTGCTCGTCCAGTGGTTCAGCAACAACGCGGGCCCGACGATTGCTGATCTCCTCGACGTCACCGAGGAGGACGTCCTGGGTTGGCGCAACATCGGGGTAGGCAAGCGAGACCAGATCCTCGACTTCCTCGCGGCGGTCGACTACGCAAGCGAGGACTTCGTTGGATCCGGGCCGCTAGCCACGGTGCACCACGCCGTTCAATCCATGCAGGCGGACCCGGACCTGCTCCTGGTCATCGAGTGGACCCGCTTCGCAGGGCCGCTGCGCACTTGGGCCGACGTGGAGGGCTCGGTCGTCGGCCATGCCCTGCCAGCTGATGTCGCCGCCGCCGTCGACCGTCTGCGCGCACGTAGGCTCAACGAGCCCGCACCTGTGGCAGATGCCGAAACCGTTCTCGCAGGCTGGTTCGACGAGATGAAGCCCCGGGATCGCGACATCCTTCAGCATCGTCTCGTAGAAGCTCCGCTTCGGACGCTCGACGACATCGGAACTCAGCACGGAGTTACGCGCGAGCGCATCCGTCAGGTACAGCGGAGACTGTCTGACAGGGTGCCGGACCTCATGGCCAGCGACGCGTGGCGAGTGGTGCGGTGGGAGGTCTTTGCGCAGGAGCTCCGCCTCAGCGCGTGTGCACCATGACCCCCGGCGAGGCCGCCTTCCTCGCGTCCACCGAGGGATTTCCGCGCGCCTTGATCCTCTGGCTCGCCGGCTACGAACGAGTCGAGCAGACTGTCCGTCGCCGTGACTTCACCATCCCCACGGCCAGCACCGTCCCGCTCCTGCCGGAGAGCCCGATCGTCGACCGCGTCGCCCTCTGTGACGTTCTGGAAGCGGGCGGGGTCCATGCCGAGCTCGTGGATTGGCTCATCGACAGCATTCCTGGCATCGCACGGGTGGACGACGAGGTCGTGCTCTGGCCGGGCAACATCGTCGAGAAGTCCTATGCCGTCCTCTCGGTGCGGGGTGTGCCGATGACGCCAGATGCACTGGCGGAGGCGATCGGTGGGGGTGTAAGTGTCCGCGGCCTTCGTGCGCGACTCTACGAGGATGACCGCATTGCCCGAGTGAGTGCACGCGAAGTCGGGCTGGCGGCCTGGGGCGGCGAGGAGTACACCTCGGTTCCCGGACTCATGACGACTTACCTGGAGGAGTACGGCGCCTCTTCGATCACCGACCTGCAGGACAACCTCGAGGAGCGTTTCGGTGCGAGCCGCGCCTCTGTGTCGATGGTGCGAGCCGCTCCGGTCTTCGCCAACGAGGGCCCGCAGATCTGGCTGCGTGGCCCGGACGAGCCGTTCGTACCCCGCAACACACCGCACGTCATCCCAGGGCATTACCGCAGCGCCGACCAGCTGTTCTGGAGGTTGAAAGCAGACCGCGAGCTCATGCGGGGGAGTGGCCGATCGGCGCCGCCCGAGATCGCGACGTTCGTCGGCCTGCAGCCTGGCGCGCACACGAAGCTTCGCGCCGATCCGCGGGATGTCCACTTCGCCTGGCTCATGACGAGCCATGTGGGACCACAGCTGGGTTCCCTCAAGCAGCTGGCCGACTCGCTTGGCGTGATCGAAGGCGACGAGGTCTTCCTCGTGCTCGTTCGTTCGACTCACTCGGCCTCTTTGCGACCAGTCTTCTCATCCCGGCTCAGCAGCGATGCGTCAGAGGCTGTCGCTCAGCTGACGGGCCTCCCGGCGCACGCCTGTTCGACGCGGGACGCTTTGGCGGCCTCGGTGGGTGTCGCGATCGACGAGCTGGTGGCGACCCTGCGCGCTCGCGGAGATGAAACCGTCGCCGATCTGGTCGCTCGGTTGCCCGACTGAGGCGGAGGTTCAGAAGGCGAGGTAGCGCTCGCGGAATGCGGCGCGCCAGGCCTCATGACCGGACACCGAGTCGAGCAGGTCCTCTAGCGCGCAGAAGCGCAGCTCGGTGGGATCTACGAGTTGCGCAGCGACCTCGGCCGTGACGGTGCGGGCCGGCCCATCCGCAGCGGCCGCGACCACGACGCCGTACCCCTCGGCGTATTGACCGGTGGCGCAGACGCGCTGTGTGAGCAGTTGGTTGTACCAGAACTGCCGGAGCCTCGGCTTGTCGAGCGCGGGCGCAGCTTTCGGCAGCCAGGCTCCCGTGACGGTGGCGTCGTGGAACTTCGGTGCAGCCGGTTTGGGTTGCGCCTTCGAAAGGTCTTCCGCGTACTTGCACTCCACCCCGACGAAGCCTGCTGCGCCTCCGGGTAGCGAATAGGTGACGAAGGCATCGAATGCCGATCTGGAGAATGAGTCGGCGGGCGCCCACTCGAGGCGCACCTCTCGCACATCCGTGGCCCGCGCCGAGATGGACTGGACCCATTGCAGGAGCGCGTCTGGAGTGGCGGACAAGTGGCCGAGGAGGTTGAAGCACATCGGCTGTGATGACAGGAGGTTGCGTTTGAGCCGGTCGAGCTGAATCAGGCCGGGGCGCTTCTCTGACTCAAGGGACGTGATCGCCGTGGTGGCCGCGGCCACAGCCTCGGGCGTCATCAGGTTGGGCTCGAAGCCAACGTCGACCGGGAGCATCGATGCGACCAGGCGTCCGTCCGGCCGAATCGGGCCTGCGCCGAGCCCAAGACGTTCCTGCCGCCACCACGCCTGGTGACGTCTGAGCCGCGCCTGCCAGCTGCCGTCGCTCTTCTCGGCCCACGCCGGGTCGTCCCAAGCCAGGTTCGGGTCTTCGACGCCCATCTGATCTCCTGTCAATCGACTCCTGACAGTCAAGCACGATCGCGGCGTGCTCCGACTGCACGACCGGGACGAGGGGCCCGTTCATGGTGCAGGGCGGATCGAGTCCGTGACTCACGACGCGGCTCTGATCCCGACGAGCACGAGTATCTTCACAACGAGTGTGGAAGCCAATGGCAGGGATCAAGCCCGCCCATCGCCTCACTGGTGGAAGGGGCGCGGCTGGGGCATGTGATGCCAGCCCTACGTCGGATTTGGGCATTCAGCATCAAGGGGCCCGAGACGACCGGGCGTGATCGTTGCCCCCTTGGTCGGGGACGGACCGCATCCATCACGATCAAACGACTGGTGGCACGACAGATATACGGGACATCAACGAGCAACGACTACCGGCTCGACCGCCCGCGCATCCCGTGGCGGCGGACATTCGTCCCCCGTTTAAGGTACGAGCCGCTGTCGGTGGGCTCCTCTAGCGTGTCTTTCGTGGGGATCGCGGGGGCGATCCAGACGGGGGTCGAGAGATGACTGATGAGCTCGAGCGTCGGTGGGACGACGCGGTGGAGACGGCGTGGCGGGAGTTCCGCCAGCGGCTGGCTGACCACGTGGCGGGGATGGGTCCGGACGACTCGCTGGTCGTCGAGATGCCGCAGGAGCGCGACGGCGGGGCGTCGCCCTACTGCCAGGTCGCCGGCGGCGACGACGTGGTGCGCGTCGAGGCGGTGAGCAACGTCTACCTCGCCGACGAGTGCCTGCTCGACGACGACCAGGAGGTGGCGCTGGGGAACATGGGGTTCCAGCAGCCCAACGCCTGGAGCTGGGAGGACGGCGACACCAACTTCTGGCTCGACGTCGACCGGCGCGAGGCGGACCGGGTCGCGGTCATGGTGGTCCGCGCGCTGCGCGAGGTCTACGGCGTGATGCACCCGATCTACCTCGACGCCGAGGGTCTCGAGCCGGCTCGTGAGGGCGGCAAGCCGCTGCCTCCTAAGCTGGTCCGCGCGGAGCCCGACGTGCACGAGGTCGTCCGCCCGACGTCGGTGGAGGAGGTGCGCGCGGTCATCGACCTCGCCGTCGCCGGCCTCTACGACGACGCGCCCGAGTGGGACGACGACGGGGACCTCCCGCTGCCGACGGAGGGCCAGCTGGTCTGGATCCTCGTCCACAAGACCATCCCGCGCGCGCTGATCTCGTGCATTCTCGCCGAGGACGTCACCGACACCGAGACGGCGCTGGCGGAGGTCAACCGTCTCAACCGCACCGAGTTCGGGCTGACCTTCTTCCTCGCCGACGGCCGGATCAGTGTGACCCGCGAGGTGGGCCTCGACGTGGCGACGGCAGCCACGATCCACATCGAGGTGCAGCGCCTGCTGAACCACGTCGACGGCTGGGCCCGCGACCTCGCCGAGCGGCTGGCCGCTTCGGTCCAGCAGGCGACGCCGAAGCAGCGCGACGGACGCTTCGAGGCAGCGTACGCCGTGGTGGCCGAGCTCGAGCGCGACCAGCGCGGGTCGGTCGTTCCCGCGACGATGGCGCGGGTCTACGGCAACGACACCGGATTGCTGCTCAAGGCGATCCGGATCACCGAGCAGCGCCGGCGCGAGATGCGCGGCAAGGTCCGCGAGGCGCGCAACCTCAAGCACCACAGCAGGGAGAAGGTCCTGCAGGCGCGGCACGACTACCTGCGCGACCTCGCGTCCCGGATGCGCGCCGCGTTGCGGCTGATCGTGGACGCGCCGGTCCGGAAGGTGCAGCTCGACCAGCTCGCGCTGTTCGACGAGGACGAGGCGGGGACCGGCCGGTGAGCGCGTTCGGCGGACGCGGCGCCGCGTCAGGTGATGGGGTGTGCGGATGCCTCGCCTGATCCCGGAACAGCCGACCTTCACCACCGAGTCCGAGCAGGCGGTGTGGGAGCGGCTGCGCGACGGCCTCGGCGACGACGACGTGCTCATCACCAACCTGCGCCTCACCGACGAGACCAAGGACCACGAGGTCGACATCGTCGTCCTCATGCCCGACATCGGCATCGTCGCGCTCGAGGTCAAGGGCGGCAGCGTCTGGTGGGACGAGGGCTGGCGCATCAAGCGCCGCGGGCGCGAGGCAGTCATCCACCCGGTCGACCAGGCGCGCGACGGCAAGTACGCCCTGCGCGCCTACGTCGAGCGCGACGAGCGGTGGGGGAGCCGCACCCGGGTGGCGTGGGCGCACGCGGTGGTCACGCCGTACTCCGAGTTCGACTCCGACTTCGCGCTGACGGACCTGCCGCGCTGGTCGCTGCACGACACCAAGGACCAAGAGCACCTGGTCGGACGGCTGCGGCAGAACGCGCAGAAGATGACCCACGGACAGCGGGTCGCGACGGCCGACGACGTCGACGCGATCGCCGACATCCTCACCGGCCGGCTGCCCACGTCGTACGACATCCGCGCCGAGGCCGACGAGCGCGCCAGCGTCGCCGACCGGCTCACCCTCGAGCAGGCCACGATCCTGCAGGTCACCCGGCTGCTCCACCGCGTCGAGGTGCGCGGCGGCGCCGGCAGCGGCAAGACGGTGCTCGCGCTGCAGCAGGCGAAGGAGCTCACCCGCGGCGGGCAGGACCGCAAGTCGCAGCGGGTCGCGCTGCTCTGCTACTCGATCGGGCTCGCCGAGCACCTGAAGCGTGAGGTCGCGACCTGGCGTCACGGATACCGGCCGGCGTTCGTCGGCACCTTCCACGACTTCGGTCGTCAGTGGGGTGCGTCCGACGGTGACCGACAGGACAGCGAGTTCTGGGAGGAGCGGCTGCCCGCCGAGATGGCCGAGCTCGCGGCCGACCTGCCGGACGGCAAGAAGTTCGACGCGGTGATCGTCGACGAGGCGCAGGACTTCGCCGACTCGTGGTGGACGCCGGTGCTGCGGGCGCTGCGCGACGAGGAGGACGGCGGGCTCTACGTCTACTCCGACGAGAACCAGCGGATCTTCGCCCGTTTCGGCCGGCCGCCGGTCGCGCTGGTCCCGCTGGTGCTCGACCACAACCTGCGCAACACGAAGCAGATCCATGATTCCTTCGGTCCGCTCGCGCCGAGCCGGATGTACAGCCGCGGAGGCGAGGGTCCGTCGGTCCGCTTCGTCGACATCGGCGAGGAGGACCCGCTCGACGTCGCGGACGACCAAGTCGACCAGCTGCTCGACGCCGGGTGGGACCCGCAGCACGTCGCGCTGCTCACCACCGGCCACCGGCACCCGATCCAGGTGGAACGCACCGACTTCCACGACCAGGACGGCTACTGGCGCACCTACTGGGACGACGACGTCTTCTACGGCCACGTCCTCGGGTGCAAGGGCCTCGAGCGGCGCGCGGTCGTGCTGTGCCTCAACGAGGACGGCTCGCGCGACCGCGCCCGTGAGCGGCTCTACGTCGGGATGTCGCGGGCCACCGACGAGCTGGTGGTGGTCGGCGACCCGGCGACCGTACGCCGGGTGGCGGGCGACGACGTGGCGCGCCGGCTCGGGATCTGATCCGCAGCAGCCAGTGCGGTGGAGCTGGCCCCACAGCGGTGCGTCTGCTCCTAGGCTGACCCCGGCCGTCCGGCCGATCACGATGGGGGATCGATGAGTGCGCTGAACCGTGGGGGCGTGTGGCTGGGAGTGGTGCTGATCCCGGTCTCGTTGCTGCTGGGATACATCGGCTACCGGGATCTCGCAGAAGCCTCGATGTCCCGACCGGATGCAGCGTTCGGTGCGATCCAGCTGTTCTTCATGGAGACGCAGACCGACCTCGACCAGCCGCCGCTCGCCCTGAACATCGCCAGGTTCAGCGCTCCGCTGTCGTTGGCCATCGCCACCTTCGCCGCGATCGTCGCGCTCGCGGGAGAGCGCATCCGTCGTCTGCTCCTGCGCCAGTTCGGCCGCGACCACGTCGTGATCGCCGGACTCAGCGAGACGGGCAGGGAGCTCGCTCGCTCCCTGCGCAGCCAGGGCCGCAGGGTCGTGGTCCTCGACTCCGACGCTTCTCACCCGGCAGCAGCCGAGGTCCAAGCGCTCGGCGCGCTCGTGATCGTGGGCGACGCACGGCAGCCCGAGCAGCTCATGCGGTGTCGGGTCGACACCGCTCGTCACGTGGTCGTGAACACCGGTCACGACTCGATCAACGTCGAGGTCTGTGAGGTGCTGACGGCCGTCGCAGGGCACGCGACGACCGTGCACGCTGCAATCGACGACGAAGCGCTCTGGTCGGTGCTGGGTCGCGTGCAGCTCGAGGAGTCGGACAGCGCTGCGACCTTCGACTTCTTCCACCCGGACGACCGCAAGGCGGCGTCGTTCATCGATGCGGTCGATCAGGGGTCTGGCGCCGACGTGTCGGAGGTGTACCTCCTGGGACGAGGTGCACTCGCGCGACGGGTGCTCGTCCGCTGGTGCCAGCGTCGCCTGGCGGAAGGAGAGCCCTTTGCCATTCACGTCGACGCAGCGACGCACCGAGCTCTGGTCGGTCCCTCGCTGGCCGCGCTCCCGTGGATCCGGGACGTCGTCACGGAGGTGGATGTCGTCCCCACGAGCTGCCGGATCGGACTGGTGTGCAGCGACGTGTCGGACGGCGCCTCGCTGAGCGCGGCGCTGTCCATTGCCTCTGAGCGACAGGTCGATCGGGTCTTCCTGTGCTCGACGCTGCCCAGCGGCCGGGCGGTGCTCGACCTCAAGGGGGTGAGCGAGAAGGTGTGCGTCGTCCCGGCGGGGTCGACCTTCCGGGAGCCGCAGGCGTTCTTCGCCCTCTCCTGGGTCGAGATCATGGCCGCCGCGCGGCATGACTTCTACTGCGCGAGCGAGCGTTCGAGAGGTGTGACGGCGGCCGACAACCCGTCGCTCGTTGCCTGGGGTGAGCTCCCGGAGAGCCTGAAGGACTCGAACCGCCGGTTCGCGGCCGCTGTCGGCGCGGTCCTCGGCGATCTGGGTGCGGGGCTGGTCCCGCTGGGGCCGCGAACCGCATCGAAGACGCCTCCGGTCGAGAGCGAGCTCATGGAGTCCTTGGCGCGGCGGGAGCACGACCGGTGGATGGCCGACCTGCTCCTCGACGGCTGGCGGTACGAGCCGGGCGCCAAGGACCCGGTGCGGAAGACGCACCCGCTGCTGGTCGACTGGGCAGAGCTGGACGAGATCGAGCGTGACAAGGATCGTGACTCGATCCGCGCGATCCCGCAGATGCTCGCCCGCGTCGGTTGGGCACTCGACGTCCCGGCACGGGCTCCCGCGTCCTAGACGAAGACGGCGACGTCCCGCAGGCGGTTGGCGGTCGGCTCCGGCAGGTCGACGTAGACCAGTACCTCATCTACGCTGACGAACCGTCCCAGCTGCCCGCGCATCTCCACGATCCGCGCGGCCTCGTCGTGGTCGACGCCAGCGTGGTGCGCCAGGACGGCGGTCGGGACGCTGTTCAGGTCCACGAGACCACCGTCGTCGTAGTCACGGGGCACATCCGGCCGTCCGACGTGCATCGACCTGGCGAGAGGGCGGTCCTGCTCGACCAACCTGCGGTACCGGTCGCGGCTCTCCCGCCGGGCGAGGACGGACTGCGTGCCGGCGAGCGGAGTGGTCGGGCGGCGGAAGGCGACGACCACGACGATGCCGACGACCATCGAGATCAGGATGATCGATCCGCCGAAGTCCGCCAGCGGTCCGGTGGCGTTGCCCTCGGCGTCTTCCGGTGCACTGCCCGCGAAAATGATGGCGAGAACGATGGCTGCCCCCATCCCGGCAGCGAGCAGGTGCATCCGGCGGCGGAACGCCTTGTCGTGCGGGCGACGGTTGGCCGCCCAGATGGGCGCGGCCCAGGACGCGAAGCCGAGCGTCAGCACGCACCACAGGATCATCGCCTTGGTCGATCGGCCCTTCTTCCGGGCCGGAACCGGCACCGGGGGCTGCGGCGGCGCTGCGAAGTGGGACGGGACCGTCGGCGCCTGCGCATGCGGCGTCGGGTACGCCGGGCGAGCCGGCGGAGCGGCGTAGCTCGAGGGCCGCTGCTGCTTGGTCCACACGGCCCCTCGGTCTCCGCGAGCCGTGCCGGGCTCGCCGAGTCCGAACGAGCTCCGGTGCTGCATCAGGTAGCGGCCGACCATCGTGTGGTAGTTCCCGAGCTGCGACACCTCGGTGTGGGTGGCCAGGACGGCAGGGTGCTCCGACACGTCCTTGGTGGCGAACGAGTGCGGCAGCGACGAGATCGCGTAGCGGAGTGCAGCCTCGTCCACGTCGGCAAACGACATCGTGCGGGCCGGCGCTGCGTTCCCGGCCGACCCGAGCAACTGGCCGAGCTGCTCGGTGAGACGCGCCAGGTCGCTGCTCCAGCGTGAGTCGGACAGCTCGAAGGCGTTCAGGCGGGCGAGACGCTGGATGCTCTGCGGAAGCTCCTCGGGGGTGGGCATGCGAGCGCCCTCAACGAGCACGGGGATGACGCGGAGGTTCGCCTGCAGCGCCGACTCGACCTCGAGGCGGACGAAGTCGTTGGACTCGTCGATCCGCCTGACGTCGGTCCCGGGGCGGGGGTCGAGCCAGTTGTCACCGATGAGGATCAGCGCGACCTGGCACTGCTCGATCTCGCCGCGGATGTGCTCCTCGAAGTCGGCACCGATCGGGATCGAGTCGATGTCCATGAAGACACGTGCGTTCTGCATCCGGTGGCGAAGTCCGTCGTTCAGCCCGTTGGCCTGTGACTGGCAATCACTGCGTCGGTACGAGATGAAGATGCGCTGTTCGGTTGTCGCGGTCATGAGGTCCCCGTCTGCGTTCATGAGTGCTTGCGGCACATCATGGACGCCACCACCGACACTTGGCACCCCCATCTGGAAATTCACCAAGATGAAGCGCAGCGCTGAGTCAATGTGTTGCGGGACGGGACCTCGACGACGTACGCGTCGTGGTCGGACAGCCGCTTCCCGCCGACCTCGACGAAACCCGCCTAGCCACCGCGTCACTGCCCTCAGGCACAGCGATGTGGTCGATGCTCAACAATCCGTCGATTCGGTGCGCCAGGTCCGTGGTCGGCACGACGAGCCCGAGCTCGGTGAGGGCTGAGGCGATGGACGCGCGCCCGGCGATCGAGCCGGCGTGCTCGCGGCCGGTGAGCGCGTGGTTCCAGTCGCCGCCCCACACGAGTGAGCGAGCGGCGCGGAGGTGGAGAGCAGGTCGCCGACCGTGTTCGCGGTCTTCTCGGCGTGCTTCGCGCCCACCCACGGCGGCCGTGAGCCGGCCGAACGCCACGGCAGCACCGAGCTCACGAAGGTCACCCCGCCGACCTGCGCCGCCGCGCTCGCCGGGTGAGGGTCCGGCAGTGACGCCATCGGCAGCCGGCTCGCGATCCCGGCCCACCGACGACGCGCCGCCATGCGCGCCGACGTGCAGTGGACGGCGTACCCGGGAAGGACGGTCCGTTCGCTGACCTCGGTCAGCAACCAGAGGTCGCAGTCCGCGCCGAGCAGGAGGTCGCGGTGGTCCAGCGACCACCGCCCGGCGAGGTTCCACGTCCCGATGCGCACGGGCGGCATCCTGTCGGACGCCATCCGCCGCTGCGAACCGTCACCGCATGTCGAACACCAGCCGCGCCGGCACCTCGCCGGCGAGCACCTCCTCGAAGCACGCGTTCACGTCCTCGAGCCTGCGGGTCTCGGTGACGACCCGGGTCATCCCGCGGGCGTGGAGGTCGAAGACAGCGGCGAGGTCGTTGCGGGTGCCGACCAGCGAGCCGATGACCGAGATGCCCTTGAGCACCGTCTCGAAGACGGGGAGCTCGAGGCGGTTGTCGGCGGGCAGGCCGACCAGGACAAGACGGCCGTTGGGGTTGAGCGCGGCGTGCGCGGCCCACATGGCGGCCGGCGACGGGACGGTCACGAGGGCGATGTCGACGCCGCCGACCTCGGCGAGCTGCGCGGCCTGGTCGCCGCGGGCGTCCAC
>JAESGW010000385.1_pt1 | contig 50726 bp, 56 predicted proteins | sample 9269791 | NCBI WGS metagenome assembly JAESGW01 (sample SAMN16773120, study PRJNA677053) | algae metagenome | isolation source: Aphanocapsa lilacina HA4352-LM1 and co-occurring heterotrophs from near cave... | place: USA: Maniniholo cave, near Haena, Kauai, HI | collected 2009-07-28
AACGGGGCGCCAGCGTATCGAACAGCTTCTTGACCTGATCCTTGTCGCGCATCTCGGAGATCGCTTGACGACGCATGGCCAGACCGCCCTTCTTGCCGAGCGTGACCAGCTTCTCCACGATCGGGCGAAGCTCCTTGGCCTTCGGCAGCGTGGTGACGATCTGCTCGTGCTTGATCAGCGCCGCGCACATGTTGGCGAACATCGCGCGGCGATGCTCGGCGGTGCGGTTGAGCTTGCGATGAACCTTGCCGTGACGCATTTTCGTATTCCTTCAATTCCATTCGTCGCGACGGTTCGTCGGACTTGTTGCTCAGGTGGGCTGCCTGCGTTCGCCCCAGGTGGCGAGTAGCGAATGGTGAGTAGCGAGCAGGTTCTTCCCCATTCGCTATTCGCCACTCCCTATTCGCTCAGTAGTGATCCTCGAAGCGCTTCGCCAGTTCGTCGATGTTCTCCGGCGGCCAGCCCGGCACTTCCATGCCGAGATGCAGACCCATCTGGGCCAGCACTTCCTTGATCTCGTTCAGCGACTTGCGGCCGAAGTTCGGGGTACGGAGCATTTCCGCTTCCGACTTCTGCACGAGGTCGCCGATGTAGACGATGTTGTCGTTCTTCAGGCAGTTTGCCGAACGCACCGACAGTTCGAGTTCATCGACCTTCTTGAGGAACGCCGGGTTGAACGCGAGATCGGGGATGATCTCCTGCGCCACTTCCTTGCGCGGCTCTTCGAAGTTCACGAACACGTTGAGCTGATCCTGCAGGATGCGGGCGGCATAGGCCACCGCGTCTTCCGGCGTGATCGCGCCGTTGGTCTCGATCGTCATGGTCAGCTTGTCGTAGTCGAGGATCTGGCCCTCGCGGGTGTTCTCGACCTTGTAGGAGACCTTGCGCACGGGCGAGAACAGGCTGTCGACCGGGATCAGGCCGATCGGCGCATCCTCGGGCCGGTTGCGCTCGGCGGCGACGTAGCCCTTGCCGGCAGCGACCGTGAACTCCATGCGGATCTCGGCGCCCTCGTCCAACGTGCAGATCTGCAGATCGGGATTGAGCACGACGACATCGCCGACGGTCTGGATGTCACCGGCGGTGACGACGCCCGGACCCGACTTCTTCACGACCATGCGCTTGGGGCCATCGCCCTGCATCTTGATCGAGATGTCCTTGATGTTGAGCACGATGTCGGTGACGTCCTCGCGAACGCCCGCGATCGAGGAGAACTCGTGCAGCACGCCGTCGATGTGCACCGACTGCACCGCCGCGCCTTGCAGCGACGACAACAGGATGCGGCGCAGCGCATTGCCGAGCGTCTGGCCAAAGCCGCGCTCGAGCGGTTCGGCGACGACGGTCGCAAACCGGGTCGCGTCGGTGCCCGGGGTTACCTGCAGCTTGTTCGGTCGAATAAGTTCTTGCCAATTTTTCTGGATCGTCACTTTGTCACCCCTTCGGGTCCATAGACCGGCCAGTCGATCTGCCTTCAGATCACTGGCGTTGGAGATCGCGGATCAGTCCGCGCAGTCAAATTCCAAAAACAATCGCGAGACAGCCGAGCCGTCCCGCGACCAAAAATCAAACCCGCCGGCGCTTGCGCGGACGGCAGCCATTGTGCGGGATCGTCGTCACGTCACGGATCGATGTGACGGTGAAGCCCGCCGCCTGCAGCGCACGAAGCGCCGATTCACGGCCCGAGCCGGGGCCGGCAACTTCCACTTCCAGCGTGCGCATGCCGTGTTCCTGCGCCTTCTTGGAAACGTCCTCGGCCGCGACCTGCGCGGCATAAGGGGTCGACTTGCGCGAGCCCTTGAAGCCCATGGTGCCCGCCGACGACCAGGCAATGGTGTTGCCCTGCGCGTCGGTGATGGTGATGGTCGTGTTGTTGAACGACGAATTCACGTGCGCGATGCCGGATGCGATGTTCTTGCGTTCGCGGCGGCGTACGCGGGTGGCTTCCTTGCCCATTACTAAAACCTTTCCTGTGATCTCAAACGCCGCCGTAGTGCCAGCGGCTACACCTCAAAGGGCGAATGGTGAGTGGCGAATAGCGAATAGGGGTCGACCCTACTCGCCATTCGCCATTCGCTACTCGCCAATTACTTCTTCTTGCCGGCGATCGACTTGGCCGGGCCCTTGCGCGTGCGCGCATTGGTGTGGGTGCGCTGGCCGCGCACCGGCAGGCCGCGACGATGACGCAGGCCGCGATAGCAGCCGAGATCCATCAGCCGCTTGATGTTGATGCCGGTCTCGCGGCGAAGGTCGCCCTCGACCAGATAGTCGCGGTCGATGACTTCGCGGATCTGCAGAACTTCCTGGTCGCTCAGCTGGCTGACGCGACGATCCACGGGGATCTTCACTTTTTCGATGATCTCGGCCGCGTTCTTCTGGCCGATGCCATGGATGTACTGGAGCGCGATCAGAACGCGCTTGTTGGTCGGAATATTCACGCCGGCAATACGGGCCACGGACTTCTCTCCTGTCGCCGATCCCTCATGGACCGGATCATGTTTATTGCTAACTCGGGCAAGTGTCCGCAAACGCGAACACGACGCCCTTCCCCTCATCTTCTTCGGGGCCCGGCATCGTCATAAAACTATCCGACTTGGATGCGGGCTTATTAAAGGACTCAACTCGGTTTCGTCAACCGTCTCTATCGTTTAGCTCGCTTTTTCGTGACCTTTTTCGAGGCCTTGCCGGCGGCCTTCCTTGCTGTCTTTTTGGCCTTTCCGGCCTTCCCGCCCCTGGCGGCAGCAGCGGCCTTCCGGCCGGCCTTCTTGCTTGCCTTCTTGGCACCCTTGGAAGCCGCTTTTCCTGTCTTACGGGTGGTTTTGGCGGCCTTTCCAGCCGTTTTGGCGGCCTTTTTGCCTGCCGGGCGGGCAGTCTTCCGGGCGGCCTTCGTGGCCTTCCTGGCGGGCGCGGCGGCCCTCGCACCACCCTTGGGTTCCACCGCCCCTATCGCGGACAGGATGCGGTTGATCTCGCGGGTGACGTGCTCGATGGTCATCATGCCGTCGACTGTCAAGAGCTTTCGCCGCTCGGAATAGTAGTGAATCAGCGGCTCAGTCAACGTGCGGTAGTTCGCCAGCCGCTTCGACAGCACTTCCGGGGTATCGTCGATTCGGACTTCCTCGCCGCGGGCCTGCATCTCGGCGACGCGCGTCTCGACACGATCCAGCAGCGCGCTCTCGTTGACGCGCAGTTCGACCACGGCGTCGAGCTTGATGTGCTTCTTCTTCAGGAGTTCGTCGAGCGCCGCCGCCTGCGGCACCGTGCGCGGAAAGCCGTCGAGAATGAAGCCGTTCTTCATGTCGGGCTGGTCGAGGCGGTCGGAGATGATGCCGATCACGATCTCATCCGGCACCAGCGAGCCGCTGGCCATGAGATCCTTGGCCTGCAGGCCGACTGGCGTTTCGGCTGCAACCGCCGCACGCAGCATCTCGCCTGTCGAGAGCTGGACGATGCCGTACTTCTGGACCAGCCGCTGCGCCTGCGTCCCCTTGCCCGCGCCCGGCGGACCCAAAAGGATCAATCTCATGACTTTTCGCCCCCCGGCTTGGTGAGCGAGTATCCGCACACCCCGTTATTGATTGCAGGCCGCTGCCTACCCGCCGGTCAGCGGCGGCGGCCCCTTAGCTTGGATTTCCTGATCAGCCCCTCATACTGATGGGCGAGCAGATAGCCTTGCACCTGCGCCACCGTATCCATCGTGACGCTGACCACGATCAGAAGCGAGGTGCCGCCGAAGTAGAATGGCACCGAGGCGTAGGAGATCAGGATTTCGGGAATCAGACACACGATCGCCAGGTAGACTGCACCCAGCACGGTGACGCGCGACAGCACGTAGTCGATATATTCCGCGGTACGCTCGCCCGGGCGAATGCCGGGGATGAAGCCGCCATGCTTCTTCAGGTTGTCGGCCGTCTCGGTCGGGTTGAACACGATCGCGGTGTAGAAGAACGCGAAGAACACGATCAGCGACAGATAGAGCACCAGGAACAGCGGACGGCCGTGGCTGAGCTGCGTGTTGAGCCACTGGAACCATTCGGGCCCTGTGCCAGCGTTGAAGTTTGCAACGGTCGCCGGCAGCAGCAGCAGCGACGAAGCGAAGATCGGCGGGATCACGCCCGAGGTGTTGAGCTTGAGCGGCAGATGCGAGGACTGGCCCTCGAACATCTTGTTGCCGACCTGGCGCTTCGGATACTGGATCAGAAGCCGCCGCTGCGCGCGCTCCATGAACACGATGAAGGCGATCACGGCGACCGCCATCACGATCACGATCAGGATCAGGCCGGTGGAGAGCGCGCCCTGGCGGCCCAGTTCCAGCATGTTGGCGAGCGCCGAGGGCAGTTCGGCGACGATGCCTGCCAGAATGATCAGCGAAATGCCGTTGCCGATGCCGCGCGAGGTAATCTGCTCGCCGAGCCACATCAGGAACATGGTGCCGCCGGTCAGCGTGACCGTGGTCGAGATCAGGAAGAACATCCCGGGCTCGCTCACGACGTTGCCGGCGCCCTGCAGGCCGACCGCGATGCCGTAGGCCTGGAACGTGGCCAGGATCACGGTGAGATAGCGGGTGTACTGGTTCAGCGTCTTGCGGCCCGCCTCGCCTTCCTTCTTCAGCGCTTCGAGCTTGGGCGAGACCGTCGTCAGCAGCTGGATGATGATCGATGCCGAGATGTACGGCATGATGTTCAGCGCGAAGATCGCCATGCGGTTGATGCCGCCGCCAGCGAACATGTTGAACATGCCGAGAATGCCGCCGGCTTGCGACTTGAACACCTGCTCCCAGATCGCGGGATCGATGCCCGGCAGCGGGATGTAGGTGCCGAGCCGATAAACAAGCAGCGCACCCAGCGTGAACCAGATGCGCTTCTTCAGTTCGTCGGCCTTGGCCAAAGCGCCGAAATTGAGGTTTGCCGCAAGTTGTTCTGCTGCTGAGACCATGTTCAGGCTTTCTCCCGCCGCCCCTCAAACCGACGCCCCAGCGGGGCGGTCGGCAGACGCCGGACATTATTTGGTGCTCGGCTTCGATAAGTCCATCGTTCCATCGTGCGGATTGCCCGCGACAAAACGGGCAATGACGCAGATGTTACGCCGCCTCGCCTGCTTCCTTCTTGGCCGGCGCCAGGATCTTCACGGTGCCGCCGGCTTTCTCGACCGCCGCAACCGCGGACTTGGAGGCGCCGTGCACCTCGATCGCGAGCTTGGCCTTGAGTTCGCCGCGACCGAGCAGCCGCAGGCCATCCTTGGCCCGGCGGATCACGCCGGACTTCACCAGCGATTCCACAGTCACCGCTTCCTTGACGTCGACCAGCTTGGCGTCGATCGCCTGCTGCAGACGGTCGAGGTTGATCTCGGCGAAGTCGAGCCGGAAGATGTTGTTGAAGCCGCGCTTCGGCAGGCGGCGATGCAGCGGCATCTGGCCGCCCTCGAAGCCCTTGATGCGCACGCCCGAACGCGCGGTCTGGCCCTTGCCACCGCGGCCCGACGTCTTGCCTTTGCCTGAACCGATGCCACGGCCGACACGCATCCGCTTCTTGCGCGAGCCGGCGTTGTCGGCGATATCGCTGAGCTTCATCGTTAGCGTCCTTATCTTTTGAGCCTGATCTTGACCGAAGACCGGTCCCCACTTTTCGGGATCAGGCTCTCTCCTTATCTATGCTTACTCGCCGACGACGCGGACGAGATGCTGGACCTTGCTGATCATGCCGCGAACCTCAGGGGTATCCTGAAGCTCGGCAACCCGGCCGATCTTGTTGAGCTTGAGGCCGATCAGCGTCGAACGCTGCGAGTGGTGGCGGCGGATTGCGCTGCCGGTCTGCTCGACCTTGATCATCTTTGCGGCCTTGGCCATCGTCTTAACTCCAAATAGCGCCTAACGAGATCGCGCCGGTTATTCAGCCACCAGTTCGGCGTCGCCGCCGACGCGGCGCGACTGCAGCGTCGACACCTTGATGTTGCGGCGTGCCGCCACCGAACGCGGCGAATCCTGATGCTTCAGCGCGTCAAAGGTGGCGCGGACCATGTTGTACGGATTCGACGAGCCGATCGACTTCGCCACCACGTCCTGGATGCCGAGCGTTTCGAACACCGCGCGCATCGGGCCGCCGGCGATGATGCCGGTACCGGCCGGAGCCGCGCGGAGATAGACACGGCCTGCGCCGTGACGGCCGGCGATGTCGTGATGCAGCGTGCGGCCTTCGCGCAGAGCAACGCGCGTCAAATTGCGCTTCGCCGACTCGGTCGCCTTGCGGATCGCTTCGGGAACTTCGCGAGCCTTGCCGTGGCCGAAACCGACCCGGCCCTTCTGGTCGCCGATCACGACCAGCGCCGCAAAGCCGAAGCGCTTGCCGCCCTTGACGACCTTCGCCACGCGATTGATGTGGACGAGCTTGTCGACGAACTCGCTGTCGCGCTCCTCGCGATCCCTGCTCCGTTCGCGTCCGCCGCGTTCGCGTTCACCTGCCATGGTGTTTTCCAATCTTTAGGGGAAGAAAGCCCCTGTCCTCGTAAATGTTCGAAACCGGTTAGAAGCTCAATCCGCTCTCGCGGGCCGCATCCGCAAGCGCCTTGACGCGCCCGTGGTAGAGATAGCCGCCGCGATCGAAAATCACTTCCTTGACGCCGTTCTTCACGGCGCGTTCCGCCAGCAACTTGCCGACGGCCTTGGCCGCATCGATGTTGGCGCCGGTATTTCCGCTCTCGCGCATCGCCTTTTCCAGCGACGACGCGGAAGCCAGAGTCTCGCCCTTAAGGTCATCGATGACCTGGGCGTAGATGTGCTTCGACGAACGGAATACCGACAGACGCGGGCGTCCATTGGCCGACCGGCGCAGCGAGTTGCGCACGCGCTGCTTGCGCCGGGCATTCGTGACCTTGAGTGACATGACCGGCTCCGTTACTTCTTCTTGCCTTCCTTGCGGAAGATGAATTCGTTGGCGTACTTCACGCCCTTGCCCTTGTAGGGCTCCGGCGGACGGTAGGCGCGGATCTCGGCGGCGACCTGGCCGACACGCTGGGAATCGGTGCCCGTGATCGTGATCTCGGTCGGCTTCGGCACCGCGATGGTGATGCCTTCCGGGATCGCGTAGACGACGTCGTGGCTGTAGCCGAGCGCGAGCTGCAGGTTCTTGCCCTGCATCGCGGCGCGGTAGCCGACGCCGGTGATTTCGAGCTTCTTCTCAAAACCCTTGGTGACGCCTTCGACGAGGTTGGCGACCTGCGCGCGTGCGGTGCCGTACATGGCCTGCGCGCGATTGGTCTTGAACTTCGGCGCGACCTTGACCTCGCCCTTGTCGAACTTCACTTCGACGTCGTCATGCACGACGAACTGAAGCTGGCCCTTCGGCCCCTTCACCTTGACGGTCTGCCCTTCGACGCTCGCCGTCACACCGGACGGGATCGCCACAGGCCGTTTGCCAACACGTGACATGCTCTAAATCCTTCCTCAGAACACCGTGAAGAGAACTTCGCCGCCCACGTTCGCGTCGCGCGCTTCGTGGTCGGCCATGATTCCCTTCGGCGTCGACAATACCGAAATGCCGAGACCGTTGTTCACGCGCGGTAGGTTCTTCACCGAGGCGTAAACCCGACGGCCCGGCTTGGAGACCCGTTCGATCTCGCGAATGACGGGCTCGCCGTCGAAATACTTCAGCTCGATCTCGAGCTCGCTGCGGCCGGAAGCGTGCTCGACGCTGGCGTAGCCGCGGATATAGCCTTCCGACTTCAGCACTTCGAGCACGCTGGCGCGCATCTTCGAGCCCGGGGTCGAGACCTTGGACTTCGAGCGCATCTGCGCGTTACGGATGCGGGTGATGAGATCGGAGATCGGATCGTGCGTTGACATGGTTCCGACCCTCCTTACCAGCTCGACTTCACGAGCCCGGGAACCAGGCCCTTGGAGCCGAGCTCACGCAGCGCTATGCGGGACAGCTTGTTCTTGCGGTAATTCGCGCGCGGACGGCCGGTCAGTTCGCAACGGTTGCGAATCCGGGTCGCCGACGAATTGCGCGGCATCTCGGCAAGCTTCAGCGTCGCCGCGAACCGCTCTTCCATCGGCTTGGTCTTGTCGGCGATGATCGCCTTCAGCTTCGCGCGCTGGGGGGCGGCGTTCTTGGTCATCCGCTTGCGCCGGTTGTTCTTCTCGATCGAACTCTTCTTTGCCATGCTTGGCTCCTGGGTTTCCGCGTTTGAGAGGCTTTAGCTGCGTCTCACTGCCGGAACGGGAAATTGAATGCGGTCAACAAGGCCCGCGCCTCGTCGTCGGTACCCGCCGTGGTGCAAACCGTGATGTCCATGCCGCGGGCTTCCGAAACCTTGTCGAAATCGATTTCGGGGAAAATGATGTGCTCCTTCAGGCCGAGCGAGTAGTTGCCGCGACCGTCGAAGCTCTTCGGGTTGAGGCCACGGAAGTCGCGCACGCGCGGCAGGGCGACGTTCACCAGGCGATCGATGAACTCGTACATCTTGGCCTTGCGCAGCGTGACCTTGCAGCCGATCGGCTGGTTCTCACGCAGCTTGAAGGTCGCGATCGCGATGCGCGAGTAGGTCACGACCGCCTTCTGGCCGGCGATCTGCGTCAGTTCGCCAGCAGCGGTCTCGGCCTTCTTGCGGTCGTTGACGGCATCGCCGACGCCCATGTTGAGCACGACCTTGTCCAGGCGCGGCACCTGCATGACGTTGGCATAGCCGAACTGTTCGGTCAGCTTGCTGCGAATGCTCTTGTCATACTCCGCGCGCAGGCGCGGCACGTAAGCGGTATCAGCCATCGATCTCTGCTCCCGAGCTCTTGGCAATGCGTACCTTCTTGCCATCAGCCTGAATCTTGAAGCCCACGCGGGTCGGTTTGCCGTCCTTGCCGACATACGCGATGTTGGACAGGTGGATCGGCGACTCCTTGGAGATAATCCCGCCTTCCTGGTTCTGGGTCTGCTTCTGGTGACGTTTCACCATGTTGACGCCGCGCACCAGCGCCTTGTTCTCGGCGGGGCGGACCTCGAATACTTCGCCGGTGCGGCCCTTGTCGCGGCCGTTCAGCACGATGACCTTGTCACCTTTCCGGATCTTGGCAGCCATCACAGCACCTCTGGCGCGAGCGAAATGATCTTCATGTGGTTCTTGGCGCGCAGCTCGCGCGGCACGGGCCCGAAGATACGGGTGCCGACCGGCTCCGACTGGTTGTTGATCAGCACGGCGGCGTTGCGGTCGAAACGGATGACCGAGCCGTCGGCGCGGCGGATGTCCTTGCGGACCCGCACCACGACGGCCTTCATCACGTCGCCCTTCTTCACCTTCCCGCGCGGGATGGCTTCCTTGATCGACACGACGATAACGTCGCCCACGGTGGCATAGCGGCGCTTGGAGCCCCCTAGCACCTTGATGCACATGACACGGCGTGCGCCTGAATTGTCGGCCACGTCGAGGTTGGTCTGCATCTGAATCATTGATGCACCTCGTCCTCTTTCTGATGCGCTCGAATTAGCGCCTACAATTTTTCCTGATTACTCATCCGGCCTGGCCGAATGAATCTCAGGCGGTTTTCTTCTGTTCGCCCCGGACCACGGTCCAGCGCTTCAGCTTCGAGATCGGCTTGCTTTCCTCGATCCACACCATGTCGCCCGGCTTGAACTGGCTGTTCTCGTCGTGCGCGTGGTAGTTCTTGGAGCGGCGGATCGTCTTCTTGTAGATCGGATGGGTGAAGCGGCGATCGACGCGCACAACCACCGTCTTGGCTTGCTTGTCGCTCACGACCACGCCCTGAAGGGTACGTTTCGGCATAGCTGGCCTCTTACTTCTTCTTCGCGCGCGTTTGCGCGGCGATGGTCTTGATGCGGGCGATATCGCGGCGGGCTTCGCGCAGCCGCGAGGTGTTCTCCAGCTGCCCGGTGGCGCGCTGGAAACGCAGGTTGAAGCGTTCCTTCTTCAGATTGAGGACGGCGTCCTCCCTCTGGTCTTCGCTCATCGCGCGGATGTCTTCGACTTTCATCTGTGCCATGACGATTACTCCGCAATGCGCGCGACGAAGCGCGTCTTGATCGGCAGCTTGGCGGCGGCGAGCGAGAGCGCCTCCTTCGCGGTCTGCACCGTGACGCCGTCGATCTCGAAAATCACGCGGCCCGGCTTGACCCGCGCCACCCACAATTCGGGCGTGCCCTTGCCGGAACCCATGCGGACTTCGGCGGGCTTTTTCGACACCGGCAGGTCCGGAAACACGCGGATCCAGACGCGGCCGGCGCGCTTCATGTGACGGGTCAGTGCGCGGCGCGCGGCTTCGATCTGGCGGGCGGTGATGCGCTCTGGCGCCATCGCCTTCAGGCCGAATTGACCGAACGACAACGTCGCACCCGAAGTCGCAACGCCGTGGATACGGCCCTTATGCGCCTTCCGGAACTTCGTCTTCTTTGGTTGCATCATGGCTTTAAGCCCTCAAACTTCGTATGTGTCTCACGCCGCGTCGCGGCGCGGGCGCGTGTTGTCGCCTTCGGCCATCTTCTTGTCCTGGGCCATCGGATCGTGCTCGAGGATCTCGCCCTTGAAGATCCAGACCTTGACGCCGCAGGTGCCGAACGTGGTGAACGCGGTCGCCACGCCGTAATCGACGTCGGCGCGCAGCGTGTGCAGCGGGACGCGACCTTCGCGATACCATTCCATCCGCGCGATTTCGGCGCCGCCAAGACGGCCCGAACAGTTGATGCGGATACCTTCGGCACCGAGACGCATCGCCGACTGCACCGCGCGCTTCATGGCGCGGCGGAACGCGACGCGGCGCTCGAGCTGCTGGGCGATCGATTCGGCGACCAGGGTGGCGTCGAGTTCTGGCTTGCGGATTTCGACGATGTTGATGACGACGTCGGAATCGGTGATGTCGGCCACGCGCTTGCGCAGCTTGTCGATGTCGGCGCCCTTCTTGCCGATCACGACGCCGGGACGCGCCGAATGGATCGTCACGCGGCACTTCTTGTGCGGACGCTCGATCACGATGCGCGCGACCGCTGCCTGCTTGAGCTCCTTGTGCAGGATCTCGCGGATCTTCACATCCTCATGCAGCAGCTTGCCGTATTCGTTCTTGCCGGCGAACCAACGGGAATCCCACGTACGGTTGATGCCGAGACGCAGTCCGATTGGATTGATCTTTTGACCCATCGTTTTCTCCCGCGCCCTTAAGCGCCAGCCTCGGCCTCGACCTGACGAACCACGATGGTCAGGTGCGAGAACGGTTTATACACACGTCCCGAACGGCCACGGCCGCGCGGCGAAAAACGCTTCATGACGATGCCGTTGCCGACATGGGCCTCGGCAACGACGAGATCGTCGACTTCGAGGTCATGGTTGTTCTCGGCGTTCGCGATCGCCGATTCCAGGCACTTCTTGACGTCGACCGCGATCCGCTTGCGCGAGAACTGCAGGTCGGCGAGCGCAGCCGAAGCCTTCCGGCCGCGGATCAGCTGCGCGACAAGATTGAGCTTCTGCGGGCTGACGCGCAGCATCCGGGCAACCGCCTTGGCCTCGTTCTCGGCGAGGCTACGTTCGCGCTTTGGTTTGCTCATCGTCTATTCCTCAAGCCTTCTTGGCTTTCTTGTCGCCAGAATGGCCATGGAAGGTACGGGTCGGCGAGAACTCGCCGAACTTGTGACCCACCATTTCCTCGTTGACCGATACCGGCACATGCTTCTGGCCGTTGTAGACGCCGAACACCAAACCGACGAACTGCGGCAGGATGGTCGAGCGGCGGCTCCAGATCTTGATGACGTCGTGACGGCCGGACGCGCGCGCGGCATCTGCCTTCTTGAGCAGAGAGCCTTCGACGAACGGGCCTTTCCAGACTGAACGAACCATGTCCGGCGTTCCTTACTTCTTCCGCTTGTGGCGGCTTAGGAGGATGAATCGATTGGTCGACTTGTTCGACCGGGTCTTCTTGCCCTTGGTCGGCTTGCCCCACGGGGTAACCGGGTGGCGGCCGCCCGAGGTGCGGCCTTCGCCGCCGCCGTGCGGATGGTCGATCGGGTTCATGACGACGCCGCGGTTATGCGGACGCCAGCCCAGCCAGCGGGTACGGCCGGCCTTGCCGATCGAGATGTTCATGTGGTCGGGGTTCGACACCGCACCGATGGTGCCGCGGCAACGGCCGTGCACCAGGCGCTGTTCGCCCGAGTTCAGGCGCAGAATGACGTAGTCCTGGTCGCGACCGACGATCTGGGCGTAGGTGCCAGCCGAACGCGCGATCTGGCCACCCTTCCCGATCTTCATCTCGATGTTATGGACGATCGTACCGACCGGCATGTTGCCGAGCGGCATGACGTTGCCGGGCTTCACGTCGACATAGTTGCCGGCAACCACCGTGTCGCCCGCAGCCAGCCGCTGCGGCGCCAGGATATAGGCCTGCTCGCCGTCCTCGTACTTGATCAGCGCGATGAACGCGGTGCGGTTCGGATCGTATTCCAGCCGTTCGACAACGGCGGGAACGTCGACCTTGTTACGCTTGAAGTCCACCAGCCGGTAGGCCTTCTTGTGGCCACCGCCGCGGAAGCGCACCGTGATGCGGCCGGTGTTGTTGCGGCCGCCATTGCCGAGCTTGCCCTCGGTCAACGCCTTGACGGGCTTGCCCTTGTAGAGCGCCGAACGGTCGACCATCACCAGCTGGCGCTGGCCTGGCGTCGTCGGATTATAGGTTTTCAATGCCATCGCTGTGTCGCCTTATAGTCCGGTGGTGACGTCGATGCGGTGGCCCTCTTCGAGGGTCACGATCGCCCGCTTGACGTCCGACTGCGAACCGAAATTGCCGCGGAACACCTTGGTCTTGCCCTTGCGTACCAGCGTGTTCACGCTCTTCACCTTGACGTCGAACAGCTTCTCGACGGCTTCCTTGATTTGCGGCTTGGTCGCCTTGCTGGCGACCTTGAACACGACCTTGTTGTGCTCGGACGCCACCGTCGCCTTTTCGGTGACGACGGGTGCAACGATCACGTCGTAGAAGCGCGGATCGGTAATCTTCATTTGAAGCGCGCCTCCAGCGCATCGACAGCCGCCTTCGTCAGCACCAGCTTGTGACGGCGCAGAATGTCATAGACGTTGATGCCCTGGATCGGCAGCACGTCGATGTTCGGAATGTTGCGCGCAGCGGTCGCGAAACCGTTGTTCAGCTCGGCACCGTCGATGATCAGCGCGTTGGTCAGGCCGAGACCCGAGAAATGACCGACCAGCGCCTTGGTCTTGGCTTCCTGGACCTGCGCATTGTCGATCACGATCAACCCGCCGTCCTTGGCCTTCGCCGACAGCGCATGCTTGAGCGCCAGCGCGCGCACCTTCTTCGGCAGGTCGGTCGCATGCGAGCGAACGACCGGACCGAACGCACGGCCACCGCCGCGGAACTGCGGCACGCGAGCCGAGCCGTGACGGGCGCCGCCGGTGCCCTTCTGCTTGTACATCTTCTTGCCGGTACGCCAGATCTCGGCGCGGCCCTTTGCCTTGTGCGTTCCGGCCTGGCGCTTGTTGAGCTGCCATTGCACGCAACGCTGGATGAGATCGGCACGGGGCTCGAGACCGAAGATCGCGTCCGAGAGCTGAACTGATCCAGCTTCCTTGCCTTCAAGGGTCGTGACTTTCAGTTCCATCTCACGCGCCCTCCTGCTCGGCCGGAGCCTCGGCCTGCTCGCCGCCGGCGACCTTGAACTTGCCGGGCTTCGGAGCTTCCTTCGGCAGCGGCTTCTTGACGGCGTCGCGCACCGAGATCCAGCCGCCCTTGGAGCCGGGAACGGCGCCTTCGACGAGGATCAGGCCGCGCTCGACGTCGGTCTGCACCACACGCAAATTGAGCGTGGTGATGCGATCGACACCCATGTGACCAGGCATCTTCTTGTTCTTGAAGGTCTTGCCGGGATCCTGACGTCCGCCGGTCGAACCGATCGAACGATGCGACACCGACACACCGTGGGTGGCGCGCAGACCGCCGAAATTCCAGCGCTTCATGCCGCCGGCAAACCCCTTACCGACCGAGGTGCCGGTGACGTCGACGAACTGGCCGACCACGAAATGGTCCGCCTGGATCTCGGCGCCAACCGGGATCAGCGCGTCCTCGGACACGCGAAACTCGGTCACCTTCCGCTTGGGCTCGACCTTGGACACTGCAAACTGGCCGCGCTCCGCCTTCGGCAGATAGACGGTCTTGCGGCTACCCGAACCGAGCTGCAGCGCAACGTAACCGTTCTTCTCGGTCGTGCGGTGGCCCAGCACCTGGCAGTTGCCCAGCTTCAGCACGGTCACAGGGACGTGCTCGCCGGTCTCCGTAAAGACCCGCGTCATCCCGACCTTCTGTGCGATCACTCCGGAGCGCATCGGCGTGCTTCCTGTTCTTTCTGTCCGCTTACGTTCGGACGATCTAAAAAATTAGAGCTTGATCTCGACGTCGACACCGGCGGCCAGGTCGAGCTTCATCAAAGCGTCGACGGTCTGCGGGGTCGGGTCGACAATATCGAGAAGGCGCTTGTGCGTGCGCATCTCGAATTGTTCACGGCTCTTCTTGTCCACGTGCGGCGAACGGTTGACGGTGAACTTCTCGATGCGGGTGGGCAGCGGTATAGGTCCGCGAACCTGGGCACCGGTACGTTTCGCCGTGTTCACGATCTCCCGGGTCGACGTATCGAGGATACGATGGTCGAACGCCTTGAGACGGATGCGAATATTTTGGCCGTTCATTGCCGTTATCTTTCTTAGTGAGTGGCGAGTAGCGAATAACGAATGGTTTCAGTCCACTCGCTACTCGCCATTCCCTATTCGCTTCTTACTCGATGATGCTGGCGACGACGCCGGCGCCGACGGTGCGGCCGCCTTCACGGATAGCGAAGCGCAGCTTCTCTTCCATCGCGATCGGCACGATCAGGTGCACTTCCATCGCGATGTTGTCGCCCGGCATCACCATCTCGGTGCCTTCGGGCAGATGCACGACACCGGTCACGTCGGTGGTGCGGAAGTAGAACTGGGGCCGGTAGTTGGTGAAGAACGGGGTGTGACGACCGCCCTCTTCCTTGGTCAGGATGTAAGCCTCAGCCTTGAACTTGGTGTGCGGCTTGACCGAACCCGGCTTGCACAGCACCTGGCCACGCTCGACTTCCTCGCGCTTGGTGCCGCGGAGCAGCGCACCGATGTTGTCGCCCGCCTGGCCCTGATCGAGCAGCTTGCGGAACATTTCGACGCCGGTGACGATGGTCTTCTGGGTGGCGCGTAGACCGACGATTTCGATTTCCTCGCCGACCTTGACGATGCCGCGCTCGACACGACCGGTGACGACCGTGCCGCGACCCGAGATCGAGAACACGTCTTCCACCGGCATCAGGAACGGCTGGTCGACCGGACGCTCCGGCTGCGGAATGTAAGCGTCGACTTGCTTCATCAGCTCGAGGATGGCGTCGTGGCCGAGCGCCTTGTCCTTGTCTTCAAGAGCGGCCAGCGCCGAGCCCTTGATGATCGGGATGGTGTCGCCCGGGAATTCGTACTTCGAGAGCAGTTCGCGAACTTCGAGTTCGACGAGTTCGAGCAGTTCCGGATCGTCGACCATGTCGCACTTGTTCAGGAACACGACGAGCGCCGGCACGCCGACCTGACGGGCGAGCAGGATGTGCTCGCGGGTCTGCGGCATCGGGCCGTCGGCGGCCGACACCACCAGGATCGCGCCGTCCATCTGCGCAGCGCCGGTGATCATGTTCTTCACGTAGTCGGCGTGGCCGGGGCAGTCGACGTGGGCATAGTGCCGGTTCTGCGTCTCGTACTCGACGTGAGCGGTCGAGATCGTGATGCCGCGCGCCTTCTCTTCCGGCGCCTTGTCGATCTGGTCGTACGCCGTGAACGTCGCACCGCCGGTTTCAGCCAGCACCTTGGTGATCGCTGCGGTCAGCGATGTCTTGCCATGGTCGACGTGACCGATGGTTCCGATGTTGCAGTGCGGTTTATTACGTTCAAACTTTGCTTTGGCCATTTGACTCTCCGTTCAGTCGTCAGCTTTGAACCAACGACAATCAGGCAAACTTCTTCTGGACTTCTGCCGACACGTTCGCCGGCGCTTCAGCGTAGTGATCGAATTGCATCGTAAAGGTCGCGCGTCCCTGGCTCATCGAGCGCAGGTTATTCACGTACCCGAACATGTTCATGAGCGGCACCATCGCGTTGATGACGTTGGCGTTGCCGCGCATGTCCTGGCCCTGGATCTGGCCGCGCCGCGAATTCAGGTCGCCGATGACGGAGCCGGTGTAGTCTTCCGGGGTCACCACTTCGACCTTCATGATCGGCTCGAGCAGAACGGACTTGCCCTTCTGCAGCGCTTCGCGGAATGCCGCGCGCGATGCGATTTCGAAGGCCAGCGCCGAGGAGTCGACGTCGTGATACTTGCCGTCGACCAGTTGGACCTTGACGTCCACCACCGGGAAGCCGGCAACCACGCCCGAGCCCATTACGCTGTTGAGGCCCTTTTCGACGCCGGGGATGTATTCCTTCGGCACCGCGCCGCCGACGATCTTCGACTCGAACTCGTAGCCCTTGCCGGGCTCGTTCGGCTCGACGATGATCGACACTTCGGCGAACTGACCGGTACCACCGGTCTGCTTCTTGTGCGTGTACTTGACCTCGGCGCGCTTGGTGACCCGCTCACGGAACGCCACCTGCGGCGCACCGATGTTGGCGTCGACCTTGTAGGTGCGCTTGAGGATGTCGACCTTGATGTCGAGATGGAGTTCGCCCATGCCCTTGAGAATGGTCTGGCCGGACTCCTGGTCGGTCGACACGCGGAACGACGGATCTTCGGCGGCGAGCTTCGCCAGCGCGACACCCAGCTTTTCCTGGTCAGCCTTCGACTTCGGCTCGATCGCGATTTCGATCACCGGCTCCGGGAATTCCATCTTTTCCAGGATGACCTGCTTGTCGGGATCGCACAGCGTGTCACCGGTGCGCGCTTCCTTCAGGCCAGCCAGCGCGACGATGTCGCCGGCATATGCTTCCTTGATGTCTTCGCGGTTGTTCGCATGCATCAGCAGCATGCGGCCGATACGCTCTTTCTTCTCGCGGGTCGAGTTGACGACACCGGTGCCGCTCTGCAGCACACCCGAATAGATGCGGCAGAAGGTGATGGTGCCGACGAACGGGTCGTCCATGATCTTGAACGCGAGCAGAGCCAGCGGCTCCTTGTCGTCCGCCTTGCGCACGACTTCGTTGCCGTTATCGTCGGTGCCCTTGATCGCGGGCACATCGATCGGCGACGGCAGGTAGTCGACCACGGCGTCGAGCAGCGGCTGCACGCCCTTGTTCTTGAAGGCCGAGCCGCACAGCACGGGATAGAAGGCGCCGGTCAGGACGGCCTTGCGGATCAGCCGCTTCAGCGTCGCTTCATCGGGCTCATTGCCGTCGAGATAGGCGGCCATCGCATCGTCGTCGAGCTCGACGGCGGCTTCGATCATCTTCTCGCGGTATTCCTTGGCCTGGTCGACGAGGTCGGCCGGGATATCGACATAGTCGAACTTCGCGCCGAGCGATTCATCGTTCCAGATGATGCCCTGCATCTTCACGAGGTCGACGAGACCCTTGAAGTTGTTCTCGGCGCCGATCGGAAGCTGGATCGCGATCGGCTTGGCACCGAGGCGGTCGACGATGTCGGCGAGACACTTGAAGAAGTCGGCGCCGGTCTTGTCCATCTTGTTGGCGAAGACGATGCGCGGAACCTTGTACTTGTCGCCCTGGCGCCAGACGGTCTCGGTCTGCGGTTCGACGCCCTGGTTGGAATCGAGCACGCACACGGCGCCGTCGAGCACGCGCAGCGAACGCTCGACTTCGATGGTGAAGTCGACGTGGCCGGGAGTGTCGATGATGTTCAGGCGCTTGCCGTTCCAGAACGCGGTGGTCGCAGCCGAGGTGATCGTGATGCCACGCTCCTGCTCCTGCTCCATCCAGTCCATCGTCGCGGCACCTTCGTGCACTTCGCCGATCTTGTGGCTCTTGCCGGTGTAATAGAGAATGCGCTCGGTGGTCGTTGTCTTGCCGGCGTCGATATGCGCCATGATACCGAAGTTGCGGTAGTTCTCGATGGCATGTTGGCGGGGCATGGGCTGTTCCTTAAATCCGTTCTTCGCCGTTACCAGCGATAGTGCGAGAAGGCACGGTTGGCTTCCGCCATCCGGTGCACGTCTTCACGCTTCTTGACAGCATTTCCCCTGTTGTTCGACGCATCGAGCAGTTCGGCCGAGAGCCGCTCCGTCATCGTCTTTTCGTTGCGATCGCGCGCAGCGGTGATGATCCAGCGAATGCCCAGCGCCTGACGGCGAACCGAGCGAACTTCGACCGGCACCTGGTAGGTGGCGCCGCCGACGCGGCGCGAGCGCACTTCGATGGTCGGCATGACGTTTTCCAACGCCTGCTCGAACACCGGCAGCGGACCCTGCTTGGTCTTGGCTTCGATCATGGCGAGCGCGCCGTACACGATGCTCTCGGCGGCGGACTTCTTGCCGTCGTACATGATCGAGTTCATGAACTTCGTGATGATGACGTTCCCGAACTTCGGATCCGGGTTCACTTCACGCTTTTCAGCAGAATGGCGACGAGACATCTGATCTGTTCCCGCTTACTTCGGACGCTTCGCGCCGTACTTCGAACGGCGCTGCTTACGGTTCTTGACGCCCTGGGTATCGAGGACGCCGCGGAGGATGTGGTAGCGAACGCCGGGCAAGTCCTTGACGCGGCCGCCGCGGATCATGACCACCGAGTGCTCCTGAAGGTTATGGCCTTCACCCGGGATGTAGCCGATCACCTCGAAGCCGTTGGTCAGGCGCACCTTGGCGACCTTGCGAAGCGCCGAGTTCGGCTTCTTCGGGGTCGTGGTGTAGACGCGCGTGCAAACGCCGCGCTTCTGCGGCGACTGCTGCAGCGCCGGCACCTTCTTGCGTGACTTCTGCACCGCACGCGGATTTGCGATCAGCTGGTTGATCGTCGGCATGTCAGCCTTCACCCTTTAGTTCGCGCGGAACCTCGAATGGCTCCGCAAATTCTTCTCGGAACTAGCCGTTCCGTTCGGCCCGCCCTGCGCGGAAAAACTTCCACGCAAAACGAAATCGCGCCAACCACTCATCGCTGAGCGGAAAGCGCTTCGACGCCACAGAGGACCGCGAATTGGGACCGATCAGCGTTCGCTGTTCGGCCTGCTTCCGGGGTCATGCATCCGAGTTCACTCTCAAGAGGACGTGCTCAAGAGAACCAAAATCGTCCTGGCATTGCCTAGCAATATGCTCGACAGCGTTTGAGCGGCATTCGTCGAGGTTGGTGCCCGTCGCAGTCCAAACAGGATTTGAAGGGTGTTCCGTTCCGACGCTGGCGTAGCTCACCGCCTGTCGTTAAGTGGCCGTCTTCTATAAGCGGTAGATAGTGAAGTCAAGCGAAAGAACAACTCTGGAAATGCCTATGGCGGCAGCGGATTCAGCGCTTGTCGCGAACCCGGAAACGCCATCTGCGCCGTCTCCGCTGGTATCCCTTCCTCGACTCGCACCCCCGAGTCGCAGATTCCGCCCCTAACAACACCCTAATTATACCCGGATAATTTTATCCAAGGCTTCAACCTATCGCCCAAGCAACCCGAGCGAGCGCCGAAGCAGGCGCTCATTTGGGTCCCCGGGGAGCCAAACTGGGGGTCCGGGATCGGCATGCGATCAAACGCCGCGCCTACTCCTCCTCATCCTCGTCGTCTTCGTCATCATCGTCTTCGTTGGCATCATCAGCCTGGCCGGTGGCGTCATGCTGCCGGTGACCCTGGTCGTCCCAGAGCTTGCGATAGACGCCGTTGGCAGCAAGCAACTGCGCGTGCGACCCACGCTCGATCGCCCTGCCGCCTGAAATCACGATGATCTCGTCCATTTCGACCACCGACGTCAGGCGGTGCGTCGACCAGATCATGGTCCGCCCCTGCGCCACGTTCAGGAGCGTACGGTTGATCGCGGCTTCCGTGGTCTGGTCGAGCGCTGAGGTCGCTTCGTCGAGCAGCAGCAGCGCGGGATTGCGGATAATGGCGCGCGCGATCGCGATGCGCTGGCGCTGGCCGCCCGACAGCGTATCGCCACGCTCGCCGACCGGCGTGTCGTATTTCTGCGGCAGGCTCATGATGTAGCTGTGGATCTCGGCCTTGCGCGCGGCTTCCACGACCTCCTCGTCGCTGGCGCCCTCCTTGCCGAGCCGGATGTTTTCCCGGATCGACATGTTGAACAGCATGTTCTCCTGGAACACGATCGCCATGCCCTTGCGCAGCGACTCGCGCGTCACTCTTCTTATATCGACGCCGTCGATGGTCACGCGGCCCTCGTCCGGCGTGTAAAGGCGCAGGATCAGGTTGAGCAGCGTGCTCTTGCCCGAACCGCTGGGTCCTACGATCGCGATGCGCTTGCCGACATCGAGCTTGAGGCTGAAATTGTCCAGCACCGGAACTTCGCTGCCTTCGTACTTGAAGGTGACGCGTTCGAAACTGATGTCGTTGGTGATAGGCGACAGATCCGGCGCGCCGGCGCGATCGGCGCCGCGCGTCGGTTCATCCAGCAGTTCCTGCATATGCCGCACCGCCGCCGCCGACTGGATCGACACCGGAATGAAATGCATCAGGTGGGCGATGTTGTACGACACCTCCCAGAACGCACTCTCGAAGGTGACGAAAGTGCCGATGGTGATCTGGCCCTTGGTGGCGAGATAGGCGCCGATCGCCAGCACCACGAGGTGCAGAAGCAATACCGAGATCGTGACGGTACGCTCGACCATGGTCGACAGGAACACGGCGGACGCAGTCTTGATGCGCACATCCTGGTTGCGCATCGTGAACCAGCCGAGCGTCCGGCGCTGCAGGCTGAACGCCTTCACCACCGCCTGCGCCGCCACGTTTTCCTGAACGGTGCCGAGCAGCGCCGACTCGTTGAGCTTCTGCTCGTAATTGGCCTGTACTGCTTTCGGGGTCAGGATCCGCGGCCCGATCAGCGTAATCGGAAACACCAGCAAGGCGATCGCCGCGAGCTGCCAGTTCAGGAACAGCATCAAAATGATGCCGGCGATCAGTTCCAGGAACGGCAACGCCGCGCTGTTGGCGAAAGTCTTGATCGAGCTTTCGTAGGCCGCGAGGTCGATCGAGAAGCGCGAGAGAATCTCGCCGCGCTTGGTTTTTGCGAAATAGGATGAAGGGAGGTTCTGGACGTGTTCGAACAGCCGCGTCCGCGTGTCGGCGATCAGCCCTGCCGCCAGCCGGGCATCCCAGCGCTCGTACCAGACCGCGATGATCGAGGTGATGATGCCCGCAACCGCGAGCACGCCGAGGATCTTGTACAGCGCCTGGAAATCCTCCTCGCCGAGCGCATCGTCGATCAGGAATTTCAGGCTCAACGGCATGATGACGTTGAACAGAGTCTCCACCAGCACGCCGAAAGTGACGAACGCTACCAGTTTCTTGTATTTGCCCAGATCCGGCTTGACGAAGCCGTAGATCGTGGCCAGCGCGCCGGCGGCTTCCTTGGCGGTGAAGACGACGAGATCCTCGTCGTCATCCTCGTCATCGAGCTCCAGTTCGTCGTCCTCGTCGTCGCCATCACCGTCCGGCGGCGCGCCGGCCGCCTTGCCCGCTGCGGTGGTTGATCCCGCCGGGACGGCTCCCGGCGCGAGCTTCTTCTCGAGCTCAGGATCGTCCGCCGACACGGGATTCCGATCATCCGAGGGAGGAGGCTTGGGCGCCATGAAACCAACCGATGCTGCACGGCCGGCATGACCGCAAAACGAGCGCGGTAGCCGCAAATGCTACCGCGGCGATCCTATGCGATCGGGATGAATTCGGCAAAACAATTGGCGCAGCCGGTGCTGATCACCGGCCCTGCCGGCCGTTTAGTCTTCCGATTCGACCTTGTCGAAGAACGAGTAACGCAGGCTGTCGGCGTCGGCGTACCACTGCCCGGGCCCCTTGTTGGCGGCCAGCGTCGCCGCCCACAGCGCATCGGTGCAGTCGCGGCGATGCATCGAGAGGTCGAACCCGTTGCCGAAGAACAACTCCGACCATTCCCACCAGGTGCCGAGTTTCTTCACCCCGCGCAGCAGGTCATAGCGGTCGATCAGTGCCGGCGCCATGTCGGACGTCACCGATCCAAACACCAGCCCCGTCTTCACGACACGGTTCAGTTCGCGCACCGCCCGAGGCACCTGCTTTTCTGCGACGTGACACAGGCTGGTCTCAAAAACGAAATCGAACTCGTCGTCTTTGAACGGCATGTCGACGATGGAGCCGAGCTTGTTGAATTTCCGCAGCGCCTTCGGCGTCCTGGCGTGGATCGCCCGGTTGTTTTCGATGCCCCAGGCATCGATGCCGCGCTCGCGCAGCACACCGACCAGTTCGCCGCTGGCGGAGCCCGCCACCAGCAGCTTGTAGCCCCTCGCCCTATTCCAGACGATCCTGATCAGGTCGGTCAGATAGGCCGGATCGGTAAACCGGCGCCACGCCTCGCTGTAGGGTCCGAGGCCACGGTAGTTGTCGAAATAGCCGCGGTCGATCTTGTCGGAGACAACCGTTCCCTCCTGCGCACGGGCGCGCCGCAGCCGGATCATCTCGGTGAGAATGATGTCGGTCGCGGCATCGGAGGAGTCGAGCAGCCCGTTGAGCGTCGAATCGAACAGATAGTCGCCGACCACCACGATTCCCGGATGCAGCTTCGGCTCGGGCCGATGGTTGGTCATGACGTCGCGCACCGGCAGGCCGCCAGGCAGCGCGTTCACCGACGACAGCCAGCGGTGAATCTTGCCCTCGAGGAAATGGTCGCGGGCGTTGCCGAACGACGCCGGCAGCGATTTCAGCGCGGCGTCGATCAGCTCCTGGTCGCTCAGATTGGCGAACGCCAGCGCGTCGGAGCCTGCGATCAGCCAGTTCAGCACGCCGTGCCTGCCTACGTCATGGCGCGCGCCTTCGTTGTAGACGCAGCAGCCGCCGAAGGCTTCCGACATGAACCAGGCGCCTTGGATCTGCTCGCCCCAGAACGGCTCGTCGAACAGGATGGAAACCCGCAGGTAGTGCGCCGGCCGGTCGAAATAGGCGACATGCTTGACCATCGACTTGCGCAGTTCTTCGCCATCCCAGCGCATGGTCGCGAGCCAGGAGTGCGGCAGGCACATCAGCACCAGATCGAAATCGCGCTTCTCCGGCCCCTTCCCGTTCATCATGTCGAGCTGATAGCGGCCGGACTCGGTCTTGCCGACCTTCAGTACCCGATGGTTGAGCTGGATGTCGGCGTCGACCTCGGACCGAAGACACTCGATCAGCTGCTCGTTGCCGTTCTGGATTGAATACAGGCCGATATAGCCCTCGATATCCATCACGAAGTTCTTCAGCGCGTTCAGGCCATTGGTGTTGTGGCTTTCGGTCGCGATGTCCGATCGCGCCATGACCTTGAGGAAGCGCTTCGCCGCGGGATCGGCGACTTCCTTGTCGAGCACTTCCTCGCAGGTCATGTAGGCCCAGGGATGCTCGTTGTCGTGCGCGCCGACACCTTCGTAATATTCGATCGGCGACACCAGGTCGGAGCAACGCTTGCGGAACGCCTCGATCGCGGCAGCGGTCCTTGCGCCGTACTTGCGGCGCATGCCCGGTACGTCGTCGAGCAGTTCACCGTCCAGTTGGACCTGCTCGGCGTCCATCGGAATCGTCTGCAGGCCAAAATGCTGGATCAGTTCGCGCAGCGGATCGGGCCCGGTCATCGAATAATCGTAGATCTCGGCGACGCCGGCCTCGTACAGCGCGGGCGCGGAATCGAATTTGCGCGACAGGATCTTGCCGCCGACCCGGTCGGAGGCCTCGTAGAGCGTCACGCGACAGAGATCACCGAGCTTTTTCTTCAGGTACCAGGCGCTCATCAGGCCGCCCGGGCCGCCGCCAACGATTGCAAGATCCAGCATGTCCGTTCCGTCGCCCCTCCGCCGCGTCCTGCCCTCAGGAACGGTCGGTATGATCCACACTAACAAAAACGCCTTTCACCCTGAAAGAAAGATGAACAAAGCGTGCCCTCGCACCGCAGCAAGCAAAGAAAGCAGCAAAAAGGCCGGCTTGCGCCGGCCTTTTGTCTCTATACCGTATTTTCGCGGAGGCCCTATTCCGCAGGCGGCAGTGCCAGCGGCTCGGCTTCCGGGGCGGTCGGCACGATGGCCGTCTGCTTCTCGCGCTCGTCGAGGATCAGCTTGTCGCGCTTGACCGCGACTTCGCGGATCTTGGCCATCGAAGCACCGGTGCCCGCCGGGATCAACCGGCCGACGATGACGTTCTCCTTGAGGCCTTCCAGCGGGTCCACCTTGCCGTTGACGGCGGCTTCGGTGAGCACGCGGGTGGTCTCCTGGAACGAGGCCGCCGAGAAGAACGAGCGGGTCTGCAGGCTCGCCTTGGTGATGCCGAGCAGAACCGGCGTTCCCGTGGCGGGCTTCTTGCCCTCCTCCTTGGCCTTCAGGTTGAGCGCGTCGAACTCGATCTTGTCGACCTGTTCGCCCGAGATCATGTCGGTGTCGCCCTGGTCGGTGATCTCGACCTTCTGCAGCATCTGACGGACAATCACCTCGATGTGCTTGTCGTTGATGAGCACGCCCTGCAACCGGTAGACCTCCTGGATTTCGTTGACCAGATAGGCAGCGAGTTCCTCGATGCCCTTGATGGCCAGGATGTCGTGCGGCGCCGGATTGCCTTCGACGATGAAATCGCCCTTTTCGACGATGTCGCCGTCCTGCAGATGGATGTGCTTGCCCTTCGGGATCAGGTACTCCCTGGTCTCCTCGGTCTTGTCCATCGGCTCGATCGAGATGCGGCGCTTGTTCTTGTAGTCGCGGCCGAAGCGGATGGTGCCCGCGATTTCCGCGATGATCGCCGCGTCCTTTGGCTTGCGGGCCTCGAACAGTTCGGCCACCCGCGGCAGACCGCCGGTGATGTCGCGGGTCTTGGCGCTCTCCGTGGAGATACGCGCCAGGATGTCGCCGGCCTTGACCTTGGCACCGGTGTCGACCGACAGAATGCCGTCGACCGACAGCATGTAGCGGGCATCGCCGCCACGGGCGAGCTTGAGCACCTTGCCGTCCTTGCCCTTGACGACGATCGCCGGACGCAGATCCGCGCCGCCCCGCGACGCGCGCCAGTCGATGACGACGCGCTTGGCGATACCGGTGGATTCGTCCAGCGTTTCCGAAATCGACTGGCCCTCGACCAGGTCTTCGAACCCGATCGTGCCCTCGACTTCGGTGAGAACCGGACGGCTGTACGGATCCCATTCCGCGATGCGCTGGCCGCGCTTGACCATATCGCCGTCGTCGACGTGCATGCGCGCGCCGTACTGAATGCGGTGGGTCGCACGCTCGGTACCGTCGGCATCGACGATGGCAACGACCATGTTGCGGACCATCGCGATCAGGTGACCTTCGCTGTTCCTGGCGATGGCCTTGTTCCTGATGGTCACCTTGCCTTCGAAGTTCGACTCGACGAACGACTGCTCGTTGATCTGCGCCGCGCCGCCGATGTGGAACGTGCGCATCGTCAGCTGCGTGCCGGGTTCACCGATCGACTGCGCGGCGATGACGCCGACCGCTTCACCGTGGTTGACCGGCGTGCCGCGGGCGAGATCGCGGCCATAGCACTTGCCGCAGATGCCGTTGACGAGTTCGCAGGTCAGCGCCGAACGGATCTTCACCTCCTGGATGCCGGCCTGCTGGATGGCGTCGACATGCGACTCCTCCATCAGCGTGCCGCGCTTGACCACGACGCTGTTGGACGCGGGATCGCGCAGATCCTCGCCCGCGGTGCGGCCGAGAATACGCGACGCCAGGGAAGCCACGACCGTGCCGGCATCGACGATGGCGCGCATCTTGATGCCGAGCTTGGTGCCGCAGTCGTCCTGCGTGATGATGCAGTCCTGCGCCACGTCGACCAGACGGCGGGTCAGGTAGCCGGAGTTGGCGGTCTTCAACGCGGTGTCCGCGAGACCCTTGCGGGCGCCGTGGGTCGAGTTGAAGTATTCGAGCACCGACAGACCTTCCTTGAAGTTGGAAATGATCGGCGTCTCGATGATCTCCCCCGACGGCTTCGCCATCAGGCCGCGCATGCCGGCAAGCTGACGCATCTGCGCCGGCGAACCGCGCGCGCCCGAATGCGCCATCATGTAGATCGAGTTGATGTCGGCGTCGGCGCCCTTCGGCGTCTTCTTGGTCGAGGAGATTTCCTTCATCATCTCCTTGGCGATTTCTTCAGTCGCCTTCGACCAGGCGTCGACCACCTTGTTGTACTTCTCGCCATGGGTGATCAGGCCGTCGTTGTACTGCTGCTCGAAATCCTTCGCCAGCGTACGGGTGGTGTCGACGATCTTCCACTTCGAGTGCGGCACGACCATGTCGTCCTTGCCGAACGAGATGCCGGCCTTGAACGCGTTGTAGAAGCCGAGCGCCATGATGCGATCGCAGAAGATCACCGTCTCCTTCTGGCCGCAGTGACGATAGACCTGGTCGATCACGCCGGAGATTTCGCGCTTGGTCATCAGCTTGTTGATGATGTCGTACGAAATCCTGGGCGACTTCGGCAGCAGGGTGCCGAGCATGACGCGGCCGGCGGTGGTCTCGATCCAGCGCTTGCCGACCTTGCCGGTCTCGTCGGTGCCCTCCCACCGGTACTTGATCTTGGTGTGGAGGTGGATGACCTTCGAATGCAGGGCGTGCTCGAGTTCGGCCATGTCGCCGAAGATCTTGCCCTCGCCGGGCAGGCCTTCGCGCATGATCGACACGTAGTAGAGGCCGAGCACGATGTCCTGCGACGGCACGATGATCGGCTGGCCGTTCGCGGGATGCAGGATGTTGTTGGTCGACATCATCAGCACGCGCGCTTCCAGCTGCGCTTCCAGCGACAGCGGGACGTGCACGGCCATCTGGTCGCCGTCGAAGTCGGCGTTGAACGCCGCGCAGACCAGCGGATGCAGCTGGATCGCCTTGCCTTCGATCAGGACCGGCTCGAACGCCTGAATGCCGAGGCGATGCAGCGTCGGCGCGCGGTTCAGGAGCACCGGATGCTCGCGGATCACCTCGTCGAGAATATCCCAGACCTCGGGACGCTCCTTTTCAACGAGCTTCTTCGCCTGCTTCACGGTGGTGGACAGGCCCTTGGCGTCGAGCCGCGAATAGATGAACGGCTTGAACAGTTCGAGCGCCATCTTCTTCGGCAGGCCGCACTGATGCAGCCGCAGTTCGGGACCGACCACGATCACCGAACGGCCGGAATAGTCGACGCGCTTGCCGAGCAGGTTCTGCCGGAAGCGGCCCTGCTTGCCCTTGAGCATGTCGGCCAGCGACTTCAGCGGCCGCTTGTTGGCGCCGGTGATGACGCGACCGCGGCGGCCGTTGTCGAACAGCGCGTCGACGGCCTCCTGCAGCATGCGCTTTTCGTTGCGGATGATGATGTCGGGCGCGCGCAGTTCCATCAGCCGCTTCAAACGGTTGTTGCGGTTGATGACGCGGCGGTAGAGGTCGTTGAGGTCCGACGTCGCAAAGCGGCCGCCATCGAGCGGCACCAGCGGACGCAGGTCCGGCGGAATCACCGGCACCACGGTCAGGATCATCCACTCCGGCTTGTTGCCGGAATAGCGGAAGGCCTCGACGATCTTCAGGCGCTTGGCGAGTTTCTTGTGCTTGATGTCGGACTCGGTCTCCTGCATCTCCGCGCGCAGGGACTGCTCGAGCTTTTCGAGCTCAAGCCCCTTCAACAGCTCGCGGATCGCTTCGGCGCCGATCATGGCGGTGAACGAATCCTGGCCGTATTCGTCCTGCGCCTTCAGATACTCGTCTTCCGACAGCAGCTGACGGTCCTTGAGCGCGGTCAGGCCGGGCTCGAGCACGACGTAATATTCGAAGTACAGAATCCGCTCGAGATCCTTCAGCGTCATGTCGAGCAGCAGGCCGATACGGGACGGCAGCGACTTCAGGAACCAGATGTGGGCAACCGGCGCGGCCAGCTCGATATGGCCCATGCGCTCGCGGCGGACGCGCGACAGCGTCACTTCGACCGAGCACTTTTCGCAGATGATGCCCTTGTACTTCATGCGCTTGTACTTGCCGCACAAGCACTCGTAATCCTTGATCGGCCCGAAGATGCGGGCACAGAACAGGCCGTCGCGCTCCGGCTTGAAGGTCCGGTAGTTGATGGTCTCCGGCTTTTTGATCTCGCCGTAGGACCAGGACAGAATCTTCTCCGGGGACGCAATCGAGATCCGGATCTGGTCGAAGACCTGGGCCGGAGTCGTCGGATTGAAGAGATTCATAATTTCTTGGTTCATCGTCTTCTCCTCGCGTGCCGATCGTCATCGGCAGCAAATTCGAAACTCTCTTTTAGTCCGCGCCCATCTCAACGTCCGAGAGGAGCGCGAATGCCCGGCCGATCTGCGCGAAGACGGGGCCTCGCGCTCCTGGCCGGACATGGAATTCCCTGCGTTACTCAGCCGCCTCGGACGTCGGCGCCGGTCCCACCTTGGAATTGTGCAGATCGACGTTGAGGCCGAGCGAGCGCATTTCCTTGACCAGCACGTTGAACGATTCCGGGATACCCGCTTCGAACGTGTCGTCGCCGCGCACGATCGCCTCGTACACCTTGGTGCGGCCCGCGACGTCGTCCGACTTCACGGTCAGCATTTCCTGCAGCGTGTAGGCCGCGCCGTAAGCTTCCAGCGCCCACACCTCCATTTCGCCGAACCGTTGCCCGCCGAACTGCGCCTTGCCGCCCAGCGGCTGCTGGGTGACGAGCGAGTAAGGACCGATCGAACGCGCGTGGATCTTGTCGTCGACCAGATGGTGCAGCTTCAACATGTAGATGTAGCCCACCGTGACCTTGCGATCGAAGGCGTCGCCGGTACGGCCGTCATAGACGGTCGATTGGCCGGAAGCGTCGAAGCCTGCGAGCTTGAGCATCTCCTCGATATCGGCTTCCTTGGCGCCGTCGAACACCGGCGTCGCGATCGGCACGCCGTGGCTCAGGTTCTTGCCGAGTTCCATCAGTTCGCCGTCGTTCAGCGTCTTGATGGTTTCATCGTCGCCATAGATCTTCTTCAGGGTCTCGCGCAGCGGCTTGAGATCCTGCTTCTGGTAATAGCTGTCGATGGTCTGGCCGATACGCTTGCCGAGACCGGCGCAGGCCCAGCCGAGATGCGTCTCCAGAATCTGGCCGACGTTCATGCGCGAAGGCACACCGAGCGGATTGAGCACGATGTCGGCATGGGTGCCGTCCTCGAGGAAAGGCATGTCCTCGATCGGAACGATCTTGGACACAACGCCCTTGTTGCCGTGACGGCCGGCCATCTTGTCGCCGGGCTGGATCTTGCGCTTCACCGCGACGAAGACCTTGACCATCTTCATCACGCCGGGCGGCAGTTCGTCGCCACGCTGCAGCTTTTCGACCTTGTCGAGGAAGCGCTGTTCGAGGCCCTTCTTCGATTCGTCGTACTGCTTCCGCATCGCCTCGATTTCGCTCATCAGCTTGTCGTTGGGCGAAGCGAACAGCCACCACTGCGACTTCGGATACTCGTCGAGCACGGCGCGCGTGATCTTGGTGTCCTTCTTGAAGCCCTTGGGGCCAGAGATGCCCTGGCGGTTTTCCAGAAGCTCCGCGAGGCGGCTGTAGACGTTGCGGTCCAGGATCGCCTGTTCGTCGTCGCGGTCCTTGGCCAGACGCTCGATCTCTTCCCGCTCGATCGCCAGCGCACGCTCGTCCTTGTCGACGCCGTGACGGTTGAACACGCGCACTTCCACGATCGTGCCCTGCACGCCCGGGGGCACGCGGAGCGAGGTGTCGCGGACGTCGGAAGCCTTTTCGCCGAAGATGGCGCGCAGCAGCTTCTCTTCCGGCGTCATCGGGCTTTCGCCCTTCGGCGTGATCTTGCCGACCAGGATGTCGCCGGCGCGGACTTCGGCGCCGATGTAGACGATACCGGCTTCGTCGAGGTTCTTCAGCGCTTCTTCCGAGACGTTCGGAATGTCGCGGGTGATTTCCTCAGGCCCGAGCTTGGTGTCGCGGGCCATCACCTCGAACTCCTCGATATGGATCGAGGTGAAGACGTCGTCCTTCACGATCCGCTCGGAGAGCAGGATCGAATCTTCGAAGTTGTAGCCGTTCCAAGGCATGAACGCGACCAGCACGTTGCGGCCGAGCGCGAGTTCGCCGAGATCGGTCGAGGGACCGTCGGCGATGATGTCGCCCTTCCTGACGATGTCGCCGACCTTCACCAGCGGACGCTGGTTGATGCAGGTCGACTGGTTGGAGCGCTGGTACTTCATCAGCCGGTAGATATCGACGCCCGACTTGGTCGGATCGAGATCTTCGGTGGCGCGGATCACGACGCGGGTGGCGTCGATCTGGTCGATGACGCCGGAACGGCGCGCGGCGATCGCAGCGCCCGAGTCACGGGCAACCACGCCTTCCATGCCGGTGCCGACGAACGGCGCCTCGGCGCGAACCAGCGGCACCGCCTGGCGCTGCATGTTCGAGCCCATCAGCGCGCGGTTGGCGTCGTCGTTCTCGAGGAACGGGATCAGGGCTGCGGCCACCGAAACGAGCTGCTTCGGCGACACGTCCATGTAGTCGACCTTGTCCGGCGTGATCGGCAACACTTCGCCGGCGTGACGGCAGACGATCAGGTCTTCGGTGAAGCGGCCCTTGGCGTCGAGCGGCACGTTGGCCTGCGCCACGCGATAACGGCCCTCCTCCATCGCCGAGAGATACACGACCTCGTCGGTGACGCGGCCGTCCTTCACCTTGCGATAGGGAGTTTCGACGAAGCCGTACTTGTTGACGCGCGCGAACGTCGCCAGCGAGTTGATCAGGCCGATGTTCGGACCTTCCGGCGTTTCGATCGGGCAGATGCGGCCGTAATGGGTCGGATGCACGTCGCGCACCTCGAATCCGGCGCGCTCGCGAGTCAGACCGCCCGGTCCGAGCGCCGAAAGACGGCGCTTGTGGGTGATCTCCGACAGCGGATTGGTCTGGTCCATGAACTGCGACAGCTGCGAGGAGCCGAAGAATTCGCGCACCGCGGCAGCCGCCGGCTTGGCGTTGATCAGGTCCTGCGGCATCACGGTGTCGATGTCGACACTGGACATGCGCTCCTTGATCGCGCGCTCCATGCGCAACAGGCCGATGCGGTACTGGTTCTCCATGAGTTCGCCGACCGAACGCACACGGCGGTTGCCGAGATGGTCGATGTCGTCGATCTCGCCCTTGCCGTCGCGCAGGTCGACCAGCGTCTTGATGACGGCCAGGATGTCTTCCTTGCGCAGCGTGCGATGGGTATCGGGCGCGTCGAGTTCGAGGCGCATGTTCATCTTGACGCGGCCAACCGCGGACAGGTCGTAGCGCTCACTGTCGAAGAACAGCGACTGGAACATGGTCTGGGCCGAATCGATGGTCGGCGGCTCACCCGGGCGCATCACGCGATAGATATCGAACAGCGCGTCTTCGCGCGTCATGTTCTTGTCGGCATGCAGCGTGTTGCGGATGTAGGCGCCGACATTGACGTGGTCGATGTCGAGCAGCGGCAGTTCCTTGTAGCCCTGCTCGTTCAGCGCCTTCAGCGACTTCTCGGTCAGTTCTTCGCCGGCTTCAGCGTAGATTTCGCCGGTCTTCGGATTGACGAGATCCTCGGCGAGATAATTGCCAACCAGTTCCTCATCCGACAGCCGCAGCGCCTTGAGGCCCTTTTCCTGCATCTGACGTGCACCGCGCACGGTCAGCTTCTTGCCGGCTTCCAGCACGACCTTGCCGGTGTCGGCGTCGATCAGGTCGTTGATGGTCGAGTAGCCGCGGAAGCGGCTGGCGTCGAACGGCACGCGCCAGCCATCCTTGGTGCGCTTGTAGCTGATCTTCTTGTAGAACGTGGACAGGATGGTTTCGCCATCGAGACCGAGGGCGAACATCAGCGACGTCACCGGAATCTTGCGGCGGCGGTCGATACGCGCGAACACGATGTCCTTGGCGTCGAACTCGATGTCGAGCCAGGAACCGCGATACGGAATCACGCGCGCGGCAAACAACAGCTTGCCGGAAGAATGGGTCTTGCCCTTGTCGTGGTCGAAGAACACGCCGGGCGAGCGGTGCATCTGGGAGACGATGACGCGCTCAGTGCCGTTGACGACGAAGGTGCCGTTCATGGTCATGAGCGGGATATCGCCCATGTAGACGTCCTGCTCCTTGATGTCCTTCACCGACTTGGCGCCGGTTTCCTCATCGATATCGAACACGATCAGGCGCAGCGTCACCTTCAGCGGCGCAGCATAGGTCATGCCGCGCTGGCGGCACTCGTCGACGTCGTATTTCGGCGGCTCGAATTCGTAGCGGACGAATTCCAGCATAGAGGTGCCCGAGAAGTCCGAGATCGGGAACACCGAACGGAACACCGCCTGCAGGCCCTCGTCCAGCCGGCCGCCCGGAGGTTCGTCAACCATCAGGAACTGGTCGTAGGACGCCTTCTGAACCTCGATGAGGTTCGGCATCTCGGCGACTTCCTTGATGTGTCCGAAGAACTTGCGAACGCGTTTGCGACCGGTGAATGTCTGCTGCGCCATCGTGGCCTCTCATTTTCGTCGCCCTTTTGGGCGAACCATCCGGAGCGCGACTGCCATCGCCCCCGGGTTGAATTTTCGAACCGCTCGGAAGGAACAAAGCCCAATTTCAGGAATTAAGTCCCAAATCCATTCCCTGGACCTTCCAAACGCAAAACGACGCGCGGGGCGCATGACTGCACCCGCCCGTCTCAACCTATCGCTTCACGGACTGAAAAAGCCCGAAATTTGACTGTCTCCCAACGGCTTACGCCGGGAACCCTGCCGTTCCCACCGCCTACCGTATTTTCCTGCTGCCGCTCCGATATGGGGCGTAATCGTGGAGATTCGAAGGGCTAACCCCGCGAATCCCCACACTTTTCTGTGTACGCTATGCTCCGGGTTCCCCCTTCGCACAAGTTCTATCCTTGGCAGATCCCCGGATCGCACTCGGCTTGCGCCTCGCTCGTCCGGGGATTTCGCCGAAGTAACTCGCGTTACTTCAGCTCGACCTTGGCGCCAGCCTTTTCGAGCTGAGCCTTGAGCTTGTCGGCCTCTTCCTTGTTCACGCCTTCCTTGACCGGCTTGGGCGCGCCTTCGACGAGGTCCTTGGCTTCCTTGAGGCCCAGGCCGGTGATGGCGCGGACTTCCTTGATGACTTCGATCTTCTTGTCGCCGGCAGCGGCGAGAACGACCGTGAATTCGGTCTTCTCTTCAGCCGGAGCGGCGGCAGCGCCACCACCCGCGGGACCGGCAACCGCAACGGCGGCAGCGGCGGACACGCCCCACTTTTCTTCGAGGAGCTTGGCGAGTTCGGCAGCTTCGAGCACGGTCAGGCTCGAGAGGTCGTCGACGATTTTCTGTAGGTCAGCCATTGATCAGTTTCCTTAAACGTTTGGTTCGAACCAGGTTTGATGTTTGCGAAGGGTCAGGCCGCTTCGCCCTTTGAGGCATAGGCCTGGACGACGCGCGCGAGCTTGGCCGCGGGCGCTGTCGAGAGCTGAGCGATCTTGGTCGCCGGCGCCACCAGGAGGCCGACAAGCTTTCCGCGCAGTTCATCGAGTGACGGCAGCGAGGCAAGCGCCTTCACACCGTTCACATCCAGGACGGTTTTACCCATCGAACCGCCCAGAATGACGAACCGCTCGTTCGCCTTGGCAAATTCGATGGCAACCTTCGGCGCCGCTACCGGATCGTTTGAAGTCGCGATCACGGTCGGTCCCTTCAGCAGGGAGCCGATGGCAACGACATCCGTGCCTTCAAGAGCAATTTTGGCGAGACGGTTCTTCGAGACCTTCACCGACGCGCCCGCCTGCTTCATCTGCATGCGCAGCTTCTGCATCTGGGCCACGGTGAGGCCGGAATAGTGGGCGACGACTGCGACGCTCGTGGTCTTGAAGACCTCGTTCAGCGCCTCAACCGCGTCCTTTTTTGCCGCTCTTTCCACAGCAAGCTCTCTCCGGTTGGCGGCCTTCGCAAGAAGCGAGACCGCCGGGTTGCACCCATCGTCTCGCCCAAACCTGACCTCTAGACACCAGTCTTTTGGACACGCCGGGCAGACGACATTTGAAAAGCCTGCCCTCCCGAACCAGATGGCGCGGGGTGTCGAGGTTCGAACCAAATCAGCCCATCGCGCCGCGCGAGGCGGCGTTGGAGCGAAATCCGGTCTTCACCCGTCTATGCAGGCCGTTAGATTAAGCCGTTGAAGAAACTGTTGTTTCATCGCGGGCGCCTGCAGTCTCGGACAGGATCGAGGCCCCTAAGGACCCCTGCCGCATCCCGCCGAAGCGATGAGTTTTCCTTCCTTTCGAGCAATCCATGCGGATGTCCTGAAAGGAATGATCTCCTACCGTATCGGGTTTTAGGAATGCGAGCACGGACATGCCAGCAAGGGCCAGCACGCCCGGAGGCCGCTGTTTAACGACTCTTATCCGGCTTGCCAAGAGCAAAATTCAGACCAGTTGGGCACCCGCTCCTGCCCCGAAATCGGGTCCAAAACGGCTCCGTTGGCTCAGTTCCGTCGCGCCGGGCGCTCTCCGTCCGCAATCCCGGCAAACTGCGGCATCTGCCGCCCGCCGCGACGCATTGAGGCATCAGCCGAGCGGCACCGGATACGGCAGCGGCCGGCCGGCGAAGAACGCTTCGAGATTGGCAATCACGCAGTCCTGCATCGCCACATGCGACTCGAGCGTATGGCCGCCGATATGCGGCGACAGCACGACGTTCGGCAGTGCGGTGAGCGCGTCCGGCACATGCGGCTCCTTCTCATAGACGTCGAGGCCGGCGCCCGCGATGCCCTGCTCGCTCAGCGCCGCGACCAGCGCCTTCTGGTCGATGACGGAGCCGCGGGAGATGTTGACGACGTAGCCGTCCTTGCCGAGCTTCTTGAGGATATCGGCATTGACGGCGTGGTTGGTGTCGGTGCCCGCGCGAACCGCGATCATCAGCACGCTGCACCATTCCGCCAGTGCATCGAGGGTCGGAAAATATCGATAGGGCACGTCGTGCCGGCTGCGGCTGAAATAGCCGACCTCGGTCTCGAACGCGGCGACGCGCGCCGCGATCTTGCGGCCGATCTCGCCCATACCGTACACGCCGACCTTGCGGCCGAGCATGCCGGCCTGCGGGCGCATCATCGGCGAGGGCTTTGCGCCTGCCCAGTTCCCGCTGCGCACATAGTCGTCCGCCACCAGCAGCCGTCGCGTGGTGGCTAGCATCAGGGTGACCGCGATATCGGCAACGGACGCCGCATTTGCACCCGGGCTGTGACCGACCGCGATGTTGCGCTTGGCTGCAGCTGCGAGATCGAGACCGTCATAGCCGGTGCCGTAACAGACGATGGCGCCGAGTTTCGGCAGCAGGTCCATCGCGGCACCGCCGAGCGGCGTGCCGCCGGCCGTGATCATCGCGCGAATGTCGGAAAGCTGATCGGCGGAGAACACGTTGTTCGGCGCCTGGCCTGCGGCGTTGAGCAGGTCGAAGCGCTGGCCGAAGCGCTCCATCTGGGCCTTGGGAAAACGCGAATAGATCAGGACTTTCTCGGGCATCTTCTTCCTTCTTTCCAAGTCCGGCCGGCCGACGATTACGCAAAAGCGCCGTCAACGCAAAGGGCGGAACCGGTCACCCGATTCCGCCCTTGCTGATTCAAGTTATGCGCAACGAACTAGCCGAGCAGCGTGCCCGGCTCGACCTTGACGCCCGGGCCCATGGTGGAGGAAACCGCCACGCGCTGGATGTAGGTACCCTTGGCACCGGCTGGCTTCGCCTTGGAGACCGCATCCGCGAGCGCCTTGACGTTCTGCACCAGCTTCTCTTCCGAGAACGACGCCTTGCCGACGCCGGCCTGCACGATGCCGGCCTTCTCGACGCGGAATTCGACCGAGCCGCCCTTGGCGCCCTTCACGGCAGTGGCGACGTCCATCGTCACGGTGCCGATCTTCGGGTTCGGCATCATGCCGCGCGGACCGAGCACCTTACCGAGGCGGCCGACCAGCGGCATCATGTCGGGGGTGGCGATACAGCGATCGAAATCGATGTTGCCGCCCTGCACCCTCTCGACCAGGTCTTCGGCGCCGACGACGTCAGCACCGGCAGCCTTGGCTTCCTCCGCCTTGGCGCCGCGGGCGAACACGCCGACGCGCAGCGTGCGGCCGGTGCCGTTCGGCAGGTTGACGACGCCGCGCACCATCTGGTCGGCGTGACGCGGATCGACGCCGAGATTGATCGCGATCTCGATCGTCTCGTCGAACTTCGACTTGGCGCGCTCCTTCACCATCTTGATGGCATCCGCGAGCGGATAGAGCTTCTCGCGGTCGACGCCCTCGCGGGCCTTCTTCAAACGCTTTCCGATTGCCATGATCCGTTACCCCGCAACTTCCAGACCCATCGAACGGGCGGAGCCCTCGACCATCTTCATGGCCGACTCGACGGAATCGCAATTGAGGTCCTTCATCTTCTTCTCGGCGATCTCGCGCACCTGCGCTTTCGTCACCTTGCCGGCCTTGTCGCGGCCCGGAGCTTTAGAACCGGACTGGATCTTGGCGGCCTGCTTGAGGAAGAACGACATCGGGGGCGTCTTCATCTCGAAGGTGAACGAACGATCAGCATAGATCGTGATCACCACCGGAATCGGGGTGTTCTTTTCTTCCTTCTGGGTCTGCGCGTTGAACGCCTTGCAGAACTCCATGATGTTGAGACCGCGCTGACCAAGCGCGGGACCGATCGGGGGCGAAGGATTCGCCGCACCGGCCGGCACCTGAAGCTTCAGGTATCCGGTCACTTTCTTTGCCATGTATCACTCCTGTTGTGCCGGTGGTGAAACCGGCGGTTTCAGGTTCGTGGTTCGGATCGAGGCGGTTGGCGACCACCCTTTCCTCCCACGGCCTCTTGATACGCGAAGACCTGGCTTCGCGCTTTCGGATCAGACCTTCTCGACCTGACCGAATTCCAGTTCGACGGGCGTGGCGCGACCGAAGATCGACACCGCGACCTTCACGCGCGAACGCGCCTCGTCAATTTCCTCAACGACGCCGGAGAACGACGCGAACGGACCATCGGCCACGCGGACGTTCTCGCCGATCTCGAACGACACCGACGCCTTCGGACGTTCGACGCCTTCCTGCACCTGATGCAGGATCCGCATCGCCTCGGACTCGGAGATCGGCATCGGCTTGTTTTCGGCGCCGAGAAAGCCCGTCACCTTGGGCGTGTTCTTGATCAGATGAAACGCCTCGTCGGTCAGCTTCATCTTCACCAGCACGTAGCCAGGGAAGAACTTGCGCTCGGCGTCGATCTTGCGGCCGCGGCGCACCTCGGTGACCTTCTCGGTCGGCACCAGCACCTGATCGAACAGCTCTTCCAGCCCGCGCTGTTTCGCCTGCTCGCGGATCGATTCCGCGACCTTCTTTTCGAAGTTCGAATAGGCGTGAACGATATACCAGCGCTTGTCCATCGTTTGGGTTCCGGTGCTCATCAGCGAACGCCCAGCAGGAAGGTAACGAGATAGCGGATGACCATATCCGAGAAGAAGAAGAAGATCGAAGCCAGCGTCACCATCACGAACACCATGATGGTGGTGATGGTCGTCTCGCGGCGCGTCGGCCAGGTGACCTTGGCGGTCTCCGAGCGCACTTCCTGCAGGAATTTGAACGGGCTGAAAGCCATCGTTGGGGTATCCGCGTCCTACGTCAGACGATTGAATGATTAAAGGCGAATCCGAACAGCCCTCTTGCGCCCAGCCCTCTCTCGAAGGATGAGCCGCTCAGCAGGCTCGATTGTTCGGGGGAATTCAAAGCCGCGCCGGATATCCGCAAAACGGGCCGGCAGCAGGTGGCGGCTATCTACTGCCAGCCGGGCCAAAGGTCAAGGTACGGGGTGCCGCGGCGCGCCAAACCGGCCGGTTCGAGGATCTGGCCGGAGGCCGTTGGGAAACCGGGCGAAAAGCCCTTGGTTAACCGCCGGTACCACCTCCGCTCAAATCCTCACAACACCGCGATCTCGTTCTTAAAGGCTCGCTGCTAGCCTGCGGGGTACTATCGACGGGGTTGAAGGGATGAACATGGCTCTGCTTGGCCACGAACTGGACGGATCTTGCGGCGAAACGGCCTGGACCGTTCTCGATGCTGCGAACGATCTCGGCGACACGATCACGATCGATGCCTGCCGGCGGGTGATCGACGCCGATCTGCGGGGTGAGACCCCCGCCCGGTCGGACGTGGCGGTCCTTTCCGCGTTCTTCGCCTAGTTTCGGGCGAGCCTCGAAAAATACCTCCTAAATCATTGATTTAAAAGTAATTTCTGCGATTCGTTCAAGCGGCGGTTTAGGTGGAGCGCGGACTCCCCAAAACCCGGGCTCTCGATTGACATGGCTCAATAGCCTCACCTCGCCTGTCCCTATGCTTTCGGAGGCTGTATCCAAGGCTTGGATGCACGTCAGAGGACGCCGGCGGCACATGAAGGTCGAGCTTGCACTTCCACCGTCGAAGCGGGATTTGCGGCTGGACCTGTTCCGCGGCCTTGCCAACTGGCTGATGTTCCTCGGCCATGTCTCCACCAGCCTGCTGGCCTGGTTTTCGTTCCGGAACTACGGCTTCAGCGACGGCGCCGATCTGTTTGTGTTCATTTCCGGCTATACGTCCGCACTCGTCTACGGCCGGCGGATGCTCGAAAATGGCTTCGTGTTCGGCACGACCCGACTGATGCGGCGGGTCTGGCAAATCTACGCCGCCCACATTCTGCTGTTCGTGTTCTATCTGGCTTCCGTCCATCTCCTCTCGAACGGGTTCAGCGCGCCCGAGTTGATCGATCGGTTCAACGTCGCGCCGCTTTTGAACGCGCCGGTCGAGACCATCACGCAAGGCCTGCTGCTCCGCTACAAGCCGGTCAACCTCGACGTGCTGCCGCTCTACGTCATCCTGATGGGCGCCTTCGCGCCGGTGCTCTGGCTGATGCTGAGGCACCGCAACTGGGTGATGCTGGGATCGGTTGCGCTCTATTTCGGCGCCCGCCAATTCGGCTGGAACCTGCCGTCCTATCCCTCGGGTGTCTGGTATTTCAATCCATTCACGTGGCAGCTTCTCTTCGTGCTTGGCGCCTGGCTGGCGCTGGGTGGAGCCAACACGCTGCATTTCCTCGTGCGCTCCAACGCCGTTCTGCTGCTCGGCGTGGCGTACCTGTTGTTTGCCGCCTTGATGACGCTGGCCGGGCTGATACCGGAATTGCAGGACTGGATTCCGACTGCGTTGTTCGAATCCTTCAATCCAAACGACAAGACCAATCTCGCGCCCTATCGCTTCCTGCATCTTGCCATCGTGATCATCCTGGGCGCGCGGTTCATACCGATCGATGCGCCGGGGCTGCAGGCCGCGATTTGGAAACCGCTGATCAAATGCGGCCAGCAATCGCTCGAGGTCTTTGCCGTCGGCATCTACCTCGCGTTCATCGGGCATTTCATCCTGACGCAGGCCTCCGACGGCATTGTCGCGCAATTGCTGGTCGGAACGTCAGGCATCGCGATCATGACGGCGGTTGCCTATTATCGGTCATGGTCGAAGCGCGTCGAGAAATCGGCGCACGGCCACGCTGCGCCGCCGGCGGCGGACAAATCCGAAGCGGCCCCCGGCGACCTGGCCCGGCCTGCCGAACGCGCGGCTGTCAGCGCCGTATAGTCAGCTCACGACCTGAACGGCGCGGTCGAGCGCAACGGCGAAGCCGTTGAGCGAGATGCCGATGGTGAGGAGTTGATTGTTGCTCACGTTGAGCGCGCCGACCGTGAACGACTTCGCGTGCCGTATCGCCTCCATGCCGGCGCTGGGAAACGACACCGGAAGCAGGCAGCCCTGCGCCATGCAGGTCGAGAAGCGCAGCCCCTCCCCGATGCTCTGGTCGTCCAGCCTGAGGACGACGCCGGCGTCGAGCTTCAATCCGAACGGCATCAGGATCGTTCCCTCGCCCGATCCGTCCTTTGCCATCCGCAGTTCGAAGGCAAAAGCGCGCTGCCCTTCCTTGTTGACCTGGGTCTGGCTCAATGTGCAGAACTTCGCGCCCTTGTCGGCACCGCAGTTCAGCGTCCAGTCGCCGTAGGTTTCGCTGATCGCGGTTGCACCGTTCGGCAAGCCGACCACCGCACCCGGCGCCATCGAGTGCGGCGGGCTTTGTTGGGCGGCCGCCTTGGGCGCAGCCCGACGTACCGGCGCCTTCTTGGCCTGCCCCGGCTCCGCCTGTGGAACGAACACGGGGTTCGGCTCGGCCGGGATGTTGGGGCCTTGCGCACGAAGCGACGTCGCGCCGAGCGGGAGCGCGGCGATTGCCACGAGAACGATGCAAGCCGCGGGCGTTGCAATCTTGAACACTGCAATTTTGAACATTTTAATCTTGGACATTGTAATCTTGGACATCACAAAACTGCACATGACAAAAACGTCCTCGATCCATTGCTTGGCAACGGCAAAGTGTTGAGCGTGGACGGTGAGAAAAAGAAGCCTGACGAAAGTCGGGGGAAGATATCGCCAGATCAACGCAGGCGCCAGTCTGGCGCCGCTGCGCGGTGCAAAAGCCTGTGCGTTCCGAGTGACGGCGCGTCGCATGCGATGTCTGCGACTTGTACTGTCTGCAAAATCCGGTTTGAAACGAAGCGCTTGTTCCCGATGGCGGAACATGCCGTGCAACGCAGCAACGCGGCCGCGTCAGTTCCGTCATCACGGGTCGTTAAGGGAAACCCGATAGGAATACGCATCCCGCCAGGTGAGGTAAGATGCGCACATATTCCGTCGTTCTCGTGGCCCTCCTGATCGGGGCCAGCACGCCCTCCCTGGCGGGTGAAGCCTTCGTTTCGCAGATCGGGGGCAAACAAAAATTCGCCGGCAATTTCAGGTCGATGCTTGCAGACACCGTCTCGGCCGCGAAGATCGCCGCCCCCATCAAGGTGAACGCATTCCCTGCGGCGCTACCGACGACGTTGCCGCCCAACGCCAACGTGTCATCCGTCACCCAGATCGGGAACAACAATTACGCGATGGTGGCGCAAACCGGCGGCAACAATCTGTCCGCCATCGCCCAGCAGGGTTCGGGAAACCAGGCCATCGTCAGTCAGCGGCGCTGATTTCCAGATCGCAGCGCGATCCGTTACGCCGATGCGGACATCACCTGCAGCGAGCCCAGGTGCAATTCGTCCGGCCCGCCATTGATCACGACGCGAATGTGAATCATGCCGGGCTCCCTGATCTCCAGCGGCGCGAACACCAGGCTCGACGCGACGACGATATAGGGCGGAACGGTGACGTTCTTCGGCAGGCTGTCGAGCAGGTTCTGCTGGTCCAGCAATCCGGGAACGTCGATCGGCTCCTGCGCGATCGGCTCCGCTTCGCCCGGCACGTAGCAACGCGCCGTCACCGACGTGTAGGGCTGCGTCGCCGGCGAGAAGACGTGGAAGTGAATGCAGAACTTGGGCAGGACGAGCGGAAACCGCTGCGTCGTCATCATCACGGCATTGTAGCAGCCGATGAAGCTGAGCTTGCCGCCGGCCTCGCTGCGAATGTCGTCGCAGAAGATGGAATAGCCGTAACGCCTCATCGCAGGGATTTCGCCGTCGCATCGGCCGTCGCCATCGGCGATACGGCCAGCGCCTGGCAAGGCTGCGAACGCCTGCCGCCGTCGATATATTTGATCTGGCCATGGCCGATCGTGGAAGTCGTCACCGGCTGGTTCTGTCCCGCCTCGACCATCGGCTTCTTCAGTTCGAACGTAATTTCCATGTCCATCGCCCACGCGAGATCGGCGAGCGACCGCAGCGTCAGGTTGGATTCTCCGGACAACTGCCGGTTGATCAGCGAGCGGTGAACGTCGAGCTTGGTTGCAAGTTCCTGCTGCGTGAGCTTGCCATCCTTCTTCCGTTCCGAAAGCGCCTTCAGCAGTTCATCCCTGACGCGACCAATGAAACGACCGGCATTGCGCGCCCTGCCCCCAATATCAAACTGAAAGGACGTCACCTGGATCCACCCCCTGAACACATAAAGTATGATCTACGCCCAGCTCCCGGCGGAGTCTTCTGATTGCAATTCGATATCCACGATAGAGATCGTGATCTTTAACTTTGTCGGCCCAATCCCCGAACACGCACACGAAACAATCCCGCTTCATAAACCAGCCGAAGATTCGCACATCGGGAGTCTTCAATTCCCATACTGCATTTTCTTCAGCGCGTATGTATCTGAATTGCCGCACATGAATGAGAGGTGCGCCGCTGAGATACGCGTGAAAGAGTTGATCGATCTGTTCCGCCGCGGTTGCCTGTCCTGCGCGGCCTTCGGGTTCCTCTCCGTTTATAACTTTACGAAGCCACTCGATAAAACCAGGCGTTCCGTACAGCAGGCGCTGTGCCTGCTCCCGGCCCGTCATCTCCACTTCGATTCTTGAAATGGCCCCAGAGGCTACGAGATCTTCGATCGTTGACATATGACGTCTACAACCGGGCCCGGGGTTCAAATCATAAAATCGCGAGAACGTGTCTGCGTTGACATATACGTCACAGACTAACCCCATCGTCGCGATTTAAGCTGGGGAAATCGCACGCGACTCAAAAAATTCTGACGTCTGATGCTTGGAAGTAACAGAGGGCCAGTGCACGATAGCCGGTTACAGCGTCTGGTCCAATGGCCGACACGTCAGTTCGATCGCACGCTGTGATTCGCGAAGGCGCCTGACACGCACCGATCCGCGCGATGATTCGGGTCATCCCGATTTCTCAAAAAACGCACCGAAGCCGAGCGCGCCTGGGTTGTCGACTTACGAGTCAACAAACGACTCGCAATGCGGCACCGCCGCTGCTGTCGACCTATAAGTAGACAACTCGAAATTCTCAAAGCTGCACCGCAGGTTGGAAGGTGTTCGTGCAACGACTCCACCGCCTTCGCAAAAATTTCACGGCAACACTCAGGCAAAATTGTGAGTTCCTGCTTGCGGAGCACGCTTAACAGAGCGTTAATCCGCGCAGGAGGGCAGCGATGGTCGCTGTACCACCAATGGGAAACATGGGAATTTCCAAATGAGAAGTTTAACGATCTTCGCATTTCTGATGGCAACGACGTCGCTTGCTTCTGCGGCGAGCAACGAATCCTTCATCGGCCAGATCGGCGCGAACAACAACGCGGTCGTCGGCCAGGAAAAGGGCAACAACAAGCAGGGCACGATTCAGGCGGGCAAGCAGAACCAGTCGATCACTTCGCAGGTCGGCCCGTCCAGCGGATCGAACTCCAACCAGTCCGGCACGCTGCAGTTCGGCGTCAAGAACAACGCGCTCGTGGGCCAGACCGGCGGCAACAACACCCAGGGCACGATCCAGGGCGGCGTGGAAAACAAGGCTGTGACCTCGCAGGCAGGCGCGACCGGAAGCAAGACCAACAACTCCGGCACCGCCCAGTTCGGATACAAGAACGACTCGCTCGTCGGACAGACCGGCGGCAACAACGATTCGACCACGTTGCAGGTCGGCGGCAAAAACAAGTCGACCACGGGTCAGCAGACCAACACCACCAATGCGGGCCAGAACGATTCGACCACCGCGCAGTTCGGCTGGGGCAATACCGCGACGACCTCGCAGATCTCGAACGGCTCGGCGAATGGTAGCAGTGGCAAGCTCGGCGGCACGGGCGGTGACAACACCTCCGGCATTTTGCAGAGCGGCTTCGGCAACACCGCGCTCGTCGGTCAAAATTCCGTTGGTAGCGGACAGACCGGAAACAATGGCAACGGCGGCAATCCCAAGGCCGGCGTGGACAACAACTCCGGTGTTGTTCAGTTCGGTGGCAAGAACTACGCCAGCGTCTCGCAGGACGGCAAACGCGACGGCGCGACGACGAGCAAGTCGAACGACTCGTTCGTCGGCCAGTTCGGCTGGGACAACAAGGCCACGGTCGGCCAGCTCGGCGGCGACAACACCCAAGGCACGCTGCAGTTCGGTGCGAAGAACATCGCCACGACCGGCCAGACAGCGACTGACCTCGGCAAGACCCATAGTGCGTTCACGCTGCAGGGTGGCTACGGAAACAACGCGCTGACGTCGCAAAATACTGGCGGCTCATCGGGATTCCTTGCACCGAACGGCACCGGCGGCACCAATTCTGCTCTCACGATGCAGTTCGGCAAGGGTAACACCTCGGTCACCGGGCAGGATTCGAGCGGCCAAGGGGGTGCCTTCGGTATTTCCCTCTTCGGCGTCGAGAACAACGCCGCCACAATCCAGGTCGGCAAAGGCAACGAGTCCACCACGTCGCAGATTGGCAATCGTCCGCTTGTCGGCGCTGATGCCGTCGCCAACAACTCGTTCGTCGGTCAGCTTGGCGTGAGCAATACCGCTCTCGTCGGCCAGACCAATGGCGCGAACCTACAGGGCACGTTGCAGGCCGGTTACAAGAACAAGGCTACGACCGGCCAGACCAACGACAAGCTCTCGCTGAACCAGAACGCGGCGCTGACGCTCCAGGTCGGCGGCAAGAACACCGCTACTACGTCCCAGGTCGCCAACCCGCTCGCGACCGGGCTCAACGGTTCGATGATCGCCCAGATCGGCGGCGGCAACACCGCCACGGTTGGACAGCAGAACAGCCAGACGGGCCTCCAGCCGATGATCGGTGCCAACCTGCAGGCGACTGTCCAGGTCGGCTACGGCAACACTGCGACGACCTCGCAGCTCGCCAGTGCGGCGGTGTCGAACACGTCGGTGACGGCACAGTTCGGGTCGCACAACACCGCGACCGTCGTCCAGAAGTAAACCCGAGCAAGGGCGGCGGAAATTTTCCTCCGCCGCCCTTATCCTCCAGGGGATGACGAGCATGTCGCGCCTGCGCACGACCTCCGTCACCGGGCTTGCAATCGCCGTTGGCTTTTTTCCTATCTGTACGCGGGCGCAAACCTCCCCCGCAGCGGAGCCGAAAATGACAATTGGCTGCAAGATCCTGGTGACACCGCAGAACGACATGCTTCGCCTCGAGGCGGTGGCGAACGGCCGTGGAGCAGCGACCGGGACCTATCGCTTCGAGATCCTCAAGCAAAGCTCGACCGGCACCAGCCAGAACGTCCAGAGCGGGGCGTTTGCGCTGGATGCCGATCGGGATTCCATACTGACCACAGTTGTTCTGGACGGGTCTGCCCGCGGCAATTACCGAGCCCGGCTGACCCTGGACTCAAAGGAATTCGGGAGCGTCTCATGCGTCTCGCCATAAAAGCAATTGCCGTCTCGCTTGCCATTTCGATCCTGCCCGCCTCCGGCGCGTTGGCTCAAAGCGTTGCCAATCCGATTGCGCCGTCGGCGGCGCTGACCGGCGGTGCCCCCTCCTTCGTGGCGCCGAGGACGGGCAGCCTGAAGTCCGCGCCCGAACTCGCCGCGGCGGCAACCGGCGGCAACTACGCCGGCACGCTCGAGATCGGCGCCTACAACAAGGTGTTCCAGGGCCAGTTCGGCGCCAACAATGTTTCCAACGTCGGCATCATCAAGGGCTACGCCAACAGCGTCGGCGTGCTGCAGGCCGGCAACAATCTGAAGTCCAACGTGGCCCTGATCAACACGCAGGGGCTTTCTGTGGGCGTGATCCAGCCGAACGGATCAGCGCCGGTCAACGTGCTGATCGCGCGGCTTCCCAACGGCGCGCTGCTGATCAAGCGATAGTTCATTCGGCTTTTGGTGGAGATGCATCATGGTTAAATCGGGTCTTTCCGCAGCGTGCCTGATCGCAGGCCTGCTCGTCGCCGGGTCTGCATTCGCAACCGAACAGGTCTACCGGCCGGTGAGCCCGACCTTCGGCGGCAGTGCGCTGAACGGCAACTTCCTGCTCTCCACCGCACAGGCCCAGGGCAATGGCGTGAGGTCCGGCCAGCAGGGCCCTGACCTTTCCGGATTGAACAACGCGCTCAGCGGAATCGGCAACAGTTCGCAACCGCCCATCATCATCAACAGCGGCACCATTCCGTCCAATCCTTAAACTTCGCTAGCGCAAATCAGCGCACCATGTTCGCAACGGGATCGCAAGCCTTGCAGTCATCTCAAACGATAGCCGCCAGCAGCGCAGCAGGCTTCGCCAGCGTGCGCACGCGCAATGTTCTGCGCGCAGCACGCGGTGCGATGTTCCGCGAATTGTCGCGAATGTTTGGAAATGCAGTGGCAATCGCGAACAATGTTCTGGTGTTGCCGGCGCGCAATAGCCTCACTAGCGAGCATTTGCTACTTTACCGTGCCGTCCTTCGTCTGATGACTCTCAGCCGAAATTTCGTCAGCACCAGTTCTACGACGCGCTTGCCAACCGGGGGGATTGGTCAAGCGGTGGAATGGCGTTCAAATTTTCAGAGGAGTTGTATCATGGATAGAATTTGCTTTTCCGCAGCCGGCCTCGTCGCAGGCATGCTTCTTTCCTCTTCTGCCTTCGCAACCGAGCAGGTTTATCGTCCCGTCAGCCCGACATTCGGCGGCAACGCGCTGAACGGCAACTTCCTGCTCTCTACCGCACAGGCCCAGGGCAACGGCGTCAGGTCCGGTCAGCAGGGTCCTGACCTCTCCGGGCTCAACAACGCCCTGAGCGGAATCGGCGGCAACAGCCAGCAGCCCGTCATAATCATCGGCGGCAGCGGCCAGACGACGATACCGAGCAGTCCGTAACGCTCGACTCGCAGCTTCGTTACACGCTTCACTTTTGGAATGACCTGACGATTTGGGTTGCTCTGTTTTGCATGCGTCCATTTTTTCGCGCATGGGGGTTACATTGATTGGTCCTGCTCGCACGCTGGCTTTCGCTTCGCTCCTCGCCTTGACGGCCGGCGGCTGTGCCATCACCGGTACGTCCAAGGATCTGATCACGCCGCCCGCAACGCTCGTCCCGGCGACCAAGACCGGCCTGGTGCTGGATAATCTTCCGCCGCCGCGACAGAAGCTCGACGTCGCGGTCTACAATTTCCCCGACCTCACCGGCCAGAACAAGTCGAACGACAATTTCGCGGAGTTCTCGCGTGCGGTGACGCAGGGCGGCAGCTCGATCCTGACCGACGTTCTCGTCAAGGCCGGCGGCGGCCGCTGGTTCGACGTCGCCGAGCGCGCCGACCTGCAGTCGCTGCTGCAGGAGCGGCAGATCATCCAGAACACGCGCACCGCGCTGATGGGCAAGAGCGCCCAGAGCCTGCCGCCGCTGCGCTTTGCCGGCGTGCTGCTCGACGGCGGCGTGATCGGCTATGACACCAACGAGACCACCGGCGGCATCGGCGCCAACTATCTCGGCATCGGCGGCAACGTCTCCTATCGCCAGGATATCGTCAGCGTGGCGCTGCGGGCCGTCAGCGTACAGACCGGGCGCGTGCTGGCGTCCGTCACCACCACCAAGACCATCTATTCCATCAACGTCGGCGGCAATGCCTTCCAGTTCGCCGCGGTCGATGCGCTGCTGCAGGCGGACATCGGTGTCTCCAAGAACTCGCCGGCGACGCTCGCGGTGCGCGAAGGCATCCAGCTCGCCGTCTATTCGCTGATCTTCGAAGGCGTGAAGAACAATCTCTGGGAGTTCGCAAATCCCGCCGCCGGCGCCGCGTTCATGCGCGAGCTCGACATTCACCAGAAGGCGGTCGTGCCCCGCCATGTCGCCGAAGCGCCTGCCGTCATCGAAGGGCCTGTCGTGGTCACCAAGAACTGAGCCCGGCGCACTGATCCTGACGCACTGATCCTGACGCATAAACGGTTCTGACCGGATCAGAACTGCAGCTTTCGGATTTTTATCCTGATGCGTTTGCCTGGCGCGAACCGACGCGCGCTTCAGCGCGCCGGCGGGCGTGCCTGCTGGGTCGCGCTGTAGCAGGCCGGCGAGGATGCGTTTTGCTGGTTGCAGGTGATCGGCGCCGTAGGCCCGGTCTTCACCGCTCCGGCGCCGGATCCGCCTTCGGGAACACCCCTCACCGGTCCGCCGCCGTCGATCGTCTTCGAGCCGACCGGCATGTTGCCGCGGGCCTGCTCGACCCGCGTCTCCGAAGCGAGCCTGCGCTGGCGAGCATCCGCCGTCCCCAATTCGGACTGAATTGCGAAACCAGCAAACAGGCAGACCACGACGGGCACTGTCCTCATCCTACGCTCCCGGTTGCGCATGTGCTCGATCGTGCGCGATTCCAAAGTTATAGCGTTTTCGCGCGAGGTGCATACCGGCAATCAGGCCGTAGGCGCGATTATCTGGGTTGTTGGATAACCGGCAGGCGTGGCCACAAGGCACAGGTTCCTGACGCCGTGTCCACCAGCAGGCGGCGACGATCACAGCAGATCTGTCGATCCTCATTGCGATGCTGAAAACCGATAGAGCGCTTATCAAGTGCTTCACGAATACGAATTACGAACACCGTCCTTGGGATCAACAGGCTTTGGGAGGCCCGTCGCACATGGTTTCGGTCGATCATTTTGGTTACGAATTGCGCCGCCAGTTGCGCGAAGCCGCGGCCGCCGGTGCAACCGAATTGCCGATGACGTCTCACGATCTCTGCCGCTCCATCCGCGCCGGAACAGCCTGGCTGAACGCCTGCTGCGAGGCGATGCAGCAGGAACTAAAGGACAGCGATATCGTGGTTCAGGACCGGAACGGCCTCGGCATGAGCGTCAGGTACAAATTGCCGCGTGCAATCTAGCTCTCGGCACACGCGTTAACCGCACTTCCCTGCGAAGCGAGCCAGTTCCGGAATTAACCGGGAGTGCCGACATTCAGCTTAACAAGCGAGTTTGGTTGCCCGCCGTCGCTCACCGCGAATAATGGGATCAAGGCTTCAATCCCGCGCAGAGTGACATGACCGTGCCGAGCCACGCCGAAATCTCATCGAATGGAATGCCAGCCTGGACCCGCCTCTGGCATTTGTGGACCGTCATCATTCCGCGCCGCTCCATCACCGGCCGGCTGGTGCGCGGCCGCGTCTGGCGCCGCCACGACGGCCGCCGCTGGATCTACAAGAAATTCTCGCAGCCTGATTTGGATCAGGACTGATCGAAGTCGCCGGGGCCCCGATGGCGCGCCTCGTCCACCGCAACTTGAACAGTCGCGGTTGCCATTCGGGGTTTCGCTAAGTCATTGAAAAGATGGCAGGAGTGGCAGGGCTCGAACCTGCGACCCCCGGTTTTGGAGACCGGTGCTCTACCAATTGAGCTACACTCCTGCAGGGAACCGGCGCATGCGCCGGTTCGCGCTGTTTCAAGCATAGGCCATGCCCCGATTGCAAGGGCGAAGCGGGCTTACCGCACTACCCAAAGCACGGCGTCTGGGCCAGACTTGATCTCAGCCACAACAACAAAGCCATCGGGAGACTCCATGAACGCCCAGACCGCCGCCAGGCCAACGTCCGCCCCGCAGACCCCCTCTCTCCCGCAGGCCAAACCCGAAACGATCGGGCTGTCGGGTGTCCGCCTGCAGCGGATGTCGGATGCGTTCAAGCGCGAGGTCGACAAGGGCACCCTGCCCGGCGCGACCGTGATGGTGGCGCGGCGCGGCCAGATCGGCTGGTTCGATGCGGTCGGCCGCCAGGGCCCGGCAGCCGCCACGCCGATGGCGCATGACAGCATCTTCCGCATCTTCTCGATGACCAAGCCGATCGTCTCGGTCGGCATCATGATGCTGGCCGAGGACGGCCACTTCATCCTCAACGATCCCGTCGCGAAATTCATTCCGGAGTTTGGCGACCAGAAGGTCGGCGTCGAGAACAACGGCAAGCTCGACCTCGTCCCGGTCAAGCGGCAGATGACGATTCAGGACCTGCTGCGGCATACCTCGGGCCTGACCTACGACCACACCGGCAACGGCCCCGTGCAGCAGCTCTACCAGCAGTCACGGCTGCGCAGCCGCAAGATCACCAACGCCGAACACGCCACCATGATCGCCGGCATGCCGCTGATCTGCCAGCCCGGCGCGGAGTGGAATTACAGCCGCTCGACTGACGTGCTCGGCCGCATCATCGAGGTCGTCTCCGGAAAATCGCTCGGCGCGTTCCTGACCGAACGCATCCTGGCGCCGCTGCAGATGACGGAGACCGCATTCCACACCGGCGAAGCGAATGCCGGCCGCCTCGCCGAGCCGTTCCCGGTCGATCCCTGGAATGGCGACAAGGTGCAGTTCTTCAGCATGCTGGAGAAGCCCGCGATGGAATCCGGCGGCGGCGGTATGGTGTCCACCACCATGGACTACGCGCGCTTCTGCCAGATGCTGCTCAGCGGCGGCTCGCTCGACGGCGTCAGGATCATCGGCCGCAAGACGCTGGAATTGATGGCGTCGGATCATCTCGCGCCTGATGTGAAGGTGGACTCGCCGCTGATGCCTGCCGGTCACGGTTTCGGCCTCGGCTTTGCGGTTCGCACGCATCAGGGCATGGCGCCGTTCTCGGGCTCGCGCGGCCAGTACTTCTGGAGCGGCATGGCCGGCACGTTCTTCTTCATCGATCCCGCCGAGGACCTGTTCACGGTGTTCATGATGCAGGGCCCCGGCCAGCGCGAATACATTCGCAACATGCTGCGGGACCTGGTGTACGCGGCGGTGGATTGAGCCCCACGCGCAACTGTCATCCCCGCGCAGGCGGGGAGATGGATTCACGTTTGAAGTGCAACGGTTGATTTGAGGAGAGAGAATGCTTCGGTTGGGGTTTTGAAGTCGAGGCATTTTCGCGGCGTCTCATTGTAAATTTGA